>Ga0153915_10001362_pt1 | contig 22430 bp, 16 predicted proteins | sample Opewatmetagenome_2_FD_107003 | JGI IMG/M metagenome (GOLD analysis project Ga0153915, IMG submission 107003) | Freshwater wetland microbial communities from Ohio, USA - Open water 3 Core 3 Depth 3 metaG | ecosystem: Environmental > Aquatic > Freshwater > Wetlands | place: USA: Ohio, Lake Erie...
AGTCTTCAGATGAAGAAGATCCTGAGAGTTTCTAAGGACCGGGGGTATATCGATATTCAGCCGGGAATCACGCCCGACGAGATCAACGAGTTTCTCCAGCCTATGGGTATGCGTTTTCACATGACTCCGAGCAGCCGAGACATCGCCACGGTCGGCGGGCTCCTGAGCACCGACGGCGGTGGGAATGATGCTTGGTTCAATGGTACGATGCGGGATAACACGATTCGCGTCAAGATGGTCCTCTATGATGGAAGTCGCCTCACCGTAGATTGGAAGGGTGTGAAGAGCAGCAACACAGAGCTCGAGGAACGACTGAACAAGAAGAAAGTCACCATTCATGACGTCGCATGCTCCCATGGCACGATGGGTTTCATAACTGAGTTGAGGCTGGCTATCAAGCCCGAAGCGAACGAACCCTTGGTTGGTGCCATCATTGAGCTCGATGACTATGATGCTCTTGGCAAGTTCATCCTGCGGATGATAGAAACGAAATGTCCTGTGAAATACAGTGAAGCCATTGTGTTTGCTCATGAGGATATCAAGGAGAGTCTCAAACCCCCATTGTTGATAATGCAGTTCCCGGAGGATTTCGAACTGCATCTCTTTGATCAGCGCATCCGGCTCCTTGAGAAAGCAAAACTTGAGCGTTTGAAGGACTATAGAATTAAGATGGCAAAGCGGAATCCCAACACTGGAATGCAGATATCTCTGTTCGAAGATTATGGGTTTCACGATGAGAATCTGGCAGATCTGCAACACACAATCGATGAGATTGAATCACTTCTCATGAGCCATGGGTTCGCTCCTTTCGCGAAGTACGGACATGCTCCGAGCAAGTGGTACTTGGGAAACAACAGCCCCACATACGGACTCTTGATGCACTCTAACGAGATCAAACCCGAAGGAAAGACGCGTCAGGAAACCTATCAGGCTGTAAAAGACATTGTCAAGAAGTGTGACGAACTCGGCGTGACTCCGAAACCGGAGCACAAGTGGTTGTATAGTGATGAGGTGAAGAAGGCTCGATTAGAAGAGATCAGAGCAGTCATCGGTCAGGGGTTCAATCCCTTCATATTCGAACCCGACTGTGCATCGGATACTCTGTCGTCAATGCTCTGAAAGATTCTCAACCAGATGATTGCGCCCGCACACCTCTCTCGGCCCATGAAAGACTGGAGATCCACCGTGTACCCCAGAAGGTGAGCATAATGCTCTTGCTTGCGACTGAAACATGATTCGCCCGAGAGTTCCTCTTACCAATCATTGAATAACGCTCGGGAGGAGTAGAGGTATGGAACTCGCTACATTCGGTACAGGCTGCTTCTGGTGCACAGAAGCAATATTCCAGCAGCTAAGAGGTGTCACCTCTGTGGTTTCGGGATACTCGGGCGGGCAGCTCGAGAACCCCACGTACGAGCAGGTATCCACAGGTGCGACAGGTCACGCCGAGGTCTGCCAGATTGAGTACGACCCCCGACAGATAACGTACGACGAACTGCTGGAGGTGTTCTTCACAGTCCATGACCCAACGACTCTGAATCGTCAGGGCGACGACATCGGCACACAGTATCGCTCCGTGATTTTCTACCATAATGAAGAGCAGAGGAGGGCTGCTGAGGCCGCAAAGGCGAGAGTCAATACCAGCGGTGTCTGGAAGAATCCAATCGTGACAGAGATCAAACCATTCACGAAGTTCTACCGCGCAGAAGACTATCATCAGAACTACTACCGTCGCAACCCGAACCTTTCCTACTGCCGCCTTGTGATTCGGCCCAAGCTGGGCAAGTTCGAACACACATTCAAACTGAAGCTTTCAGGCGAAGAGATCAAAGAACTGCGAAGATAGGGAGCTGAGCGGCAGCCAATCGCTCATAGCGCAGAGAATTCCTTTCCTCTTGGGCAATGTCTACTGCCGCTTCGACTCGCTTCTCGCGTACAGAGGGGTCTTCTTCTCTCACTGTTCTGATTTTTGCCCAATGTCTAGGTACATTGGTTTCAGCTTCCTGTATAGGACGCTGACGAAGATTGCCAGCACCACAGACACCACTAGCATACCAGCATAGACTGCACTCATTCCGACTGCAAACAATGGCGCGTAAAGGGTGGGATTGAGGGCCGACCCGAAGAAGAATGAAAATGTCACTGCTCCTGCTAGAACCCCCCGCCGCGTTGGCGAAATAATCTGACTATACGTTATCATCATTGGGAAGAGCAGACCGCCTGCCCAACCCATACCTGCAAGTGCCAGTCCCACAAGAGGAACCGAGTCGGCCGACGTGATGTCACCAAGCAGAAGGAATGTGATTAGTCCGCCGAAGAGGGCTAGAAACCCGAGGCCGATCGGCAGCGCAAAGCCTCGCCTTCGTGCAATCGGACCCAGAAGAGAGCCTGCGGTCGCTCCAGATGCTCCCGCTCCCAAGAGAATCAATCCGATTAGGTTCTCGTCTAGTACACCTGTCAGTCCACGTGAAGTCCACACGAGAGCTCCCAAGTAGACCAGCGCCACAAGGAAAGTAGAGCCAAGCATCAGCAGAACTACAGGCTTTCTCAGCTCGATGCCCAGATTCCTGACGAACATACGAGGACCTGCATCTGCGTAGCGCGTCTTGGTTGGTCGATGAGCTATTGATATGGCAACGAGACCGAACGCAGATATCGATAGAAACAGGAAGTAGTACGATTGCCATCCTAGTACGACCATCTGTCCTGCAATGAATGGTCCTACCCCGGCACTGAGCGACGCCAGGGCCGAGGCAATACCCATTCGCTTTGGGATCTCTTCTGGGGTGGATACATCTGACAGAAGTGCCAGCAACACAGGGTTCACAAAGCCGAAACCAATTCCGCACACGACGTTTCCTACTACGAGGATTCCGAGAGATGTCGAATAGGCAGTCACAGTGAGTCCCACCGTGAAGGCGATGAGCCCACTTACCATCACCGGGACTCTCCCGTAGACGTCGCTTATAGCTCCCGAGAAGAGCTGAATGAATGCAAACGGGAACATGAACGCAGGTATCGCGGCCAGTACAGCCGTTGGGTTGGTCACAAAATCAGCTGAAATCGGACCCAACAGGGTCAGGACCCCATTGCCGACCAATGGTCCTACCGCGTATATCAGGTATGAGGTGAGTACGAGAAACCGGTATCTCCCGGTTTCTCCACCCGATTCCAGTTCTGTCTGTGGTTCAGCCTCGGCCAAGTCCGGTTCCTCCGCATACCACTGGCAGTTAACCATAGTTAAACGCTTGGGTCTGACAGATTTCACTGGATCCGCTGTGCTTGCCGCGTTCCCTTGTTCTCAGCACGTATGGCAAGTGCAGGTTAGGCTCGTCAGTAACAGAGAACATCTTCGAATTGGGTGGCAACCTTTCGTAGGTGCGTGCGTCTGATGTTCCTAATTCATGGCAGTTCAGCTGCAGGAAAGGCAAAGACGAACGTTATCATATCCAGTTCTTCTGAGTGCTCTTTGGTTTCGATATGAACCCTGCCAAGGAATAGCCGAGTGAGTTCTCTTACCAGGGCGAAGTCCAATCCCTCAGATGAGTCTGTTTCGAGATAATGCTCGAATAGGTCGAGGGTCTGCTTGGCCTCTGTCTTGGCCGCAAGTGTTCCCATCCGTATCTCCCACATCGGTGTAGGTTCTTGAAGTAGAGCAGTCGTTGTCGCGGTGATGGACAGAGTAGCTTTCGCCCTCCTGACCAGTCCTCTCAGCAGGCTGAAGAACAGATCGGAAAGAAGGCCGTTTGCACTGACAAAACACTTCCCGGTTTCAGAATCTATTTTGACTTCAACTCTCTTGTCAGGCATAGCCTTGGATGCTCTCGTCGCAGCCAACTTGACACAGTCGACAAGATCTGTCGGCTCGAGGTCCTTCGGAGGGTACGGTTCTCCACCCACTAGCCCTCGCATCGCTCTGGTCAGATCATCAGCCTGTGAGATTTTCATCATCGCCTGTGAAAGCAGCGTCCGATTGGATTCACTCATGTCCGTCTTCTCGCTCATTCTGCTGAGCAGGCTGAGTGTTTCTACGTGCTGGTCAACTATGTCGCTTCCCACTACGTCCGAATAGACTCTCGTCCGACTCTTGAACTCCAATACCTCTTTGTTCTTGTCTAGATACAGGTACGTCAGGGTCAGGTAGAGAAGAACCCCAGCAGCCAGAAGGATTACCTCTGCAGTCCACCAGCCCGCACTCCAGTATGTGAAGTTGGCTTTCAGGATGATCGATATGATCCAGAGCGACTGAGTCGACACCGCTAGGCTCTCAACTGAGTACTGCCCACCTGTTGCAGCAGCCATAAGCATCACAAAACTCACGAGCGCAAAGGCAGAAACGAACCCGGTACAGAGCATGATTGTTTCGCCCACAAAGCTTCCGAATAAGCCAGGATCCATCTGGAAGAGCTGTGCCTTTATGATCTCACCGAGAATGAGTACGATTACCACTGAGATGTAGCCTGCTAGGTGGAGTCTGACAGAGAGAGTTGGCCTCTCCCCACGAGGAGGAGCAAGTATTCTTCGCACGGCGACGAGTAAGGTTACTGCAGAGATGAGGCCTCCAATCACGTATGCCACAAATGGCTCGTACTGGTCCCCGTACACATCAGAGAAGCGCGAGATCACAATGGCCGACTCTATAATAGTCCATGAGAACATCAGGAACACTATAGGCGAATGATACCATGACGTTCCGCTTCTCGATCTGAAATAGAGGATAGTGCCTACCACACTTGTGAAGACTGCCGCATTCAAGTGTATCAAGACCGTCACTCCTTTGTTGACGTAGGACACGAATGAAAGTACATTCTCAATCAAGTGGGTGGCAACAAAGGGGCCTACGAGAAAGATCGTGAGAGCCACGACAATGGTGTATGCGATCCACCGTTTCACGCCGACATCTACGAGGAATGGATAGCCCGTCGCGATGACCATGAAGATGAGACCTGCTGCCTGGAATACGACGCTCAGAATCCACAATTGGGATGGTTCAGACAGAACGAACAGGAGTATGACGGATGACGCAGCGTACGATGCGATCGACATTGTTAGACGCACGGGGTCATGTGTTGACCAATCGACTCTCTGTCTGTTCAATATCATGATTAACAGAGTGTATGCCGCTACGCCTGCCAACCATATGGCATAGCCTGAACCCGTGACCGTAGCGCTTGAAGGCATTGCCTGATCGATGAGGTACACAAGTCCATAGAACGCAAGTGCGGCTACAAGGAGTAGCGGTGTAGCAGTGCGTTTCCTCCAGATGGAACTCTCCTTCAAATCCTCCCCCCGCATATGATATGCCAAGAGCAACAGCACTGCCACTGTCGTAGTTTCAACGAGGTCGAGAAGGACATCTGCCGGGGTGATGTTAATCACTGGCGTACCAATACGGTAGAAGTAATCCAACGTGGCACCGATGTGGATGGCCGAGATGTACACAAGTGCCACGACGATGATCTTGTGCTTTGGCGATGGGTCGATTCTTGTCCGGCCCAAGGCAGCAGCAGACGCGACGACTGCTAGGAACGCTAGAACGGAATGAATGGCTATCCCCGAACCGGCTGTGTTCCACGGGGGGTTACTCTGTAAGAACAGATAGGAGAGTATAGCCACTAGTACAAGAACCACGGCCGTCCTTACAGCGTCAAAGGGCTTCAAGCGTCTGGCTTCTCCTTATCCGATGACGTCGTCCAATATGAGAAAAAGCTATTTCTGTTATATATAGAGGATTGACTTTTCTCTCATTCGCTGTTTGGGGTTTCATGCGGCAGTTTCTGCTTAGTTGCATGGAGTGCCACCAGCGCCTGCATGACAGCAACTTTGACCTGAGCAATCCGAAGCTATGACAGTATGAAGAATGCGTCCAGTGCTGCTGTTCGGACTGACGCGCTTGCGACAGACGAGGACTGATTCTGGTTTCGCATCACTGACATTCTGTTCCATAGCAACGAGAATCTTCTTTTGACGCTCCTCCTCATGATGTGTGCCACATCTGCTTCTCTTGGCTTGACGCAGCGAGTCGGGAGCAAAGTTCTGAGAGCTCGGGACGATGTTGAGCGGTCGCTGCTTTTTTGTCATCACGAATGGCGCACAGTGCTCAAGGTACAGATCAGAAGACGACAAGTTTAAGACAAAGCGGGAATTCTGCGATTAGTAACTGGGAAACTCAATTTCATTAATGCCTAAACATTCATAGTACTCGAACCAGTAATTGCCAATGCCTGCAGCTTTCCAAATCGTCGGTTGGGGGATTCAACTGTAATGGTAGAGAGGTCTCATATGGGTGTTAGCAGTCTGAGGCTAGTTGCCATTTTCATAGCGGTCTTCGGGCTTCTTATAATGCCAAGTCCTGTCAATGCGGAAACCAGCTCTTTTGCAGAGGATTTCACGACAACAACCTTCATGGATGTAGCCCATACGAATGCGACGGGTTGGGGGTCTGGAAGTGTGAAACTTCCCTCCAGAGTACCCACGTTAGAGGGGAGTTGCTCCTTTCCGGGTGTGATCGTTGACATAGCCATCGAAGGCAGGTACATGTATGTCACTGACGGGGCTTTTCACGTCATGAACATAACTGATCCTGTTCATCCGACGCAACTGGGCAGTGTTTCAGTAAGTGGGTTCATCTGGGTGGAAGGTGATTATGCGTATGTTTCCGAGGGGACGAAGTTTGCCGCCGGTTCCACCCTCAGGGTGGTGAATCTGACAGATCCGACAAACCCCGTTCTTCTTCCGAACGGAGCGACTGGTGGGGGTCGTGTAAGTGTTTCGGGCAATTATGCATATTGTGCAAGTGGCACTGCAGGCCTCCGGATTGTGAACATAACGGATCCATCAAAGCCTGCTCTGGTTTCGACCGTACCCTATGTTGACTCTGGCTTTCAATCGGTGTGTGTTTCAGGTGATTATGCCTATGTGGCCGAGGACTTCGACGTACGGGTCGTGAATGTTACTGACCCCGTCCATCCAGCGATAATTTCTTCCGTGCAAACCGATGGCGACCACAGGGCGATTGCCGCTTTTGGACTGTATGTAATGGTTGCCGGCGATGCAAGAGAGGTGGAAGTGATGGATGTGAGTAACCCTCACAATCCTCGTCCTGTGGAGGCGTACTCTTTGATAGATCGCATCTGGGACATGCAGATTGATGGGCACTACGCATACCTCGCTACTTGGTGGAAGAAGCTAGTAGTCATCGATATCAGCAATCCTCTCGGCATTGCCCCGGTGGAGTCTTGGGGTGATGGCGATTCTGACGCTGTCTGCGTGTCCGGAGGATACGCATACGTGGTAGACAACGTATCCGGGATTGTTAATATCATAGCAATAAGTGATCCAACCACTCCCACGTCGGTAGGCCTTTACGTCACACCAAGTATGGTAGTCTGGGATGTCTTCGTTTCGGGAAGCTATGCTTATGTCGCGAACGCAAACCGGATGATAATCGTCGATGTTACTGATCCCGAGTCCCCAGAGTATGCAGGAAACGTGACTACGCCGGGTACGTGTCGTGATGTCTATGTGTCAGGACAGTTCGCTTACGCTGCATGTGGCTCCTCTGGTTTGCAGGTCATCAATATCAGTGATTCGTCCCATCCCTCCATCATAGGGAGCTACAGTGCTGGCACAAATGGACGAGGCATCTATGTTGAAGGCGATTATGCTTACATGGCTGATGATTCCGCAGGGCTCCGTGTCTTCAATGTCACCAATCCTTCTCTTCCCTCGTTGACTGCCACATGTGCTACAGGCGGACTTGCATACAGCGTCTTCATCGATGGCAATCATGCATATATTGCCTGTCATGGCGCAGGTCTGGCGGTTGTCAACATTACCGACCCAAGGAAACCCAACCTCTTGAAGGTCTATGACACTCCGGACACTGCAGATGGTGTGTTCGTGAGTGGTGACATGGCCTACGTCGCGGATGGCAATACGGGTCTGATTATTCTCAGCATTTCAGACCCAGCAAATCCGACGTATCTTGGCACTTTCGATACCCCTGCTCAAGCATGGGGGATCGACGTTTCTGGGGGTCTGGCCTATGTGAGTCAGTACATTGGTTCATCATGGTACCCGTATATTGATGTGGTCAATGTCACAAATCCGATCAATCCCACTCTGTATGCCAGGACGGGACTGAGCTGCAGCAACATTTATGGAATATGTGTCGACGGCGAGTATGTCTACGTTGCAGATTATGGATATGGTCTACGGATTGGTGAAGTAAGACGGAATAGGTATAGGCAGTTTGAAGCCTTGGCCGTGGCACAATCGACGGCAGTATTCGATGGGTCTGCATCGTCCTCATTATCGTACGCCACACTGGACTGGACCGGCACCAAGCCAGCCGGGTGTGAAATCACATTCTTTCTATCCCCAGACAATGGTTTGCAGTGGGAAACGGTCCTGCCGGGAGTACGACACGACTTTGTCTACTCTGGACGGCAACTGGTATGGAAGAGCGTACTGACGTGCGCCAATCATCTGAGAACGCCGGTCTTGTCGCAGATATCAATCAGTTTCACAACAGTGCTTGACCCGCCCTCACTTCTGGCGCCGAGTGATAGCATCCTGACGAATGACAGCACACCCACGTTCGAATGGTCAGAAGTATCGGGCGCTTCTGGATATCTTCTGCAGATTGACAAGACACCCACTTTCGATTCTGTTGACCTGTTGAATGTGACCGTGACAGGTGCGACCAGCCACACTCTGGTCACGCTTCTCCCTGATGGAATCTGGTACTGGAGGGTAGCCACAAATGACACTGGCGGCGACCTTGGACGGTTCTCATCCCCACGGCAGATGAGTATCGATGCGACTGCTCCAGACTTCGACGAAGCCCCAGTCAATTGGATGGTTGAGTTTGGAACCACATTCAGATGCGACCTGAATGCATCTGACTCATCAGGCCTAGACATGTGGTGGCTCAATGATACGAGCTACTGGCATGTTGACGGAACTGGGGTGATAACGAACTCTTCACTAGTTCCTGAGGGTGTCTATGGACTAAGGGTATTTGTCAATGACACAGCAGGAAACCAACTACATGCAGACTTCCAGATTGATGTATTGGCAGGAGCGCCGCCAGCGTGGGTGCAGAGTCCTGCGAATCAGATTGTCGAACTCGGTGACTCTCTGATCTATGATTTGAATGCCACCGATTTCTCAGGCATAGACGCTTGGTGGTTGAATGACACCCTGAGATTCATTATTGATCAAAATGGTGTCATAAGGAACAAGACCGTGATAACGACGGGTCAGTACGGGTTGCAGGTGTGGGTCAATGACACAATCGGATATGTGCAGACAGCTCTTTTCTTCTTTCGAGTGTGTGACACTACTGCACCAGACTGGATAGTCCCACCTGTCAATCAGGTGTGTGACGTGGGCTGTCTCTTGAATTATGAGCTTAGTGCTTCTGACTTGTCAGGTCTTCACAAATGGTGGCTCAATGATACTGCGCACTTTGGCATCAGTGAAGACGGTGTAGTGACATCATTGGCTCTCTTGCCCGTAGGAACATACGGACTGCGGGTCTGGGTCAATGACACGATTGGAAACACACTCACTGCTGCATTTACAGTCGTGGTGCAAGACATCCTACCTCCTGCTTGGGTAGAAGTGCCTGTGGACCAAGTTGTCGAGTTCGGAAGCAAGTTCAGGTACAATCTCAATGCCACTGATCCTTCCGGTGTTGTCGATTGGTGGATAAATGACACATTACACTTCGCAATAGACAGTGCGGGTATAATCGTCAATGTCACGGGCTTGAGTGTCAATGTGTACAGTCTTGAGGTGAGAGTAAACGATAGCTATGACCACTGTACGATTGCCCTGTTCGTGGTGTCTGTGCAGGACACTACCCCACCCGCTTGGGTCGTGGTCCCTCATGACGAGGTGGCAGAGTTCGGGCAACGAGTGAGTCATGGGCTGTACGCCTATGACCTGTCAGGGCTATTCTCCATATGGATCAATGACACGATACATTTCGAACTCGTTGGGATCGATGACATTACGGGATTCCACTACGCGATTGAGAACAAGACTCCATTGCAGGTCGGTGAATACGGGCTAGAGGTCAGAATCTACGACTTCTATAACAACTACTGTGCGGCAACGTTCGTCATCGCGGTGGAGGACACAACCCCACCTGCTTGGCTTGTACAACCTGTAGACAAGACTCTCTCCTACGGGCTTTCTCTTGACTACCAGTTGGAGGCTTTCGACCTATCCGGAGTTGTGCTCTGGCTGATCAATGACACAATACATTTCGCTATCAGCAGTTCCGGACATCTGACGAATGCAACGATTCTGTCATCTGGGAGATACGGAGTCACAGTGACCGTTTCAGACCCCTATGGCAACGCGTTGACTGGGGTATTTGCTATACATGTGAGCGCGGCTACGACCGAAACTGCGACTCAAACTACGACGGGAACCACTACTGGGCCTGACATGAGCCTTGCTGCACTGGTTATCTTGGGTGGAGGAATCGCCATGGTCGTAGTCGTTGTTCTGCTTCGCTGGTCGAAATCTTCCCTAAGACAAAAGGCAGTCTAGTTCCCCGTAGTATCCACACAAACCACAAGCTTGCCCAATGAGAGCGGCGCCGAGAGGATGAACATCTCCCAAGTGAAGAAGCTGACTAGATCTGCCCGCATCGTCTGCGATGTGTAATCTTCGAACCTAGCTCAGCGAAACAGGAGTTCTCTTATCTCTGCGCCAGCTGTATGAGGTTGCCGCATGTATCGTCAAACACGGCGACGGTCGCAGGCCCCATCATCGTCGGCGCCATAGTGAACAACACACCTAGCTTCTTCATTCTCTTGTACTCTTTCTGAACATCATCAACGGCAAACGATGTCAGAGGTATCCCTTGCTCAAAGAGAGCTTTCTTGAACCCCTTGGTAGCCGGATTGTCGCTTGGCTCGAGAAGCAGTTCAGTACCGTCTGTCTCCTCCGGCGATACAACTGTCAGCCATCTGAACTTCCCTGCCGGCAGGTCGGTCTTCTTGACGAAGCCCAGAACCTCCGTATAGAACTTGAGGGCCTTGGCTTGATTGTCTACATATACGCTGGTTACCTTGATTCTTATGATACTCTTCCTCCAATCTAAGCATCGTTCAAGATTCATGAATGCTCTGAAAGGTGCTCGACCAGACGGTACCACCACGTCACTCTCGCTGAATGCAAGATTATCCCGCGAGGAAACTTCACGTTGCGAAGTCAACCTTGTGGTCGTTAGGTACCGCGTACAAGTATGTGGTTTTGTCTTCATTCAGTTCGTGAACTTGTCTTCGATTTCAGGCAATCCTTAAAAGTTTCTGTGGCCATTTCAGATGGGGACTAGCGTGGAAGAGAAAAAAGTGGGGACCATCGCTTTCGCTGCTATGCTTCTTCTGACTGTCGTTCCTCTTGCATTGGCCGTTGATTTCCAGGCGAGGGTGATGCGGACACCACTACAAGAAGACGTGCTCGTTCTGCAGGCTGGGACAGACGAACCTGTAGACGTTGCCTCTAGTGTAATCCAAGGCACTCTCGACTCAAGGAACCGCGCCATCCTATCCAGAAACAGGGCGCTTTCCGAGCAGTCGGGCTGTGTGTTTGCGACATCCGGCCTCCATCCCTATGCGATGGATGCAGTTCTGCGCATTGAAGCCGTGACGGTTCCGATTTCCGCGTTACTCTCAGTCGTGCCGGCACATCATGCATCAATAGTAATCTTGGTTGCACACGGGACTGAAGACGGAATCCAAGACGCCAGTGAGTCTATGTCTTGGCCTGCGGTCGTCGATTCGTTGTCACTCGGGAAGCCATATGCGATGATTTTCGCTACATGCTATGGATCCAAAGGTGCAGAGCTCGCTGACAAGGCTTTCGGATTCTCCGGAGTTGTCGACTCCATAGCAGCCGCGTATATTGCGGCAGCAATCGCCCTTTCCGCTTTCGATGGCAGAGAGCATCCGAGCGTAAAGGCCGCAGCGACCGCCGCTGTGGAACGCGGTATTGAGGTGGCTACTGGAGCTGCCAGACCACTTCCTCTGATTCCAGTTCCTGATTGGTGGCTACCGCTCAAACTCGGACTTTGTGCCGTGCTCACGGTGGCATACTACTTCATCGCCCCAGCCACTGCTCCAACGACTGCTACGCAGTTAGGCTGGATTCTCCTAGGAGTCGCGTTCATAGCCGGCGTGATAGTTGCTATAGCCGCAGGAATCAGCTGGCTCATGGACCTGATCATTCCGTGGCTTCCGCCCGAGATTTCAGCACCTGTCGTCTTCCTGAAGAACTTCACAGGTCTGATTGCTTCCTATATTGGAGGCGTAATCGCAGCATATATCAACGGTGGGACTCCACATCCAAACCTTTTCACCTGGTACGACCAGCTGAAGGTGGTGAAGACAGGACAAGCAGCTGCTGAGACTGCGACTGCGGTCGATCCTGAGCCAATCACCAGGGGGATGTTTGCGGCGAGCTCGGCGATTCTCGCCGTTAGCTTCATCGACCTTATGGTCATCTTTACGTGTATCCTGATACCCGACTCGCCACCGCCGTCATCACCACCACCATCATCACCACCGCCACCATCGCCACCACCCTCCGGCGGAGGGAAGCCCGGAATCATAGATTCGCCGTTTTAGGTCCCAAGGGGTTCCTTTGAGCATGACCGAACCGTTTCCTCGCTTCAGAAAATCGGTCAGGAGCATACGAACCCCTCCTTCAAAGGTTCCTGTATATATGAATGCCAACGCCTTTGGATTCCTCATACTCCTGGTTCTTTCTGCCCAGCTTGAGAAGAGTGGTATGGCGAGCCCAGATGGTTACGCCCCGGCGCCTCTGGGTCTCGCCACACTCACAATCATGCTGCTCGTGATGGGGTTGGAACTCGTAGTTGCCTTGCAGGTCCTGTCCGCATCTTGGTGGCGTCTCTCAGCACCAGACTTCCATGCGATAGCGGTCCTCAAGGGAGCTCCGGGCTCAGAATCTCGCTACCGCGACACACTTGTTGCGTTCTACCGAGGTCAGGAAGCGAATAGGACTATGGCCGTCGGAGACCTAGCAGTGGCGTCGGTTTCTCTTCTGTGGGTCTTCAGCGACTCGCTCACAGAGGGACTTGTGAGATACCAGCTGACAGCCGCTGTCGCTGCAATCACTGTGTTGGTAATGTCAGCGCATCTCACAGTAAGTCTGATGGCCAAGGAGAAGCGCGAAGCATGGCTGAAGAAGCCGGACGACCTGATTCGTAGCACTGTCGAGGCGAGGTTCAAGAACCACCCGGAGCTGGAGGACGCCCTTTCTCTTGAAGAACTGGACGAACTACTCGAACGGGCTAGACTGAGCGAGAAGCCGGCCTTGAGAGCGCTATCAGGTCTTGAATCCATCCTAGAGTCAGGGGCAAGGCGCATCCTGTTTCTGTCAATTGTCATAGGAGTCTGCACGTTCCTCCTCCTAGTCTGAAAGCAGTCATGCCTTGATTCTAGCAAGTTCCAGTGTGCCAGCCGGATGAACACGCGTGGGTTTCAATGTGACCCTGCAGATGCGCTCATTCGGGCATTACCCATCTGACATGCTTGTAGTCTGTGGGCCTCCTCAAGTCGTCACTGCTCTCATAGGTTTCCCTCAGCTCCCGGAACCTTGAGTTGTCAACCGCGGCAGAGAGGTCAGAAAGACCGTCAAGCCGCTTGAGGTCATCTCTCGTAAGAGCCAAGGGGTCCTTGGCAGCAAGCCCCCACCCATCCCACGGCAACACCTCGTCCTTGTTCAGGCAGATGATGTCATTGACGAGCTTGAATTGAATGTACCCCGGACCGGTAAAGCCGAAGATGCCAAACCTGTTGGGATTTGCCTTCTTTTCCCGATAGAGTTTCCACATGGCACCGCCCACTAGGAATCGGTCTCGTGGGATGTCGTTAGTGTCAAAGTCGATTCTAAGGTCCTTACGCTGTATCACGTCAATCTGAGGATCGACCAGAATCCACCTCTCTTCGGCACGGTCCCAGCACTCTGTGATGTAGTGGTCCATGAAGAATCCGGGCTGCTCAGGTGTCAGATACGCGGCACAGCCGCTCCTGACCCTAGCTGGGGTCCCTCTGTGGCGGAGGAAAGATGTGAGGAGCACAGCGAAGTGGCGACAGTTGCCTACTATTCTGTCGATGGGACGACGTTCTGGCAGGATGGGCCCGGGCCTGAGCCTCTGATGAAGTGCTAGCATATCTTCTGTCTTGACCAGATTGTATTCATCTGCGGGTATACGCCCTGCACGCTCGACATCCTTGAGCGTGATTCCGTACGATCTCAGTCCGTTGTACTTCAGTCGGTATTTGTGTATCAACACATTCTGACAGACCTTGCAGAGGTCTGCAGTCGATTCCGGCAGGCCCTCATACAGACGTTTGAACTTCCCTGGGTTGGTTGTAGCACTGTGCAAAGAGTAGTAGGAAAGCGCGTCATCGTTCATCATAGCATCAGTATTCCGCAAGCTTGCTTGGATATGAACCTGTAACTCGAACCTATCGAGTGAGGGTCTATCCTTTTATTTGAAAGCCCGTCAAACATATACCCCGCCTCGCTTGAGGCCGATTTGGGCTCTTGGTGACGGAATTGGAGTCTACTTCCCCTGAACGACTTGATCTTTTAGCTAATCAAAGAAGCATTCTGCGCGTTATGCGCAGAAGCCATCGCTTCTTGATGGCTCACATATTCTCCTCAGTGTTCGGGATGTACATCATCATGCTATGGGTCGTACTCGTCGTCGCCATGATGGGACTAGCCCCTGCGCCTCTTTCAATCGCCCTGATTATCATTATCATCCCCATTCTCATTGCGCCGCTCCAATACAGGTCTGCAAAAGAGAGATTCGGAACTCTTCAGGAAGCTGGGGCAGCTCTCAAGGAGATTGAAGAGTCACTGGGTAAACAGGACATAGCACGGGGTTTGACATCATACATCTTCCTCATCTTTGACGTCCTCATACCTGCTGACCGTCGAAACGCCACTACATCAGAAACTGAAGTTGAGAAACTCCGTAAGCACCTTGCAGATCTGACAAGGAAGGTCATAGTTGAAGTGGTCTCTCAGGGTACAATGTATGCCTTTCTCATCATCGGCTTCTTGATTCCCGAATTCACATCTGCTATAGAACAGGGAGGCCCTCTCCTTCTTCCACTAGTCCTCCTTGCTGTCATAATAGCAGTCCTCGTAGCTCGTTGGTTCATCTTCTTCTATTGGCGGCTCTTGGCCAGACGATGGCTTCGCCTCTATCAAGGCTTCATTGCATGGGGGGAGGAACTGGAGCGAACACTCTCTAGTCCGACCAATGACCATGATGGGGGGGCGCCTCCCTGATGTCACGAACAGCCCGTCCTCATGAGTGGACTCCAAGCCTGCGGAGAACGAAGTATGAACGGTGGGTGGAACTCCTTGAAGCCTGTCTATGGCAGCCACGGACTCAAAGCTGGCTAATGAGGAACTCGGGACTAAAGACCCAGATGATCAAGGAGGACCTGCAATTCCTCCTCGATGCTGGCCTGCTCATACAAGTCGATGAGCCAGAAGCTGGCATCTATGTGTTCAAGACAACTGAGAAGGGTCGAGAGGCTCTTGCCCAGTTCTACAGACTTGTGACTCAGTTCTTCATGGAGAAGCACGACTCAAAACACGCAGTTCTGTTCCTTCTCATGGGTTAGGAACTAGACAGTAGCTATGGACCTTTTCCCCACAGTCCATTATATGGTGACTCCTCGCTGGTTTTCACGCGAATGATCATGAAGACTGAGAATCTCTCAATCACTACCCAGGCACTGACAAAGCACTTCGGCTCGGTAAAGGCTGTGAGTGACCTGAACCTTCGTGTTCCCGTTGGCGCGCGCTTTGCGCTGCTTGGTCCGAACGGAGCAGGCAAGACTACAACAGTACGCATGCTCACCGGTCTGATGAAGCCAACACGAGGGAGCGGATCCGTCTGCGGATATGACATCATCTCTCAGAAGGATGAAATCAAAGCAGTGACCGGTCTTCTGCCAGAAACCCCCGGACTCTACTCAAAACTCTCTGCTGCTGAATTCCTTGAGTTCATTGGAGCGCTCAATCATCTCCATGGTGATGTTCTCCATGGGCGAATCGATGCCCTACTCTCGATTCTGGGACTTGAAAGTAGACGAAACGACCTGCTCGAATCATACTCTTCAGGGATGAAGCAGAAGGTGCTCATCGCCTCAACACTACTGCACGAACCCAGAGTTGTATTCTTGGATGAACCGACATCAAGACTTGATCCCTCTGCCAGTGTGCTGGTGAAAGACCTGATCCTTGCACTCGCAGAAGAAACCGATACCACCTTTTTCATCTGCACCCACATTACGAGCTTTGCGGAGGATGTATGTGATGCCGTAGGAATCCTGAACGAGGGCGAGCTTGTGGCTGTTGGAACACCAGATACGGTCATTGAAGCAGCTCATGCACAGAGTCTGGAGGAGGCCTACTTGAAGATAGTCGGCGGGAAGATAGACCGCGAAGCACTATTAGCATGGCGGTGACCGAGTTGGCTGGTAACTGGTTTCATATTGCAGAGGCCGAATTCCAAGTCCAGACTAGTGGAATCAGGACGCATAGGAGGGTAGTTGTATCGTGTTCCATTGTTCTGGGAATCATATGGGCCCTCTTGATTGCTCCAAATCTGATAGGATACTTTCTCACAGAAGTCCTTGAAACACCTCAGTCAGTTGTCGCCATGGTCATGCCTGGTTTGATGCGGGCTGGAATCATGTTCATCTGGATAGTCCTCTTGATACTACCCCTGTCGAACGCCTTGCAGGAAGTGAAGGTGGGACAATGGGAGATTCTACTTAGCCACCGAGTCACGACTCGTGGGATATTGGTTGGCACATTTGTAGGCAGGCTGTCTATCTACGGGCTCTATGTACTCTATCTAGCTCCTATCTTGGTTGCACCGTTCGCTGAGGCATTAGTGGTTTCATATATGGGGCAGGCCTTGATGTACTTCACAGTCTTTGTTATCACCGTGAGTACCATATGGTTGTCCAATCTCATAGTGACAGCGATTCAGTCGAAACTTGCCGCGTCATCTCGGGGAAAGGACCTTGCCAAGGCGTTAGCGATTGTACTGAGTCTTGTGGCAATTCTGCCTCTCGTAGGACTACAGCTCTTTGCACCCACGATGTCGGAGATTCTGGGTCTGAACGTTTTCCTGTTGTTTCCCTTCACCTGGGGCGCAGATCTGGTGACGCAGACTGCAGTGGCATTCAACGGGATAGGTCTGCCGGTGGCAGGTCTAGATGCGACTCTGGGTCTGAACCCATCTGCCGATCTCCTGCTTCTAGGAGGTTTCAGCATTTTCATTGTCGTCATAGGGCTCTTGTCTGCCGACCGTTTCTTCATAATCGGTGAAGGTGCAAGGACTGAATCTGTGACGACCATACGGAGGGAGAACATAGTCCTACGCGGAGTCCGCCGAGTTTCCAGCGGATCGTTTGGCGTTCTGATCGTGACAGGACTCAAGGACTTTGGTCGCAAGGCAGAGAATCTCTCTCGCTTGGCCCTATTCATGGTCCTGACCTTGATGGTCCCTGTCTTCATCTACATCAGAACAGGGGAGTTCGAGTTGACCTCAGTCAGCATAATGATGTCATTAATGCTCGGTTTCCTAGGCGTCCAAGTCTTCGGTGGTGCTGGGTTCCTTGAATCAAAGGACCAGTTATGGACAATCCGTGCTGCCCCGCATGGTGTCGAGAGATATGTGAGAGCAAAGGCCATTCAAAGCATACTTCTAATCATTCCAGTTGTCCTCCCTCCGAGTGTCCTCTATGCAGTGTTGCTCAGACTCAGTCTGGGTCAGGTCTTCTTCCTCGTGTCAACCTCTTTCACTAGTTGTTTGGGTGGCGCGCTCGTCGGAATAGGAATTGCAGCAGGCAATCCGACGTATGAGGACACCAAGAGTGGAGCGTACAGGACAAACAACATCAGGGGAATGGGAGTGGTAGCCGTGTCATTCCTGTGGTATCTTATCGCCGATGTAGTCTTCTCGATGCTCGGCTTAAGCGACTTTATGAACTACGTGTGGGCGTCACAGACTCTTTCCATCTTGGCTCAGCTGATACCTCTTCCGATTGTTGGTCTGATAGTGATTCTGGTTGGACAGCACCGATTGTCAGAGCTGGAGTGATCCTCGACCGGGGGACTGCAAGAAGAGCGATGGCTCCCATCTCTTTCTCCTACACAAGAATCTCGTTTCGGCGGCATCAGCTACAATCATGAACGAACCAGTATACACCGCATAGAAACACTGGCAAGAACCATGCGCATGGCAGAATGCGATACATGCTCGTAGCGCTCCTTTGCTCCTAGCACATATAGCAGAGGCAGGTAATGTTCATCGGTGACGAAAGCCTTGTTAGAGTCGGGGAGGGACCTGTAGTCAATCAAGGCATCATGGTCCTCCATATCTATCCTTGCAGCGACTTCCCTGTCGAACGCGAGAGCCCAAGAATAGGCCTTCTCGGTATCCATCGCCAGTGCCAGGTTGTGAACGATGTTGCCACTTCCTATAATCAGAACGCCCTCTCTGCGAAGACTGAGGAGTTCTCTCCCGATCTTGTAGTGCAAGGATGGCTTCAGCGTGAAGTCAATGCTCATCTGAAGAGTGGGGATATCGGCCTCTGGATACATCCTTCTGAGCACTATCCATGTGCCATGATCGAGGCCCCATGACTTATCGAGTCGAACACGAGTCGAATGTACAAGGCGCACTATCTGTTCGGCTAGTTTCGGAGCTCCGGGTGTACGATATTCAATCTCGTACAGCTCTCTCGGAAAACCGTAGAAGTCATGAATGGTTTCGGGTTCAGCGACAGCAGAAACCAAAGTGCCTCTTGAAATCCAGTGTGCCGAGATGCAGAGGATTGCACTGGGTCGTGGGATGTCATGTGCGATGCTGGCCCAGTTGGCAGCAAACTCGTTGTCTTCGACTCCATTCATCGGCGATCCATGACCGACGAAGAGCGTCGGCATGAGCCGCTCACCCTCTGTGCCACCATGCTTCATTCTGTCGTCTGCCTCCAAGGATTCAGCCGCGTCTATTATGACAGCTTTCTTGGGTCTTCCTATCGAGGAACTAGACTGAGTATAGGCGTAATGCTGGCTGCTTCATGCTAGGTGGATGACAGATTCCGCTTCGACACCACGCCCCGCACATAGAGGAAGAAGGGGATGAAGCAGATCAGGCCCATGGCAAAGACCACAACAACATCGGCCGGAGCGAATGGCGCAGCGGTCAAGAATGGCTGTAATAGCATGAAGATGATCAATGCGATGAATAACATGCTGGTCTGGAAGAGCAGCCCCAGACTAATCACATACCCCAACTCTCTACGGCGCCAAAGCAGTATCCCACCAATGACCGATGCAGGCGCAATCAGGAAGTCCGAAGTGTTGACCGCAAGTTCCGTTTCAGCAATCGGTATCCCGCTGGCGAGTGCATTAACTACAACACCGATGACCCGCAACGAAAACAGGAGGCCAAGCCCAACCAGAACGCCTCCAGCGGCTCTCTCAGGCACAGCACCAGTGAGCGATTCTTGTACCACTTTTCCGTCAATGCTAGCAACTAGGCCGATGGAAGTATACACGCTTAGCACGACCAGTGTGAGATGAAACAGAAACATCATGTTCAGCGGCAGAGCAAAGACGTAGGCTATGTAGTTGTACAGCACAAAGAGAAGCGCGCCCGGCCAGCAGAGCAGTCCAATCAGCTTGCCACGCCATGCCAGCCACATTGAGCCAAGCAGAATCGGGAGTCCGACGAAGAGATTGACCACGTCGTTGGACACAAACGTACGAAGCAACTCGTCTGTCGGGTAGATGATGGTGCTGTACAAGAGGCCGGCGACGGAAGCAACCGCCATTAGGATGGCGATCATGAGAGAAGAGGCGTATATCATTGTGAAGTTGTTTCTTATCGGCAGGCTGGCATTGCGGTCCTGATTTGTGCTCATTCCTTTCAACTCCCTGTAATGGGCAGCTTGGAAAAAGCGCGCCCAAGGGTCGTGTTCAGCCCGCGCTAGTCACATAATAGGTTACACATCGGCGCCAGACTGTCCGGGGATCTTCCTCGTCCTTCTGGCTCCTTGCTCTGGCTCTCCCCCATGTGAGTGCGAAATACAGATTAGACTCTCTTCTCGAAACACTGGTTCTCAGAGGCTGTTTCATCACCATGAGCAGAAAGGGAAAAGCTGACCGGCGCAAAGCCAGATTATTCCCACTTGAGAAGGAGTATGCTCGCATTATTACGGCATTGGACGGAACAGGAATTCTGACCCTTCTTCCACAATCGGAGAGTCTGGGGGTGATTGGAATTGACGGAAAAGAGTATCCTGTACCGACTCAAGAACAGGTGCAAGAGGAATTTGCACGCAATAAGGAGTTGGTAGATAGGAAAATGCGACAAGGATTCACTCAGCTTCAATTGACGCCAATCGCAATGCCTACTCCACAACTCATCGATCGGGTAAAGGCTGTCGTTCTTGAACATGCCGCAGCGGGGAGAATTATCCAGACAAAACAAAACCGTACTGATGCTGACACACCAGTCCGTGTAAGAACTGATGAACCGATCTGGATATGGACTATATTGCGTCAGACAGTGGATACTCCAAATCTTGTCTATTTTCCTCAAGTCTATACCAAACGTGACCATCGAGGACTGACTAAAGAAGAAGTGATGCAGAGTATCCGCTTGTGTGCTGTGCCTGGCTGGAGTGTGGGGCTAATCGAGCCTATACCTATCATGCCTCAACAAGGACAGGGCAAAGTCAAAGGAGGAAGGAAGCAGCTAGAGGCATTTTCCACCCCTCGTGATTACTTGCGAACTTTGAGTACACCGACCTATCAGGGAGAAACGGGATGGACACCAGAGGATTTTCTCACTCACTTTGTGACTCAGCTAGAAACAACCAATCAAGTAAGTCATGACCGGTATGACAATAATGCAATGTGGATGCTTGGTACGTACATGCCAGACTCTGTCCCATATGCGGAACTTGTGCCAACCGGCTACTGGGCTCGTCCCACTGCACGGATGTACTTGTCTGCGCATCGCACGGGCAATAGGTTCAGGCTTTGCGTGGCGCGCTCAATGGTGCGACTTGGTGCCACGTGAAGTCCAGTGTGCAGATATGCAAAGAGTCGCCCTTGGCCGCGGGATGGAGTGTGCGATACTGGCCCTGTTGGTGGCGAACTAGTCGTCGTTGACTGCATTCATCAGCGACCCGTGACCAACGAACAGTGCGGGCACAATCTCCCGCCCGTGTGTCCTACTATCTGCCATTCTACAGTCTGCCTCCAGGGGACTCAACCGCACCTAGTACGGCGAATTTCCCAGTTCCTTCTATCGCGGATTCATACGGACACCTTTCACCGGACATATGAGTGCGAAACGCAAATTAGGCGGTGTTCACGGAACGGTGCTTCTAGTAGGCAGTATGATTAGTATGGACGAAAGGGGAAAGGCCGACTGGCATAATGCGAGCGCAATCAGAGAGGTCGCCTCATCATTCGGTGCCATTGTCGGGCTTGCTGGGATAGAACACGGTTGCTTTGAAGTGCTTCAGGGCAGTGTCGCGACGGACGGTATCATCATAAACGCCATCGGTCCAGCGCAGACAATGTGGGAGGGAGCAAGTGAACGTGCGCTGACAATCATTCCAAACTTCCTTGTGACAGGTCTCCTCGCTATCATCTTCGGCATCTTGGTCACTGTCTGGGCAGTAGCGTTCGTGCATAGGAGGCATGGGGCATCGGTGCTGTTCCTTCTGGCAATCATACTGTTCCTAGTCGGGGGAGGACTTGCGCCAATCATCCTGACAGTCGTAGCAACTGCGACTGCAACTAGGATAGACAAGCCGCTGACATGGTGGCATGCACATCTTCCGCACAGTATAGGGAGCGCACTTGCGAGGCTGTGGCCATGGTCCTTGTTCGCATTCGTGCTAGTGTTTTGGGGCACCGTCGGCGTGCAGATCTTTGGGTCGCCCTTTGGTGCTGACATAACAAGAGAGCTCGTAACGGTTCTCAGCATAATCATGGTTTCTCTCATACCACTCACAGTCGTCGTTGGGCTTGCATTCGATGTCCTAAAGCAGGATGTTTCGCATCGAGTATCCTGAGTTCGATACTTAGAACCTTTCCACGTCAGAAGCACTCTGTCGCACTACTTCGTTGAGAAACAGGGGAGGAGAGGGTATGCAACAGCTGCGTAGAAGTTGGACAATCTTGGACATTTTCGAGTAGGGGCTTAAATAGCTCGAATCAGACGTCTCTTTGAGGCTGACTCGACACATTCCAGCCCCAAGGAGTACGACCCCAGTGCCGTTTCTGGGAGGACAAAGACTCCTGTGTCCAACTTTGTC
>Ga0153915_10001363_pt1 | contig 22424 bp, 14 predicted proteins | sample Opewatmetagenome_2_FD_107003 | JGI IMG/M metagenome (GOLD analysis project Ga0153915, IMG submission 107003) | Freshwater wetland microbial communities from Ohio, USA - Open water 3 Core 3 Depth 3 metaG | ecosystem: Environmental > Aquatic > Freshwater > Wetlands | place: USA: Ohio, Lake Erie...
GCGTGCAATTCCGCGCCGATTGAACGCGCGGAGCGCCGCCGCCATGATGCGACGGCGCGTGTGTTCTGCCTCTTCTTTGGTGCGGCGCATTGCCGGATCCCGGATCACCCGGTTGTTTTACATACAGGCGAGATTGTATATAATCGCACGCTTACCGTCCATGCCGATCATGCGATGAGCGCTTCCAGAGACATGACCCCTGTCGCCAGGAACAACACGAACGCCCGGTGGCTCAAGATCGCAGTCGCGAGCCTCGCGCTGATGCTCGCCGCCTGCGGAAAGCAGTCGCCGGAGCACGGCGCAAATGTCGCCGCCACCTCCTCCCCCACGGCAATTCCCGTCACAGTAAAGCGCGTGCAGCCGCAGCGCGTGCCGCTCGCGCTCGAAGCGGTCGGCCAGGCGGAAGGCTCGCGCGACGTGGAGATCCGCTCGCGCGTCCCGGGCATCATCGAGAAGCGCCTGTACACAGAAGGCGACGCGGTGAAGGCTGGACAGACGCTTTTTGTCATCGACCGCGCTCCGTACGAAATCGCCGCGACGCAGGCGCGGGCGGCGCTCGCGCAGGAGCGCGCGAAAAATGAGCAGGCCCAGCGCGAAGCGCAGCGGCTCAAGGCGCTCGCGCAGGAGAAGGCGATCAGCCAGCGCGAATACGACGATGCCGCTTCGGCTCTCAAACAGTCGACCGCCGCGATCGAAGCCGCCCAGGCCAGGCTCGCCGAAGCGCAGCTCAATCTCTCCTACACCAACGTGACCGCGCCGATCAGCGGCATCACCAGCCGCGCTGTCCGCTCCGAGGGCAGCCTGGTGAGCGCCAATACGGACCTGCTCACGACATTGACACAGGGGGATCCGATCTGGGTCCGGTTTTCGTTGGCAGAATCAGACTTCGAGCGCATTCGCGGGAACTCAAAAAGCTCGCAAGTCAACATCCTGGGTCGGGATGGCTCGGTCACTGCGAAGAATGGCCGGCTCAACTTCACCGGTTCGACTGTCGACCCCAAGCTTGGTACGGTCCAACTCCGGGCGGAGTTCCCGAATCCGAGTTTGAAGTGGCTGCCGGGACAATTCGTCAAGATGCAAATCCTCGCCGGCGAACAGGACGCTTTCCTCGTCCCCCAGACCGCCGTGGTGCAGACGGAGCAGGCGCGCATGGTGTGGGTGGTGGGACCCGACGGCAAGGCCAATATGAAGCCGGTGCAGACCGCGAACTGGGTCGGGGCCGACTGGATCGTGACGAGCGGGCTCGAGCCCGGCGACGCGGTGATTGTCGACAATCTGATGAAGTTGCGCCCCAACGCACCGGTTGAGCCTCACGCGCCCGGCGCGGCAACGCAGCCAGGTGCTGCAGGGGCTACGGCGATGCCTTCCACGCCCTCGCCGAAGAGCGGGCGCTGATCAGCGTATCCCATGGGCAACTTTTCGCGCTTCTTCATCGAACGTCCGATCTTCGCGAGCGTCATCGCGATCATCATCACCCTCGCCGGCGTCATCGCATCGCAGGTTCTGCCGGTCGCGCAATATCCTGAGATCGCCCCGCCGACAGTGACGATCACCGCATCCTATCCGGGTGCAAGCGCCGAAACGCTCGCCAAGACGGTCGCAGCGCCTATCGAAGAACAGCTTTCGGGCGTAGAGAAAATGGTCTACTTCGGCTCGAGCGCGGCGGCGGACGGTACGGTGACGATCACGGCCACGTTCGAGGTGGGCACCAACGTCGACACCGCGGTGTTCCAGCTGAACAACCGCGTGCAAATTGCGTTTCCGCGGCTGCCCGAGGAGGTGCGGCGCAATGGGGTGATCGTGCAGAAACGCTCCACTGACATCCTGCTCGTCGTGGGTCTTGTCTCCATCACGGGCAGCCAAAGCACCGTGTCGATGGCCGACTATGCCACCGTCAACGTGATCGACGAACTCAAACGGGTTCCCGGAGTGGGGGATGTGCTGCTTTTCGGCTCCGGCTATTCCATGCGCATCTGGCTGCAGCCGGACAAAATGGCGCGTCTCGGCGTGACCCCGACCGACGTGGCCAATGCGGTTCGCGTGCAGAACCAGCAGTATGCCGCGGGCAGGATCGGCGCCGAGCCCGCGCCCGCAGGTCAGGCGCTTACCTACACGGTCAATGCACGCGGACGCCTCGTCACGCCCGAACAGTTCGGCGGCATCGTCGTGCGCGCCGGCGGGCCGAGCGGCGTGCTGCGGGTGAGCGACGTGGCCAGGGTGGAGCTGGGTGCGCAGAGCTACGACATATCCACCACCGTGGACGGAAAACCGTCGGTCGGCATGGCGGTGTTTTTGCAGACGGGCGCCAATGCGCTCGATGTGTCGGCCGCCCTCAAAGCGCGCCTGCAGGAACTCAAAGCCGCGTTTCCCCAGGGGATGGACTACCTCATTCCTTTCGACACCACGCAGGTGGTGCAGGCGTCGATCCGCGAAGTGGTGAAAACGCTGGCGGAAGCGGCGGTGCTCGTCCTGCTCGTCGTCTTCGTTTTCCTGCAGCACTGGCGCGCCACGTTGATTCCGATGATTGCAGTGCCGGTGTCGCTCATTGGCACGTTCGGGGGGCTTTACGCGCTCGGTTTTTCCATCAACACGCTGACGCTGTTTGCCATGGTGCTTGCCGTCGGCATCGTGGTCGATGATGCGATCGTCGTGCTGGAAAACGCCGAGCGGCTCATGCGCGAGCAGAAGATGACGGCGAAACAGGCGGCGATCGAGTCGATGTACGAAGTGTCGGGTGCGGTGCTCGCGATCGTGCTCGTGCTCTGCGCGGTATTCATTCCGGTCGCGTTCCTGGGCGGGATCGCCGGCCAGCTCTACAAGCAGTTCGCCGTGACACTCGCCGTTGCCGTTCTGCTTTCGGGCATGACCGCGCTCACGCTGACCCCCGCATTGTGCGCGCTGCTCCTGAAAGCCGGCGAGCACGAGTCGCGCCTTTTCCATCCCTTCAACGTGGGATTCGCGAAGTTTACCAGCCGCTTCCTCGCGATGATCGGCTTCGCGTTGAAGCACCGCGCGCTGAGCGGACTCGCGTTCGCAAGCGTGTTCGCGCTCGCAACGCTCCTTTTCCTGCACGTGCCAGGCAGTTTCGTTCCCTCGGAGGACCAGGGCTATCTCATCAGCTCTATCATCCTCCCGGACGGCGCGACGCTTCAGCGCACCGCACGCACCGGCGCGCAGCTGCAGCAGCAGTTCGCGAAGGAGCCCGCAATCGCTCACGCTTTCATCGCGCCGGGCCGTGACTTCATCGGCGGCGGCAACAAGCCGAATGCCGGGACGAGTTTCATCCTGCTCAAGCCCTGGGACGAGCGTGAAAAGAAGGCCCAGGCACTCGCCGGCGAGATAACGCGGATGGGTATGGCGTTTCCCGATGGGATCGTCGTCGCGTTCAATCCTCCCGCGATTCGCGGTCTGGGGACCACGGGCGGTTTCGAAGTATACGTGCAGGCGCGCGCCGATTCCGATACGCGGCGGCTTGCGCAGGCCGTACAGACGTTCACGGCGGCTTTGTCGCGGCACCCGCAGCTGCAAGGCATCAATACGTTTTACCGGCCCACCGCGCCGCAATTGTTCGTGGAAGTGAATCTCGAGCAGGCGATGGCGCTCGGCGTGCCGGTCTCCGACGTCTTCGATGCACTGCAAAGCACCATGGGCGCGCTCTACGTCAATGACTTCAACATGTCGGGCCGAACCTACCGCGTGCAGGTTCAGGCCGACGCGCCGTACCGCGCGCAGCCCGGCGATGTCGGGGCCATATACGTGCGGTCGAACACCACCGGCGAGATGATTCCTCTGAAGGCGCTCATCCGCAGCACGAGCGTCGTCGGGCCCGAACAGGTGGAGCGCTACAACGGCTTTCTCGCGGCGAAGGTGATCGGCGGCGGCAAGCCCGGTGTCAGCTCGGGGCAAGCCATTGCCGCGGTCGAACAGGTGGCAAGTGAGGTACTCCCGCCGGGCTACAGCATCGCGTGGACCGGCCAGGCCTTTCAGGAAAAACGTACCGGCACTGCATCTCTCTTCGCGTTCGGCTTCGCGATCGTCATGGTGTACCTCATTCTTGCCGCGCTCTACGAGCGCTGGCGCCTTCCTGCAGCCGTGGTGTTGGCGGTGCCGTTCGCCGTCGCGGGCGCCCTGCTCCTGGTGTGGCTGCGCGGAATGGAGAACGACATCTATTTTCAGATCGGCCTCGTGGTCCTGATCGGGCTGGCGGCGAAAAACGCGATTCTGATCGTCGAGTTCGCGCAGCAAGGACTGCTCGCCGGCATGCGGCCCGTCGATGCCGCGGTGCAGGCAGCGCGACTGCGCCTCCGGCCGATCGTCATGACCTCGATTGCGTTCGTCTTCGGCGTATTGCCGCTGATGGTCGCAACCGGCGCCGGTGCAGCGGCGCGGCGCTCCATGGGAACGGGTGTCGTGGGCGGCATGCTGCTCTCGACGTTCGTGGCGACCATATTCGTTCCGCTTTTCTTTACGCTCTTCGCCCGGCGGCAGAAGATGGGCGAGGCGGCGGTCGCCGACGGGAAGGCGGACGTCCCGCAGGAGCCCGCAGAAAGATGAGAAGGAACCGCAAGGCGCTCGCCGCATCGGTCGCCCTCGCGCTCGCCGTAACCGGCTGCACCATGCTCGGGCCCGACTATGAACGGCCGGCGCTCACGCTGCCCGACGCCTTTCCCCGCGCATCGTCGGGAACGACCGCCGGCGCCGACATACGCCAGGACTGGTGGACGCTCTATGAAGATCCGATGCTAAACGAGCTCGTGACGAGCGCGCTCGAGCGGAATGCCGACATACAGTTCGCCGTGGCCCGCATCCAGGAAACCGATGCCAATCTGCGCGAAGCGAACGCCGCGTTTCTGCCCGAGATCGATCTTGGCGCCACAGCCACCCGCTCGCGCGTCAGTCGTCGCACCGCAACGCCGCTCCCGAGCGGCACGTCGGCGGTGCGTAACAACGTGCGTATTGCTGCTTCCACAGCCTTCGAGATCGATTTCTGGGGGCGCTTGAGGCGCGGGGTCGAAGCAGTACGCGCGCTCAATCTTGCCTCGCGCTATGCGCGCGATACGGTGGCGCTGACACTGGCCGGTGTTGCCGCCCAGGCGTATTTCTCCCTGCGTTCTCTCGACGCCCAGATCGCCGTCACCCGCGAAACGCTGGTGAGCCGGCAGGAGTACGAAGACCTGGTGCGGCGCCGCGCCGCGGGAGGCATCGCCTCGGAACTCGAGGTCAGTCAGGCGGAAGGCGCGACGGTAGACGCAGCGTTGCAGTTGAAAGAGCTGCTCCGCCAGCGCGAGCTTGTCGAACACGAGCTGGGTTCGCTCACCGGGCGGCTCGATCTGAAGGTGGCGGATGGCAATGTGCGCAAACTTCCGCTGCCGCCGGTGCCGCCGCCGGGCTTGCCTTCGACACTCCTCACTCGCCGGCCCGATATCCGGCAGGCGGAAGAGATCCTGATCTCGGCAAACGCGCAAATCGGCGTTGCGCAGGCGGAGCGCTTTCCGCTCGTCTCCCTCACCGGTTTGCTGGGTGTCGAAAGCAAGTCGCTTTCCACGCTGCTGGCGCGGCCGGCGGCGATCTGGTCGCTCGGGCCGGCTCTTGCGATGCCGCTATTCGACGCGGGCCGCCGCGAGGCGCGCGTCGATGCGGCCGCAGCGCGGACACAACAAGCGCTCGCGAATTACCGGAAATCGGTCGAGACTGCGTTTCGCGAAGTGGCGGACGCTTTGACGGACCTGCAGCAATCGACTGCGGCCGAGGCGGATCTGCAGCCGCGTCTGGCTTCGGCCCGCAATGCGCTGCGGCTCGCGCGGATGCGATACGAGGCCGGCTACTCGGCCTACCTCGAAGTGCTCGACTCGCAACGCACGGCCAACCTCGCAGCGCTCGCCGTGATCCGCAATCGCCAGGCCATGCTCGCCGCGCATGTCGATCTCGTCAAGGCTCTGGGTGGCGGCTGGTCCGTAACGGACATCATCGCGACACCGTAACGTGTCCCACGCGAGAAGCTTGCGTGGGGTGGTTCCCCCAGCGCGTCGATTGAAGGGCCGGGGCGGTCCAGCGGTCGCCGCCGCGGACCATGTGCGCGCGTACGCGGAATAGGTTCGCAATTTACCGACCCTACGTGATGCTCGGCACCGACGGCTTCGGGTGCAGCGACACGCTCCGAGCGCTACGCGCGTACTTCGAAGTCGACCGCGCCCACATCGCGGTTGCCGCGCTGAAATCGCTCGCCGAGCAGGAAGCGAGCCACCGGCGCTAATCGAGCCGCGCCCCCGACGCTTTCACGACCTTCGCCCACTTCACGACATCGGCGCGAAGAAACTTCTCGAACTCATCGGGCGTGCTTGCCACCACTTCCGCGCCGTCGTTGGTGAGACGCTTTATGACGTCCGGGTCACGCAGAATCCCGACGATTCCAGTGTGGAGTTTGGCGACGATCGGCTCCGGCACGCCGGCGGGAGCAAGAAAGCCGTACCATCCGACCACTTCAAAACCGGGCAAGCCGGCCTCGGCGACCGTAGGAAGATCGGGAAGCGACGGTATGCGCTGAGCGGTGGTGACCGCGAGCGCGCGCACGCGGCCGCTCCTGATCAGCGGTTGAACCGGAACCATTCCGGCGAAGCTCATCTCGATCTGGCCGCCGGCGACATCGATCAGCGACGGCCCGGTGCCTTTGTAGGGCACATGCTGCGCCTGGATCCCGGTCATCTGCTTTAACAACTCCCCCGCCATGTGTCCGCCGCTGCCGTTTCCGGCGGAACTGAAATTGAGCTTGCCCGGATTCGCCTTGCCGTAGGCGATCAACTCCTGCACCGTTTTGACCGGCATCTGAAGATTGACCACCAGCACCAATCCCGCCCGCGTAGCCTGGGTGATCGGCCGGTAGTCGTCGACGGGTCGGTACGGGACTTTGGGATTGAGGCTCGCGTTGGTCGTGTGCGAGTGATAGGCGACGAGCAGCGTGTACCCGTCCGGCGCCGCCTTGGCGGTGATCTCCGCGGCGACGACACCGCCTGCGCCGCCGCGATTGTCCACGACGACCTGCTGCTTGAGAATATCGGTGAGGCGTTGGCCCACGAGGCGCCCGAGTATATCGGTCGTGCCGCCCGGGGGAGCGGGAATGATGAAGCGAATCGGCCGGGTCGGATAGGCCACCGCCTCCTGCGCCGCCCCTTGAGCCGGGCGAACCGAGACCTCCAACACCCATCGCGGAGAAATTGCAAGCGCGCACAGGATCAACACTGCGGTTCCGGCAAAACGGCTCATCGACACCTCCTGCTCTGTCGGCGCGAAGGATTCTGAGCATAGCCGATGCGCGTGAACGCCACAATATGCCACGCAGTGCGGCCGCCGCGGGGTGCGGTCCACGCGCAACTGACCGCCGCAGCCGGCGCACTTTGGACGCGCCGACGGATCTTGCCCCCGACGAGATACGGGCGCAGAATCCCGCGGTCAACACGCTGGCGCCGGCCAGCGCCGCCACCAACCGGACCCTGAAGGAGAGAATCATGAAATTCGGAGGTTTCCTGCATCTCAACATCCGCTGCTCAGAGAGCGATCTGCCCGCGATCGAGCGGTTTTATGGCGACGTGCTCGGGTTGAAGAAAGGCTATCGGCCCGATTTCAAGTTCGGCGGCATATGGCTCTACGACGGCGAGGATCCCATCGTCCATGTGTCGGCACGCTTTCCGGAGGGCTACGTCGCGAAAAACGACAAGCACAGCGGCAGCGTGGACCATATCGCGTTCAAGGCCTCGGGCGCCGCGGAGTTCCGCAAGCGCCTGAAAGGGTTGGGCGTCGCGTTCCAGGAACAGAACATCCCCAACGCGGGTTACCAGGTCTTCCTCCACGACCCGGTCGGCACCAAGCTGGAATTCAATTTCCTGAACGAGGATGTACCGGACGCCGTCGCATCCGGCACCACCGCGGAAACCAACCTGGTCGTATAGGGGGAACACTCTCGACAGGGCGTGTCCCGCCAGAAACAGCCGTTGCATGCCCGCCGCCAGGCGGGCATGCTCTTTTAACCGGGGGAAACCATGAAACTGCGTATCAACCGGGCGTCGCCTTTTGCACGCAAAGCCCGCATTGTCGCGCGCGAAGCCGGCATTTCGAACCGGATCGAGGAGGTCGAGACGACGGTGTCGCCGGTCGTCGCGAACGAAGCGCTGGCGCAGGACAATCCGCTGATCAAGATTCCGGCGCTTGTCACCGATACCGGAGAGACGCTCTATGACTCACGCGTGATCTGCGAGTACCTTGACACGCTGCATTCGGGACTCAGGCTCTTTCCTGAAGCCGGTCCGCAGCGCTTTGCGGCGTTGCGCCGGCAGGCGCTCACTGATGGAATGCTCGATGCCGCGGTGCTGTGCCGCTATGAACTCGCGGTGCGGCCCGAGGCAACGCGCTGGCCGGACTGGATTGCAGGACAGAAACGCAAGATCTTCGGTGGGCTCGCCGCGCTGGAAACGGAAGTGAGCTCCTGGGCCGACGAGTTCAACGTCGGCCAGATCGGGGCGGCCTGCGTGTGCGGCTACCTGGATTTCCGCTTTGCGGACTGGCATTGGCGTTCCGGACATCCGCATCTCGCGGCGTGGAACGAGCGCATCACTCGCCGGCCGTCGGTAGCCGACACCACGCCGCCTGCGTAGGGTGGGTCAGCCGCGCTAGCGACGCAACCCGCCGGTTCTCTGTCTTGCAGTAACCTCCAGGGCTTAAGGTAGCACCCTTGACCGGAAACTCATGATGGCGCCCGGCGCACCGACGATCGCCGTTTTCACCAAGAACCGCACCAACCCGGCGTACACCGCGGCCCGTCTCGGCGCCGACCGCACTGCGGCGCGGCACGGCGCGCGCACCGTGCATTACGTGCCGGAGCAGCCGGATGACATCGGCGAGCAGATCGTGCTCGTCGAGCGGGCCATCGCCGAGCGGCCCGACGCAGTCGTGTTCGTGCCCGTACATGCCACCGCGATGAATCCCTCGGTGCGAAAACTCAATGCCGCCGGCATCCCCACCGTGAACTATCTCAACCGCCTGACCGAAGGCCGGTTCGTCAGCTTTGTCGGCTCGGATGATTACCGGCTGGCCGGCGACATCGCAGCCTATCTGTTCCGGCGCATCGGCGGAAGAGGCGACGTGGTGATCATCGATGGCGTGCCCGGTGCGGTGACGAGCCGGAACCGCTCGCGCGGCTTCGTGGATGCGGTCAGGCAGTGGCCGGGCATACGCGTCGTCGCCTCGCGCCCCGGCGATTACCAGCGCGAGACGGCGAAGCGCGTGATCGCCGAGCTGCTCGCCACGCTGCCGCGCATCGACGGCATACTCTCGGCGAACGACGTCATGTCGCTGGGTATTATCGAAGCGCTCGAAGCCGCGGGGCGGAGCATTCCGCTCATCGGCGTGAATGCCCTCCCCGAGGCGATCGCCGCTGTCAAGAGCGGGAAGCTGCTCGCGACCGTGGATTTCAACGCGATGAAGATTTCCTGCATCGCCACCGAGGCGGCGATCCGGCATCTGCGCGGACAGCCGGTGCCGCGTGAGATCCAGTTGCCGGTGCAGATCGTGGACGCGGCCAACTATCAGCCGTGGGACAAACCGCTCGAAGAACGCGAGTGCCCGCGGTGGGAGGACGTAGTCGGGCACGAACAAACGCCCAAGGATGCAGGTTGAGAAATTTCAGCGCGATGCCGCGCCCTCGCGCGTAAGCCGCATCTGCTGGAGCGCGGCGGCGTCCCAGCCGCCGCCGAGCGCTTTCACCAGCAGCACGCTGGCCGCCAGGCGGCGGCCGAGAAGATTCACCGCGGTGCGCTCGTTGTTGAGCGTGGCCGTCTGCAGCACAATCACGCTGAGGAAGTTCACCGTCCCCGCCCTGTACTGGTTGAGTGCGAATTCGACTGATTGCCGCGCGCCCCGCACCACCGCGTCCTGCAGCGCCGCTTCCTCCTCGAGAACCCGGAGGGTGGCGAGATTGTCCTCGACTTCCTGGAAACCGGTCAGCACGGCTTGCCGGTAGAGCGCGACCTCCTCCTCGTGGGCCGCGCGCGCCTGATCGGCGACGGCCTGGCGCGCCCCGGCGTCGAACAGAATTTGCGCCAGGGCGGCACCTATCGACCAGAAGCGGCTGGGTGCGCTCAGCAGGTCGGCGAAGCGCGCGTTGCGCACGCCACCCGAAGCCGACAGGGTGAGCGAGGGATAAAAAGCACTTTCCGCGAAGCCGATCCGCGCGTTCGCCGCCGCGACGCGGCGCTCCGCGGCGGCGATGTCGGGCCGCCGTTCGAGCAGTTCGGAAGGCACGCCGACGGGAATCTTCGGCAGCACGGCCCCAAGCGGCGCCGGCGGCAATGAGAAAGTCGATGCCGGCTCGCCGACCAGCAGCGCAATTGCATGTTCGACCTGCGCACGCTGTACGCCAAGTTCCGCAAGATCGGCCCGGCCGCTCGTCAGCTGGACCTCGGCCAGCACCACGTCGGCTTTGCTCGCAACGCCCGCGGCATACCGGTTGCGCGTGAGGTCGAGCGAACGCTGGAACGCGGCAACCGTGTCCTTCAGCAACTGCGCCTGCATGTCCACGGTGCGTAAAGCGACGTAGTTCTGCACCAGCGCGGCCAGCGCCGACAACCGCGCCGACTCCAGATCGGCCGCGCTCCCCTGCCATTCCGCTTCGCTCGCTTCGACCGACCGGCGCACGCGTCCCCAGAGATCGGGCTCCCACGCGGCATCCAGCGCGAGTTCGTGGCTGTTCGTAATTTTGGCCGGGCTGCCGGAAGCGCGGCTGCGGCCCGCCGTGCCGCTTCCCGAAACGACGGGAAACAGTTCCGAACGCGCCTGGCGCACCAGCGCCTGCGCCTGCCGGAAGCGCGCCTCCGCGGCGCGCATATTCTGGTTCGAAACCTCGACCCGCCCCGCGAGCGCGTTGAGCTGCGGATCGCCGAAAATTTCCCACCAGCTGCCGCGCGGCAAACCGTCGCCCGGCTGGGCGGGCTTCCAGTCTCCGCCCGCCTCCCGGTAATTGCCCGGGGTGGGCGCGTCCGGCCGCTGGTATGCCGGACCGACGGTGCAGGCGGCAAGTGCGGCAACGCAGACTGCGGCGATCGCGTGCCGTCTCATGCAGCCCCCGCTTGCGCGCTCACCCTGCCACGGCGCCACTTGCGCTGGCACCAGTTCCGGAAGCGGTCAAGATAGAGATACACCACGGGCGTGGTGTAAAGCGTCAGCAGCTGACTCCAGATCAACCCGCCGATGATCGCGATGCCAAGCGGGGTGCGCAACTCCGCGCCGTCGCCCCCGCCGATGGCGAGAGGGAGCGCGCCGAGGAGCGCCGCCATGGTCGTCATCAGGATCGGCCGGAAACGCAGGCTGCAGGCTTCGAAGATCGCCGCTTCCGGGGGCGTGCCATCGCGGCGCTCGCGCGCGAGCGCGAAATCGACCATCATGATCGCGTTCTTCTTCACGATGCCGATGAGAAGGAATACCGCGATCAGCGCGTTGATGCTGAATTCGGTCTTGAACAACATGAGGCCGATAAGCGCCCCCACGCCCGCCGAAGGCAGTGTCGATAGAATGGTGAGCGGATGGATGTAGCTCTCGTAGAGGACGCCGAGCACGATGTACATGGCGATGATCGCGGCGAGAATGAGCCAGGGCTGAGTGTCGAGCGAGCGCTGGAAGGATCGCGCGGTGCCCTGGAACCCGCCGTAGATCGACGCCGGCATCCCAATGCGGGCCATCGTATCGTTGATCGACGCAGTCGCTTCCGACAGCGAGCCGTTCTCCGGCAGATTGAAAGAGATGGTGGCTGCGGCAAACTGACCCTGGTGGTTCACCGACAACGGGGTATTGGTATATTCGTAACGCGCGACCGCGGACAGCGGCACCTGCCCGCCACCCGGCGCGCGGAGATACACGTCCTTCAGCGCTTCGGGCCCGTATGCGTAGCGCGGATCGACCTCCATCACCACCCGGTACTGGTTGCGCTCCTGGTAGATCGTCGACACGATGGCCTGGCTGAACGCGTTGCCGAGCGTGGTGTCGATCAGGTCGGGCGTGACGCCAAACCGCGCCGCCGTCGGCCGGTCGATCACGAGCGTCACCTGCAGCCCGCGCGTCTCCTGGTCGCTGTCCACATCCTGCAACAGCGGCACGCCCTGCAGTGCCTGCTGCAGCCGCGGTGTCCAGGTGCGCAACGATTCGAGATCGTCGCTTTGCAGCGTGTACTGGTACGAGCCGCTCGACTGCCGGCCGCCGATGCGGATGTCCTGCACTGGAGTCACGAACAGTCTCGCCCCTGGCACGCGCCCGGCCTGCGCGCGTATCCGGTCCACCACCTGCGCCGCGGACTCGCGGCGCACGGAACGCGGCTTGAGCGCAACGAATACAATGCCCGCGTTGCGCGCGCCGCCGCCCGTCACCGCCGTCGCGTTCTCGACCGCCGGGTCGGTGCGCAGGATTTCGACAAAATCGGTCATCTTGCGACGCGTTTCGGTGAAAGGCGCCGCTTGGTCGGCCCGCAATGAGCCGAACAACCGCCCGGTGTCCTGCTGCGGGAAGAAACCCTTGGGGATGGCGATGTAGAGGTAGGCGTTCAGGCAGACCGTGGCGACGAGCAACATGAATGTCAGGAACGAATGGCGCAGGGCCCACGTGAGGCTCTTCTGGTAGCCGCGCAGCATGCCGTTGAACAAGCGTTCGCCCAAGCGTGAAAGCGGACCGGAAGGCCGCGCCCGGCGCAGCACCCGCGCGCACATCATCGGTGTCAGCGTGAGCGACACCAGCAGCGACACCAGAATCGCAAACGACAGCGTGAGCGCGAACTCGCGAAACAACCGGCCCACGATATCGCCCATGAACAGGATGGGGATGAACACCGCGACCAGTGACAGGCTCATCGAAAGCACGGTGAAGCCCACCTCACGCGCGCCGGCGCGCGCCGCCTCCATCGGCAGCATGCCTTCCTCGATGTGGCGCGACACGTTTTCGAGCACCACGATCGCGTCGTCGACCACGAATCCGGCGGCGACGATGAGCGCCATCAGCGACAGGTTGTTGATGCTGAAGCCGGCGAGATACATGAAGGCGAAGGTCGTGATCAACGATACCGGCACCGCCGCCGCGGGAATGAGCGTCGCCCGCACATTGCGCAGAAACGCGAATACCACCAGGACCACCAGGGCGACCGCAATCATCAACGTGCGCTCGACCTCATAGATCGAAGCGCGGATCGTGGACGTGCGCTCCATCGCCACGGTGAGATCCATCGCCGCCGGAATCGCAGCGCGCAGCCACGGCAGCAGATCCTGCACGCGCTGCACCGTGTCGATGATATTCGCATTCGGTTCGCGGTTCAGTATGAGCAGCACCGCCGGCTTGCCATCGGCAAGCGCGGCGTTGCGCACGTCCTGCACCGAGTCGACGACATCCGCAACATCGGCGAGCCGCACCGCCGCGCCATTGCGATACGAAACGATCAGCGGCATGTACTCGGCCGCGGTGCGCGCCTGGTCGTTCGCATAGATCCACCAGCTGCGTTCTCCGTCTTCCAGCAGGCCCTTGGGCCGGTTGGCATTCGCGCTCGCCAGCGCCGCGCGGACCTGGTCGAGCCCGATGCCCTGAGTGCTGAGCGCGCGCGGGTTCACTTCGACGCGCACGGCGGGCAGGGAGCTCCCGCCCACCGTCACCTGGCCAATGCCCTTCACCTGCGAGAGTTTCTGCGCGATGATTGTCGAGGCTGCGTCGTACATCTGGCCCTGGGTCATCGCGTCCGACGTGACCGCGAGCACCATGATCGGCGCGTCCGCCGGATTCACTTTGCGGTAGGTCGGATTGTTCGGCATGCCCGACGGCAGCTGGCTGCGCGCGGCGTTGATCGCGGCCTGGACTTCGACCGCGGCATCGTTGATGTTCCGGCTCAAATCGAACTGCAGCGTGATCCGCGTCGAGCCGAGTGCGGACGACGAGGTAATCTCCGTCACGCCCGCGATGCGCCCGAGCTGGCGTTCGAGCGGCGTGGCGACGGTAGCGGCCATGGTCTCGGGGCTCGCGCCCGGCAGGTTCGCCGAGATGGAGATCGTCGGATAGTCCACCTGCGGCAGCGGAGACACGGGCAGCTGGGTGAAGGCGACCGCGCCGGCGAGCGTCAGGCCGAAGGCCAGCAGCGTTGTTGCGACCGGCCGGGCAATGAAGGCGGCCGGGAAATTCATGGGGCGCCGCCGTGACGAACCGCCGCGCGCGCTTCGCCTTCGGCCGGGCGCGCAAGGCGCCGTGCCAACCGGTCAAACGCGAGGTAGATCACGGGCGTGGTGAACAGCGTCAACAGCTGACTCACGATCAGCCCGCCGACCATGGTCAGGCCGAGCGGATTCCTCAGTTCGGAGCCCACGCCGGCGCCGAGCATGAGGGGCAGCGCCCCCAGCAGCGCTGACATGGTGGTCATCAGTATCGGCCTGAAGCGCAGCAGGCACGCCTGAAAGATCGCTTCGCGCGGAGCAAGGCCGTCCTGGCGCTCCGCGTCCAGCGCGAAGTCGATCATCATGATCGCGTTCTTCTTGACGATGCCTATGAGCAGGATGATGCCGATCACGGCGATGAGTCCCAGATCGGTGCGCGCAAGCAGCAGCGCTGTCAGCGCCCCCACGGTCGCTGTCGGCAGCGTTGAGAGTATGGTGACCGGATGGATGTAGCTCTCGTACAGCACACCCAGCACGATGTACATGGTAATCACCGCTGCCAGAACCAGGAGCAGCGTTCCGGCGAGCGAATCGCGGAAGGAGGCCGCCGCGCCGATGAAGTTGGTCAGAAGCGACGCCGGCAGTCCGATCTCGCGCTCCGCCGCCTCAACCGCCCGCACCGCGTCGCCCAGCGACGCACCCGGCGCCAGATTGAAGGAGATCGTCGCTGCCGGAAACTGTCCCACGTGATTGATTGCGAGCGGTGCGTTGCCGACGCTCACGCGGGTGATGGCCGACAGCGGCACCTGTGCCCCGGAAGCGGCCGCAACGTAAATATCCTTCAGGGCTTCCGGCCCGCGGCGGAATTCCGGCATCACCTCCAGCACCACCCGATACTGGCTCGACTGCGTGAAGATGGTCGAGATGAGGCGCTGGCCGAACGCGCTGTAGAGCGCCGCGTCGATCGCGGCCGGCGTGATGCCGAGCCGCCCCGCGGAGTCGCGGTCGATGTCGACGAACGCCTGCAGGCCCCGGTCCTGCAGATCGGAGGCGACGTCGGTCAACTGCGGCGCAGCGCGCAGCCGTTCCACGAGCAGCGGCGCCCAGGCTGCCAGCACCCCGGAATCGGGCGATTCCAGCGTAAACTGGTACTGCGTGCGGCTCACGCGATCCTCGATGGTAAGATCCTGCACCGGCTGCATGTACAGCGTGGCGCCCGGTACCTTCTCGAGCTCGGTCTGCAGCCGCCGGATCACCTCCGGCGCCCTGACTCTGCGTTCCGAAAGCGGCTTGAGGTTGATCAGCATCCGGCCGGTATTGAGCGTCGTGTTGATGCCGTCGATGCCGATAAAAGACGACAGGCTTTCCACCGCCGGATCGCGCAGCACCACACGGGCAAGCGCCTGCTGGTATTCGGCCATTGCCTGATACGACGTGATCTGCGGGGCCTCCGAAATGCCCTGGATGGCGCCGGTATCCTGGACCGGAAAGAATCCCTTGGGCACCACCAGGTAAAGCAGGACCGTGAGCGCGAGGGTGCCGATCGCAACCAGCAGCGTCGCGCCCTGGCGGTCGAGCACCCATTCCAGCATGCTTGCGTAGCGGCTGATCACGCGATCGATGAACTGCCCGCTCGCCCGATAGAACTTGCCCTGCTCGGACTCCGGCGTGTGCCGCAGAAGCTTCGCGCACATCATCGGCGTCAGGGTGAGCGACACCACGCCCGAGATCAGGATGGCCACCGCAAGCGTCACCGCGAACTCGCGAAACAGCCGCCCGACCACGTCACCCATGAACAGCAGCGGAATCAACACCGCGACCAGAGAAAACGTGAGCGAGATGATGGTAAAGCCGATCTGCTGGGAACCCTTGAGCGCCGCTTCGAGCGGCGATTCGCCCGCTTCGATGTAGCGCGCGATGTTCTCGATGACCACGATGGCGTCGTCCACGACGAAACCCGTCGCGACGACAAACGCCATCAGCGTGAGGTTGTTGATGGAAAAGCCGGCGAGGTACATGAACCCGAGCGTGCCGACCAGCGACAGCGGCACCGCTACGGTCGGGATGATCGTCGCCGGCACGTTGCGCAAAAACAGGAATATGACCATCACCACCAACGCGATGGCGAACGCGAGTTCGACCTGCACGTCGTGCACGGACGCGCGGATCGTCACGGTGCGGTCCGTCAGGACGGCCAGTTCCACGGCCGCCGGAAGCGATGCCTGCAACACCGGCAGCTGGCGCTTGACCCGGTCGACGACCTCGATCACGTTGGCACCCGGCTGGCGCTGAATATTGAGGATGATGGCGGGCACCTCGTTCATCCAGGCGCCCAGCCGCGCGTTTTCCGCACCATCCCTCACCTCCGCGACGTCCGTCAGGAAGATCGGCGCGCCGTTGCGATAGGCGATCACGACCGAATTGTATTCGGCCGCGGCGCGAAGCTGGTCGTTCGCATCGATCGTGTAGGAGCGGCTCGGCGTGTCGAGGTTGCCCTTCGCCTTCTTGACGTTGGCGCTGTTGATCGCCACCCGCAGGTCCTCGAGATTGAGCCCGTTCGCCGCCAGCGCCTTCGGGTTCGCCTGCACGCGCACGGCCGGGCGTTGTCCGCCCGCCAGCGTGACGAGCCCCACCCCGGTCACCTGGGAGAGCTTTTGTGCAAGACGCGTATCGGCGAGATTCTGGATGTCCGTCAATGGCAGCGTCTTCGACGTGAGGCCGAGTGTGAGCACCGGCGTGTCGGCCGGATTGACCTTGCTGTAGACCGGCGGCGCCGGCAGATCCTGCGGGAGCAGATTCGAGCCGGCATTGATTGCCGCCTGCACACCCTGCTCGGCCACGTCGAGGCGCACTTTGAGATCGAATTGGAGCGTGATGACCGAGGCGCCGCCGGAACTCGTCGATGACATCTGCTTGAGCCCCGGCGTCTGTCCGAACTGCCGCTCCAGCGGCGCGGTCACGGACGACGCCATGACCTCGGGGCTCGCACCCGGGTAGAAAGTGAATACCTGGATCGTCGGGTAGTCGACATCGGGCAATGCCGAGGTGGGCAGTTGCCGGTAGGCCGCCGCGCCAGCCAGCAGGATCGCAACCATCAGCAACGTGGTCGCTACCGGCCGCAGGATAAATTGCCGCGACGGATTCATGAGATTAGCGGGGCTCTTACTGCTGGGGCCGTCGTCGCGTCCCTTCGCCCGACGCCTCCGAACTCGCGGCGGCGGGCGGGGCCTTGGCATCCTCTCCGTCCGCGCCGCGCTGGCGCCCGCCTCTTTTCGCGCCTTCGGTGCCGCCAGCTTTCACGTCACTACCTTCCGCGCGGGGGGGTCCCTTGCCTTCCTGGCCTTCGGCTCTCGGCCGGCCCTTGCCCTTGCGCGCGCCGCCCGTCCCATCTATGGAAGGCTTGAATTCGGGACGCTTCGTAACCTGGACCCGCGCGCCTTCGCGCAGCCGGTCGATACCGTCCACCACCACGCGCTCGCCCGGCACGATACCTTCGGCGATCGCCACTCTCTGGCCATCGATCGGACCGAGCTTCACCTGCCGCGCGGTCACGGTATCGTCATCCTTCACCACGTAGACGAACATGCCCTGCCCGCCCCGCTGGATCGCAGCCGAAGGGATGACCGTCTGACCGCTCGCGGTATCGAGCTTCATGCGCACGTTCACGAACTGGTTCGGGAACAGCGCACCGTCGTCGTTCGCAAAGCTCGCCTTGAGCTTGACCGTGCCCGTCGCCGTATCGACGAGATTGTCCACCGCAGTGAGCGTACCACTCGCGAGTTTCGTCTTCTGCTCCCGGTCCCATGCCTCCACCTGCAGCTTGTCGCCGGACTGCATGCGCTTGATCACCGCCGGCAGGCTGTCTTGCGGCACGGTGAACAGGACTGCAATCGGCGTGAGCTGGGTGATTACCACGATGCCGGTCGCGTCCCCCGAGCGAACGATGTTGCCCGGGTCGACGAGCCTGAGGCCGGTGCGTCCGGCGATGGGGGCGGTTATGCGCGAATAGGTGAGCTGCAACCGTGCGTTCTCCACCTGGCTCTGGTCGGACCTGACCACGCCCTCGTATTGGTGCACCAGCGACTCCTGCGAATCGACCTGCTGTTTGGCGATCGAGTCCTGCCCCAGCAGCATCCGGTATCGCTCGAGATCGAGGCGGGCGTTGGCGAGCAGCGCCTGGTCCCGCACGAGCTGCCCGTCGGCCTGTTTCAGCTGCACCTCGAACGGGCGCGGATCGATCTCGGCGAGCAGCTGCCCCTCTTTTGCGACTTGCCCTTCCTGGAAGTGAACCCGCATGAGTTGCCCCTCGACCCGGCTGCGTACGGTGACCGTGCGCAGCGGCGTCACGGTGCCGAGGCCGTTGATGAAGATATCCACATCGCCCTTTCGTGCCGGCGCGGCGACGACCGGGGTCGGGCCGCCCCCTCCTTTGAGCCCGCCCGGCCCCGGACGACGCGCGGGTGAGGGGGCGGCCGTTTGCGCCGGCGCAAAACGTTCGTAAAGAAAATATGCGGCGGCACCCGCCGCCAGGAGCGCGATCAGCCAGACCCAAACACGCCGCGGCTTGCGAGTGAGCGCTGGCGCAGCAGACCCGGGCGCAGGCGTCTGCTGCTGCAGAGGGGAGTCCGATGAATCGGTCATGTCTTGTTCTGCTCTGAGACCATGTCATGCGCCCTCAATCGACCCTCAGGCGTGCGATCTGGCGAACCGTCGGATGCCCGCAAGCCCCGACTGGCGATAGGACGTTGGGACAGGCGGCCCCATGGCAAATGCTGCATTCTAACCTGCAACCCCGGTGATGACAGCGCACCGGCAAGAGGACAGCCTGGTCGTGGCAAGTTAAGCGCCTGTGTCATAATGAACCACGCGTGCGTTTCATTGTGTTAGGGGCTCTTAGAGCCCGCTGGCGCTACGCGACCGGTTTGCCCCACCCGCCTTCGAAAAATTTCTCGCCGAGCGGCTTGCGCGCGCGCGGTTTGAGCTCCTTCGCTTTTGTCTCTTCGTCGAGAATGTCGGGCTCGGCCTGATAGCCTATCGCGATCATCGCCATCGGCGTGTACTCCGCCGGAATGCTGAACGCGGCGCGCGCTTTCTCCACACTGAAGCCGCCCATCTGGTGCGCGATCAAACCGAGCGCGACCGCCTGCAGCGCGATCGAAAGACTCGCCATGCCGGTATCGTGCTGCGTCCAGCGGTTGGGCTTGCCGGTATGACCGAAGATGCTGCCGGCGCAGGAGAGCATCAGCAGCGGCACGTTCTTTACCCATTTCTTGTTGTTGTCGGACAGGCAGTCGAACGCTTTCTGCCAGCCTTGCGGATCGCGGGTCTTGTCCCAGATCAGGTAGCGCCACGGCTCGTCACCGTTGCACGACGGCGCCCAGCGTCCCGCTTCCAGGAGCACAGTGAGTTGCTCGCACGTGACAGGCCGGTTCACATCGTAGGCGCGCGGACTCCAGCGCCGCGCCAGGAGATCGTGAATCCTGACACTGGTGATTGCTCTTCTTTCTTGCATGCAAAACTCCCTTGGGCCAGGATGCGTGTGACGTATCCTACAGCTCGCGGCTCGTCGTTCAGAGTTCAGGCTTCAAGGTTCCGCGTTCATCCCTCGACTTCGGCGCTTCGCGGCGCAGTTTATCCCGAGCGTAATCTCCCGTTCATCCCTCGACTTCGGCGCTTCGCGGCTACGCTCGGGACGAACGGGAAGCGAGGGGCTCGGGACGATCGGGAGACGTTAACCGTTCATCATTCATCGTTCCTCTTGTCGAAACTCAGCGGCCCGGCGCCGAACGCCATCATGTAGAGCAAGCCTCCGATCATGGCGACGTTTTTCATGAAATGGGCGAGCTGGTTCTGGTACTGCGCCGCGTCAACCGTCCATAAATTATGGAATGTGAGGGTAGCGGGAACTGTGAACAGGATGAGCATCAAGGCGCCCCAGCGCACCTTCCAGCCGATGACCAGCATGATAGCGCCGCCCAGCTCAAAAATGATTGCGCCGACGAGCAGAAACTCCGCCATCAGCATGCCCTTGCTCGCCATAGAGCCGGCCGTTCCGGAGAAGTTGGTGAGCTTGCCAAATCCCGATATCAGGAAGATGAGCGCCATCAGGATGCGTCCGGCGAGCGGGCCGTACTGTTTGACGAATTCACAGGCTTTTTCCATATCGATCTCCCATTGCGTTGATCACTGGCATCTGCCTCAAGAATCCCAAACACTAGGGCATTTCAAACTGATCGTGCTGCTTGCCCGCAGCAAGCCACGCGTCGAGCCCGCCCTCCAGAGGCCGCACGCGCCTGAACCCCATGTCCATCAACAGGCGGGCGACACGCGCCGCGCTCGCTTCATTCGGTCAAGTACAGTAAACCACTATGTCCCGGTCCGGCGCCCCCGCCGGCAGGTTCACGTCCGGCGCTGCGATGTCCACCGCGATCGCACCGGGAATACGGCGTGGATCGAGCTTGCGCGCAGCGTGTGAGCGCGCGTCGAGGATCACCGGATTCATTCCCTGCCGCATCGATTCGTGCAACTCCTCCGCCGTGATCCGCACCATGCGCATCAGGCGGATGAACAGATAGCGATCGAGCCACTTGACCACAATGTAAAAACTTGCAATCAGTCCAATCACCAGGGCTGCGCCGAATCCCATGTCGGCGAGCCGGCCAAGCACCCAGTCGACCTGGCCGTGAAAGATCATGCCCACGGCGACGGCCGCGCCGGCCCATAACGCCGCGCCGAGCGTGCTGTAGAACGCGAACGGCGCAAGCTTGAGACGCATCGCGCCGGCAATCGGCGGCGCCACGGTGGCGAATCCCGGCACGAACTTCGCCACCACGAGTGATGGCGCGCCCCAGCGCTCAAAGGTATTCTCGGTTTGCATGACGCACGAATCGGGCTCAATCGCGACGCGGCACAGCAGTCTCAGCACCCGGTGTCCCGCCATGCGGCCCGCGGCATACCAGGGCAGATCGCCGAGCAGCGCCGCGATCACCGCGACCGCCATGACCGCCGCGAGGGATAGCTGTCCCTCGCGAACCAGCGCGCCGGCGAGCACCAGCATCGGGATCGCCGGCACCGGCACGCCGACCTGGGTCAGAAGAACGTTGGCAAACAGCACCAGCAGCCCGTGTTGCGCCAGTAGAGTCGTAAGTTCGATCATGTCACCGCCTGAAGGCGTTTGCGTCTGCCACCGCAAACGCCATTATCGCCTGGCTCCTTTTCTATTGCGCGTTACTATACCCCGTGACGTCTAAATCCCCCGGCACTCGCCTTCGTCTGAAGATCAATAACACGTCAGCGCGCACCAGCTCGTGGCGCATGTGACGCATCCTACGGCTACGCCAAATCGAACAGGAGTATTTCGGCGCCCTCGGCCTTGGCGAACGTGATCTCGCTTTCGGCGCTGATCTTCGCACCGTCTCCACCGACCAGCCGCACGCCGTTCACCGCCATCGTGCCGCGCGCGACGTGCACGTAGGCTTTGCGGCCAGGCGCAAGCTGATGCGTCACCGCAGCGCCCACGTCAAGCAGCGTCGCATACACGTACGCGTCCTGATGGATCATCACCGAGCCGTCGCGCCCGTCGGGCGATGCGACGAGCCGCAGCCGCCCCTGCCTTTGTTCCGCCGCAAAATGTTTCTCCTCGTAGCTCGGTCGAATGCCGGTAACGTTGGGCTCGATCCAGATCTGCAGCAGATGCACGGGGTCGGCGGGCGAGGGATTGAACTCGCTGTGCAGAACGCCTTTGCCGGCGCTCATGCGTTGCACGTCGCCGCGGCGGATCACCGAACCGTTGCCCATGCTGTCCTTGTGCTCGAGCGCGCCGTCGAGGACATAGGTGATGATCTCCATGTCGCGGTGCCCGTGCATGCCGAATCCCTGGCCCGGCTGCACGCGATCGTCATTGATCACGCGCAACGCGCCGAAGCCCATTTCATCCGGATCGTGGTAATCGGCAAACGAAAACGTGTGCCAGGTGTCGAGCCAGCCGTGATTGGCATGCCCGCGATCCTGGCTCTTGCGCAACTTCAGCATGATGACCTCGTTGAACCTCGAGACGGACAAGATGGGGCCCGTCGTGCGGAAGTCAACCCTCTGGACCTTGCTCGCGGAACACCATCAGCGTCGGGATCAATCGGATGCCGAAAGGACCGGCGAGTTCCCGACCGTCGTCGGTATTGACCCTTGCCGAACACCACGTCGTCGTACTTTTCGGAAGCCGCCTCGAAGACCGGCGCAAACGCCTTGCCGCAGTGCACCCCAGTTCAA
>Ga0153915_10001364_pt1 | contig 22416 bp, 17 predicted proteins | sample Opewatmetagenome_2_FD_107003 | JGI IMG/M metagenome (GOLD analysis project Ga0153915, IMG submission 107003) | Freshwater wetland microbial communities from Ohio, USA - Open water 3 Core 3 Depth 3 metaG | ecosystem: Environmental > Aquatic > Freshwater > Wetlands | place: USA: Ohio, Lake Erie...
GAACTAAGCCGCTAGCGCGGCGGACGCTACCGCGTGGTCGTCCCCAGCATTGTCGCCCGTGTAAGGTTTGGGTCACAAGGAGGTTACTGTGACCCGTCTCAGGAAGCTGATGCTGGATGAGCTCCAACGTCGCAACTACGCTCAGAACACCGTCCGTTCCTACATCCACGCGGTCGAGGACTTTTCGAAGTACTTCCGCCGTTCGCCGGACCGCCTCGGCCCAGAGCATATCCGCGAGTACCAGGTTCATCTGTTTCGCGACTGCAAACTCTCGCCGGGCACCATCGAAGGTCGTACTGCCGCTCTGCGTTTTCTCTTCGTCAAGACACTAAGGCGCCCGTATCTTCCCGATCACATTCCGTTTCCCAAGCGTCAGAGGCGGATGCCCACGGTACTGAGTCAGGAAGAGGTGGCGCGGCTCATTGACTCCGCTCAGAACCTGATGCACCGCACCATGCTGATGATGCTGTATGCAACCGGCCTGCGCCGGGCTGAACTATGCCACCTCAAGGTCTCCGAAATCGACAGCGAACGCATGGTGATTCATGTTCGCCAGGGAAAGGGCGGCCGTGACCGCGACGTCCTGTTGACCCCGAAGCTGCTGGAGACCCTGCGCGAGTATTGGCGCTGGATGAAACCGCGAAACTATCTGTTCCCTGGCACAGTCAACAACTGGCGGGCCGACGTACCCATTACAGAGAAGATTGTCTGGACAGCTGTGGCCGAGGCCGCGACACATGCCGGCATCACCAAGCATGTCTCTCCTCACACACTCAGGCATAGTTTCGCCACCCACATGCTCGAAGCCGGCGCCGATCTGCGCACGATCCAGGTCCTACTCGGTCATGCCAAGCTAGCCCACACGACCGTCTATCTGCACTTGTCCCGGCGCCATCTGCAAGCAGTTCCCAGCCCGCTGGAAGCTATCGACGTGTCCAGCCCCGGAGAGGTGAAGCGTTCCAGGAGGCTGATCAAGCGATGAGTCGGCCCACCCTTGAGGTGGCCGATATCGTCCGTGAATCTGGCAACAGATTTTGGGAGCACTACGGATCACACCTTGCATGGCAGCATCGCAAGGTACTCGATGCCATCGGCCGCTGCCGCACTGCGGCCTTGGGCGGTCATCGCGATCAGTGCACGCGCTGCGGCCATCAGGCCATCTCCTACAACTCATGCCGCAATCGGCACTGCCCCAAGTGCCAGGGAAACGCGCGCTCCAAGTGGCTGGCCGCGCGTGAGGCTGAGTTGTTGCCCGTGCCTTACTTCCACATCGTCTTCACCCTGCCGCATGAACTCTCCGCTCTCGCGCTCCAGAACAAGCGACTGCTTTACGATCTGTTGTTTCGCGCCAGCGCCGCGACGCTGCTCGAACTCACCCGCGACCCGAAGCATCTTGGAGCAGACATCGGACTGCTCAGCGTGCTCCATACCTGGGGACAGAACCTCCAGCATCATCCCCATGTGCACTGCGTCGTTCCCGCTGGCGGCCTCGCACCCGATGGCTCCAGATGGGTGGCTTCCTCATCTCGCTTCTTCTTACATGTCGGCGTGCTCAGCCGCGTCTTCCGCGGCAAGTTCACGGCCGGACTCAAACGACTCTTCCAACAAGACAAGCTCCAGTTCCACGGCTCACTCCAGAGTCTTGCCGAACCACATTGTTTTCGCGGCTTCCTCCGACAGCTCTTCCACGAGAACTGGGTCGTCTACGCCAAGGCGCCCTTCGGCGGTCCCGAGCATGTTCTGCACTATTTAGCGCGCTATACGCATCGCGTCGCCATCTCCAACCATCGACTTGTTGCGTTCCAGAATGATCGAGTGTCGTTTCGCTGGAAAGACTATGCCCGCGGCGGCAAGCAGAAGATCATGACCGTTTCCTCAGATGAGTTTCTGCGTCGATTCCTGATCCACGTTCTGCCCAAGGGCTTGGTCCGCATCCGCCACTTCGGACTTTTCGCCAACCGCAGGCGTGGCAGTATGCTCTCACGCTGCCGTGCTCTGCTTGGTGGAGAGGGCTGCGCAACTCATCCTGAGATCACTCCCCAGCTGCGCTGTCCTGTCTGCACCGCTCCCATGCTCATCGTCGAACGGATGGCCAGTAGCCAGCTTCATTTGCGCTCAGGCCTGATACTGCCTGATCCACAGAGGTGCAGCGTTGATAGCTCCTGAGAGATCATCCTTGGCCCACTTCGGTTCCAGCAACGTATGTTTGTTGTGTGTTCAAGCACGCCATGCGCTCGTGTGCTCGCCCGCCGATCTTGCCCCTCGCATACGCCCCCACTACCTCCCGGCAAAACTCCACTGCAACTGCCAAAAGCAATTCGATGGCTTCCACAGTCAAACGTTGCTCCTGCAACACCGCCCTCTGACCAGCAAAACCAAATCGAAATCCCATAGATCTGACCGCATCCGCCGCAAACGCTAGCGGCTCAGTTCAAACGACCCTATCGAAACTGCCCCGACCCGCAACCTGCGCATCCCCACACTTCTGATTTCGGGGGCAGTCCCGATAGGGACCTATCGTTTCTCGGTACCGATCCTGGAAACGCGCTGATCACTTCCGGATTGCCCGTGACTCGCCAAGATTTCTGTCCCGCCATCTTCCAGCTCCTTTCGTACCAGATTCTCTCTCAGACCACCTGGTACAACCATTGCCGGTCAGGTCAGACGCGACTGGGCCGGGATTTGGCGTCCGACGAGACCGTGTACGGCAGCGCACCGTGCGCGAGCGCACCTGGCGGACGCCGGCCGCCGTGGCTGCCGGCCCGAACGTCGCGCCGGCTTGAGCGAGGATCTCGATTCGAGATATGTGAGACGAGCGGGTCAACCGTCGATGGTGGCGCTCCCAGTTTCGGGGGCTGAGACACGGCGTCGCCAGATCAGGTATGCGGGCGCGCCGGTGATCACCAAACCGAGACCGACGGCGGCACGGCGGGGCTGTGCGATGATGGTGGTGACGGCGAGCGCCCCAGCCGCCACGACAAACAAGAGGGGCGTCCAAGGGTAACCGGGAACCCGGTAAGCACGCGGCGCATCGGGTTCCCGACGACGATAGGCGAACACGGTCGCTGCGCCCAGCCCGTAGAAGATCCATCCGGTAAACACCACGTAGGTGAGCAGCTGTTCAAAGGTGCCGGTGGCGGCCAACACCGCCGCCCACGCGCAGCCCGCGACCACGGCAACGGCCGGCGTCTTGAAACGTGGATGCACTTCTCCCAGTTTGCGAAAAAAAACGCGGTCGTTCGCCATCGCGTAGTAAACGCGCGGAGCGGTAAGCACCAGCCCATTCGCGGCACTGAAGATGGAAATCAGGATAGGAATTGTGACGAGGCTTGCCGCCGTGGAACCTCCCACCGCGCGCATGGCGTCGGCCGCCACCCGGTCGGAAGCCGCTGCCCCGGCGCTGCCCAGGGCGGCGATGTACCCCAAATTCGTGACAACGTAGATCGCGATCAAGGTCAGAGAACCGACCAGGAAGGCTCGAGGGAAACTCCGCTGCGGGTCCACGGCTTCCCCCGCGCTGAAGGTGCAGTACTGCCAGCCTTCATAGGCCCAGAGTACGCTGATCATCGCGACCCCGAAGCCAGACGCCAGCGAGCCGGTGCTCGCGGCCGGCGCCTCCCAAGCGCCGTGCCCACGAGCGAGGTACAACAAGGCGGCCGTCATGGCCGCGATTGCCGCCACCTTGAGCACGGTTGCCGCATTCTGCACGTTGGCGCTCTTACGCGTCCCAATGACATTCAGCAGTGCGACCACCGCAATCATCACTACTGTGCTCACCCTGGCCGCGACATCCGTGAGCGGAATGACTTGCCTGAAATACGTGCTGAATGCCACCGCCAGGGTCGCGACCGACCCGGAGCCAATCATGAAAAACAGGGCCCAGCCATAGAGGAACGCCAACGGGCGCCCGAAACAGTCCCGAATGTAGACATACAAGCCGCCCGCATGCGGCTTCAGTGCGGCCAGTTCGCCGTAGGTAAGCGCGCCGAGCAATGACAACAGGCCACCCGAGACCCACACGAGCAGCGCCATCCCGACTCGGTGCTGCACGCTGCGAAGAATCTGCCCTGGAACAAGGAAAATTCCCGAGCCGATCACGGTGCCCACAATCAGAAAGACCAGGTCGAGGGTCGTTAGCGTCTTAGGTAGAGACATTCGCAACCCAACTGGATTACGTTTGGCTAAGTCGATTTCGCCAGGGATCATCCTGCCTTTCCATTCTTAGGCTGGGCGGGGATTCTCATGTTCCAGACCTGCGCCAACACGCGTTTGAAGTTTCCGCCCAGAATGCCCTCAATGTCGCGATCGGAATAACCCCGGCGAATCAGGCCCTCGGCCAGGTCGTAGCTGCGCTGCGGATGATCGAGACCCTCGATGTCATCCTTGTCGCGAAAGCCGTAGCTGGCCTTGTAGCCGGCGTGTAACTTCTTGCGGATGGGTTCGGGCAGGGCGTCGTAACCGTCCAGATCGATATCGCTTCCGGTGCCAACGTGTTCCACCCCTACCAGCTTTGCGACGTGATCGTAATGGTCCAGCACATTTTCGACAGTCGTCGGCTCGGCGGGTTTTACGAATGGCCGCACGCCGGTGATGCCCATCACGCCCCCGGTGGCGGCCACTTTCTTGATCACGTCGTCGGGCTTGCAGCGCGGATGCGGCGAGAGCGCACGGCAGTTCGCGTGGGTAATCAGCACTGGGGCTTTGGAAACGGTGCAAGCGTCCAGTGAGGTCATGTCCCCGCAGTGGGAGACATCCACTGCCATGCCTACCTTGTTCATGCGTTCAATGATAGTCACACCGAAGTCGCTAATGGCGCTGTCGTTCCGCTCGGTCGATCCGGTGCCAATCAGGTTTCGCGCATTATAGGTGAGCTGCGAAACCCGTTGTCCGATAGATTGGAAGTAGTTGACGTCTTCGGGCGTTCGGAAGTGATTGGAGTTCTGCACTCCGAGGATGATGCCCAGCTTGCCCGATTGTTTGACGGCGTCGAGGCGCTCCGGGGAATCCACGCGGATGAGCCAATCGCTGTGGTGGGCGATGAAGCCGTTCCAGGTGGCGAGAAACCGGAGGGTTTCCTCGTAGGTATCGGTGCCAACCGCGATGTGGAGGACATTCAGCCCCAAGTTCTTGAATCGCTGCCAGTCTTTCTCGGTGAAGAGAGCAGGATCGCTGAACCACGTGGGCGCCTTCTCGCCGGTGAGGTCAGCCAATACGGCATAGAGGCTGAAGGGGTTGAGCATGTCGATAACGGTGGAGCGTTGCACCAGGTCGACGGCGCGGGCTGAGTACTTCGTCGGCGAGGCGGCGGAAATTTGAAAGCTGCCGAAGTTCATCATGGGCGCCGCTAGAGTGCCGACGCCGGCGCCTATGGTGGTCTTGAGCATGTTGCGGCGGTTCATCGGGCCTCCGACATTGGTTCTGGAATTGTGGTCACGCCTACTTCGTCGCTTGCTGTTGCTGCGGCACAATGGGAAGCAGGATGAACGAAGGATGCTCCGCGTCGTGGTAGATATGCTGCTCCGCTGTCTCGATACGGGCTGATTTTCCCAACGGGTCCCCCGTGTTCGGATTGCGGTCGTACTTGGGAAACGCCGCAGACGCAACCTCGACACGGATGCGGTGCCCCTTCAGGAACATCTGGCATGTGTTCCACAGATCGATGTCGTAGGCGTTCACCTTCCCCGGCTCGATCAGTTGGGGCCTGTCCATGCCCGTCCGAAAGCGTGTGCGTACCATGCCGTCGGTCAGACGCTCGGCAAATCCCTCGGGCCAGACGTCGAGCAGTTTGGCCATGAAGTCAGTGTCCTTGGCGGAGGATGCCGCATAAATCCGCGCCAGCACCGGGCCACAGACCAGCGTGTCCGCGGCAACAGGCTCGGAGGTGTATACCAGGACATCGTTGCGCTGCTCCACCGGGCGGTAATCGTCCGGACCGCCAACCTGCGAAAACGTCGCATTGGTGATGAACGGCGTCGGATCCGCCGGATTGTAGGTGTAGGTGTCGGTCGGTTCCTTTGCCGGAGCCGTGCTGGACAGCTTGCCGTCCCCCGACAAGGTGTTGGCCCCGCCGCCGCTGGTGAGGAAGTACTTGGTGTACTGCGTCCCGGCAATCGGCCACTCATTGTCGTCCACCCATTTGTTCGAACCCATCACGAAGATGTGCACCGGCGGCTCCTTGGCGATCCCGTTATCGGCGCCTTTCAGCCAGTGGTCGAACCAGCGCAGCCAGAGGCCGTCCATATCGATCTTGGCGGTGGGGCCGAAGTCCACCTCGCCTAATTTCGACACCGAATTGACGGCGTGAGGCCACGGGCCCATCACCAGTTTCTGCCCGGTGCGCACCGCCTCGGGCTGGCTTGCGGAGGTCATGCCGATGAAGTTGAGCGGCGTGCCCACCTGCTCGTCGTCGTACCAGCCGGAGATGTGCAGCACGGGAATGTTCACGCGGTCGTAGTGGTTCTGATAGCGAAGCGCGTCCCAAAAGGGACCTGCCTTTGCGTGGTCGATCTCTTCGTCCCAATAGGGGTTGGGGCGGCCCGCGGCATCGTCCATGTCAACGAGGGGCATGTGCTGCATCACGGCTTTCCAGTCCACCGCTTCCAGGTTCTGAAGAACGTGCCCGGCGGTCAGGTGATACCAACTGATCTCCATCGGGATAGGAAGGCCGGTGGGGAATTCGACGAAGGGGTCGGACGGAGTCACCAGCACGATCATGGTGGTGAGGTGAGGAGGACGGGTGATCGCGGTGAGCCACTGGATGCGCCCGTTGTAGGACCCTCCGATGGTGCCGACCTTCCCGTTCGACCATTCCTGCCTGGCGCACCACTCGATCGAGTCGTAGCCATCCAGGCCGTCGTTGCGGTAGGGAATGAACTTGCCGTCGGAATCGCCGCGACCGCGAATGTCCATGGCCACAAAGACGTATCCCTGGGGAACGAATTGCTTTGCGTACTGGTAGGCGCCGGGCTTGGTGTAGGGCGTTCGATAGAAGATGACGGGAAAGCGACCGGGCGCGTCGGGCCGGTAGACATCGGCCGAGAGTTCGACGCCGTCGCGCATGGCGACGCGGCGATTGAATTCAGCCTTGATTCCGTATGGCTGCTGGGCGAGAAGAGGAAGGCTGACAGTGACGAAGAAGAAAATGACAGCAACTCGGCGAAGCATGGGTGCCTCCGTAAGAGTGCAGTGGTACTCGCGGGCCGCTCGACCGCAGCGGCAGCGCAAACACTCAAGCGCGCACTCGCTCCCGAATGGCGATGCGACGGCTACTCGAACCACCGCTCGCTGTCGTGGCGGTCCTTCTCGATCTGGCGCAACATCTGCAGCGAATGCTCGGGCACAATGTGGGCGCACGCCACGAGAATGCAGTTCAGGAGCGCCATGGCAGCCGTGTAGGAAGCCGCGAGCGAGGGATTGCCGACGGACGCAAGCAAGTGCGTGTCACAGTGGCGGGCGAGCGGGCTGAACTCGCTGTCGGTGATCCCCAGCGTCGGCACACGGTGCGAGCGGGCGTCGATCGCGGCATTGACAGTCGCCCGCAGGCAGCGTCCGAAGCTGATCACGATCAGCAGGTCTTTTGAAGTGAGGGTGCGCACCTTGTGCTCCAGGCTCCCCGAGCTTCCCACCGGCGCCTCCGAGCGAATGCCGAACACGGTCAAATGGTAGTCAAGGTACCAGGCAAGCGACGCGGCGTAGTCAACACCAACAACGAGCACACGGCCGGCGCGCAGAATCTGCTTCGCCGCTTGAAGAACCTGGTGAACGTTGAGCCGGGCGCGCAGCTCCATGATGTTCTCGAGGTCCTTTTTCAGACTGGCCGCGACATGGCCGGCCGGCGAGCGCCCCTCCTCTGCGGCGGTCTTCATCACGCGATAGGGGGTGATGCGCATGACGAAGTGTTCCCGCAGGTCGGCGGAGAAGTCGGCGAACTTCTTGTACCCAAGAGCCTGGACGGTGCGGACGACGGTGGCGGTGTCCAGGTCGAAGCGCTTGGCCAACTCCCTCGAAGAGAGGAAATAGGTTTCAGCGGGATTGTCGAGGACGGCGCGCAGCAAGGTGCGCCGGGTGTTGTTCAATCGCCCTTCCGTGTCGGCCTGCGCGAAACGGTGCCGCAGGCGGGAAAGCCCATCCGTCTTCGTTGATTCCACAGCTTTGCCCTGCAATCGCTTGGCTCTCATTTTCATGCGCATCGCAATGCAAGTGGGGGCGCCGCTCCGTACCGCCGACGCCCCCACGAAGCTACACGACTCGACCCTTCTTGCCTACCATCCCTCCCGCGCAGCCATTCACGCGCGGAAGTGCCGGCTGGGCGCGGAGAAGCCCTCCGCCCGGCTAGAACTCGATCCGCAACCCCACCTGTCCCTCGCGTCCCGGAAGCACCTGCGTCGTCGCTCCGAAGGGAACGGGCTGCGTAGGCAGAGTTTCTACCGCAGCAGGATTAGCGGCGTTGAACAGATTGAACATCTCGAAATATGCGTGCAGTCTCACGCGCTCCCCGATGTCAAACCGCTTCGCGATGCGCATATCCATGTTGGTGAGCGTCGGGGCGGTATAGGCATTGCGGCCGTACTTGTGATCAATAAAATTCAGGCCGCCGTCCCCGTCGACGTCGATGAAGGTGGCCAGCTCCCGGCTGTAAGGGAAACCGCTCTGCACGCGGAAGATGCTGCTGAACTGGAACTTCCACGGCAACTCCAGGATACCGTCGACCAAGAAGGTATGTTTCAGCGCCAAAGCCGAGGACCCCTTGTCGTAGTTGGGGCCGTTGTAGAACTTGCCGGCCACAGGCACCGGATTGCCGTTGCATGCCGTGAACGCTGCGGTCGCGTTTGTTCCTCCGCAGGGCGTCCCGTCCGGGAGAGTTCCCGTCGGTACGCTCACGACCGGAACCATTCCGACATAGGCGTCGGATGGGTAGACCGTTCCCGTTCCGGTGTAGGCGATAACGTTGTCCCAAGCGTCGGTCCATGTGTAACTTCCTTCGAGAGAGAAGCGGCGGCTCAGGGTCTTCTTGACGCTGAACACTAGGCCGTTGTACTTGCCGGCGTACCACGGGCCGTATCCTTCAATGGGTACGCTTCCTGTTCCTGGGATCAAGGCGCGATTATTGTTCAGCCGGGCCTCAAAAGCGAGGTTGGTATGGCGTAACCCGAGAATATGCCGCATGTCCCGGTGGTAGTAGTCGGCCGAGACAGCCAACGTAGGAGTAATTTCGCGCTGCACGCCGACGTGAAATGCCTGAGTGTACGGAACCTTGAAGTGCGGATCGAGCGTGATGGGCAAGCCGTAGGGGCTGATGACATTGCCTGCGCCAAGATGTCCCAACGGATCCCAACTGAAGTAGCCGGGCGCTTGCCCGATGGCGGCGGACGCCTGATCGGCAAACTGCTGCGGCGTGAGGCCGGCCAAGCCCTGGACATTCGCATACGTGACCACGGCGCCGGCCGGGATGGGCGCGTGACCTGCCGCCACCACGCTATTAAGGGTGCCGGGGGGGAGGTAAGGGGTGCCGGCAAGGCCGCAATAAAGCATTCCCAAGGCGGCGTTTTCGCTGGTGCAAGGCGTGTTGTAACCGATCAAGTGGAACAGCGGCAGGAAGTCGGTAGGATTGCCGTAGAAAAGACGCGGCATCGAGAAATAGGTCAGGAACTGGAGATTTGCCCCGCCGAATGTGGGAACATCGCGCGCCAGCCCGAGGCGGAAATGATCGTAGAAGTATCCCCAGCTTCCGCGTACCACCGTTTTCGGAGTCACCGCCCAGGCGAATCCGAGGCGCGGCGACACGTTTCCCTTCGTCGGGAACCCCGAGTCGTAATCCCAACGCAGTCCGGCATTGACGGTAAGCGTCTTGAACAGCTTGATGTCATCCTGAAAGAAGAGGCCGTTGTAATTGTTGCGCAGCCGGATCACGGCATCCTGGGACGTTGCCGGCGCCGGCGATTGCAGAAGGTATATGCCGGCGGCATTCGCACCGTATGTTTGGAAGTCCGGCACGGTAGCGAACATCTGGTTACTGAGGAACGGGGCCTCGATTCCGTCCACGGCCATGTGCTGGAAATCCCAGCCGAACTTGATGGAGTGGCGGCCGAACTGCTTCGCCAGATTGACGGCGGCGGACGAGTACTTCTGGTCGAGGAGAGCGGGAGTGCTGCCGTAACCGAGCAGGGCTTGGCCATCGCCGAACAGCGGATCCGTCGGCAGGGGAGCGGAGAAAATGTACCACCGCGTGCGTGCAACTCCCGCGTCCGGATGGGCTGCTTGCGTGCGGCTGGGCTCGCCGCGGTACTGGAAGAAGGCGTTGAGGAGGAATGGATTCGCCTGGTTTCCGAGCGTAGCCGTATCGTGGAAGCCGAGGATGAGGTGCCGCGCATCCACGTTATACCGCTGGGAAGGGGTACTGATTGACTCCGAGAGCGGCAGGTAATCCCTCACCTGCGTGTTCGTCCAGTTCACCTGCTGGGTAAGGCGGTGATGTCCCAGTTGCTCGTCCAATTTCGCGCGCGAGCGGAGATCGTAAGTCTGGGTGTGCTTGTCGTACTGTTGCTGGTCTGCAATGACGAAGTCCGGCAACCCCGGCGGATACTGAAAGTTCAGTTCGCGACTCTCGCGGATGCGTTCGGCCGACCCGAAGAAGAACACCTTGTCTTTCACGATCGGGCCGCCGAATTGCAGGCTTGGGTCCCAGCGCAACAGGAACGCGGTGTCTTTCCCTCCGATATTAGAGGAGTCGAGCTTGTAATTGCGGTGGAAGACCGAGGCGCCCCCGTGCCACTGGTTGGTGCCGCTCTTGCTGATGACGTTGATCACTCCGCCGGAGCCGTGTCCGAGCTCCGCTTTGTACCCAGCGACGATGACCTGGAACTCGAGGATGGACTCCTCGTTGAACTGCGAGGCGGCGCCGCCGGTCACCTCGTCGGTGTTGGGCATGCCGTCGATCAGAAATTGGGAGTTGCCGGCGCGCTCGCCCATGATCGGGGTAGTGGTGTCGCCGGAAGGATCGTTCTGATTGGCGCTGCGGATGGTCGCATTTTGCCGGTTGATAGCAACGCCCGGGATCAATTGCATCAGGTCCAGGTAGTCGCGCCCATTAATGGGCATGCTCGCAATCTGCACCGGCGTGATCGTGCCTCCCGTTGACGAAACGGTGGGCTCGAGCAACGGTGCCGTGCCGGTTACCGTGACTTCCGCCGCCGCCGCTGCCACGCGCAACGCGGGGCTGACGTCGAAGGTACGGTTGACCGTCAGTTCAACGTCGATGGCCTTGTAGGTTGCGAAGCCTTCCTTCGTCGCGGTGACGGTGTAGCCGCCGGGAGGGAGTCCGGCGATGCGGTAGAAGCCGGTAGAGTCGCTTGTCACATGACGCTCGACGGCCAACGCAGGACTGCTTACGCGCACCTCGGCGCCGGGGATGGCAGCGCCCTGCTGGTCGGTGACCCGGCCCTCTATGGTCGAGGTGGTTTGTGCATACGTGAGCGGGACGAGCACGGACAACGAGATGACCAAAGCGAGGCGCATCAGCCAATTGCTCTGTGGGCCTCTCCTGTCGCTATGGCCAATGAACGCACGAACCGAGGGTATACCGGTCATAAAATCCTCCTACGGTTGCGTCGCGGTAAACAACCCCAGGTCCGTTGCGCAGAACCTGGCCGGATGACGCTGCTTGCCGCCCGCGCGGTGTGCCAGACCCGGCAACGTGTACAACAAGTGTTGCATCCAGTCAAGAAAAATCATCATTCAGTGCTATAGCGACGGACAGCCCTGCGGCCGGCAGGGGAACGAGCCGGCCAGGACTTACGACTTGCTACCGGCCGGCGACGGTCTTCCTTCGGGTTTGTCACGCTGGAAGACGATCTCGTGGATGTCCGCCTCGAGTGGCAGGGCAACGCTTTTGACCTCGCCCGTCATGCCGGCTTCGGAAAAATCGTGCTTTCTCCACAGGCTGCTTCCAATGCGGGCGCGGCGCGTGATCGCATGCGCCGCGGGAGGATCGTGAGTCCTGCTGGTACGGGCGGCGGAGCGTGCTGTCAACGAAGAGTGCACTAAATGATGACAATACTTGACATAATGCATCATGTGTTGTAAACGTCATCCCGGTTTTGTCCTGACACCTTGCGACGCAACCCTGCTCGGCCGTCGGACGCGACCCCGGACCGGGCGAACCTAAGCCGATGAGACGGTGGGAGACCTTGCTCCCGCACGTTGCGCGGCGGGAGGACGCATCCTGTGCGCATGATTACGTTGGTCACGAAGCTCCGCCTTGATACGAGAGTCCCCGCCATCCTGCTGGTGGCAATTCTTCTGGCGTTGCAGCCATCCCTGGCCGGACAGGGGCCACAGTCCCAGGTTGCTCCGGCCAAGAAAGCCGCCGAAACGGCGCCGCCGGTGCAGGAGGGGGCCGCGCGGGAGATGACCGAGTCGGACGTGGAAGCGTTCCTCGACGGCGTGATGCCGCTGCAACTGCAGCGCGAGGACATCGCCGGCGCGGTGGTGCTCGTGGTCAAAGACGGCAAGATCCTGTTCGCCAAGGGCTACGGGTATTCCGATGTGGCGAAGAAGTCCCCGGTATTACGCGACGCGACGCTGTTCCGACCAGGCTCCGTGTCGAAGCTGTTCACCTGGACGGCGGTGATGCAGCAGGTCGAGCAAGGCAAGCTCAATCTCGATCGCGACGTGAACGACTACCTGGATTTCAAGATTCCGCCGCGCGACGGCAAGCCGATTACCTTGCGCAACATCATGACCCATACCCCCGGATTTGAGGAGACTATCCAGCAACTGTTTATTCCTGATGCCAAGGATTTGGTCCCTCTGGGCGATTATGTGAAGGCGCATCTGCCCAACCGCGTCTACGCCCCGGGGACCCTCCCGGCCTATTCCAACTACGCCACGGCGCTGGCCGGGTACATCGTGCAGCGCGTGTCGGGGCAGCCCTTTGACGATTACATCGAGCAGCACATCCTGAACCCGCTGGGGATGAGCCACACAACCTTCCGGCAGCCGCTGCCCGCCGCTCTCCAGCCACTGATGTCGAAAGGCTACGAGCGGGGCTCAAAGCCACCCAAGCCCTTCGAGATTGTGCAAGCGTTCCCCGCCGGCAGTTCTTCGACCACGGCCACCGACATGGCGCGGTTCATCATCGCGCACCTGCAGAACGGCCAGTACGAAGGAGCGCAGATCCTTCGTCCCGAAACCGCGCAACTGATGCACTCGGCGCAGTTCCACAACTTGCCGCAGTTGAACGGAATGGCGCTGGGCTTCTACGAAGAGACGCGAAACGGGCATCGCATCATCGGACACGGTGGTGATACGCAGCACTTCCACTCTGACTTGCACTTGATTCCCGATGCCGGTGTGGGCTTCTTCATTTCCTACAACAGTGCGGGAAAGGGCGAGATCAGTCCCCGGACGGCGGTTTGGGAGCAGTTCCTCGACCGCTACTTCCCCTATCAACCCGCCGAGCCGGCGACGATATCGAGGGCGGCAGCCGACGGACGCGAGGTGGCCGGCCGGTACCTCAACACGCGCCGGGGCGACACGACGCTGTTTCGCGCCTTCTCGGCCGTCGGCCAGGCCAAGGTGTTCGTCAATGCCGACGGCACGATCAGCGTCGACGCCTTGAAGGACCTGAACGGCCAGCCCAAGAAGTTCCACGAGACTGGCCCCATGCTTTTCCAGGAGGTCGGCGGGCAGGATCTCCTCGGATTCAAGCACGATTCCGGCAGGCTGGTGATGGCCGTTGGGGCGTACCCGTTCATGGTATTCCAAAAGGCGCGCTGGTTCGAGAACAGCGGGTTCAACATGTTCGTCATCGTCGGCGGCGTGGTGGTGTTCGTGCTCACGCTGCTGTTGTGGCCCATCGGCGCGCTCATCCGCCGCCATTATGGCCGCAAGCTGGAACTGGAGCGTGGGGAGCGCCTCGTCCGGCTGCTGGTGCGGATCGCCTGCATTCTCGACCTCGCATGCCTCGTCGGGTTCGTGATCTTTTTCACGGTCGCGATGAAGGATATCGGCCTGCTGAGCCCGCGCTACAACGGTTGGTTACGGCTGATCCAGTTGTCAGGCTGGCTTGGCATAATCGGCACCGTTCTCGCGATTTACAACGCGTGGCGCTCGTGGGCGACCTCCAACCGTTGGCTGTGGAGCAAGATCGGCGACACGCTGATCGCGCTCGCATGCCTGGGATTCGTCTGGTTAGCCTGCGCCTGGAACTTGCTCAAGCTAAGCCTGCGCTACTAGGGACAGCGCCGCCCCGGCGGCGCAACGAGAGGTGCTTCCGCGCTGCCGGGCGAAGCTCAAAGGAGAGCCGAGATGGACATCACGCGCAAAGATCTTCTGAAATCGATGGCCTGCTTTACCCTGGCGGGAGGATTCCTGGCACGGGTTTCGGAGACGATGGCGGAGGCGCAGGAGAAGACCGGGGTACCGGTGCGCGCCGCACGTATCCGTGACATCGAAGTACTTCCCTACTCGATCAAGACCAAAGTGATCGTCAAGACCGCCTTCGGGGCGGGGGCACCCGCATCCGAGGGCTTCTTTGTCCGCGTGCGCACCGAAGATGGTGTTGTCGGCCATGGCGAAGGGTCGCCGTTCACGCCGATCACGGCGGAGACGCAGCAGTCAGCCGTGGTCATGGCAAAGGCGCTAGGCGAGACGCTCCGCGGCCGCGATCCGTTCACCGTCGCGCATATCGTTTCCGACATGGACGCGTTCGCGCCCGACAACCCGAGCAGCAAAGCCGCGCTCGAGATGGCGGTCTGGGACATCTGCGGCAAGCTGGCCGGCCAGCCGGTCTGCTACTTGCTGGGCAGGTTCCGCGACACCTTCGAAACCGACAAGACCATTTTTCTGGAGCCGCCGGAAACCATGGCGCAGGCTGCACTCGAGGTCGTTCGGGACGGCTTCAAGGTGATCAAGGTCAAGGTTGGTCAAGGAGCGGACGTGGATACCGCCCGACTGCGCGCCATCCGCGAGGCAGTCGGCCCGAACGTCAGGATTCGCATCGACGCCAACCAGGGATGGACGCCGGCCGAAGCGGTGAAATGCCTGCGGCAGATCGATAAGTATCAGGTCGAATTCGCGGAGCAGCCGATCGTCCGCTGGGACTGGGCAGGTATGAAGTTTGTCCGCGACAACGCTCCCATGCCAATCATGGCGGACGAGAGCGTGAACGTAGAGCACGATGCCATCGAGGGCGTGCGCCGGGATGCCATCGACATGATCAACATCAAGCTGATGAAAGCCGGCGGCATCCTGCATAGCGTCCGCATCGCGCACGTCGCCGAGGCCGCCAACCTCAGGTGCATGGTGGGCTGCATGGAGGAGACGAGGGTGGGTTTGACCGCGGCGGCGCACCTCGTCTGTTCGCAGAAGAGCATCCTCTACGCGGACCTCGACGCAGCCTTGTTCCTGGCAGAGGAACCGGTCCTCGGTGGCATGAACGTGAAGGACGGGATGGTGGTGATGCCGCATTCCCCGGGGTTGGGTTTGGACCTCGACCCGGCGTATCTCTCCAGGCTGCGCGCCGCCTAGCCGCGCGGCGCCTTTCGCACCGGCGTAAGGAGTGCCTATGGCGATTCGCAGGAGCTTTCTTGGCCAGGCTGGCGCGGCTTTCGCGGCGCTCGCCAGCATGGAAGTGCTGATGCAGCATTGGGAGTGGCGAGCGCAGAGTGGACCATGAAGTCGAGCGCGGCGATGGATCGCGTCTGCGTACAGCTGCTGGAGAGGGGAATTTGCATCCAGCGCGCGCATCATGTTGGCGCTGGTGTGGAAGGCGTGCTTCGCGTCGTAGCGTTTTCCACCCATACCGCCGAGCAGATCAATCGCTTGCTCGAGGAATCAGGGAAGGTCGCGTGAAATCCGCAGCTACTATCATCAGCATCAGGCGCTGCACGAGTCATGCGGACTACCGGAGCTGCATGAACCTCCAGCAGGCGGTCTGGAACTTCGATCCGATCGATGTTGTCTCACACCATATTCTGGTCGCCGCCGCGGAGACCGGCGGACAGGTGCTGGGCGCATTCGAAGGTGACCGCATGGTGGGGTTCGCCCTAGCATTCGCAGCAACTCGCGGTGGAAAGGTCCACCTGCATTCCCACATGGTCGCGGTGCTTCCCGAATACCAGGGCCGAGGAATCGGCCGCTTGCTGAAGATGGCCCAGCGGGAAGACGCGATTGCCCGGGGTATTGTTCTTATCGAGTGGACCTTCGATCCGCTGCAAACCCGCAACGCTTACTTCAACCTCGCTCGCCTGGGCGCGATTGTGCGCAGGTACATGCCGGATTTCTACGGCAGCTCCTCCAGCCCTCTGCATGCGAACCTGCTGACCGATCGGCTCCTCGCGGAGTGGTGGCTGACGTCGCCACGGTTGCAAGCGCATCTTGCCGGGTGCGGCGCGGAACACGCTGCTGGCGCCCCCGTCATCTCGGTTCCGCGAAACATGGACGAGCTGCGGCGAGATCAGCCTGCACGGGCGGTGGACATTCAGGCGCGCGTGCGGCGCGAGTTCTCCGAGATGTTCGCCCAGGGTTACGCCGCCACGGGCTTTGCGATGACGGACACGGTCGGCAATTACATGCTGGAGAAAATCCCATGAAGATTGAGTTCATCGCGCTTCGCGAATTGAGGATGAAGCTGAAGGCGCCCTTCGAAACCAGCTTCGGGACAACCTCCGAGCGGCGCGTGCTGCTCGTCGAAGTTGGCGCCGACGGTCTGTCCGGCTGGGCGGAGATCACTGCACAGGAAGAGCCGTTCTACAACGCCGAAACCACCGATACCGCCTGGCACGTCTTCTGCGACTTTGTGGTGCCGATGGCGCTCGGAAAGACGGTGCAGCACGCTGCCGAAGTCCCGGTGCTGCTGCAGGCGATCCGCGGCAACGAAATGGCCCGGGCCGGGCTCGAGAATGCCCTGTGGGACGTCGAGGCCCAAGCGAAGGGTGTGCCACTCAGCCGCCTGCTGGGCGGAACGCTCGACGAGATCGCTTCCGGCGTCTCGCTCGGAATCCAGGCCGACACGGGCGTCCTGCTAGCGAACGTCGAAAAGGAACTCGCCGCCGGATACCGGCGAATCAAGTTGAAGATCAAGCCGGGAAAGGACGTGGAGGTCATACGGAAAGTGCGGGAGCGTTTTCCGGACATCGCGTTGATGGTGGACGCCAACTCCGCCTACCGCCCCGCTGATGCGCCTCTGCTGCAGCAACTCGATGCGTTTGATCTGATGATGATCGAGCAACCGCTGGATTGGGACGATATCTATCTGCACGCGAAGTTGCAGCGTCAGCTCCGCACGCCGGTTTGCCTGGACGAGTGCATTCACAACGCTCGCCACGCCCGCGCCGCAATCGAACTGGGCGCCTGTCGAGTGATCAACGTCAAGCTCGGACGCGTCGGCGGTCACAGTGAAGCGCGCGCCGTGCACGACACCTGTTTCGAGCGGGATGTTCCGGTGTGGTGCGGCGGGATGCTCGAGTCGGGGGTCGGTCGCGCCCACAACGTCGCCATGTCGTCCCTGCGCGGGTTCGTTTTGCCCGGCGACGTTTCCGCCAGCCAGCGCTACTGGAAGGAGGACATCATCGAACCGGAAGTCGATGTCAGTTCACATGGAACGATCCGCGTACCGGAAACTTCCGGTTTGGGATATGCGGTCCGCAGGGATAGAGTGCAACAGCGCACCGTTCGCGAGCGGACGTGGCACGCAGGGGCAGCGCTCGGGGCTCGACTGAGCGTGCGGCATCCGTCCGGCTTCCCATTGGCGTTGCGTCTTATGGGCGGATGAGAGAATGAATGTTATATGCTTTCTCCGACGCTCAGAGGCTTTGGCCGAAGGATGGTGTTGATTGTGGGGGTACGAATTTACGTATTTCTTTGCGGCTGGTGGCTCACGACCCGCTACGGAGACTGGCGTCAAGTGGCTGGCTATCCGCTGTTGGTGATTGGCTCGCTGCCCGACGGCGTGTTTGTGAGGTACGCGATTGGGCCTAAGTCGCCGAATTGGCCTTGGGCGATGACGGTCTCGCTCGTTGTCTCGAGCGCCCTGGTCGCAGCTATGTCAGTGCGACTCCGCCATCATTAAGATCGGATCCGCCTGCGTTAAGAGTGCAATCCGCGAATAACTGTTGATAACAGCCGTGGCTGTTGAAAAACTCGAGATTTCAGAAATCAGGAGAAATTTGGGGGATAGAAAATGTCTAGGCGACCCGAGAAAATCGTTTGTAGGGCATCCTGACGCGATCTAATTCCTGCGGATTTCCGAGAACCGAGTTTTTCAACAGCCACAGCCCTTCACGTGACTATGCGCTATTTGTTCGCCAGGCCGGAATGCGACGTGGCAGTTGCCAACTGGACGCATGGGCGGTTGGCTGTTCGAAAACCAAGTCTTTCTGGAAACTGTGGGACGCACACCGCCGACGCTGAAAAATCAATCGGTTGTGCAGCGCCCGCGGAGGAGGTTTTTGGAAAGGATCTGCTGGGCAGCCCCACGCCGTGGGGTGAACGGGGAAACCCCACCTGGCAGAACCTCTAACCCGTGGTTAGTGCGGCAATTTCTCTGGAGCTTGGAGCGTGCGAGAACCCCATGATTTTCAAACGCCCCGGTCCAGTTTCCGGTTTGCTCGTGATCCAGGCACAATCTCGAGAGGAGGTCGCTAATCGGCCGAGAAGGAGTCCCTTCTACGTGTACCGACTTCACCGCCAAGTGGCAGCGGAGAAGCGGGCCGCCGCCCGAGGCCGAATCATATTCGCGCCTGCTTCGTTCCCCACGGAAGCCTGGGTTCTGGAGCGCAACAATGCGCCGCGCGGGAAGCACTTAAGAAGTTTGCCGCCGCAGTTACATCACTAATCGCGATGTGCAGCATCCGTCTGGACCGCTTCCATCTTCGCGTTATGGCCCACGGATCCCGTCGCATCTAGGTGAAGTCGCTCCACGAAATGCGTGAAGAGGACATACGCCTCGACGTATTCCCGCCCAGCTTCCACGCTCTTGTCGGCATGTTTTCTGGTCTCCTGGGCACGCCCAAAGCGTTCACGAATGCCTGCGGCAACGTTTTCAGTGATCATCCTCACCAGGTCGTCGACGGAGCCACTTACCAGCGCCTTATCTGCGGCCTCGATAGCTGGTTCGGGGTTCTCAGAAGAGAGTCCTGTATACGGCGCACTCTCGCCCATGCGATGGACCCGAACTAGCGTCTCGAAGAAGTAATTATCGGCCAACTCACTGGCCTCGGCGCCCAGCGCGCGCACTTTGAGCGTGTGCGCGAATGCCGCCCGGATCTCTGCCTCGTGCTCCTTCTTGACCCACTTAAGCACAGGAGTTACATCACCTGTTTTCAGCGCGAGTTTGGCGGTCGCAACCACCGGCCCCTTCATGGTGTCGCAATGGGCTGAAGCTGTAACGGAAGCCAGTAAACCGAATCCGAGTATCAGTGCACCAAGTAAGATGTTGCGAAGCCGTATCATATATTTTCTCCATCGTCGTCGAGCTCTTACGCAAGACAAAGAGCAGCAGGGCCAATCCCGAACCCTCACGGACACGTGCTCAAATGCTACGTGCATCTGCGCGGCATTGATCCACGGCCTGTTACCATCGATGAACCCTCAGCGCTTCATCGGCGGCTTTTTCTTCACCGCAGGAGCCGAGGGGGGATGCGTGAGCCGCAACTCCATCGCCATCTCTTTAATCTCAGTCAGATCGCGCTGCATCTCGCTCCAGCCGTACCACAGCGCATAGTCCGGGCTGGCGTGGAACGTCCCCTGGAACGTGCGCATGCGGTGCTCCAGGAACATCACAAACAGCTTCTGCTCGATCACCGTAGGCGCGTCGTGGAAGGTCAGTAGGTCGGGGAACGGGTAAGCGTAGTTTTTAGGCTTGGGCAGGATACCGTCCTTGTACAGCGCAGCGACGGTGCGGATAGCCTCAGCCATCAGCCGGTCAGCGTTTTTGATCATGTCGTCGCCGTACTGCAACTGTTGGCGGGCGAAGTTGGCAGAATGGCACTGGTTGCAGGTCTTCAGCATTTTGTCGCGCTCCGCCTGCCAGCTCTGGTGGTCAAGGCGGGCGAGGTCGGCGATTTTCACTACGTCCAGCCGTGCGGTCGGTTTACCGCTGGGGTCGAGCACACCCAGCGCCTGAAGGATGGTAGCCCGGTCAGCAGCCCATTGTTTGTCTTCGGGCATCGGAAGGCGGACAGCCAAGAATCCCCAGGCGGTGCGCACTTCGTGATTGCCGGCCTGCATGTGGCACGTCTGGCAGGTGGGCGCCGCCGAGGTCCCGGTCTGGATGTTTAACTGCTTCAGGAAGGATCGTACGCCGTGCTTCGATGATGAATACATCTCCCATTGCGGGTGATCGAAGCCCATGTGGCAGGTTTGGCAGGCCTGCGGCTGCCGCGACTCCTGCACGGAGAAAGTGTGGCGGGTATGGCAGGCGTCACAGGAGGCGATGCCGAAACGCGAGCCTTCCTTCTGCAGTTCGGCGATCTCCTGCGGGCTCTTGCTGCCGATCTTATGGCAGCCGCCGCAACCTTTCTGGCCCTCCGTCATTGCCATGGGCTGGTAGTGGATAGTGGGCATTGCCTTCATCGCGGCCCAAGCCAGGGCGTGTTTGCCTTTCTTGAACTGGGCCACCTGGGTGTCGTGGCAGGTGGCACAAGTGTCGGGGGTGGGAATCTCGGCCTTGGCCGAGTCGGCGGCAGATGTGTGCTGGGCGCCGTGGCAGGTGTCGCAGCCGACGTCGATCTGGCTGTGCTTGCTCAGCTTCCAGTCGTTGACGATGTTGGGCGTGACGTTGGAGTGGCAGTCCACGCAGCGCGCAGTCACGCTCTGAGCGGCGGAAGAATTAACCAACAGGAGCAGGAGGAGGACGCACAGGAAAAAGCTACGAAGACGCATGGTTGCCTCTCAGGCGCGAACCCAGAGGTTCGTTGTAGAACCCAAGCACACCGCATTTTACAGGTGCGTCGCCTCCTCTCGGCTTGTTGTTGCGCACTCAGGCGGATCCACAGTCCCGTTTTGGACCAGGAGCCGTGACCTATGTCATTGAGCAGAGGCCCAACATTGTGTTTGCATAGGGTTCTTGGTCGAGTTCGGGAATCCCCGACCGACGGGATGGAGGCAACAACCATGGCAGCACGGAAAATTTGTTGTCGACCAGGCGAAGGCAGTAGAGCTCTGACTAGACTGCCACAATTGGCAAAGCCGCTGCTGCAGTTCAACATGTCGGACGAAATCCGACAGCTACACAGGGAAAAATCATGGCTCCGGGGTACAGGACGTAGCTCGAAAACACTTGTGAAGCACCCCGATTTCAGAATCGTCCTGGTAGCTATGAAGGGGAAGACCCTTATGAAGGAGCACCGAGCCGAGGGTCGAATTTCCATTCACACTCTTGTGGGGCATATTCGCATCATGCTGCCGGACCAAACTGTGGAGGTTCCTGCTGGGGAACTCATGGTGCTAGATTGCGGAATTCCCCATGATGTCGAAGCTTTGAAGGAGAGCGCGTTCCTGCTCACCATTTCGTGGCCGAAAGGGGCGCCGCATGAGTGAAAAATCAGTTTCCCAAGCTGCCGCCGAGGGTCGTCAGCAGAGCACCTCGAACGTCAAGACCAAACGTGAAATTGCTCCCGCAGAAGCCGCGCCGCTGATCGACCTGGCCGCTTACCAGGAGGGATCGGTTGTCAGTCGTGTTCTGATCCGCCGTGAGACCGGCAACGTCACACTTTTTGCTTTCGACGAGACGCAAGAGCTCAGTGAACATACTGCGCCATACGATGCGCTGGTGCAGGTCCTGGAGGGCAAGGCAGAGGTTGTGATTTCCGGCAAGCCTTTCCAACTCGGCGCCGGCGAAGTGATCCTGATGCCGGCCAATCGACCGCACGCGCTGCGGGCTATCACCCGGTTCAAGATGCTGTTGATCATGATCCGGTCCTGACGGAGCCAGTCGGGCCCGTGCAGAAGAAGGAGCCCTAGGCGCGTCCCCGTTATTGACGATAAAGCCCCTTCCTACCAGCTACCAGCAGCGGCCACATGGGCCGAATAACGGCCTACCTGTTCAAATGGCCGCACTTGGCATTTCGATACGAACCACCACGTGATAACCCCCGGGTTGTCGACCACCCGGAAGTAATCGAAACGAAACTCCACGGATTAGTAACGAGAAGTCGGCTTTGCGCCACAATTCCAGGATCAGACGGGTGCCGGGAAAATGCACGGCTCCATGCGCGTTTAGCGGTACTGATCTTCCGCGGTATCTCAAGAAGGGTGCCGGGGCGATTCCGGCCATATGCTCTGTTGTCGAGGTAGTAATCTCCGAACCGACGACCATCCGGCCAGAACCCAATGCGAGAGGAATCATAGGCGCAGCATGGGTAAAATGTTGCTCACGATTACCAACCCATTTGGCGCATCCGCTCGAGAATGAGC
>Ga0153915_10001365_pt1 | contig 22408 bp, 14 predicted proteins | sample Opewatmetagenome_2_FD_107003 | JGI IMG/M metagenome (GOLD analysis project Ga0153915, IMG submission 107003) | Freshwater wetland microbial communities from Ohio, USA - Open water 3 Core 3 Depth 3 metaG | ecosystem: Environmental > Aquatic > Freshwater > Wetlands | place: USA: Ohio, Lake Erie...
CAAAGGCGGGATGCTGCTGTTCAACGGGCTGAGTTCGGCGCTCACCGTTGTTTCCCGCGAGACCTTTGGGGCGGTGGAGAAATATCTTTTCGCCGCGGAGCCGTTTGATTTCGAGTCGGTGACCGGCGCGGGCGCGCGCACAGCACTGGAAGGCCTGCGCTCCGGCAAATTTCTGTTGCCGGCGGAAACCAACGAGCTCGAATACCTGCGCAGCCGATCGCAGAAGCACAAGTCGGTCCATCCGATGTCGCTCACGGTGGCCACCACCATGGATTGCAACCTCGGCTGCTACTACTGCTTCGAGGAGAGAACCAAATCATACATGGATGGTGAAACCTGCGATTTGATCTTTGAGTATGCACAGCACCAGATCGAGACCAGCCGGCCGAAGAACCTCTACGTGACCTGGTTTGGCGGCGAGCCCATGATGAATCCCGGGGCCATTGACCGCCTTTCCGGGAAGCTGATCGCGCTCTGCCAGGCGCGGGGCGTGAAGTATGCCGGCAATATGATTTCCAACGGGACGTGCTGGCCGGAAAGCGCCGAAGAGATTGCGGCGTTCGCCCAGCGGAACCAGATCATGCACGTCCAGTTCACGTTTGACGGTCTTCCTGCCAACCATAACAAGCGCCGCCGCTATGTTGCGCCGGGCGCGAAGCTGTCGTCTTTTGACGCCATGGCCCACACCATCTCGTCGCTTCTGGGGAAGACGCGCATGACGTTCAGGATCAACTGCGATCCGGGCAGCGTGGGCGACCTGTTCGGTCTGGTGGACCTGTTTGTGGATCGCGGCTGGCTTTTTCCCGGTTCCGGCACGTATCCCTATGCGGCACGCATCCGGCCGGCTACCGAGACCTGCGATTTCGTGCAGAACCACATGGTCGAATGTTCGGAATTCAACCAGTTGAGCAATCGCTTCCTGCTGCGCGTGGCCCAGTTCATGGATCCCCGGGAGTTTGCCGGGCTGATTTATCCCCGGGCGGTGAAGGTGGGCTGCGATGCGGTCAATCCGCAGGGGCTCATGATCGGTCCGGACGGCTTGCTTTATAAATGCACGGAAGACATAGGCGATCACAAGCGCAGCCACGGCCACATCCGCGACCGGGTGCGTCAGATGAAATCCTCCCAATTGCTTCCGATTCTGGCCAATGGCGCCGGGGTCGCCGTCAACGATTATGACGGCTTCGACCCCTATGCGCAGCCCACCTGCTCGGTGTGTAAGTATCTTCCGCAATGCATGAGCGGATGTCCCAAGGACCAGCTTGAGAAGCAGCGCCGTCTGAGCGTCAACACCGACGCATTTAAGCAGTACTGGGACGACAGTCTTGGCCCCCTGATTACCATGTATGCCGACATGACGCTCGGCCGGCCAGGGCAGAGCGCGCCGGCGGCCAGCGAACCGCTGTTCGATGAGTACGTGAATAACATGCGGCAGGAATCGGTCAGGGTCGGGATGGGGTAGCGTTCAACCTGGCGGAAGTCCTACGGAATTTTTCGAAGATTGGTAATCGGGTAATTTGAAATTTGTAATTGAAGAGCTGAATGATCTCAGCTTTTCAATTACAAATTACAAATTACCCGATTACCAATCTGTTCCTACCGGGCTTTCGCCAGTTCGTCCGACAACAGATGGGCTTTGAGCGCCAGGTTGCGGGCCCGCACCAGGTCGCCGTCTTTGGTGGCTTGCCGGCTCTGAGTCATGTAGTCGCGAATCTGCGCGACGATGGACTGCTCATCGGATGAGAGCTGACGCTTGATTCCACCCAGATTGGCTTCCGTACTCTCTATGAGCTGAGCGGTGGAGGCCTGGCTATGGGCTGCGTCGTCATGCGATGTGAGCGGTACAACCGGCGCGCTGCCGGCCGTGTCACCCGTACCGCCCTGCTGGATCACAATTCTGGGCGGCAGCGGCGGCGGTGTGGCTTTGGCAGCTTCCGTGCCCTGGGGTTTGTCGTTCCCGGCGGCAGGCTTACGGGGCGGTGTGGTGCGCGGGGAGTGGACCGGCGGCTTCGTTGGTTTGACCGGAGGCTGAGCCGAGGTGGAATCCGCCGTCGCCGGAGCGGTGTCGTTGGCCGGCGCTGGCGGCGCTGGCGGCCCGGCAACCACCGGAGCCTGAACCTGGGGTGGCAGATCAGGCTTATGTTTCTTACAGCCCGAAGCCGCCAGCAGGGCCGCGGCAGCGAGAAAAATCGTGATGGTTGCCTGAGATTTCTTCATGCTGTTCTCAATGAATCCTCTGAGGGCTCGCCGGCCTGCTCGCCGCGCGGTTCATCTTCCCGTATCGGGAAGCGCAGGTAAAACGCCGCGCCTTTTCCGGCTTCCGATTCAAATTCCAGCGAACCGTGATGCAACTGCATCACGCGGTAGGTCATGGCCAGTCCAATGCCGCTGCCGCCTTTCTTGGTCGTGAAGTATAGATTGTAAATCTTGTCGCGAATTTCCGCCGGAATACCTGCGCCTTGGTCGCGCACCTCGACCACGGCCACCTCACCTGCGCGCCGGGAAGCGACGTGCAGCGTGCCGCCGCCGGGCATGGCCTGCACGCCGTTGATAACGATGTTCAGGATGGCCTGCTTGACCAGGTCGGCATCAATGCGCGACGCGAGAGGTTCGGAAGCGGCAACCCGTTCGATCCGGACGTTGTGCCGGCCGGCTTCGGGCGACGCCAGGGTGATCACTTCATCTACCAGCTTACGCAGGTCAATCTCCGCCAGCCGCAGCTCCACCGGCCGGGTGAAATCCACCAGCGTCTGCACCACGCGGTCCAGCCTCTTGATCTCGCTGCCGATCACATCCAGGTGACGCCGGGTGTCGGGATCAACCGCGCTGAGCTTCTGGCGCAGCACTTCCAGATGCACCACAATGGCGTTGATGGGGTTCTTTACCTCGTGGGCGACGCCCGAAGTCAGCCGCCCGATGGCCGATAGCCTCCGGGAAAGCTCGATTTCATCTTCGATGCGATGGACGGATTCGGCGTCGCGCAGCGTCAGCAGCGCTCCGATTCGCTGGCCGCGATCTTCAATAAAATCCATCGAGAGCTGGATGCGGCGGCCGTTTTCCAGCTCGATTTCTGTTCCCTCCATCGGCTGGCGGTCGCGAAAAGCCTGCAGCACCGCATGCCCGAGCCGCGACTCATCCGAGAAGATTTCCTGGGGATGGCAGCCCAGCATTTCCCCGCGCGGCTTGCCGGTAAAACGCTCGGCCGAGGCGCTGACCAGCACCGCCTTGAAATCGGTCGTGAACAGCATCACGCCATCCTGCAGATTGGCCATCATCTGGTCGAGGTTTTCCTTCAGCGCGGAGAAAACTTCCTTCACGTCGCGCATCTGCCGGCCGAGGCGGTCAATCTTGGTGCTGACCACGCCATATTCATCGGAGCGTTCACCGGAAGATTCCGCAGGCTCCGCCTGTCCGGCGCTGATCAGATCAAGTTGCCGGCTGATGCCGGCCAGGGGACGCAGCATGCGTGTGGAGATGACGGCGGCCAGCGCCATGCAGACCATGATGGACAGCCCCCAGGAGACCAGGGCTTGCTGTAATAACGGTTGCAATCTGTTTTTAAGAAAAGTCGTGGAAACGCCCACGCGCACTTCGCCGAAGGGCAGGTTCCCCCGCGCCAACTGCAGCCGGATATCGTAGAACTGTATCGGGCCATACACAACCTTGAGTTGTTGCCAGAGACCGCCTTCCGCAATTGATTTGAAATCTCCGCGGGGTTGCAGCGTCGTGCCCAGCAGCGAGCTGCGGGTGTGCAGCAGCGCGTAGCCATGGGTGTCGGTGATGGCCGCGTCGGAAATCAAAGGTGAGTATCCGATGACTGAATCCAGCAGCGCGTTTACCCCGGAGTCGGTCTGCATGGCCTCTTTGATGGTGTCGTTCACCTGGGCAGGATCATTAACGTCAACGCGGGTATCGCGCAGGTCCATTTCCAGCGGTCCGCGGGCCACGGTAAAAATTTCCAGCGATATGAATGTGGCATCGTCTTCCGCCCAGCGGAAATGCTGGCGCACCACCTCGAAGATATAGATCGAGAACATGGTGGTGACGATGGCCATCACCATCAGGGTAATGGCCATCACCAGCTTGGTTTTCAGGCGCAAAGCATGCATGTGGATGACTTAGCTGGCTGCCTCACCGGCCAGGCTGGACGCGCCGCCATACTCCTTGAGCTTATTGTGCAGTGTCTTCAGGCTGATGCCAAGAATTTCCGCGGCTTTGGTCTTGTTGTTTCCGGTGGCCGCCAGGGTCTTGAGAATCAGCATTTTTTCCGCCTCGCCTACAGTGGTGCCTACGTCAAGGTGAATCCCTTCCGCTCCGCCTCCGGCGGCGCGGGAGCCGCTGCTGCCGAAATTCGGCGGCAGATGGCGGATTTCGATCAGCGGCGCGTCGCAGACGATGACCGCCCTCTCCAGAGTATTGCGCAGCTCGCGCACGTTGCCCGGCCAGTTGTAGCCGGCGAACAACTGCAATCCGCTCTCGTGGACTCCGCTGACCTGGCGGCCGTGCTTGGCGTTCATGTTCGCCAGCAGCGCATCCACCAGTTGTGGAATGTCGTCTTTGTGCTCGCGCAAGGGCGGCATGTGGAGATTAAAAACGTTCAGCCGGTAGTACAGATCGTTGCGCAGCAGGCCCGCGGCAACCGCCTCTTCGGGCACTTTGTTGGTCGCCGCCAGCACCCGGACATCCACGGTGGTCTCGACCTTGCTGCCCAGCCGGCGCAGCCGGTGGTCTTCCAGTACCCGCAGCAGTTTGGCCTGGGTGGCGATGGGCATCTCTCCGATTTCGTCGAGCAGCAGGGTGCCTTCTTCGGCCAGTTCGAAACAGCCGGCCCGCCTTTCGAGCGCTCCGGTAAACGCGCCTTTTTCGTGGCCGAAGATTTCGCTTTCCATCAGCGTCTCGGGGATGGCGGAGCAGTTGATGGCCACAAAAGGCTTGTTCCGGCGCGGGCTCATCTCGTGGATGGTGCGGGCCACCATCTCTTTGCCCGTCCCGCTTTCTCCCGTAATCAGCACCGAGGCGGTGCTGGGCGCGACCATTTCCACCAGCCGGAAGATTTCCTGCATGGCGCGCGAGGAGCCGACCAGCTGCCCCAGCACCCCGGCGTCGCGCAGCTTGCGCTTGGTTACTTCCAGTTCCAGGGATGTGCCGCGATGGCGCGCGGCATTCTGCAGAATCTGCTTCAGCCGTGCCGTATCAACCGGCTTCTGAATGAAATCGTAGGCGCCGATTTTCATCGCATCCACCGCCAGATCAATGCTGCCCTGGGCGGTCAGCAGTATTACGGCGATGGGCTGGGGCTGCTCGCCAATTCTCTGCAGCAGCTCCATGCCTGTCATGCGCGGCATTTTCAGATCGGTGATGACAATGCCCGGCGACCAGGCGGTTACTTTTTCCAGCCCTTCAAGGCCGTCAGCGGCGGTTTCGGTCCGGTAGCCCCAGGCGGAAACGAGCTCAGCCAGTCCGGAGCGTTCGTTTTCTTCGTCCTCTACGATTAAGACCTTTTCCTGGGTGCTCAAAATGGTGCTCCTCAGCAATTCGAAAAGCGGGCAAATATTACATGGGGCAAAGCCAATCTGGTCCTGGGTGCTGTTCTTAAAAAGTATATCCGATCCAAACCGCTGAATATTCCGAAGCCGCAGGCCCTGCAATTCCCGGCGCGGCAGCCAGCAGGAACCAGAACGGGAATCCCATTTCCCATGAACTTCCGGCCACTGACCCGATTTACGCATAAAAAGAGATAGTTCACTCCGGCAGACCGGTCTATAATGACCGCAATTGTCGTAAGCCCGGTGAGGCGTCGCTTCATGTTGGTTCGCCGTTGCCGGCTCAACAAGGTCCCTTGAAGATCGAAGAGATCGATGAAGGAGGACTCGAAAATGAGAACCTGGTCAACTGCTCTTTCCCTTGCGTTACTGTTGTCCATTGGCACGGCCGCCCAGACCGTTGCGGATTCCTCGCCGCCGGTGAAATCGCCTGCCGCGATTGCCGAAACGCCAAAAGTCCCCGATGTCAGCACATCCGCTGTTCCTCTGATCGGCGGAGGCACGGGCGTGATCGCGGAGTTATGGAAATCAGTCAATGCGAAGAAAGCCAAGCCCGGCGATCGCGTCAAAGCCGAGGTCATGCAGGATGTCCTTTATCGCGGCAAGGTTGTTGTGCGCATGGGCTCGAAGCTGATCGGGCATGTGGCCATGGCGAAGGCGCGCACCAAAGAGGACGAAGAGTCGCAGCTCAGCATCATCTTCGATAAAGCGGAACTAAAGGGAGGGGGCGAGATCAACCTCGTCGCCTGCATTCGGGCTCTGGCGGCGCCCGCCAGCGAGTCCATGGCTGACAAGCCGGAAATGATGGGGCCACCCTTGATGGGACCTTCCCGATCGAGCGGCCCGCAGCCCATTGGATCTACCAGAACTGCCAGCAGTCAGACGCGCGGCGCGAACCTTCCCGCGGCGAATCAGCGCCCCGGCATGGGCGCCGCCGTAAACGAGACCTACAATCCGGCTTCGTTGTCTGAGTCGCGCCATCGCAGACAGAATACTTTGCTCAGCAGCGCCAGCCGCGGGGTTTTTGGGATGCAGGGGATTTCGCTCCTGGCCACGGGAACCGGAGCGGCCCAGAACACTGTGATCGTCTCCAGGCGTAATGACGTGAAACTGGAGAGCGGCGTCCAAATTGTGGTGCAGTTGAACGTTCCCGCCACGCGGTAAATTTTTTGGCGAATAGCCGTTGAAATTGCGGCTCTGGTCCTATAATGTTACGTTGCGGTCAGGGACGACCTGGCCGCACTATCTACCCCTTGTCATTTTGAATTTCTTGATCGGAAGCCCCAGGTTTTCCACAATCTATTTTTGCGTTTCCTCGGAGGATGAAATGTCGCTTCGGAGTATCAGCAGTTTGGCAATTACAGCGCTGCTTTTGTGCCTGATTGTGCCGGCCACGGCCCAGAGCACCGATGCAGCCCAGGCCATCGGGACCCCACAGAGCTTTGTTTCCGAGCCGAACCCGCCGGCCGGCGGTTCGAGTTTTACATTTGCCCCCGCTAGTTCCAGCGGCGACTTTACGCCTGCGAAGATTGAAATCTTCCTGGGTTACTCCTGGATGAATTCGGGCGATGTTATCAACGGGTCGAAGAACGGCACCCCCCTGACCTTCAGACTGAACGAAGCAAGAGGCGGATTCAATGCTGCCGGCACATACTTCTTTTCAAAATGGCTTGGCTTTACCCTTGATACGGGCGCGCACTTCGGCAACAAATACGATGCCGATGAAATACTGGCCGGCCCGACATTTCGTTATCCGGCGAGCCGGGTTCAGCCCTTTGCCCATGTCCTGATGGGCTGGAGCAGGCTGGCGCCTGGGAACCGAACTCAGGATAACAGCCTGGGCGTGGCAATTGGCGGTGGTCTGGACTTCAGACTCAGCCGGCACCTCAGCTTGCGGGTTGCCCAGGCGGACTATGTGTGGGCCAGTCATGACTACCGTCCGAACAACCCCAGTTCCATTCAGGCAGCCCGCCTGTCTTCCGGGCTGGTGCTCCTCGGCGGAGTCGGCGATACCATTCCGCCTTCATCGACCTGTTCCGTGACCCCGGCGGAAATCTTCTCCGGCGAGCCGTTGAAGGCCTCGGTTGCGGCGCACAACTTCAACCCCAAGCACACCCTGAAGTACGAGTGGACCACCAACGGCGGCAAAGTGCAGGGGCAGGGTGACACCGTTACCATTGATACCACCGGCGCGGCTGAAGGCCAGTCCTATACGGTCAGCGTACAGGTGACCGATCCCAAGAACGCGAAAGACCAGTCTCGCTGCCAGGCCCAGTTTGCCACTAAGCGTTGGCTGCCTCCGACGATCAGCTGCTCGGCCAATCCGTCGAGCGTGGAAATTGGCGGCAAAGTTGCCATTCATTGCACGGCCAGCAGCCCCCAGGGCGTTCCCGTCACAGTGGCCAGCAGCTATTCGGGCAAGTCCGCGTCAGGCACGGATTTTGTGATTGACACCACCGGCTTCTCCGCAGGTCCGGTGAGCGTGGCCAGCACAGTGACCGATACGCACAACCTGACCGGCAACACCACCAGTAACTTTGCCGTGCGGAACCCGCCACCGCCGCCGGAGCCCCCGAAACCGACCGAAATCGAAATTCGCCTGGCGCTGCATAGCATCTATTTTGCAACCGCCCAGCCGACCGCCAAGAACCCTGATGCCGGACTGGTTGCCAGCCAGGCGCAGACGCTGGTTTCCGTGGCCACGGATTTCAAGACCTACCTGCAACAATATCCGAAGGCCACCCTGGTGCTCGAGGCCCACGCTGATCAGCGCGGCACACCCGAGTTCAACCTGGCGTTGACCGAACGGCGCGCCGCCCGGGCCAAGAAGGCTCTGGTGGAGCGCGGCATTCCAGCTGACAGCATCGAGACCAAGGCGTTCGGTGAGCAGAAGCAGCTCAGCGATGAAGAGGTCAAGCAGTCGATTGAAACCAACCCCGAGCTGACTCCCAAGGAGCGCGAACGGATCGTCAAGAATATGAAAGAGATCCAACTCGCCAGCAACCGCCGTGTGGATATCACCCTCAACAGCCCTGGCCGTCCGGTTCAGCAGTCAATCCGCCAGTACCCGTTCAACGCGGCTGACGCTCTCACCCTGATCGGCGGCAGAGAGAAACCGGCCCCGGCGGCGAAACCGGCTCCCAGGAAGAAGGGAACCACCACCGCCCCGGCCACCAAAAAGGCCCCGGCCACCACGAAGGCTCCGGCCAAAAAGGCTCCAGCCACCAAAAAGTAAGTAACAACTCGAACTGAAAAACGCGGCACGCGAAAAGAGGCCAAAGCCTTGAATTGCGTGCCGCGTTGCTTTGCAGGAATGAAACATCTTCGGGGGTTCCTGCTGCTCTCTGTTGCTTCCCGTGGGTCTTCTGTGTTTTTCCTTTGCGCCCGCAGCGTCCTTTGCGGTGAAATGGTTCTAGCGGCCGCAGGTGGGCACTTCCGGGCTGTTTACTTTTTGGCCTTCGGTAACTTGTTGATAAAAAAGCAGCATGGCACTCTCGTAGCGACCGTGTCTTTCAGGAGAGTCGTCCCGGGATGGACATTCGCGCGCGCAGTATCCTCATTATTCTTATATTGCTGATCGTCATGACCGGCGTGCCCTGGGCCCAGCAGTGGAAGCCACTGGGCCCGGATGGCGGCGATGTCCGCAGCTTTGCCTACGATCCGCGCGACCCCAACCGCATCTTTCTGGGAACCAGTGCCGGAAGGCTTTATGTTTCCACCGATGGCGGCATGACCTGGTCGCGTTTTTCCCACCTGGGCAGTTCCAGTGACATGGTGCTCGACAACATTGTGGTTGATCCCACGAACTCGCGGGTTATCTATGTAGCGGCCTGGAGCGTGGAGGCTTCCGCCAGCGGCGATATGTTCCGCAGCCTCAACGGCGGACGAAACTGGGAGGTGCTGCCCGATCTGCATGGCAAATCAATTCGAGCTCTGGCGCTGGCTCCCTCCAATCCGCGAGTGCTGGTCGCCGGAGCGCTGGATGGCGTCTTCCGCAGCCGTGACGGGGGCGATTCCTGGCAGCGCATTTCTCCTGAAAACCACGCCGAAATCAAGAATGTCGAGTCCATTGCGATTGATCCGGCCAACCCTGACATTATCTATGCCGGAACATGGCATCTGCCGTGGAAAACCGAGGACGGCGGCAAGAGCTGGCACAACATCAAGAATGGCGTGATCGAGGATTCGGATGTATTTTCGATCATCATTGATCCTGCAGATCCTTCGGTCGTCTTTGCCAGCGCCTGCTCCGGCATCTATAAGAGCGAGACCGCGGGCGGCCAGTTCCGCAAGATTCAGGGAATTCCATTTTCGGCGCGGCGCACGCGCGTTTTGCAGATGGACCCGGTGGATCACAAAGTTATTTATGCCGGCACCACCGAGGGATTGTGGAAGACCGTGGATTCGGGCGCTACCTGGAAGCGCATGACCGCCGCCAACATCATTGTGAATGACGTTCTGGTGGATCCTGGAAATTCATCCCGTGTGCTGCTGGCCACCGACCGCGGAGGAGTGCTGGCCAGCAACGATGGAGGCATCACCTTTGTTGCCTCGAATCGCGGTTTCGCCCACCGCCAGGTGACCTCCGTGGTTGCGGACTTACAGGATACCTCGGTGCTTTACGCTGCCCTGATCAATGACAAGGAATTCGGCGGAGTTTTTATTTCCCATGATACCGGCCAGACCTGGCGCCAGACCAGCGATGGGCTCGACGGACGCGATGTCTTTGTGCTGCGCCAGACCGACGGAGGCGCGCTCATCGCCGGCACCAACCGGGGCATCTTTAAACTTCCTCCCGGCGCCAGTCACTGGCAGCCCATCAGCACCGTTGACAAGGTAAAGAGCAAGACGGTCAAAGGCGCCGCCGGCCGGATGATCATCACTTCGCGTGTACTGGAGCAGTTCAGCGGACAGGTGAACGGCCTCGAACTGGGAAGCGAAAAATGGTATGCGGCAACCGCTTCCGGAATCCTTTCCAGCGCGGATCATGGTCGCACCTGGCGCGAAGACGGCCTGCCGGTGGCCAGAGATCTGATCGGCATCAGCGCATTCGACCAGATGATCGTGGCCGCTGGCCGCTGCGCGATCTTTCTTTCCCTGGATGGGGGTGAAACCTGGCAGGCCCCCAGACTGAGCGATTCCATCAGCATTGTGAACGCAGTGACTCTTGATCATGAAGGCGGTATCTGGATTGGCGCGCGCGAAGGACTCTTTCGCAGCTCCAATCAGGGCAAATCCTGGGACTACATCGGGACCCTGCCCCTGGCGAACATCGTGACCATCGAATACGACGCTGAGGACCATCGCCTGCTGGCAACCGGGTCTGCTTCCACCAGCTTTTTTGAAAGCAGCGACCTCGGGCGCACCTGGCGCCGGCATGACTCAGGCTGGCTTCTGCGCGATCTGCACCCGGTTCACGGAAGAGTATTTGCGGCAACCGCCTTCGATGGCGTAGTCGTTCAACCCGAATCGGCCGGGGGGCTGCGCCAGCTTTCCAGCAGCGGAAACAAGTAGGCAAACCTTGAAAGATCCCGGGCGGCGCAAGCAGCCCGGAATGTAAGTAGAACCATCCTCCATCTCCTGAACCGCAGAGATCTCATCCGTCTCTGCGGTATTTTTCTGCGGGTCAGGCGCCTTCTCTGGAACCAAAATGATCAGGGTATTGAAAACAATGGACTTATAGCAGTACTGGCTCTCCCGTTGTGTTCTTTCGCGCCCTTTGTGGTTAGTTTCTGACTTCACAGATTGACCCCAGCATGCGAGAGGCTGGCGCTTTCCGGTAAAAACTGCACGGCGTGATCCTCGGCGACACCGTAAACTATTGAAAATAAATATCATTCAATGGCATCGTTCTTGCAAACATTGACCGGGTAGCGGTGTCTCCGCCCCCAAGGAGGGATCTATGAAGCCCTGCCTGCTCATGCGACTGGCTCCCGGGTTACTGGTCATGCTTGCCCTGGCTGCGGGCTGCAGTGGAATGCGCAGCCAGCCTCTTGAGGCTGGCGCTGACGGTGGCGCGCCGCCCTTCAGCAGGGCTCAGTCCATTGAGGTTCCCAAGGGGACTCCGGTCTATATCAGGCTGCAGGAATCTCTTTCCAGCGCAACCGCGCAGGAAGGCCAGAGCTTTTCCGCGGTACTCGACGAGCCTATGGTTGCCGAAGGACAGACGATCGCTCCAGCGGGAACTCTGGTCACCGGAAGAGTGGTGGCGGCGCGCCAGTCGGGCCATCTGCATGATGTGGGCTATCTGCGCCTGACGCTGTCTTCGGTGACCCTGAACGGAAAGGCCGTTCCTTTGCAGACCTCAAGCCTGTTCGTGAAAGGGGGCAGCTTTCACCATCGCAACCTGACCTACGTAGGCGGTGGGGCTGGCGGGGGCGCGTTGCTGGGCGGGCTGGCCGTTGGAGGCAAGGGCGCACTCATCGGCAGCACGGCCGGAGCAACCGGTGACGCCAACGCTGCCTATACGGCCGGCAGCAAAGAAGTAGGCTTCGCCGTCGAACACCGCCTGGGTTTCCGTTTGATTGAGGCGACGAAGTTTGAATAGCAGTCAGGAGTCAGCACTCAGCCCCTGAAACTTTCCTAGATATCTAGAAGAAAGCATCCACCGCAAAGGACGCCAAGGACGCAAAGAAAAACGGGGGATTGAACCGCGGCAGGCGCAGATTGCGTCGGACACACCTCAATCGGTGGGCTCCAGGGCAAGCAGAGAACCCCAGAATACACCAACCACCTTTGCCGTTCTTTGCGACCTTGGCGACCTTTGCGGTGAATGTTTTTTCGCTCGGTATCCCGGAAAGTTTCAGGGCTGAATGCCAAGCGCTGAGTGCTAACTGCTAATTCCCAACTGCCAGAACACAAAGCTCCAGAAATCCGTGTCGTCTTCCAGCAGCTTGCCGATGGGCTTGCCCACGCCGTGGCCAGCCTTGGTGTCGAGGCGCAGCAGAATCGGCCGGTCGGCCCCGTTGCCGGCCTGGGCCTGCATGAGGGCGGTCATCTTTTTGGCGTGCATGGGATCGACACGGGTATCGCTGTCGGCCGTCATGAACAGAATCCCCGGATAAACCGTGCCCTGCTTTACGTGATGATAAGGCGAGTAGGCGTAGATCCACTCAAATTGCTTCGGATCTTCGGCGGAGCCGTATTCCGGAATCCATAGCTTGGCGATCTGGAATTTTTGGTAGCGCAGCATGTCGAGCAGCGGCACCTGGCAGACTACGGCGCGGAAAAGATCGGGCCGCTGGGTAAAGACCGCGCCCATCAACAGGCCGCCGTTGCTGCCTCCCTGAATGGCCAGGTGGTCCTTGTCAGTATATTTTTGCGCAATGAGGTGTTCAGCGGCGGCAATAAAATCGTTGAAGGTATTCTGCTTCTTTTCGAGCATGCCGTTGCGGTGCCACTCTTCACCAAACTCATTGCCGCCCCGCAACTGGACGTCGGCATAGATGCCGCCATGTTCCAGCAGCAGCAGCATGCCGTTGCGGTTGAAGGTGGGCGTGCGCCCGATGTTGAATCCGCCGTAGCCCGAGAGAACCACGGGGTTCTTGCCGTTCAGGGCCAGGCCCTTTTTGTGCACCACGAACATGGGCACCCGCGCACCGTCTTTGGAATTGAACCACAGCTGCCTGACCTCGTATTTCGACGGATCAATATCTGATTTCACCGACGCCCATTGCGAAACCTTGCCATCGAGCGTCAGGTGGTAGACTGTCGTGGGCATGGCGAAGGAATGGAAACCGAAGAAGGCCTCCTTGTTTTCCGGCAGGCCGCCCATGCTGTAAATGGCGCCCAGGGTGGGCATGGCGACCTCGGTGATATGTTTGCCCTCAAGGTCATGGATACTGAGCGCTGAGCTGGCGTTCCTGATGTAGGGAACCAGCAGTCTGCCGCCGACCACGTGGGCGAGTCCGTCAATCGCGTCCTTCGATTCGGGAATGATTTCCTTCCAGTTCTTGCGCTGCGGAGCGGTGCAGGCGGCCTTGAACACCCGGTAATGAGGAGCGTCCTCGTTGGTTGTGATAAAAAGCTGGCCCTCAGACACCTGCCCCTGATACAGAAAGTTCTTGCTGCTGGTGATGGGAACAAACTCGGCCTTCGAATCGCTCAGATCTTTCAGCCACAAATCGCCTTTGCTCCAGCCCTCGGAAACATGAATCAGCAGCCAGCGCCCGTCTTTTGACAGCTGTACATTGGGCCAGTGTTCCGGATCGAGCTTCTCGCCGAAGACCAGGGGGTCCTTCAGCCCGTCGGAGTTTTCGGCTGTGCCCAGAGCGTGGAAGAAGACCTTACGGTTATAGAGCTCATGGCCGGCCGGCACGTCCCCGGGGCGCGGATATTTCGTGTAATAAAACCCGGAATTGTCGGGCAGCCAGGCCACGCTGGCCGACCGTGTGCGGCCGATCTGTTCCGGCAGAAGCTTGCCGGTCGAGGTCTCGATCACGTGCAGGGTGCTGATTTCCGAGCCGTTGGGAGAGGTGCCGTAGGCCACCAGCTTGCCGTCCTTCGTGGGAAACCACCAGTCCAGGGAGATCGTGCCGTCGGGAGCCAGGGCGTTCACGTTGACCAGGGCGCGGTCTTTGCCGTGCAGTCCTTCGCGGACATAAATCACCGGCTGGTTCTCGGTGCCTTCCCGCCGTTCGTAGAAATAATAAGGTCCGGCGGATCGCGGCGCTTCCACCCGGCCGATGGTCAGCAGTTGCTCCAGGCGGGCGCGCAGCTTGTCTCTTCCGGGAACGGCATCCAGCATCTTGCGGGTGTGGGCGTTCTGCTGGTCGGCAAACCGCTGTGTCTCCGCCGATTTGCCATCTTCGAGCCAGCGGTAAGGATCAGAGATCTTGTGGCCGTGGTAGTCGTCCACAACCACCTCGACTTTAGCCCTGGGGACTTCGGAGGAGTTCGAGCCGTTCGCGGAGGCTTCTGAACTTCTGGTCTGGGAGAGACCGAATACAGCGGCAAAAAAAATGACGGCGAAAAACGCAATGCGCATGAACACCTCAGAGAAATCGGGACATCGGGAAATCGGAAAATCTGATGATCGGGCCGCCCCTGCGCACGGGGATTCAGTGGATTCCTCCCCGTGGGACCATGCACTTAAGATTAACAGATGCAGGGAAAGCCTGATTTTGGGCGATGCCCGGCGCTCTTTCCGGAAGCCGGTAGAGAGCAGCCAAAAGTGAATTGCCCTCCCCGTCCCTCGCGTGTTATTGTAAAAGGGTCAATTTCAATGGGCCGAACCCTTGCGCGGATCGCCCGTTGCCCACTCCTCAGTAGCTCAATGGCAGAGCATCCGGCTGTTAACCGGAGGGTTGTAGGTTCGAGTCCTACCTGAGGAGCCATTCTTTTGTATGGCCCTTCGCCCAAAGAACGGGCCCAGGGTTTCGCCTGCGGGCTCCCGCTGCGCTCACGCCCGCAGAACGGCTCAAGTTTGAGTCCTACCTGAGGAGCCATTTTTTTATGGCCCTTCGCCCGAAGAACGGGCTCAGGGTTTCGCCTGCGGGCTCCCGTTGCGTTTACGCCCGCAGAACGGCTCAATCACCGGCCCGTCTTCGGTCCCAGTATCTCAAGGGGAGCGTTTTCGGTAGAGACTTTGACCACAATGGCGCCATTCGAAGTGCGCAATGTTTTGTGGTCCGCGTTCCAGGTGCGGGAACTTCTTGCGCACAGCGACGCGGTACACTCCAGTTGCCCGGAGGCGGTTTGCGCCAGAATGGCTGACGTATAATCGGTCGGCACATGCACGGTCAACCCGCCATTATCGGAATGGGCATCCAGGCCTTTTCCGGTCCACTCCTGACCTCGCAGGATGAGATCGATTCCACCATTGGTGCTCTTCAGGTTGACGTCTCCCGAGACCGCATCCAGAAAGATCCCGCCATTTTCAGTGCGGGCCTCGATTGTGCCCGTGACATGACGAAGGTCAATGCCGCCATTCTTCGTCTGTAGCCGCAGGTGGAGACCCGTGGGGACAAATATAAGATAATTGACCGACCATGCGGCATTTCCGCCGGTCGCCGGGCCATCGACACTTACCTCGCCCTGGGCAGCATGCAAGGATATCTGGCTGAGAAGCTGCCGCACTCGGCCAAGATCATTTGCGGCCGCGCTCTTACAGGCAACGATGACAATTTTGTTCTGCTCCGTTCCGTTGACGACAATGCCGCCGTCTCTCTTTTCCATTACATTCAATATGGCGGATGGAGGCAATTCCCTGACCTCCTGCGCATTCTCTTTCGCGGGAAGATCGGAGATGGTGCGAGTCGGATGACTTTCGCATTGTGAGGCGTAGCCGGCGGAAACGCTGTTTCCGGGCTGGGATTGCGCGGATCCATAGACGCTAAGGAAAGCGCAGCAGGCCATTGGAAGTCCAAGGACACCTGCTCTGATTAATGCCAATGTTTTCATCATTTTAGTATCTCCGTGGAGCGCAACCAGCACGTTCTGTTATCTGTTTCCGGTTAGCTATTGGTATTCCAATGGCATCGCTCTGCATGCCATATCTTGTTATACGAGTGATAGTATGACTTCGGGTGCAACAAAAAGTAATAAGGAATAATTATATGAAAACCATCGGGATGATTGGCGGATTAGCCTGGCCCTCATCTGCGCAGTACTATGAGTTGATTAACCAGAACATACAGGGGATGCTGGGCGCTTCGCACTCGGCGCGCATCCTGCTGTATTCGTTCGATTTCCATGATGTTGACGTGTTGCAGCACCAGGGACTGTGGGGAGAGGCAGCCAGCCTGATGATTGCGGCGGCCCGGATACTGGAGCAGGGCGGGGCGGATCTCCTGCTCATCTGTTCCAACACCATGCATCGGGTCGCGGATGAGGTTCAGGAATCATGCCGGATTCCACTGCTGCACATTGCCGACGTTGTTGCCGGGCACGCTCATCAGGCGGGGATCGCCACGGTAGGACTCCTGGGCACGAAATTCACGATGGAAGAGGGCTTTTATAAGAACAGGCTCGCGCGTCATGGTCTCGCTACCCTGATACCGGAGCCCGAAGACCGGGACCTGCTGCACCGGATTATCTACGATGAATTGGTGCGAGGCATTGTTACCGATAGTTCACGTGACGCTCTCAGGAAAATGATGGTCTCGCTGGAGCAAAAGGGCGCCGAGGGAATCATCCTTGGTTGCACGGAAATCATGCTTCTGACCAAAGACCTCCCGGCGCGAATCCCGATCCTCGACAGCACCGCGCTTCATGCACAAGCGGCGGCGAGTCATGCACTTTCCACAGAATAAAGAGTGAGATATCCATGCCGAAATGGAACTGACAAAAATCAGTGTCGAAGTAGGAATAAAATTAATGAGCATTCGACGGAAATGCGGCTCGCGCCGCGATCATTAGCATTAGAATGCGCTCAGTGCGATTCGGCCCCAGGACAAAGTGAGCTGACCGAATGCGTTAACTGGGGACAGAGAACTATCGTGGGAAGTCTTGGGGAGAGAGCTCTCGGTCCACCCTCACAAAGCGAGGATAAGTTATGCAGAAACAGTTGAAGAATGAAATTCTGGCCGACCTGACTCCTGAAGAATTCGAACCGCGTCTTGAACTTCAGTTCGTCCTGGATCCGCTGACTACCGTCATGACGCCTAATGCCAACAACTGCGCTGCCGGCGGCAATTGCAACGTGAAGCCGAACTAAGACCCGTACATGAACTACTCAGTCTGCCGTCAGGCAGACTGAGTTTTTATTCATTCCGAAGAGAGTTCGATGGCTACCTACCTGACGTTGAGGTCCGGCTGCAAGGTGTATCCGGTTGGCATGGATGCGAATGCACTGGAATATATCGTACGGACGCCGGACAACAGGCTCTATAAGTTGTCACCGGGGTCGCACGCCATTTTCTCGGAACTGGAGATGGGGCGTTCGCTGGAAGAAGTGTGCGATCGGTTGTCGCCGCGATACCCAGGCGCCACTTCCCAGGAACTACAAGAGTGCCTGGTGGACATGTACCGTCCACTGTTGCGCGACATGGATGCGCAGGAGGGTGAGCAGGATCTGACGGAGCAGTCGGTGTGGAAGCGGCGTCCTCTGCTGGTGCAGATAACGCTCGTCTCCGAGCGATGGGTGAGGGTTGTGTCCGGAGGCCTGACATGGCTGTATCGCCCAGTGGCCGCAATGGCGATGCTGGCGATGGTGATCGCGGCGCATGTGCTTCTCTATGCGGGTACGGCGGGCAGTGTTCGCAGTGTGCTGGGGGCGAGCACCATGGTCACACTTGTGCTTTGCGTGCTGAGCGTAATCGCGCACGAACTGGGCCATGCCGCGGCGTTGCGCCGCGGCGGCACTCCCGGCGGAATTGGCATCGGGATGTTTCTGCTGATGCCGGTATTTTTCGCGGATGTTTCGCAGGTCTGGGGTTTGCCCCGACGGGCCCGCATTGAAGTGGATTTGGGCGGCGTCTACTTTCAGCAGATTGTCTTTGCGATCTTTGCCGTGCTGGGCTCGATCACCCATATTCAGTCCTTCCGCGCGGCCTGCCTGGGAATCGACGTGATGTGCCTGATTGCCGTCAATCCGGCCTTCCGCTTTGACGGCTACTGGGTGCTCGTGGACTGGCTGGAAATTCCCCGCCTTCACAGCATTGCGCAAGATTTCCTGAAACGTCTTTTCCTGGCCGTAATGCTAGGACGCGGCGCCGGTCAGGCGCTTCTTCCGGTGGGATTGTCCGGGGTGCGGTCCCTGGTCTTTGTGCTCTATGCATTTCTTGGTAATGCATTCCTGCTTGTCGTTGTGCTGTTGAATCTTCGCTCGGTGCGCGCCAGCCTGCGTGGAGCCGTGATCGCCGTTCCCCGGGTATTCCATGAATTGATTTTTGCCTGGCGGACGCACGATTGGATAGCGGTTGCCAATTCCGGCGTCAGCCTCTGGTTTATCTGCGCGGTGGCTGTTGCGCTTCTCGGCATGAGTGGACTTTACATCTATCGGGCGGCCAGAGCCTTGCAACAGTGGTGCTCGGTTCGTCTTTTCCCACGAATTAATCGTCGTATTAATCCATTAGGAGACATCCAATGAAGCTGTTGTTGGTCCATCCCCCTCTTGACGATCCGACGCTGCCGTACCACTCGCTCGCTTATCTGAAGGGAAATCTGGTGGCCAATGGCTTTCACGATGCCGTTGTCCGTGACATCAACATCGAGTATGTGTGTTACACCTTTGAGCCGGGCCCGTTCGCTGAGTTCAACGCGGAATGCGACCGCCGCATACAGGATTTGGCGGCACGGCCGCGCCTGAACTACCTTGAGCAGGAAGAATATCAGGCGCTGGTCAGCAGTAACCGAACCACGATCGAAGAATTGCAGCGCGCTGCCCAGGGTTTTCGGGTGCGCGAATCGGTGCTGGATTATCGGCTCTACCTTAAAAATCTGAATTGTCTGACCGGCTACCTCGGTTTGCTCGGTGCATTGTCCTATCCGGCGGAAAACCTCGGGTTCACGCAAAGAACGAGGGGGCGGTTTTCTTATTTCAACCTGAAAGACCTGTTCGACAGTGATCTCGCGGCACGCGTGTGCTGGCCGTTCGAAAAATATTTTATGGACCGGCTGGCGCAGGACGAGGATTTCATCAATGCGGACGTGCTGGGCATCAGCGCCGTATACGACCATCAGCTCTGTCATGCGGTCCATCTGGCCCGGATAGTAAAGCGGGTCTGGCCCGGAAAGAAGGTGATTTTCGGGGGAACCTCGATTAGCCAGATTTATAAACATCTGAAAGACAAGGCCTCAATCCGGCGGTTTTTCGAGATTTGCGACGCCATTGTGGTTGGCGAAGGCGAGACAGCTATCTGTGAGATCGCCGCTTCCGAGGGCCGGTTTGACGGCAGCCAGAAGTTTGCCAACACCATTCTGTATGACAGAGCCAAGGACGAGGTCCTTTTTCCGGAGATCCACTACGAGAGCGTTCCCAAGCTGGGCAGCCCGATCTACGAGCACCCCTGGAACCTATACCTGTCACCGGCTCGCGGCATCAACTATGCGCCCACGCGGGGTTGCTATTGGAACCGGTGCACATTTTGCGACTATGGTCTAAATTCCGACAAGCCCACATCGCCGTGGCGCGAACGCAAGATAGAGCAGTGCGTCGCCGACCTGAAGGACGCCCAGGACAAATTCGGTGTTAAGTATGTCTATTTCGCGGTGGATGTCATGGCGCCCGGCTATCTGGAGCGGCTGTCGGACGCTATCATGGAATCGGGGCTCGACATACGGTGGAGCGCGGAACTGCGCATGGAAAAGATATTCTCGCTGGAACGCTGCCAGAAAATGGCCCGCGCCGGCTGCGTGTGCGTTTCTTTTGGCATGGAATCCGGCAACCAGCGCATTCTCGATTTGATTGATAAAGGCACCAGTGTGAAATATATGGCGGAGACGATGAAGAACTTCGCTGCCGCGGGCATTGCCTGCCAGTTGATGGCATTCACGGATTTCCCCACGGAAACCGCGGAGGAAAGGCAGGAAACGCTGCGGTTTGTTTCGGATAACGCCGCTCACTGGTCCACCGGCGGCATGGGGACATTCCTTCTGACCGGAGCTTCCATTATCGCCAAGAACCCGGCCCGGTTCGGCATCACCACGGTGGAAAGACAGGATTGCGATGTGGCCCGAGCGGTGTCATACCGGGTTGACTCCGAGACAGGACAGAAGTCCGCGTTGGTGGAAGACGCCGACGCATCTTTTGACGAGTCGGGCGGAATCTTTCCTCCGGTGCTGGGCAGGCCCTGGGCCGGCGGGACCGATACCCTGCATTCCATGATTTACTACGAGCACTATGGAAGGCAGTTCTTCCGTGAAAACCAGATTGATCCGCCGGCCACCGAAATGGAAAGCTCCGGCGATGTGGATTCTCTGGAGATCGTCATCAACGGGCAGCTCGCGGAAGCCAGCTACGACCTGAATGCGATGATTGCCAACCATCATGCGTTTGTGAAGTATCTCAAGGACCGGCTGGATGTTCCCGCCGAGCCGACCTTCGCCGCGTTCTGCGCATGGGCGGCGCAACTGGGTGAGATGGCGCGGACGGAGAAGCCGCAGTACTGGCTGCTCTCGGGCAAACAGTGTTTGAAGCTCGACAAGCTCACCTATCGAGTTCTTTCGGCTGCCGCCCGGAACATCATTACCGTGCAACAGGTCCTGGATGTCATTCCTGAGTCATTGCGGGCCAAGTTCTATGATTACCTGGTGGTGCTCGAGGAAAAGGGCCTGATTTGCTTTGCCCGCAACGGGAAGATCAATATGAAGCTGGTGCGGGCCAATGAAAGCGTGATCGTGCGCCCCGACGGCAAGGACGCTGTTTATGGAAAGCTCGAACCGACGAGCGTAGCCTAAACGGTCCTGATTGACCGCAGGCAACGAGGTCTTATGGAACTGATGGAAGATCATGACAAAGGGAATCGTCTTTGGTCCCTGGTGTGCCACGGCGGCCTTTGCCTGCTGGGCGTCGTATTTATCTTTGCGGCGGTCACCAAGGCGGTCTATTTCCAGAGCTTCATTGACAGCCTGGCCGCCTATGGGATTCATGCTCACGGGGTGCAGGTGCCGCTGGGGAGCGGACTGATTCTCTTTGAGCTTCTTCTGGGTGTGAGTGTGGTCGCCGGCTGGCAGGTGCGGCGGGCACTGCAAAGCATGTGTGCGCTGCTGGTCCTTTTCATTCTTGAGACTGTGGTTCACTGGTCCGCTCTCCAGAGCGTTCAGTGCGGATGCTTTGGGCCGCTGAGCGCTACCGGCCCGGGTATGAGCATGGTGCATGAGGGCGCAATCCTGCTTGTCGCTTTCCTTCTGCTCAAGTTGCTGTCTCGTGTGGGCATGCCGACGGCATGGCATGCTGGCCGGGTGTGGGCCACCCTGGGACTCGTTGCAGCGGCCCTCGTGTATTCCGTGGTCGTGCATCCTCCACAGGCCAGCGGTGTGATTCATCGCGGACCGGGGCTGGAGGTACGCGTCGTGTTGAGCGCCACCTGCGCGCACTGCCGCCAGCTCGCGGGCAATGTTCAATCGCTTCAGCAGCAGATGCACTCGCCTGAAGTAACAATCTATCTGGGAGCACAAACCAGCGATGAAATCGACGATTTCGTGAAGACCACCGGCGTGCAACTTGTGTACGTTCCGGTCACCTTCCGGCAGTTGCAGCAGATGTCATCCAGTGTTCCCGCCGTCCAGATCGTAAGGAATGGGGCAATCCTGAAAAACTGGATTGGCGAGGTTCCTTCCCCGGGCGAACTTCAGAGCGCGCTCGGCGCCGCCGGCGGAACGCCGGCATTGAGCGCACAAAGTCAATAATCCAGGGCTGGGTCAAAAGAAAATATCAGGAGCCGAGGTCCATGACATCCAACCTTCCATCTCAATACCTGAATGTGCTGGAACTCGACCCGGCGCCGGAAAGCGTGTTTCAGTTTCAGACCGCCATCGCGGAAACCGCGATCCACAGAGGAAGGGCTTATGTCTGGAGTGAATCGCCCAGCGAGCGGCACTGGCTTCTGGAGCAGGCTCAGGCGGGTAACTTCCATGCCATGGAGAGTCTGGCGGAAAGATCTCTGGCCAGCCCCTTAGAGGATGATCGGCAAAATGGCGCTCTCTGGCTCAGGCGGGCCGCCGAAGCTGGCAGCGCCTCGGCGCAGATGTGCCTCGGGGAACGTCTGCTGGATGGCGAGTCGGGGCCTGCACAACCTGACGAAGGTGCGCGATGGTTGGGCCAGTCGGCGGCCAGCGGATACCGGCGCGCCGTCGCGAGCCTGGCGCTTCGTTTGCTGGAAGGCGACGGCGTCGAAGAAAACGAAGATCGGGGCAGGGAAATGCTGCGGGACCTCGCGGTGAATGGTGATGTTGCCGCCTGCGCAACGATTGCGGCGCGTTCG
>Ga0153915_10001366_pt1 | contig 22379 bp, 18 predicted proteins | sample Opewatmetagenome_2_FD_107003 | JGI IMG/M metagenome (GOLD analysis project Ga0153915, IMG submission 107003) | Freshwater wetland microbial communities from Ohio, USA - Open water 3 Core 3 Depth 3 metaG | ecosystem: Environmental > Aquatic > Freshwater > Wetlands | place: USA: Ohio, Lake Erie...
GTATTCCCAAGCACGCCACGGTGCACACCTTGCGTCATAGTTTTGCGACACATTTACTGATGAACGGTGTGAATATTAGAGAGGTTTAGGAGCTTCTTGGTCATAAGAACCTCGATACGACCATGATTTATACCCATGTCCTCAGCAACATGTCGAAAGCGCCGCAGAGTCCTCTGGATGCGCTTATAAATAGGGTAAATAGAAAAAACCGGAAAAAAGATGGACGTAAATATTAATATTTGACAGGGAGATTTCCTTTCCATATAATCGCGGCGCTGAACTGGATAGCATCTTCTCCCTCCCCTCAATCCCCTCCCACAAGGGGTGGGGAAGTTTTATAAGAGGGCGGGAATGACAAATTTGACGGTGTCGTGCCTTTGGGGTAACCCAGGGGTATGAGGATTTACTATGAGGATGACCAATTTAGATACGAGTAGAATTGCCATCATCGGGCCGGGGAGATTGGGGACTTCTCTTGCCTATAAATTCGGCAGAGATAACAAGAGGGTTAGCATCTATTATCATGATTCTGAAGTATGCCGGGCCATTAACAAAGAACACCTCAATCCGAAACACTTGACGCAGGAGCTCGCAAAGAGACTTGGGGGCATGGATCAGGTACCCAGATTAGCCCCCACGGTACATGCGACAAATAATCTGGAACGGGTTGTAGATGATAGCGATTTCATTTTTCTTACCATCACGATGAACAGACTTCCGGATTTCCTGAATTACCTCAAGCCGTTACTGGAAAAAAAGGCGGGAGATACATGTCTCGTTTCCCCGATCAAAGGATTGATCTCCGATGAAATTACCAAAGAGCTGATTACGCCATCGCAACTGATTAATAATAATCTGTTTAATATCAGAAATAATTATGAGGTGGTGTGTATCGGCGGGCCTTTCTTTGACATGGATATCATGTTGGGGCATCCCGTGTGCGTCACCGTTGCCGGGAAAAAGCGTATCGCGAAAATTATCAGGGAAGAAATTATCAGGTTCAATCGCAGGGAATTCACCTCATTCTATAATTTTGATATTGTCGGCGTCGAGGCATGCGGCGCCCTGAAAAATATTGTCGCCAATATAAAAGGTGTTGTGGATTCTATGGATCTGGGTGATTCTCTTCCCGGCACTGTATTTGCGAGATCCGGCGTGGAGATACGGTCATTGTCAAAATTGCTGGGCGGCGGTTTTCAGGCTTTTCACAGTCAGGCCGGTGTGGGGGATATGTATATTACACTGTCTTCTGTGGCGAGCAAGAATTACCGGTACGGAAAATACTATTATGAATTATACAGCGGGAATCCCATAGAAACAGATATCAAGGTGCTTGAGAAGATAGACGGTACGCCGGAAGGGCCCAATACCATCCGGAATGTTCACAAATATCTGGAAAAAAAGAATATGTATAGTCCGTTGTTTCACTGTGCCTATAAGATATTTAACGAGGTGGGCCACAAAAAGGACATCAAAGAGCACATCATTCAGGCCTGCCAGTTCGATAAAAGAACGAGAGAATATATCGGCCCGGTTTCCAGGATACTTTACAAGCTTCTTCCCAACTTGTGGTATCGAAGGCATAAGGGCTTGTTGTCGAATCTGGAAGTATAATCGGAAGGGTATAGCAATATTTGATATTCAAAGAATAATCAGGGCTGGTAAAGCTCACAATTAAGACAAAGGAGAACATCATATGGAACAGGTCAAGGTAGTATTGAACGATAATGAGATACCAACGCAGTGGTACAACATCCAGGCGGATATGCTTACTCCCATGAAACCTCCACTTCACCCGGGTACGGGAAAACCCGTCGGCCCGGATGATCTGGCTCCCGTGTTTCCTATGAACCTCATCGAACAGGAAGTGAGTCAGGAACGCTGGATTGACATTCCCGATGCTGTTCTGGAAAAATACCTCCTGTGGCGGCCCACGCAATTGTGTAGGGCCCGTAATTTTGAGAAACTGCTCGGCGCTCCTGTCAAGATATACTATAAAAATGAAGGGGTCAGCCCGGCCGGTTCCCACAAGCCGAATACCGCTATTCCACAGGCATACTACAATAAGGTGTTCGGCATTAAGCGGCTGGCGACGGAAACCGGGGCAGGGCAGTGGGGGAGTGCGCTTGCCATGGCATGTAAAATGTTTGATCTTGAATGCCGGGTGTATATGGTGAGGATCAGTTACGAGCAGAAGCCTTACCGGCGTCTCATGATGAACACTTGGGGCGCCGAATGCATTCCCAGCCCCAGTACTTTGACGAACGCGGGAAGACAGGTGTTGGCAGCACACCCCGATTCGCCGGGCAGTCTGGGTATCGCCATCAGTGAAGCGGTAGAGGATGCCGTTACCCATGAAAACTCGCGCTATTCATTGGGGAGCGTTTTGAATCACGTGCTTCTGCACCAGACCATCATCGGTCTGGAGGCGCAGAAGCAGATGGATATGATAGGCGTCTATCCCGATGTCGTCATCGGCTGCGCCGGGGGAGGCAGTAATTTTGCAGGGATCGCGCTTCCGTATGCGAGAGATAAGATTCATGGCAAGAACGTTACCATCATCGGGGCGGAACCCTCATCGTGCCCGACCATGACCAGGGGACCGTTTGCCTATGATTTCGGCGATCTTGCGAAAATGACGCCGCTTCTTCCCATGTATACCCTTGGCCATGATTTCGTGCCTGCGCCCATCCATGCCGGAGGTTTGCGGTATCATGGTATGGCGCCGATCGTCAGCCACCTGGTCAGGGAAAAGGTGATGGAAGCAAGAGCATATAACCAGTTGGAGACCTTTGAAGCCGGTGTGCAGTGGGCCCGGACCGAGGGTTTTATCCCGGCGCCGGAAACAAATCATGCCATCGCTGCGGTGGTGGATGAAGCCAGGCGCGCCAAGGAAGAGGGGAAGGAGAAGGTCATCCTCTTTGACTGGAGCGGGCACGGACTTGTTGATCTTGCCTCCTACGATGCCTATCTTTCCGGGAAGCTTGAACATTATGAGCTTCCGGAAGAAGAGATTCAAAGGGCGTTGAAGGCTATAGAAGGGTTGCCAAAACCATAACAGGCTGTTGAAAAACACCCATCTGCTCTTAAATGAAAAGCCTTTTGTAAATCCATAAGCCGTCAAGAGTGTAACAAGATTCCCCTTGACGGCTTATTTGTTTTTAGAGATGGTATTTGCGGTACGGCGAGTTTATTACATGGAAAAGCATGACCATTTAGAATGTAGATGTCCACGGCTCGGGGGTGAGGTTAAATTCTCTTACTGTGAGAAGGAAGGCGGAAACATACCGTGCCCTCGTATTATCACCTGCTGGTATCCATTTTTCCCCGTTGAACAGTATTTGAGAGAGACTATGACGCCGGACGCATGGGATACCTTTGTCCGTCAGGCGCCGAAGGATAAAATCATCACCATCATCGAACTCATTGAGGCGGCAAAAAAACGGGCAAAGCGAGAAAATCAATAAAGTCCATGGATTTATTTGATCAGAAAGATAACACGACAGACCTCAGTCCCCTGGCAGACAGGATGAGACCTCAGACGCTTGCTGAATTTGTGGGGCAGTCCCATCTCCTGGGCGAAGGCAGCCTGCTTCGTCGCGCCATTGAAGAGGACAGGCTGTTTTCGATGATTTTCTGGGGGCCGCCCGGCTCCGGCAAGACCACCCTGGCCCGTGTTATTGCCCGGGAAACGAAATCTCATTTTGTGAGTTTTTCGGCTGTCCTTGCCGGGGTAAAAGAGATCAGGGCTGTTGTTGATGAGGCGAGTTCGCAATGGCGTTACCACCGCAAAAAGACAATCCTGTTTGTCGATGAAATCCACAGATTCAACAAAGCCCAGCAGGACGCCTTTCTGCCCCATGTCGAGAAGGGTCTCATCACGCTCATCGGCGCCACTACGGAAAATCCATCTTTTGAAGTAATTTCTCCGCTTCTCTCCCGGTCACGGGTCATGCTCCTGAAGCCATATTCCGAGGAAGAGCTTTCGACCATTATCAACCGTGCCATCCATGATAATGAAAGGGGCCTGGGAGAACTTTCCCTGGAGATAGACTCCGAGGCGTGTGACCATATCATCTGGTATGCCGATGGAGATGCTCGTATGGCCTTAAACAGCCTCGAGGCAGCGGCATCTCTCCTGCGCACCGGGGACAGGAAAGAAAGAACAATTACCCGTGCCGTGGTTGAGGAAGCGCTTCAGAAAAAGGCCTTGCAGTATGACAAGGGTGGCGAGGAGCACTACAACCTGATCTCCGCCCTTCACAAGAGTCTCCGGGGGAGCGATCCCGATGCCGCACTTTACTGGCTTGGTCGCATGCTTGCCGCCGGTGAAGATGCCCTCTACATCGCCCGGCGCATGGTGAGATTTGCATCCGAAGATATTGGGAATGCCGATCCAAGGGCTCTTACCATTGCCGTTTCCGCCATGCAGGCTTTTCAGTTTATCGGTCTGCCGGAAGGTGAGCTGGCGCTGGCCCAGGCCGCTGTGTACCTTGCCACAGCCCCCAAAAGCAATTCCCTTTATGTCGCGTATGGCAAGGTCAAGGGAGTTATCAGCCAGACCGGTACCCTCCCCGTACCTCTCCCTATTAGAAATGCCCCGACCCGTTTAATGAAAGATCTTGGCTATGGCAAGGATTATCAATATGCCCATGATTTTGAAGAGGCCTATGTCCCCCAGGATTATCTTCCCGGGAAACTGCAAGGGAGTACTTATTATACACCTACAGACAGGGGATACGAAAAGGTGATCAAAGAGAGAATGGAACAGTGGCGGAAACTGAGAGATAAGATAAATGCAGAAAATAAGAAAAAGAAAGGGGAGACGTAATGTCTCCCCAGGATCAGGAGGATTGAAGGATTTATACCTTCTTAAGTTTTTGAGCTTACTACCGGCTAATCATGCCCTTTATTAACCGATAATTAACTTTCTTGTCGCTTTTAAATGCACATCTCATGCCATATACCACTAAAAATATCTAAGGTATTTATTTTACTGTATTATTTCAGGAAAAGGGGACGGGAGAGGAATTTTTATGGTAGGAAAAAAAGGCAATGAATGTCGGTCGGGGAATGACGGCGTATATATAGTGTAATAAAAAACAACCACTTAAGAGTTAATCAGAGATTGTTCAAGAAATCGACATAATTGTCGAAACTGTTTTTTGACAAGATCTTTCTGATAAAAGAAGTCGTTGACTTTTAACGTTTATGACATATGATAACGACCTTAAAAAGGCAGGGAATTTTATTTTCCATACTAGGTAAATAGTGTGAAACCTCATAAAAAAGTTGTCTGGCAGGATCGTACGCCCAGGTACGAAGGGCGTTTTTTACAGCCCATCGCCATTGCCATTGTCTGTGCTGTGTTCATTGGCATTATTCTTATTATGGGAATCATTGATCTCCAGCGGAGCAGAAAAATTCTCCTAGGTTTTATGGAGAACCAGGGCCTTCGCATAATTGGTGTTGTCGAGAGGCTCTCCCAGGAAAATCTGAATGCCTTGATCCAGGCATATCAGAGGGACAGTGGCGGTACATATGTGCCGCACACAGACGAGACCTTGTTGCCGCAGAAGTCATTAACTGCTGCCCTGGTGGATATTGGGCGCGAGATTGATAATGAATGGAAAGCAAACCGTGTCAATGAGGACTATTTGGGAAAGTATGCCGATGAGAAGGATTTATGGTACATTGCTGTATTGGATAGGCGAGGTAAGGTTGTGTATCAAAGCAGGTCTCTTTCGGCAGACCTCATCGGGGGAGACGCTTCCACGGCATTAAAAAAAGAAGAGATCAACATCGATCTCTTCGCCAGGCTTGGCAAACTAAGAAAAATCGGATTTGTCGCGCTACGGCGTAAAGACGGGAGCGGAACGGTCATCATTGCCCTGGATCGCGACGGACAGAAGTTTTGGGGCATGAAAGTGTCTATAGAAAAGGCTCTGGAAAGATTGGGACAGGGACAGGGCCTGGTCTACATTGCGATAATGGATGAACGGGACGTGATCCTGGGCAGTCAGGGCCAGTCGCCCGAAAAATGGGAGAAAGGTAATTTACCTATAGATGAAATTCTTGCAGGTACAAAGAAATTTGCAAGCCGGAAAGTTCTCTCTCACGATAAAAAAATCTTAGAGATAGTTGCACCCATATACTTGTTCGAAAAGGTAGCGGGGGTTGTGAGGCTTGGTCTGGACAGGGAGGGCACGGATGAGATCCTTGCAGAAAACAGGCGTAATATAATCATCTTTATGGCTTCCGTCATCCTGATTACACTTTTATCGATGTGGATACTGTACCGCAATCAAAACAGGCACCTGGCGGGTATTGTGGAAATGGAGAGACATCTGGAGAAGGCGCAGCGCTTATCCGCTCTTGGTCAGCTTGCCGCAGGAGTCGCCCACGAGATTCGCAATCCCCTTAATGCCATAAGTATGGCCAGCCAGAGACTCAAGCGGGAATTTATGCCGGCAGATGATGACAAGATCAAGGAGTTTCAAGTTCTCGCCGGTGTTATTCGTGATGAGATCAGGCGCTTGGATGGAATTATTGAAGAGTTTTTGACATTTTCGAAAAGCCGCCGTCTGGAACTCCACGATTATCCTGTTGCCGAGGTTCTGCAAAAGATCGTCAATCTTATCAGGGAGGAGGCAACCCAGAAGGGAATTGCCATAGAAACACGGTATAATAATGAGCCGGCAATTATTCCTATGGATGTGGATAAGCTTCAGCAGGCCATTCTAAATTTTGTAAAGAATGCTATGGAATCGATTTCTGCCGCAGGCAATATTATCCTTTCTGTGGATGCAGGTGGAAGAGACCGGGTCAGTATAAAAATTTCCGACAATGGTTGCGGCATGACATCAGAAGAAATTGAGAGGATTTTCAATCCTGAATATACAACCAAGGAAAAGGGTCTGGGCCTTGGGCTTCCCCTTGCCCATGAAATCATCCGTGGCCATGGGGGAGAAATCCGTGTCGTAAGCCAACAGGGGGTAGGAACGACTTTTGAGATCATGCTGCCTGCGGGAAAGGCAGGAGATAAAAATGGCAGAAGCTAAAGGAATTCAGGCATGAAGGAATTAAATATTCTGGTTGTGGAGGATGGGCAGTCGCAACGAGAAATGCTCCGTGATTTCTTAATTAAAGAGGGTCATAAAATTGCGGAAGCTGAGAACGGAGAGAAAGCCGTCCAGTACGTGTTAAAAGGCCACTTTGACATGCTCCTGCTGGATTATAAGATGCCCGGTATGGACGGCATGCAAGTGCTGAAAGAGGTTAAAAAGATCAATCCGGAGATTGACGTGGTCATCATCACCGCATACGGAACGATAGAAACGGCTGTGGACGCGATGAAAGCCGGGGCCATAGATTATATTACCAAACCTATAGATTTTGATGAGCTGCTTATCCTGGTAGACCGGGTGTCGGAGCGACGTATCCTGATCAGGGAAAATGAGATTCTCCGCCAGGAACTCAGAGAGAAAGGCGTCACGCTGGATAAAATTGTGTATCGCAGCCAGAAGATGAATGCGCTCATAAACATGACAAGCAGGGTTGCCGCCAGTCGGGCCACCGTTCTTATCAGAGGGGAAAGCGGTACAGGTAAAGAATTGTTGGCCAGGTTGATCCACAATCTCAGCCCCCGTTCCATGAGACCTATCATTACGGTAAACTGCAGCGCTCTTTCTGAAAGCCTTCTGGAGAGTGAACTGTTCGGTCATGAAAGGGGAGCCTTCACGGGTGCAACGGCAAGAAGGATAGGCAGATTCGAGGAAGCCGACGGAGGCACCCTGTTTCTGGATGAGATTGGCGAGATATCAGCTCCCGTTCAGGTAAAGCTTCTCCGCTTTCTCCAGGAACGTGAATTTCAGCGTGTCGGCGGCAATCAGACCATCCACTCCGATGTGAGAATCATCAGCGCCACCAACCGCGATCTGGAAGCAAAGGTAAAAGAAGGGATATTCAGAGAAGACCTTTTCTACAGGTTGAATGTTGTTGTTATGGACATTCCCCCTTTGAGAGAGAGAAAGGAAGACGTGCCGCTCCTTATTGACCACTTTTTGAAACGCTTTGCCGCAGAAAACGGTAAAACCATTACGGGTATGACGAGTGAGGCCAGAGACCTGCTTTTAAAATATGATTATCCCGGCAACGTCAGAGAACTGGAAAATATCATTGAAAGGGCCGTGGTAATATCCCGGAATCCGGTTGTCTCTCTGGATGATCTTCCCTTCACGGAAGAGAGAATCTACGCAGATGATGCAGGGAAGAAAGAGGGATTGCTGCGGGGATCGATTGAAGAGATGGAGCGGAGATTAATCCTTGAGGCCATGGAAAAAGCAGGGGATCACCAGACAAAAGCGGCAGAAATACTCGGTATCAGCGAGCGCATGCTGCGGTATAAGCTCAAAAAGTACGGCCTCAAGGATTGAGGAGCTGTCAACAGTTATTACGTGACAGCTCCTGAGAGTCTAAATTTAAAGCACTTCTTTTGCCGCGCTCTTTACCGCATCAATTACTTTTTTAATCGCCGCGGCATCCATGTTTACCGAAATCCCTAACGCAACCGCCCGTTCCAGAAGATCTTTCGATTTCGGCAGGGCTCCTTTTTTGTATACGAATTCTTTCGCCTGATAGGGACAGGTAAACGGACATTTTTCCCGATGCAGAGTACGGCGCTCCATCATATCCGGGAAGTTATCAAAGAAATGCCATTTCATGCCGGAGGGCAATATCTTGGTCCCGATGCCTTTCTGACCAAGGGACTTACCGAATTCAATCACCTTCGCCGCACTGGGGAGAAAAAAGATCAGGCAATCACCGCCGTCTCCCGCTGGATCGGGCAGGTCGCGGAATTCAAACCCAAGCGGTGTAATGCCTTCTTTAATCTGTGCTTTGTTTTCCCGTTGCCGTTTTAAAACATAATCCAGCTTCTTTAATTGTTCGACACCCATGGCTCCGGCCATTTCATCCATCCGGAAATTCATGCCCGGAAACGCCCGATCCTCATCTCCACGGGGTATCGCCGGATTGTGGATATGGCCGTGGTCATGGAAATATTCGGCCCGGCGGTACAATTCTTCACTATCAGTAACAACCATCCCGCCCTCCCCGGTGGTGAGCGTTTTTACAAAATCAAAGCTGTAAATTCCCATATCGCTGATGGTTCCTGTCTTCTTACTCTTATAGGAACTGCCGGTGGCCTGGGCGGAATCTTCCAGAACGGGGATTTTATGTTTTCCGGCGATACGCATGATCTCATCCATCCGGGCCGGGACACCCAGCATGTGCACAGGGATAATCGCCGTGGTTTTAGATGTTATTTTCTTTTCCAGATCTGCGGGGTCAATATTGAGGCTTTTATCCACCTCGGCCGGGATGGGTATTGCTCTTGATTCAAGGATCGCCTCGTAGGTTGCCACAAAAGTAAATGCGGTGGTGATTACCTCATCACCAGGGCCGACCCCCAGCGCCGCCAGGGCCGTTCTCAATGCGGTCGTACCTGAGGAAACTGCCTGGCAGTATTTGACTCCCATATATTTCGCAAAAGCACTTTCAAATTCCGCTACTTTGTAGACGCCTTTTCGTTGCGCATCAAACCCGTACCGGAACAACACACCCCGGTCGAGCACATCATTTACCGCCGCCTTTTCTTCTTTGCCAATCAGTTCAGACCCACCCATAACGAAAACCTCCTGCGTTGTTTGTTAATCGGTTTTAATTTCTGCATATGGCAATGGTGCCATAAAAAGATTCCATTGATAAAGTTGTGGTAATTGTACTTCCCGCAAGCTTTCTCCAGGAAAACAAATAGCGATGCCACTCACCATGTAGTCAAATTGCCCATTAAACTCAAACCCGCTCGCCCGCCTTGCGCAGGAGGAGTTCCCAGTCTTCATTGACCATTTCCTGGATCTGGTCTAAGTCCTTGTCGGTGAGATGTTTGAACCGCCCCTGAAGTTTGAAATACTCCCTCACAAGGTATTCTTTGGGTTTGAAATTGATGGTATATTTCACGCCGTTTTCCACTTCGTAGAGGGGGAAGATATTTGTCTGCACGGCCATACGGGCGATCTTGACGGACATCTCCGAGGGGATGCGCCAGCCGGTAGGACAGCTCGCGTAGATGTGGATGAAGCGGGAGCCCTTCAATCCCTTGGCTTTCTGAACCTTGTGTACAAGGTCCTCAGGGAAGGCGATATTCGCGGTGGCGGCGTAGGGGATGCGGTGGGCCACCAGCGCTTCGACGATATTCTTTTTCCGCATCTTTTTCCAGTCCGTGCCGGGCGTTGTCGTGGTCCAGGCGCCGTAAGGAGTTGAAGAGCTCCGCTGTACGCCGGTATTCATGTACGCCTCATTATCGTAGCATACATAGATAAAGTCCTCGTTCCGCTCAACGGCGCCGCTTAGCGCCTGAAAGCCGATATCGAAGGTGCCGCCGTCACCGGCCCAGGTGACCACGGTGGTTTCCGTATCCCCCTTCATATCAAGGGCGGCCCGGACGCCGCTCGCGACGGCCCCGCCTGTCTCGAAGGCGGAATGAATGACCGGTACCTTCAGGGTGGACATAGGGTAGGGACCGGCGATGATGGACCAGCAGCACGCGGGGAGCACAATGATGGTCTTTTCCCCGAGGGCTTTCAGCGTGAACCGCATGGCAATGGCGGCGCCGCATCCGGGGCAGCCCACATGTCCCGAATACATGTACTCCTGGTCAGGGGCTTCTAATTGCATAACTTAACTCCTGAGATTTCTCTCTTCGGTCGAAATGAAATTACACTGGATCCCCGCCGGAGTTTACCCCGTACTCCGATACGGGGCGGGGACGCCGCCTACTAAATTCCCATCCAGACGCTTTCCTGTTCAGGGAAAGCAGTGTTTTTGGTCTTCCAGTAAATCTCCTCTATCAGTTCCACTGTCGCATCCAAACCGCCGATCCCGGCGATATAGCCGAAAACAGGGGGATGATCAGGGAAATTACATAACGCGGCGCGCAACTCCTGGGCAAAGATGCCGCTTGCCCCAAAGGAAAAGTTCCGGTCGATGACGGCGATTTTTTTTGCGCGTGAGGTGGCTTCACGAACCATTGCCACCGGGAAAGGGCGGAATAGCTTCATCTTGAGGATGCCTACCTTCTCCCCCCTGTCCCGGAGAGACTTTAATACCAGACGGCTTGTACTGGTGATCGTCCCGGAGGTTACCAGGATGATCTCCGCATCATCGCAGCATATGGCCTCCACCGGATCGTAACGGCGCTGAAAGATCCGGTAAAATTCTGTCTGAATTTCGCTGAGGCAGCTCAGAGCCTCCTCCATAGCCTGGGCGATGTTGTGACGCATTTTCATATAGGCGCCGGGCGGCACAAGCTGGCCGAAAGCGCAGGGGTTTTCTATATCCACCTGAAACCGGGGATGATATGGAGGAAGAAAACGGTCAACCTCTTCTTCCGTGGGCACGTCCACGGGCTCATAGGTATGGGAGAGGTAGAAGGCATCGAGGACCACCATCACGGGTAGATAGACACGCTCCGCGAGACGGTATGCCTGGAGCGTGGAATCCAACACCTCCTGACCGTCTTCGCAGTAAATCTGGATCCACCCTGTATCGCGCTGGGCGAGGCTGTCGGTCTGATCGGTCCAGATGTTCCAGCCGGGTGCAAGTGCCCGGTTTACCTCAGCCATGACGATGGGGAGCCTCGCGCCTGACGTCCAGTGCAGGAGTTCATGCATCAGGGCAAGTCCCTGTGACGCCGTGGCGGTGAACGTCCGCACGCCGCAGCTCTGTGCCCCGATCAATGCGGCAAGTGCAGAGTGCTCGCTTTCCACACGCAGGAAGCGTGCATTCATGGTTCCGTTTGCACAGTATTCCGAGAGGATTTCCACGATGTGGGTCTGGGGTGTAATGGGATATGCGGAGATAACCTGCACCCGCGCGAGACGAACAGCCTCGGCAACGGCGTGGCTTCCTTCAATGACCCGTTTCATTGTTGTTCCTCCTTCAGGGTCATGGCGTTACGCGGGCACTCCACAACGCAGAGGCCGCATCCCTTGCAGTAATCATAGTTGATCTGGCGAAGCTCACCGTCCTTTTCCCGGATCACTGCAATGTCCGGGCAGAACATGTAGCAGTTGTCGCACTGGTTACAGATGCCGCAGTTGAAACAGCGATCTGCCTCCCGGATGGCCAGATTGGTCGAAATCTTGAGGTCGATCTCCTCAAATGACCTGAGACGTTCCTCTCTCAAGAGGCGCGGCTGCGAAATCCTCGGCTGGTACTGGAAATGATCGGTATTGAGCTCCTCGTAGCTGATGATATGAGGATTTCTAAAACGGCGGGGGCCGCCCATATATATTTCCATGGAAAGCGAGGGCCCCTGTCCTATCAGGCATGCCTGTAACTTCGGCGCGACAGCGTCAATGCCGTCCTGAAAAAAGGTATCCAGGGCCATGGCTGCCTGTTTTCCGGAGAGAACCGCGTGGGCAACGCTCTTTGTTTCGTTTATCAGATCCCCTCCGTAGACAAGGACAGGCCCATTATCGGGATAGATCATAAAGGTGTTCGTCATAGCCAGAGTTTTTCCGGACTTTCCGGAGGGATTGATCCATGCTTCGGCAGGTTCTGTTCCGGTGGCCTTGAAGATACGCTCCACCATGAATTCATGGGTTTTGCCTTCATCAGGCAGAACGAATGCCCTTCCGTGGCTGTCTTCGCCGGATATTTTCATCGCCTGTAGTGTGATCACGCATTGTCCGCCTTCCGCCGCGAATTTTACCGGTGCGACGAGTTCCTTCAGCTTCACGCCTTCTTCAAGGGCCATCTGTACTTCGGCTGCAAAGGCAGGCATGTCGCTGCGCCGGCGCCGGTATAAAATCAATGCCTTGCCACCGAGGCGAACGATGCTCCGCGCCACGTCGATGGCCGTATTTCCCCCGCCGATGATTGCAGACAGACCGCGTAAAGAAGTTATCTCACTCTTACGTATCTGCTTCAAGAATGTGAGCCCGTCAACGACCGCATTCATTTTTTCGCCCGGGATGCCGAGTTCTACAGTACGGGAATGCCCGCAGCCCAGGAAGACCGCATCGTAGCGGCTTGCCGCATCATGCAGGAATTCCTTTCTGATCTGTTGTCCCGTCTGGATGCAGACACCTTGAGATTCAATCTGAGCGATGTCATTCCTTAGGGCAGGAAGGGGAAGGCGGTAGAGGGGGATTCCCCAGCGGAGTATTCCGCCAGGTTCCGTCATTGCCTCGAAGACATCGCACGTATATCCCAACTGCACCAGAAAATAGGCGGTTGCAAGCCCTGCCGGTCCTGCTCCTACCACGGCGATCCTTTGTTTTTTCATGTTGAGTTTTTCCAGGTTGGGCTTCAAAGCATAACGACTGGCCGTTTCTGCGAGAAAACGCTCCACCGTATGTATGGCGACAGCTTCGTCGAACTCCCTGCGGTTGCAGACCCCCTCGCAAGGGTGAGGGCAAATCCTTCCACACACGGAAGGGAAAGGATTTTCCCTGAGAATCGTCTCCCATGCCTCTTTGAATAGCCCCTGGGCGGCCAGCATCTCTATCCTTGCAATATCTTCGCCGGCCGGGCAGGCCGCGCTGCAAGGGGATGTTTTTTCGTCAAACAGAGGACGGAGAAAACGCCACGAACCGGTCTTATTGCTTTCTGTGGACATGGAGGAATGGGGCAATAATAGAGGAATTGTGTTCGCCGCTTCATTCATGTTTTATTTCCTTGCCTGGTCCAGAAATTGCGGTTCCGTGGATTCGATTAGTCCCAGAAGCTGCACCTCCCCATACGCATCTTCTGCAGCCGTTATATTTTGTGAAGACGTCTCCGGGATTTCTTCCCGGATGACTTCGCGGACGGCGTCCAGAGGAGGCATGCCTGTCATACGTGCAAATGCGCCTATCATAGCCGTATTGACAATGGGGTGGGTTCTTGTCCCCAGCTGATTTCGCAAGGCGATGCGGTTCGCATCGACAAGAGCCAGGCGATAACCGATAAACGGTTTTTGGTCGGTGGGGGGAGCGGAACTGTTGATCAGAACCCAGCCCCCTGGTTTGAGTCCCCGTGTTACATTGACTCCATGGAGGAGGGTCTGATCCTGCACCACGACATGATCGGGGTAATACACATTTGTCCTGAGGAGAATCTTTTCTTTATCGAGACGGACGTAGGACTCGACGGGGGCACCACGCCTTTCAACGCCGAAAAAAGGAAAGCTTTGCACCTGGTAGCCGGCCCGGAAGAATGCCTTGGCCAGCAGGATCGTTGCCACTACGGTTCCCTGACCGCCGCGCCCGTGAAAGCGGATTTCAAGCATAGTTGACTGCCCGCCTTTCCTTATACCTTACTCCAGACCACCGCGATTGCCCTGGCCTGTTTTTCATCCAGAGAACGGAAACTGTGATTTATTTCCGATTCAAAGTAGATTGTGTCTCCCGGCAGGAGCACTTCCACCCGGTCATCGGTCCGGAATTCCAGTCTTCCTTCAAGGACGAATATGAATTCCTCCCCTTCGTGATTCGTAAATAACATATCGCCTGTGTCTAAGGGCTGAAATTCGACCAGAAGTGGTTCCATGTGTTTATCGGCTTTATGCGTTTCCAGGGATTCGTAGATATAATCGACTTCCCCTTCGTGGTGATGGGGCCGACGTTTGATCCTTATCCTTTCCCCGCTCCGGGTGACGGATATCTTCATGCCTGAGGTTTCCTCCTCAAAGAAAGAAGCCATGCCCACATTGAATGCCTTTGCCAGTTTTAAGAGCGTCGCGACAGGGGGGATTACCTCGCCACTCTCAATCTCGACCAAAACGGACCTGGGAATGCCGGTTTTTGCGGCCAGGTCCTGTAAAGTAATCTGCTTTTTGTGACGGAGGTCCTTTACTACGCGTCCGATTCGTAATCCTTCGGCGGCCTTGTCCGTGCCTTCTTGTTGTGCCATCTCTTCACCTCGGCGGCGTCTGTTTTTTGAATTAAAAAATATGTTTGAAAGGAAAGCGTATGGTTGCTGGTATAAACGATTTTTTTTAAGGGATCATTTTATTGGAATAAGTATAAGGTAAGAAGAGTCTGTATGTCAAGGAGAAGGAGCGTGGTTTTTCATCACGTTCGGCGATTGCATAGAGGTCACATATTCTGTGTACTTAGAATGCCAATCTGCATTAATAACTTGCAGGGGAACACGTTCGATGTTACTGAACCAGGTCTGCTCCTGAAATGTCTGCAGGGGAAAGGATTTTTTCACCTGGAAATATGTCACTTTAAATATTGTAAGACTATGGTGTAGGATTAAAGATCGATTATCATGAGCTTTTTCATAGGTTTAATAGCCGGAACCTTTGGCGGTTTGGTCGGATTAGGGGGCGGCGTCCTGATGATTCCGCTCATGGTCGGCATAAAGGAATTAGGACAGCACAAAGCTCACGGCACGAGTCTGGTTGCACTGGTATTTACGGGTATTGTAGGTGCATCAACCTATGCCTTGCATAACGCTGTAGACGTATGGGCAGCTGTTCTTCTCTCTGTTGCGACCCTGTGGCCTGCCCGATATGGAGCGAAATACTGTCATGAACTGCCGGAGTTAAAACTGAAAAAGGCATTCGGCGTATTTTTGATTTTTGTTTCTCTCTTTATGCTGCTCAAACAATACCTTCCGTCATACCCTTACACGGACCTGAGTGTATCAAAAATACTGATTCTTCTCATAACGGGTGTAGTGACGGGGTTCGTATCGGGGCTTATGGGTGTTGGAGGAGGTGCCATTTTGATCGCAGGGATGGTGCTCCTGGCAGGGTTTGATCAGCATACGGCCCAGGGGAGCTCCCTCTTGGCCATGGTTCCTGGGGGTGCGGTGGGAGCCTTTACCCACTGGCGCCTGGGGAATGTGGAAACAGGTCTCCTAAAAGGTCTGATCCCTGGAATAATTTTGGGAACGTTCGCAGGGGGTTCATGCGCCCATCTCCTGCCGGAATTTACCCTGAGAATAATCTTTGCTGCCGTCCTGATCTGGACAGGGATCCGCTATCTGAAAGTCCCTGCGCCATCATGCGAATGATTAGTTTTTCTTATTATGGCTTCATCATTTAGCGAAAGGTATTATTGCCTCTCCCGTGAAGTGCTTTTTCAGCTCCTTTACCAAAATCTTGCCGGTGGAATTGCGGGGAAAGTCTTTCACAAAAAAAACTCTTTTCGGGATCTTGAAGGGGGCAATCTGTTCCTGGAGGGAATTGATTAAAAACTCTTCTGTCATGAAGTGTCCTTCATGAAGCATAACAAAGGCCGCCACGACCTCTCCCCTCGCAGGATCAGGCATGGCCACGGCAGCCGCTTCTCTGACTTGGGGAAGCGATTGAATCGCCCGTTCAACCTCTGCGGGATAGATATTTTCTCCGGCGCTGATGATCAATTCCTGCTTTCTGCCGATTACATAAATAAAGCCTTCTTCATCACGCCTGCCCATATCGTCAGTATGGAACCAGCCTCCCCGCATAGCTTTTGCTGTGTGCGACGGCTTGTTCCAGTAGCCTATAAACACATTAGGACCCCGGACTACGATTTCGCCCGGCTCATCAGCGGCGACATCCCGGTCGTTACCATCCACAATGCGCAGGGTGATATGAAACACCTCTTTTCCTACAGAGCCGGCCTTGCGGATGGAATCTTGAAGATCGAGTGAAGTCAGGCGTCCTGTTTCCGTCAATCCATATCCCTGGACAAGACCGACGCCTTTCTCTTCCTGGTACTTGCGGATCACCGGGATTGGAATAGGAGCGCCGCCGGAAATGAAGAAGTGAACATGTGAAAAATCCGCCCTGTACCATTCTTCGGATTTGGTCATCATCTGAAACATGACCGGTACGGCAAACATGTAGTTAATCTTTTCCTGCATGATAAGTTTGATGACCTCCGAAGCGTTGTAAAAACTCTTCAAAATCAGGGAGCCGCCGGCATAGACGACGGGTGTAGTTGAGGCGGCCAACGCTCCGATATGGAATAGCGGCGCAACGACGAGGGATTTGTATGTCTTGTTCACGCCGTATCCTACAAGAGAATGGATGGCTCCGAACAGGATGTTTCCATGTGACATTATTGCGCCCTTCGGGTCGCCGGTCGTGCCCGAGGTATACATGATGAACAGGGGATCTCCGAGTGTAATTTCGCTTTTGGGAACGGGTTCGATAGCCGTCAACGGGGAAACAAAATCGGTAATTGAAAGATCGTCGGACAATTTATCCCCGCCATGCCGGAAGTAACGGGAAATAGGGAGTCCTGCAGCCTTGATTGTCCTGATTTTTTCAGCGAAATCGGATGAGTAGATGAGCGCCTGGGGGGCGCAATCCTGGAGGATGTAAAGCAGTTCCGGCACGGCGAGGCGAAAATTGATGGGGACCATAATTGCGCCGGTCTTCCCGCAGGCAAAAAATATTTCTAAAAACTCGCTGGAATTCACCATCAGAACAGCCACCCGTTCGCCTTTGACGATTCCAAGTGCTGTGAGGGCATTCGCCATGCGATTCACGCGCCTGTTAAATTCTTTATTGCTGAATTCGTGGCCGTTCTCCTCTTTCAAAAAAAGCTTCTCCGGGTGGAGAAGCGCCCGCTTTGAAGTCCACTCACCGATATTCATAGAACCTCCAGAGGGTTTTATTATGCATTACCTTGTTTACCTTATCGTCACCTTCCGCATGGCTATGGATACATTGGTTCCTCCATACGAGAAGGCGTTGAGAAGCCCGTTGCGGATGTCTATTTTTTTTGCCTTATCGATTATAAATGAAAGCGGTGCGATGGGATCGGCAAGTCCCAGTGTCGGCGGAATCATACCTTCCCTGATGGATAATGCTAAAGCCGCTGCCCGTAAACCGCCTGAAGAAAAACTTTCTCCCAGGGCGCCTTTGATCGAAGATATAACCGGGATTGTCTTCTCTGCTTTGAAAAGGTGCAGATAGGCATCCGCTTCTATCCTGTCTGGATTTTCACCGCCATTTGCGGCTGCCTGGATTATATCTATGCCGTCTGGCACACAATTGGCAGATTTTAGCGCCCGCATCATGGCAAGGGTTGCTCCTCTCGTGTCTGCGGGCCAATCGGTTGGTGTAGCGGGTGAGGAACTCATCCCCCATCCGGTAATCTCGCAATAGGGTGTCGCTCCTCTCTCCCTGGCATGTTCCATAAGTTCAAGGCAGACGATACCGCAGCCCTCTCCGGCAACAGGTCCATTCCTCCCGGCATCGAAAGGTCGCGCGCCTTCTTTTCCCCTGTTAACGGGTGAAAGCGCCCTGAACCGGACCAGTGTTTCAAAGAGAAATTCCGAGATAATGTCGGCTCCTCCGGCCAGAATAATATCGGCGGCTCCCCGCTCAATCTCCATGGCAGCATAGACGATGGCTGTTTCCCCCGAAGCAGCCTGATGATTCACTGTGGTATTTACCCCCCTGAAGCCCAGCTCTATGGAAGCGTGGCCGGCCGGCGCATTCATAACGGAATTGGGCACCAGAATCGGATTGATCATCATAGGGCCCTCGGTAAAGAGGATACGGGCACAATGAACTTTGAGATCCGTCGGCCCGAAGGAGGTCCCCATGATGATGCCGATACGGTCCCTGTTTGCGATGTTGATGGTGATTTCTGCATCCTCCAGCGCCAACCGGGATGATGCGACAGCGATTTGGGAGAGCCGGTCCATCCTCCGTAAATTCTTTGCGGAGATAAGATCCCGCGGAGAGAAATCTCTAATCTCCGCCCCCAGGTGGGAGGGAAAACGGGACGTATCGAAGGCAGTGATCTCTCCGATGCCGGAATCGCCCTGGAACAGCGCCTGCGCGAAGCGCTCTTTCCCGATCCCCAAGGGCGTCACCATGCCAATTCCGGTTACCACGACACGCCTGCTCATTAGGTTCTTCTCCATTCACTCGACTCCTTGACCCCTTGAATCCGGCAGATGCTGTCAACTTTATCGGAGATGAACTTATTCATTCTGTATCCCTTTTTCCGCGAAACGCCCCAGAATCAATGCTGTATTATTCCCGCCGAAGGCGAAGGAGTTGGAAAGAACAATATCAGGTGTGACTTGCCGGGCGCCTGTGGCTACATAATCGAGATCACATTCGGGATCATACTCATGGAGATGAATAGTGGGAGGGATGAAATGCTGCCGGATTGCCAATACGGACACGATTGCTTCCAGCGCGCCGGACGCCCCCAGCGTATGGCCAGTCATGGACTTGGTTGAACTGATCGGTATCCGATATGCATGCGCTCCAAAAACGTTTTTGACGGCTCTGGTTTCCATGACATCATTGGCCGGCGTCGCAGTTCCGTGGGCATTTATGTAATCCACAGCGGCTGCAGAAATTCCGGCATCTGCCAGCGCCGCCTGAATGCAGCGCGCGGCGCCTGATGCTTTTATGTCCGGGGTTGTCATATGATATGCGTCACACGATATTCCATATCCCAGCACTTCACCGTGAATCGAAACACCTCGCTCCCTCGCATGATGCAAAGATTCAAGGATCACAACCGCCGAAGCCTCTCCCAGGGAGAGACCCTGTCGCTTTTTATCGAAAGGTTTACAGTATTCGGGATCGACAGCCTGCAGGACATTGAACGAGGCGTAAGTGGTCCGGCACAGGGGTTCTACACCGCCTGCGATCACGATGGCGGCGGCCCTGCGTTCGATCAGATCCCGGGCGAACCCGATGGCCGTCGCTCCGGAAGAGCAGGCTGTCATGAAGGTTGTCTTCGGTCCCATGAGACCGAGATGATTAGTGATGTGATCCGCGGAGGCAGCGGGGCATAGACTGGCAAGCTTGGAAAAGCGGGCATTTCGCCCGCCACTCTCTAAATAATCACGGTAGAAACTTTCTCCCTCCAGTTTGCCGCCGGACCCGGCGCCAATAACAACGCCCGTATCCTCACGGAGAGCATCCGGCAACGGAAAAAGGCAAGCATCCGAGAGCGCTTCGATGGTTGCCGCGAAGGCCATTAAATCAGCCCTGGACATCCTCTTCAGGGGAAATTCTGGCGGTATTAGGTCCTGAGGATTAAAATTTTTTACCTCAGCCCCGTTGTGCGTCCGGAAGTCTGCCGTATCAAACAGCGTTATCGGTCCGATGCCGCACAGTCCTCCCTGCAGGGCGTGGGTAAAATCTACGATATTGTTTGCCAGCGCATTAACCGTTCCCAACCCGGTAATGACAACCCGTTCTCTATACATGTCTTTAATAGGAAAATTTTGAAGTACGGAAATTATAGGTAAGGCTCTCTTGTCTGTCAATACAATTCGGCGGTAAGAGGTTTAGAGGACGAGGCAGTAAAGCATGATAAAAAAAATTAAACCTTCATGGATAATAAACTTGTAATTTTGGGCAAATAAATTTAAAAATACTACATATTCTAAATTGCAGACGAAGCTATGTGCGTTCATACATCGTCACGAATGATGTAAAGCACGTCTCATGTCCGGATTTTGTGAACCGGGAGAGGGACTTACGTGTGATCAAAAAATGGATAATAATACATCAAATGTTACTGTTTCGGAACATGAACTAAGAGTTTTGGTGAAAGCTTTGGCTAAATCAATCCAATATATTCACAAAAAGTATATAGTCATGACATTTATTGTCGGTCTCTTGATTGGTTTTGGCGCCGCAATTTTGATAATAAATGTGATGGGCATGAATAAAATTAAAAGTTCAGATGCGAATGTAATTCTGCAAAAAATGGATGAGACCCGGCAGGACGTACAGCAGGTCCTGTCCGTGGTAAATAGCCTCACCGCAGCGAAGATAGATACTGCCGGAGAAAAAGCTTCAGTTGATAGTGCTGTGACCACTGCGCCTCAAAGAAAAGAAGCGGCAGCGGAGGGCATAAAGAATGGCGCTGCACTAGGCAGGGTAAAAGTGTATATCCATTATGCCCGGGACAAAGACAAAAAAAAGGTGGAAGCCCTTGCCGTTTTTTTAAGAGATAAAGGATATGCCGCCGTGGGGACCGAAAAAATTCCCCACAGGAAGAGGGACATCCGGTACTTTCATGACGAGGACGAAGACTCGGCACTGCTTCTCAAAAAACACTTTAACGATTTTATCGCCGGTTCAGCCAATACTGCAAAGTTTAAGATACATCTTAAAAATTTGAGCACACGTTATCCTCACGCGCAAAAAGGCGCAATCGAAGTGTGGGTGTTTTTTTAACGAGATAAATGATTGATATCACATCGGCCAATTACATAATGCTCCTTGTCGGGATTATGATAATATCAGGAGCATTGGGTGGTATGACAAGCGCTTTCCTGAGAGAAAGTGACGATCAGCCATTCTTAATGGTTATCTTTAAGCATACCTTTATCGGTATTGCCGCCGCCATGATGGTTCCGTTGATACTGAACATGTTCTCCAGCGATGTACTTGAAGCCGGACAGACCAGATCACTGAAATTACTTACGTTAAGTGGTTTGTGTATTTTTTTTGCTCTGTTTTCCACCAGATTTCTGGAAAACATTTTCAAGAACCGACGGCAAGAGAAAGGGCGGCATCCCCTGCAAGTTCATCAAGTTGGAGATCAGGTGGTGAGAGAAGAAGAAGCAACAAGTACAATTGCTCCCAAGGAGGGCCAGGAAAAAGCAAAATTGCCTGAAAATCAGCTAAAAATATTAAAAGCCCTTGTTGAGGCAGAAGGAGCTAAGCTATCTTTATCGGATCTTCTGAGGGCTTCGGCAATTCCACAAAATGAGTTTGATGAAATTCTTGCAACGCTGATGGTCAAAGGATTAGTTGCCCAGGAGCTCATTGACGGCAAGAAGCTTCAGCTTGTCTTAACGGCGCGGGGAGAACAACAGGTGAAAAAAATGCCTGGTAAATAACACCTCTCAGAACCACTTTTTTTTCTTGAAATACGCCAGCATAGAAACGGCAATAATGATCATGACTCCCAAGATAAAAAAGTACCCCCAATGCCATTCAAGCTCCGGCATATGCTTAAAATTCATGCCGTACACACCGGCCATGAATGTCAGCGGCATAAATATCGTGGCGATGATAGTCAACACTTTCATGATTTCGTTCATTCTGTTACTAATACTCGAGAGGTATATATCCAGTATACTCGAGAGCATATCCCGGAAGGTCTCTATGGTATCTATCACCTGAATAGTGTGATCGTAAATGTCTTTCAGAAATATATTTGTCGATTCATGAATCAGCTGACACCCTGTTCGTTCAAGACTGTTGATGGTTTCCCGGAGAGGCCAGACAGATTTCCTCAAAAAGATCATCTCCCTTTTTAGATTTTGAATGGCCTGCAGAGTTTGTGTTGAAGGGTTTTTAACCAGCGATTCTTCTAAATACTCAATTTTTTCACCCA
>Ga0153915_10001367_pt1 | contig 22377 bp, 22 predicted proteins | sample Opewatmetagenome_2_FD_107003 | JGI IMG/M metagenome (GOLD analysis project Ga0153915, IMG submission 107003) | Freshwater wetland microbial communities from Ohio, USA - Open water 3 Core 3 Depth 3 metaG | ecosystem: Environmental > Aquatic > Freshwater > Wetlands | place: USA: Ohio, Lake Erie...
TATTCTTGCAGCAAAAAAGGGATGGATCTTCAGGGAAGAGGTAAAGACTGATAATGGTTTCCGCCGTGTTGTTCCTTCACCTGCTCCCATGGGTATTATGAATTGTTCAATAATCCGTGATCTTGCAATGAAAGGTAATATTGTAATCGCAGCCGGAGGTGGTGGAGTTCCGGTATATATTGATGAGAAAAATGATGTCAGGCCTGCGGAAGTAGTTATCGATAAGGACCTTGCATCCTCATTACTGGCTTCCCTTATTAAGGCTGATGAATTCTATATACTAACAGATGTGCCGTACATATACATTAATTATAAGAAACCTGACCAGGAAATTAAGGAGTTTCTGAATTACGCGGACACCCTTAAATACCTGAAGGAAGGTCATTTCGCAAGAGGAAGCATGGCTCCGAAAATTGAAGCCTGCCTGAACTTCCTTAAAAACGGAGGCCGCATGAGTGTGATCACTGAGGCATTCAAACTGGCTGACAAAAAGTATGGGTCAAAGATCACAATGGAGTATGAATGGCTGCATGGTGATGTATCAGAATAATTTCTATTTTTGCGTCTTCAAACATATTGTTTAACGCCATGTCAATCAACCTGCGCAAAAGACACTTCCTGAAGCTTCTCGATTTTAAGCCTGAAGAGATAAAATACCTGCTCGATCTTGCTGCTGAACTAAAAAAGGCCAAAAAAAAAGGTACTGAGCAGCAAAAGCTCAAGGGAAAGAACATCGCATTGATATTTGAAAAATCATCCACCAGGACAAGATGTGCATTTGAAGTTGCAGCCCTCGACCAGGGAGCACATATAACTTACCTTGGACCCAGCGGTTCCCAGATAGGACAAAAGGAGTCAATGAAGGATACTGCCAGGGTACTTGGCAGGATGTTCGACGGAATCGAATACAGAGGTTACGGTCAGACAATAGTTGAAGAATTGGCGAAATATGCCGGCGTTCCAGTCTGGAACGGACTGACAAACGAATTTCACCCGACTCAGATACTTGCTGATTTTATGACCATGATTGAACATTCCGGGAAGCCGCTCAATAAAATGTCATTCTGCTACCTGGGCGATGCGCGCTATAACATGGGTAACTCATTGCTGGTTGGCGCGGCGAAGATGGGAATGGATTTCAGAACGGCGGCGCCAAAGGCGTTCCAGCAGGGGAAGGATCTTGTAGAGACATGCAGCAGGATAGCCAAAGAGACCGGTGCAAAAATCAATATTACTGATAATGTTAATGAAGCTGTAAAAGACGTTGACTTTCTGTATACTGATGTCTGGGTATCTATGGGAGAGCCTGATTCTGCCTGGGCTGACAGGATAAAACTGATGAAGCCTTATCAGGTTAACATGTCAGTTATCAGGAAGACCGGGAATCCTAATGTTAAGTTCCTGCACTGTCTGCCTGCATTTCATAACAGGGAAACAGGTGTTGGAGAGGAAATTTATCAGAAATTCGGCCTTGACAGCCTTGAAGTAACTGAGGATGTATTTGAATCAAAGCACTCAATAGTTTTTGACGAGGCAGAAAACCGCCTTCATACAATTAAGGCAGTGATGGTAGCGACTTTAGGGTAAGGATTTGGCGGAGAGGTTTTATTTAATCCACTCCTTCACAAAATAGAACGTAATCACGAACGAAGCAGCCAGCTTCAATCCAATACCAGTAAGAAATCCGAGCAGACTGCCGAATCCTGCTCGTATAGCGTATTTCATGTCATCCTTAAAGATGAGTTCACCGACAACTGCTCCGATAAACGGTCCGATAATAATTCCCACAGGTCCCAGAAACAGACCAATAATAAGTCCCACTGTTGCGCCTCGTGTGCCATATTTAGACCCTCCGAATTTTTTGGTTCCCCAAATCGGGACTATATAATCGAGTATTGAAACCACAACCACAATTATGGCAAGTGTTATCAGGATAGATGTTGAGAAATCGGCGAATTTTGTGATATGGAGCAATATAAGTCCAAGGTAGCTTAATGGCGGGCCAGGGAGCACTGGTGCCAGACAGCCGATTATTCCGAGAATCATCAGAATAATCGCCAATATTAGCAGAATATAGTCTAACATTCAGAAAAATGCTCTTTATTTTTTGCCAAGGTCATCGAATTCAATATTTGAAAATTCCCTGGCGGAAAGTCCCTCTGTTTCCGGTTTAGCTGGTTCTTCTGAATGTGTTTTTTCTGGTTTTAATTCATCTTTGCCGTTTCCGATAAATGTTACAGCATCTTTCAATCCATCGGCAAACTTTTCAAAATCTTCCTTATAAAGAAAGATCTTGTGTTTTTCATAGAAAACCTTACCTTCTTTACCAAGACGTTTTTTACTTTCAGTGATGGTCAGGTAATAATCTTCTTTTCGGGTGGCTTTTACATCAAAAAAATAGGTTCTTTTCCCGGCTCTTACCACCTTGGTATAGATCTCTTCCTTAACGATCTTTTCATCATTACTGCTTACAACTTCCTTAATTCCGGCTTCTTCTTCCATTTCGCTGTTAGTTTAGGTTAGGCTAGTGTTTTGATTGTCAAATGTAAGAATTATTTTTTCAAATCAAAATAAGGCATTTTAAATGTACCTAATTTTTACATTGTTGTTTTGAAGGTAAAGGAAAAAAGTTATTTTTACAGCCTAAAGCAGATGTTCTTTATTAATGATAAGCAGAAGACTATTGCGCATAAAAGCCCTCATGGCCCTTTATGCATTCAACCGCAGGGAAGATGAAAATCTTAGCCTTGCCGAGAAAGAGCTGATGTTCAGCATCGAAAAGACGCATGATCTTTATCACTATCTGCTTCTCCTCGTCCTTGAAATCGCTGATGTTGCTTCTGAAAAAATAGACCAGGCACTTCAGAAAAGGATGCCAACCTCCGAGGATCTCAATCCGAAAAGACGTTTTATTGATAATCAGGTCATTGCCCAATTAAGGAAGAACAAAGAATTTAACGAATATATTGCATCCAGGAAACTCTCCTGGGCTAATTATCCTCATATTCCAAGACTTTTATACAACAAAATGCTTGCATGGGATAGATATGAGGAATATATGACAACCGAAGTACACAGCTATGTATCAGACAAGAAGTTCATAACTCAGCTTATTACAGGATTATTTACATCTTCGGAGGATCTGGAGGCCAATTTTGAGGAGCAAAGCATATATTGGAACGATGATACAGAATATGTAAACGTTATGATCGAAAAAACCCTGAAAAAATTCAAATCGGATAACGGTGAAAATGTTCCTATGATGCCCTTGTTCAAAAATAAGGAAGACGAGGATTTTGTAAGGATTTTATTCAGTAAAACCATCCTTCATTCAAAGCAAAATTCAGAACTAATTGACAATAATACAACCAACTGGGAAGTTGAACGCATAGCTCTGATGGATATCCTGGTAATGCAGCTTGCAATAACAGAAATACTTGAATTCCCGGAAATTCCTGTCAAAGTTACTCTGAATGAGTATATTGAAATAGCTAAATGCTATTGTACATCAAAAAGCAGTACCTTTGTCAACGGAATTCTCGACAATATTGTAAAAGAGATCCGTGAAAAAGGTCTTTTTAAAAAGACGGGGAGGGGACTGGTTGGAGAAAAGACAATAATATGAACTGAAAATCGGGGTAAATTCCGGAAATGAAAAAAATAGGGGTCGGATCATTATTAATATGCGTTCTTTTTCTGACTGCCTGCACTTCAGGTTCAGGTAGGAAAGTTTCTTCCGGATCAAATCTTCCGGCTGAGGGTGAATTGGGTGAAATTAGTTTCAGGGAATATGAGCACAATTTCGGTAAAGTTACTGAAGGTGAGAAAGTAGCTTATATATTTACCTTTGAAAACAAGGGACCCGGGACACTTGTGATAAATTCAGCATCAACAACCTGTGGTTGTACAGTAACGAAATTTGACCGGGATCCGGTGCCGGCTGGAAAAGGAGGAAGCCTCGAGGTTGTGTTTGATACCGGAGGCAGAAGCGGGATTCAAACAAAAACAATTTCCGTGCAGTCAAATTCCAAAGAAAAGGTAGTAATCCTTAAGATTATGGCCGAAGTAATCAGGAACAAATAACTAATCTTAAATAATAAATAGCTATGAACAATTTATCTTTTATTCTACTTATGGGACAGCCATCCGGAAGTGCTGGCGGACAGGGTAATGCACTTATTACTTTTCTGCCCCTCCTCCTTGTTTTTGTGGTTTTCTATTTTTTTATGATAAGACCTCAGATGAAAAAACAGAAAGATATGACCAACTACAGGAATTCACTCAAAAAGGGTGATAAGGTTATTACTACAGGAGGTATATACGGCAGGGTTCAGGATGTGAAGGACAACTATGTTATGTTGGAAGTTGGCGGAGATCTCAGACTTAAGGTGGATAAGAGTGCACTGATGAAAGATCCAACTGCCGATACTGAATAATTTATGTATATTATTTATCCAGTGTGAAAAGTGCGCCAGGCATATGGCTGAAAAGAATTTTGGAAAAGGGAGCGGGTGGTATTGACAGGGATGTGATTATTTTTGCTTTCTTTCTTTTACTCTCTTTTATATTCTGGTATTTAAACTCACTGGGAAAAATTATTGAGTCTGATTTAAAGTATCCGGTAAGATATATCAATCTTCCGAAGGAAAGGGTTCTTTCAGGGGACCTACCCTCAAGACTTGAACTGTTCCTTAAAGGTCCCGGTTATTCAGTACTTAAACTTAGACTTTCAGGAAGCCGCGCCCCTTTGATTCTTGACATTTCCACAATAAATTACCGCAGAGTCCCAGGAACCAGCACACTCAGCTATTATTTTCTTTCCTCAGGGCTCATTCCAACACTTAAAAATCAGCTCAGAACAGAGTGCGAAATCGTTTCCTTAAGGCCCGATACTCTCTTTTTTACTTTTGACAGGATCATAGCAAAAGCTGTTCCTGTTATTCCTGACCTTGAAATCCTGACTGAAAAGCAATATTCGGTGAAGGGTAATATCCAGGTTGACCCTGATTCAGTAATTTTAACGGGGCCAAAGCATATAATCGATACCGTAGAAAGCGTTAAGACCAGGTTTAAAAGACTTGCCGGCATTGATGAAACAATTACCAGAAGTTTATTGCTGAAGACCTCTAAAGAGTATTCTTCTTCCGTGAAAAAAGTAATGGTTACAATACCTGTTGAGCAATTTACTGAAGCTGAATTCCGCGTACCGGTTAAGATCCTTAACAGCCCGGATTCTATTGACGTTAAGATATTTCCTGACGAAGTGACTATCAGGTGCCAGGTAGCTGTTAGCGATTATAACCAGTTTAAGGAAAGACCTTTTGACGTTGTTCTCGATCTCAGCAAGGTGAACCTCAATTCCAACGATAAAATTCCTGTTGAAATTCCCAATGTCCCTCCTTTTGTTAATTCCCTGAGAGTGACGCCCACCAAAGTTGATTTTCTTATAGAAAAAAGATCCAAATGAACAAAACCTTGAAGCAAGGACTTAAACTTGGTGTCACCGGTGGGATAGGAAGCGGCAAGACTACTGTTTGCAGGGTTTTTACAGTTCTTGGTATCCCTGTTTATTCGGCAGATGAAGAAGCCAGAAAAATTCAGGAAAGTGACAGGGAGTTGATGGATAAAATCAACCGGCTCGCCGGTAAAGACCTTTATACTACCGGGAAACTCGACCGTCCTGAGCTTGCAAGACTTATTTTCAATAACAGGGACCTGCTGGAAAAAGTAAATTCACTGATACATCCTGTCGTCTCGAGGAATTTCAAAAGATGGGTAACTGAACAGAATTCTCCATATTGTATTATGGAGGCTGCCATACTTTTTGAAAGCGGAGCCTACCGGATAATGGATAAGATTCTGACTGTTGTTACTCCGATGGAGGAACGGATTGACAGACTCGTGAAAGGAAACAAGCTTACGAGGGAACAGGTAATGGAACGAATCAGAAATCAGATCGATGATGAATCGCGTATTAAACAGTCAGATTATATAATCTTCAATTCTGAAAATGATATGATAATTCCCGTCATCCTTGGAGTACACAAGGAAATGTTAAACTTGTACAATAAAGAAAAATAATCTATGGGAAGCTTTGCAAAATGGATAGGAGGGGGTCTGGGATTTGTTATGGGTGGTCCTCTTGGAGCTGTTTTAGGTTTTCTTGTCGGTTCAATGGTCGATAACACAACCATTCAGACATCAACCTATTCCGGATCAACTGGCAGGACAACCCCGGGGGATTTTGGAATGAGCCTTCTGGTTCTTGTCGCGGCAATTATGAAAGCTGACGGTAAAGTTGTAAAATCTGAACTTGATTACATTAAGCAATTTTTTGTCAGTCAGTTTGGTCCGTCGTCAGCCAATGAGGCATTGAGGATGCTAAGGGATATACTTAAGCAGGATATTCCTGTAAGAGATGTATGTCTGCAGATTAGCAGGAACATGGATTATTCCTCCCGCCTTCAGCTTCTGCATCTTCTTTTCAATATTTCTATTGCTGATGGTACAATCCATCCCTCTGAAATCGATATAATAGAAGAAATTTCAGGTTACCTGGGTATAAATTCATCAGATCTTCTTTCAATACGGAACATGTTTGTTCCTGAAACTGATTCTGCATTTAAGATCCTTGAAATCGAACGTACGGCAACAGACGAAGAAGTTAAGAAAGCTTATCGGCGAATGGCAATGAAATATCATCCAGATAAAGTAAGCCATCTTGGCGAGGAATTCCGAAAGGCAGCTGATGAGAAATTCAAGAAGGTAAATGAAGCTTACGAAAAGATTAAGAAAGAAAGGAATATAAGCTGATTATTATTATCAAAACAATGTTCCTTTAAAACATAAATCATTTACTTGAATTAAATTTGCATTCAAAAAGATAAATATGATATTGAAGGACATATTAGCAATTTCAGGAGAACCGGGTCTCTTTAAATTTATAGCCCAGGGCAAAAACGCAATAATAGTCGAACACCTTGAAACGGGGAAGAGAAGCAGTGCTTTCAGTTCTGCCAAAGTAAGTACGCTTGAGGATATTTCGGTATTTACGGAAAATGAGGACCTGCCGCTTGGAAAAGTTTTCGATAAGATTTTTGATAAGGAAGCAGGAGGACCTGCAATTGATTCAAAAGTTGAACCGGAAAAACTAAAAAAATATTTTGAGGAGGTTGTTCCGGATTATTCCAGGGAAAAAGTTTATATAAGCGATATAAAGAAAATTGTTCTTTGGTATAATATTCTCCAGAAGAAAAACATGCTGAAAAAGGAGGAGCCTGAGAAAAAAGAAGATGCAGAAATAGCTGCATCAGAGACCGAAGCTCCGGTTCCTGAAAAGAAGAAAAAGAAAAGCGCACCCGGTTCAATAAAAAAGAAATAATAGGGATATAAATCATTTAACCATGAATTTTGGTGGTAGTGAGGTAGTTTATGATTATACTGCTTCAGGCATAATTATTGTTCCCGTACCTTACGATGAAACCAGCACATGGATGAGAGGTGCCGATAAAGGTCCGGATGCGATTATGGAGGCATCAGTCAATCTTGAGTTCTATGATGTGGAAACCCGGTCTGAAGTCCATCTCCATGGAATCCATACGATCAATCCGGTTAACGAAAAGGCATCGCCCGAAGCCATGGTTAATGAAGTTTACAGGGTAACATTGTCTCTTCTGAATGATCATAAGTTCCCAGTTATAGTCGGCGGCAATCATACAGTCACAATTGGATCAGCAAGGGCATTTTCCGAACGTTTCAAGAATCTCACAATTCTGCAGATGGATGCCCATACCGACCTGAGGCAGAGATATGAAGGTTCATTTTTTAACCATGCCTGTGCAATGGCAAGGGTACGCGAATATGCACCAATTGTACAGGTCGGCATCCGAAGCATGGCATTGGAGGAGACACCATTGATAGACAAGGAGAGAATATTCTTTGCTCATGAGCTCTATCACAACAAGAGGCTCTATTCCAAAGCTATTGAGAAGCTTACAGAGACCGTATATATAACTATCGACCTCGATGTTTTTGATCCCTCACTTTTACCATCAACCGGAACACCGGAACCGGGTGGTCCTGAATACTTTGAGTTAATGCATTTTCTGAGGGATGTAATCAGGGAAAGAAACGTCGTAGGATTTGATGTGGTGGAGCTTTGCCCTTCACCTGCAAACAAAGCACCTGACTTTGTAGCAGCTAAAATTATTTATCAGCTTTTAAGTTATAAGTTTGCCTGACAGTATTTCGTAATTCTCTGATGAAATCGTGTTATTTTTCGGCGTTGTTTAAAAGACCTTTGTGACCCTTTTTCCAGGACCTAAGGGCAACATGTTTATAAATGTTAATCCTCTCCTTTCGCTTTTTCCCATATAACATTCATTTCATCAAGACTCATATCGTGAAGCGAAATTCCCTTCAAAAGCGTCTCCTTTTCAAGGTAGTTAAAGCGTTTTATGAATTTCCTGTTCGTTTTTTCAAGAGCTGCTTCCGGATCGATGCCATACAGGCGCGCTGCATTTATCAATGAGAAAAACACGTCTCCGAGTTCCGATTCAATACTCCTATTATTATGATTTCCAATTTCCTCTTTAAGTTCAGAGATCTCTTCCATGACTTTATCCCAGATCTGGTCGCGGACCTCCCAGTCGAAACCTACTCCTCTCACTTTTTCCTGTATCCTGTTTGCTTTTACAATTGCAGGCAATGATGAAGGAACACCGGAAAGTACCGGTTTATATCCTGAATTCTCCGTTATTTTAAGATGTTCCCAATTCTTCTCCACCTCAGTCGCACCGGAAACCGTTACTTTACCAAATACATGAGGATGCCTGTAAATGAGCTTTTCATTTATGCCCTTAAGGACGTCAGTCATTGAAAACAGTTTTTTTTCGGTTCCTATTTTGGCATAAAACACAATGTGAAGCATTAAATCGCCCAGTTCACCTTTAATCCCTTCATCATTGCCGGAAAAAATAGCATCGGCAAGTTCATAAGTTTCTTCAATTGTAAGTTTTCTCAGGCTTTCATTTGTCTGCTTCATATCCCATGGGCATTTTACCCTGAGCTCATCAATAATATCAAGGAGTTTACTGAACTCCTCGCAGCTTCTTTCCTTATCAGTCATAAACTATGGGTTTTAAAACAATTTGTTGGGTGGCGCTGTTTTGTTCAGCATATCAACCCTGACAGAAGAGCCGACCTCAATACTGAGAAGTTCAGAAATATTAGCGCCATTAATAGAAATTTCAAGAAGATCGAGTTGGTTGAATCTGGCAAGCAATTCTCCGACAGGTACATCACTGTAAGTTCTGGAAATATGTTCAGTGTAGTTCTTGTTACTCTGGATTGATATCCTGAACACATTATCTTCAAAGACGCGGTAGGTAATTTCCCTGGTTATGTTTGAAATTGCATTGCCGTAAGAGTCAATGAAAATTATGCTGCCAATTATTACCTCCTTGTCAATTGTAGCCCTGAGAGGCAGCTTTTCACTTATTTTATTCATCCTTGTGCCAAGCTGGGATGGTTTACTGCCATTGAACAGATCAGCTGCCGCTTTTGCAAAGATCTCAAGCTCATCAGTTACTCCATCATGTTCAATTCTGATGATTTCTTCCGGTTCGGAATTAAGTATCAGGTTGAATATGCCATTATCAGTTCCGATGAAAAAATGATCTTTAGCTCTTATTATCAGATAATTCTCATCTTTATGCGCTTCTGAATGCACGCAGATTATGTGTATGGAACCTTTAGGATAATTGAGGTAAGTATTTCTGATTATGAAAGATGCGTGGGAAATATTGAAAGGAGGTATACTACATGCGTTATCCACTACGGTTGCACCAGGACAAAAACTGTACAATTTTCCTTTTATGATACCATTGTAAATATCATCGGGTCTCCATTCAGTAGTTAGTGTTATTACCGGCATCGGAAAAAACTTAAGACAAAGATAATCTTCTAAAGAAAAAATAAACTTACTTTGTACTGATCAAAAAATCTTTTTTATAAACCGTCAGATAAGCTTCTGGCTAAACGTAAAAAGGAAAGGAGATTAAGCAACTTTTGAAGGATTTAATGACAGAGATAATAATATTTCTAGAGGATATCGATCCTGTAATATTTTACGGTACAAACAATTCCCTTCTTGATAAAATACGCAGTTTTTTCCCTAAAATAAAGCTCGTAGCCAGAGGCAACGAGATTAAATGCATGGGGGAGGAGGGAGAGATTACCTTTTTTGCCGAAAAGTTCAACGAGATAATTGAATATTACCGGAAATATCACAGGCTTGATGAACAGGATATTGAAAAATACTTTTTTGATGCCGACCACCTGAAAAGTGCCTCAAACGGTGAATTTGAACAGGTAATTGTTTTTGGAACAAGCGGTAAGCCTGTCAGGGCAAGGACTGTGAACCAGCTGCTTCTTGTAAACGATTATAAGACCAATGATCTGATAATCGCTGAAGGCCCGGCGGGGACCGGAAAAACCTATACGTCCATTGCATTGGCAGTCAGAGCTTTAAAAGAAAGAGAAGTAAAAAAAATCGTCCTTACCCGTCCTGCTGTTGAAGCAGGAGAAAGGCTTGGTTTTCTTCCTGGCGACATGAAAGAAAAGCTTGATCCTTATCTTCAGCCGCTCTATGATGCACTTCATGATATGATCCCATTCAAGAAACTTGAAACCTGGATCGAGGATGGTACGGTTCAGATAGCTCCTCTTGCCTTCATGAGGGGAAGAACTCTTGAAAATGCATTCGTGATTCTTGATGAAGCACAGAACGCAACGATAAGTCAGCTCAAGATGTTCCTCACCAGGATGGGGATCAGCTCTAAATTCATTATGACTGGAGATACTACGCAGATAGATCTCCCAAGAAAGAATGAATCAGGTTTGCTTCAGGCAATGAGAATACTTACTAATATTGAAGGTATCTCAATTATTAAGTTTGATGAAAGGGATATTGTGCGTCACAAGCTGGTGAAGATGATTGTAAGGGCATATGAGAAGGAAGAAAACGAACCGAAAAAGAACAACAGCACATAACTCTGTGTAACTCTGTACGTCCTCTGTGTAACTCTGTGTTAGTTTTTCTTTCTTGCGCAGAGGTCCGCAGAGAAGACACAGAGGGTCACTGAGATGGAACTAAAATTAACTTATGGCAAAAACGATTCTATCCTCAGACTTCAACTTCCCGGGACAAAAGAGCATCTACAAAGGGAAAGTAAGGGACGTATATAATATTGATGACAAATACCTTCTGATGGTAGTGTCAGACAGAATATCAGCCTTTGATGTTGTGCTCCCGAAAGGAATTCCTTACAAGGGGCAGGTACTTAACCAGATAGCTTCCAAATTTCTTGACATTACCAGCGATATTGTCCCTAACTGGAAGATTGCAACTCCTGATCCCAATGTAACAATAGGCCATATCTGCAAGCCATATCCGGTCGAGATGATTGTAAGAGCTTTTTTGACAGGGAGTTCCTGGAGGTCATATAAAGCAGGGGCCAGAGAAATCTGCGGAGTTCCCTTACCTGATGGTATGAAAGAACATCAAAGATTTGAGGTTCCGATAATTACTCCCACCACAAAAGCAGAACAGGGCATGCATGATGAAGATATTTCACCGTCAGAGATCATAAAAAGAGGGCTTATACCCGAAAATGAATATGATCTTATCGAAAAATATGCGATGGAGGTGTTCCTGAAAGGCGCGGAAATCGCCTCGCAGCGTGGTCTGATTCTTGTAGATACGAAATATGAATTCGGGAATAAAGATGGCAAAGTCATGCTTATCGATGAAATTGTAACACCAGACTCCTCCCGTTATTTTTACGCTGATGAATACCAGGAACGATTCGATAAGGGTCAGCCGCAAAAACAATTATCAAAAGAGTTTGTAAGGGAATGGCTGATGGAAAATGGATTTCAGGGTAAAGAGGGGCAAAAAGTGCCATATATGTCCGATGAATTTGTAATCGAGATCTCGGAAAGATATATTGAGCTTTATGAGAAAATTACAGGAGAGAAATTCATCCGGGCAGATATAAGCGACGTTGAGGAAAGAATTGAGAAGAATTGTCTGGAATTCCTGAATAAACTTAAATCGAGATGATAAATCGGGTATTCAAATTCAGATCATTGGTCACAGTATTGATGCTTGTGATTTTCAGCCTCCAGATCTGGCCGCAGGTGATTGTTGAAAGGTCAAAGAACAAAGCGGTAATTTCCGGTATCACCTGTTATTTGCATGAAGTAAGAAAAGGAGAAACCGTGTATTCCATAGCCAAAGCTTATGGAATTACCATCGAACAGCTTGCAAAGGAAAATCCTTACGCACTGAGCGGACTTAAGGAGGGACAGACTCTTAGAATCCCTGTAACCCTAGTCGATACTTCATCTTCGTACCAGCCATCTCCACCATCAGGGACCGCCCGTGATGAGAAAAAGTACATTTATCACCGGCTTCAACCGGGAGAAACCATTTATTTCTTGTCTCGGACATACAGTGTTTCGGAGAACGATATTATTCAGAACAATCCTGGTATTGATATTAACAAGCTCCCTCTTGGCTACGAAATCGTGATTCCAAGAAAAGAGTTTATGAATGCGAAACAGAATTTTTCACAGCAGGGAGTTTATTACCACAGGGTTGAAAGAGGTGAGACTATGTCTTCAATAGCCCAACGCTATGGTTTGACAGTGAGGGAATTGCGAAGGGCAAACAGGGACGGAAGGTTTCCTCAGGTTGGTGATTATCTGAGAATCCCAGGCATGAAAATTCCTGAAAGCAAACCCGTTGAGGCTGTATCACCCGATACGATTCCGGTAGTTCCTGAAGGGCAGGTGACCTATCTTGAAAAGCCAACAGAATTTACACAGGTCAGAAATCTTGAAGGTTCTTTCAATGTAGCCATACTTCTGCCTTTCTACCTGGAAGAAAATATGAAACGTTCTGATATTGATTCCTCAAAATCAGTGAAGGGGAAAAAAATCTATAAGGAGGTTAACCGGTCAGACGCCTGGATATATCCGCGCAGCCTTGGATTTGTTGAAATGTATGAAGGGATGTTGCTGGCAGCTGATACATTGAGGTCTCTGGGACTCAATATTGATTTTCATGTGTTTGACATAATAAATGATACTGTCGAAGTGACAAGACTCATCAATTCGGGCAAGCTTTCCAATATGAACCTGATTATCGGACCTGTCTTTTCCAGGAATCTGGCAATTGTTACCGCTTATGCAAATGGACTGGGAATTCCTGTGGTATCACCCGTGCAACTGAGCACCAATTCGGCCCTGATAAACAATCCAATGCTCTACATGGCAAGCTCATCGCTTGAAGTAGCACAAAATGCAATTGCCAGGAAGATCAGAGAGCTTTACGACGGTAACTTTGTTTTGATACATTCAGATTCCAATGGTGAAGATCAGGATTACAGCAGATTCAAAAGCATGATCCTGAATGAGCTGAGCTCAAAAATACCTTTTGAAGAGATAAAACTGAAAGATCTGATTTTCTATAGCAGGTCTGTATTCGGAAATGATTCCATAAACCGTCTGGCCCATGCTCTCTCTGAAAATGCTCCGAACGTAATTATTATTGCTTCTGAAGACGGACCGGTTATGAGTGAATCTCTTACAAATGTACATGCCCTTTCCAGAAAATACGATCTGAATGTCATTGGATATCCGAGCATGCGATACCTTGACAATCTTGACCATAAAATCTGTTTCGATCTTGGATTAATGATATATACTCCTTACTGGATAGATTATTCAAAAAAGGATGTGTTGCAGTTTAATTCCGATTTCAGAAAAAAGTTCCGCACTGAACCCTCTGAAATAAGCTATGCCTGGCAGGGATATGATATTGTCTATTATTTCTTGTCAGGTATGGCGATGCATGGAAAGGAATTCCTGGCTCATCCCGAGATTCATAATCCGGAACTTCTTCATACCGAATTTGATTTCAGGCGTAAATCCTATAGTGACGGGTTTGAAAATGAAAAGTTGTTCCTGGTCAGATACGCGAATAATTACGATTTAGAACTGGTTAATGAAACCGAACTATCGCTCCTGAAATAAATAAACTAAATGCTATCTGAAATCACTAAAACAATCGATTGTTAATGAAAATTAACAAAAGGGAATATTAAACCGCTGTTAGTTGTCTATAAGGAGTATGATTAAAGAATCGTACAAGCAAAAGGATGATGATGAACTGGTGATGTCCTCTCTTGAAGGTGACAAACAAGCCTTCGGAGAGATTGTCGAACGATATCAGAAGCTGGTGGCTCGCACAGTTAAGAGTATGCTTGGCGATTCGGTTTATTCGGAAGATATTGGACAGGAGGTATTTATTAAACTGTTCTATTCACTTTCCGATTTCAGGGGCGAGGCGAAGCTTTCAACTTATATTCAGAAGATTGCAGTAAACCTGACACTGAATGAAATAAAAAGAAGAAAAAGGTTCTTTTCAATGTTTTCACAGAAGGGTAACAATGAAATGCATGAGTTTGACGTTCCCGATTACGATAATGAAGAAAAAAAAGATGCTTCGGAATTGGTCAGCAAAGCGTTGAAGAGCATGGATCCAAAGTTTCGTATGATAATGGCGATGAGAATGTTACAGGGTTATTCGACAAAGGAAACGGCAGAAATACTTAATTTACCACTCGGAACAGTCCTTTCCAGATTGTCACGGGCGCGGGAACAATTGAAAACTATTTTGGGAAAACTATAATTGTCATGAAAGTTTCAGACTTTAAAGAATTGTTAATCAGATCGCTTGATAAAGAAAGCGATTCGGAAGAGGCATGCAGAAAAATAGAAGAAGCGGGAGTGACTTTTAATTTCAGGGACGGATTCCGCGACAGAGTTCTGGATAAAATATATTTTGCCGGAAACGCTGTAGTACGTGAGGTTGAATTTGTCAGAAACCTTAATCATGTTTTTTATCGCATAGCACTTACGGGAGTTGCAGCTATATTGTTGCTTCTCATTTCTATTTTCCTGATGCAGGGATCCATCTCCTTTAATTCATTCCTCGGACTTGGTGATAGTTATGACGAAAGCATTATCTGTCTGCTAACCGGAAACTGATATTATTATGAAGACAAGAACAATATTGCTTGGAGTTATTACCCTGATTGTGGGATTTATACTGGGAATGCTCACATCTGCTCAGCTTCGCTATCACAGGCTTAAACCTGTCAGGGTTTATTTTTCTGAAGAACGTTTCAGGGAAGGTTTCTACAAAACTATTCAGCCCGATGAAAAGCAGAAGGTCAAAATTGACCAGATCCTTGACAAGTATGCCAAAATAAACAGTGAAACTCAGGACGATTTCAGGAAGGAACTGGATGCAAACGTCAAGGCGATGAGAAAAGAGCTTGATTCACAGCTGACCAAAGAGCAGCTGGCCCGTTTAAAAGAGATGGATCAGCGCCGTCAGGAAATGATGAGGCAGGAGAGGGAACGACATAAAAACGATACCGGAGATTTCAGAAATTTCAGGCGGAGGGGTCAGGATCGTTATCCTGGTCCCGATGGTCGGCCTTCCCCTGACGGACCTTCTCATCCTATGCCAGATAGGGACACGACGATGTTACCCGATCGAAAATAAAAGGTAATCAAGTAATATAGGGAGATCTTCCTTGCTGACACCCAATGAAAGTAAAAGAGGCTTGTCTTCATCAAATATTGAAATAAACTCCTCTTTTGAAATACCCCCGCTGTTAATGCTTAACCTGTAAAGGTCGACTGCTTCCTTTTTCTTTCCCCTGCATAAGGCAAGATGACCTTTGTTAATATAATCATGGGCATTTAATTTCCCTGAAGACAGCCGTTCATAATATTTATCAGATTCATCAAACCTGCCAAGGGCAAAATAACAGAAAGCGATAGGCCTGAGGATCTTTATGTTACCCGGATCGTTATATTCAACCCTGAAATAGTACTTCAGCGCTGTTTCATAATTGCCAAGGTCGAGATAACAATGACCGGTCATTATGGCTGTATGCATATCATCGGGATTAATTGCCCCGGCTTGCAGATAATAATCCAGTGCTTCCTCTTTTTTCCCTAACCGGCGATAACATAAGCCAATCTTTTTCAGTGTCCAGACTTTCCTCTCTATTAATTCAGCCCGCTGATAATATCTGAGTGCCTCTTCATAATTTTCTTCCTGCTGATAACAGAATGCAATTTTTTCATACAGCTCAATTTCATCTGGCCTGTCTTTAGCCTGCTTTTTGAAGAGTTCAAGGGCGTCGGGATAATAATTTTTACTGAAAAAATAATCAGCCAGGCCAGCTTCTGCTTCCGAGGCATTTCCTGTCAGCCTGAAGAATTCCGAATTGTAAATATCGAGTTTTCCTGTAAACAAGTCCTCAAATTCTTTCCTGTATGGTGATAGTTTGTAGAATCTGTAAATATCCTGGAGGTACTGTGTTACATTTATACGGAAATTCCTATAGGGATCGGCAGTTGTTTCCTCGTCCTCAAGCTGCTGAAGCCCATCAAGCTCCATGCGGAATACCTTAAGCATCATAGTCTTCTGGGAAGTGGGCAGATATTTAAGATTCAGGATAAGGGAATATTTGTCCGAATTGCAGATGAAGGGAGTCTTATACAAAGCTTCAGCCATCTCATTTGTCCCTGGTCCCAGGACTTCATCGTGGAATATTTCATTGACAATTTCGTGATCAGGGTAAAAAGGAACAAACCAGTTCTGAAAATCTTTAAAGAAATCAAAGTGCTTCAGGTTAGCGAATGCGGACATGTAAACATCTGCCCCTTCCATCTGCAGCTTTGTGAGTTCTTCCATTGTCTTGAATATCTCTTCAGAATCGCTGAACATCTCCGACCAGTCGGGATTCTTGTCCTCATATTTTTCTTTTGGAAGGATATTATCCAGATCTAGTTTCTCTTCAATTCTCGGCCTCAGTTTGGCAACTTTCGGAAGAATTTCATCATGAAGCTTTCTGCTAAGATTTTCAGTTTCCCGCGATCGGATAGTCTGGAGTACGATAATTCTGCAATATTCCCTGAACTTTGGATCTTCGCTCAGACTTTTGATTCTTGAAAGGATTTCAGGGTAAAGCAGGATTCTGCCGTTATAATAATGAAGGTTAAGAATAAGTCCTGACAGTGACCTCTCCATTACCTGTTCCTGTCCGGCTTCATAAAAATCAACCAGATTTAACAGCTTCTCAACCTGAAATGTCCTCAGGGCACTCAGCGTTATGGCACTTACAAAAAGACTTGATTCATACCACCGGAATTTTCCGGAGGACATAATTATTTTGATAAGGCTGCTCTCAGCTTCACCGTAATAGTCTGTAAGCCATAAATGATTGAAGATATTATTGATCAGATGTTTATGCTTAACGAAGATTTCCGATTCAGGATCAGGATTAAATTCGTTGCTGAGTTTTAGCCATTCATCAAGCGCTGATTTAAACATAAGATCATCAACGGACTCTATTAGTGTTTTACCAGTGAGCTTCTGCTCTTTTTCAGCTTGCTGTTTGATCCAGTATGTGTGCCATCCTGAGTAATGTGACAATATGTCCTGTCTTAACCTGTCGGCAAGACCGAGAATTGACTGAATAAGCTTCAGATATATCTTTGAGCGCTCCGGATCATTAATACCTTCAATGGTGTAACTCAGCATGTTTCTATAAGTCATCACTATATTATTGTACTCGTCACGCAGATCGCCAAGTGATGATAAGGAAATCATATCTTGCAGAATATCAAGACTTTGCTTGATTCTCTTTTCTGAAACCAGTCTGCACAGCAATTTATGCTGGTGTATTACCTTATTCGAATCCATACCTCAATCCAATCCTAACTTCGATTTATTGATGCAACAATCAGGCCGTAATATATATCAAGATAAATATCATATAATCAATACATTGCATATGACATTATTTCACTTTGTTTTGACTTCATGTCACTGGAAATCATATCCGATGCTGATAAAACCTTTCACTCCAGGGAACTGCCGGCTAGTGCTGCTTTGTCCATGCATCAACCCAACCTTCAAAGGGCCGATAATTGACATATATCCCAGTCCTATCCCGTATCCGCCAAGAAGTGAAATTTTATCTTTTTTGCCGACCTCTCCTGCAGCAAAAATGTTTGTCATTATGCTCAGGTGGAACTTATTGAATATCTCAATGTCAAAATCCATTCCCGCACCTGCATATTTAGTAACGGGTATTTCGTTTGCAAGAAAACCCACCACAGGAACAGATCTTTGCGTGATTGCTTCAAGTCCACCGAGATAATAAAAATTCTGCAAGGAGCTGTCAGAGCCCGGATTAATTGTATAAAGCAAATCCCCTTTGAGGGAGAGTGTTAATTTTCTCCCTGCCGGGAAATAATTTTTGAAATTCCCATGGAATGTGTAGGTCCGGTCAAATGAAAAACCTCCGGGATTATTTTCCTTATGAATGGTTTTAAGCGATTCAGTTCGAATTATCCCCGTATGCAGCTTCGAAGTAAGGGCGGATAAACAGAAGAGGGTCCCCTTATCCGGAAAATTCTTTGTGTCGAGTGTGTTTATCAGGTAATTAAACCCGACTGACAATGAGTTGAATGTTTCTTTTTTCAGATTGCTTTCGGAGACAAAATCAGGCCCAAAAGACATGTTCTCTGCAGATACTGAAATGTTCATCATCTGGTTTAGTCCAAGGTACCTGTTGAATTTAAGACCTGCGTAATTATTCCGGTAGAACATTGAACCTGACTCATTCATTATATCAAGGAATGGCAGAAGTGTGTTGTCAAGATAAACACCTCCTGATATACCAAATTTCTGATTTCGGTTAATAAACTGTAGTATTGATAGTTTGGCACGGTAATACTGTCCTAAAAAGAAGTCAAAATCAATAAATGAATTCCTTAACAGAAAATCTTTAAAAGTCGTCCTGAAAATGATACCGGACCGGATATAGTTATCGTAATATACTCCTCCGTAGAGCGTTATTTTAGGATTTTCCCGGCATTCAATAGATAGTATAAGGGAGTCATTCCTGGAAAGTATCCTGTAATGTATTTTTTCGAACCATCCCTTGCCAAAGAGGATGTTGATTTTTTCACTCAGGTAGTTCTTGGCAATTTTGTCACCTGGCTTAATATCCAGAATTCCAAGTATCTGGGATGAGAAGTATTTCTTGTTGCCATATATTTCAATTTTATCAAAGGAACAAAACTGCCTGTCAAGAATATTTTCAAGCGGCCTTTGCGAGCCAATACTGTTAAGGGAATCAGCAAGTCTTCTGAAATGCTCCTTATAAGGTAATGCAGCTTTATAACCTCTTGCATAAATCGTATCTATATTTGTAAACACTGCAGAAGATAATCCCTTCACTCTTGGTTGAATAAGAATATCAGTGAATTTCTTTTGTGATTCAAAATCCTTAACGCTGCTCAGAAAAGCAAGTTGTTTGATTATTCCCGGCATGGATTGTAATTCCCCTTCGTTATAAGTCTGGAAGCCCGTATACGATCCAATAACAATACTGGCACCCATATTGCGGAGTTCCTCCGCTGCATAGTTTCTCAGAACTCCACCATCTGTAAGAAGGGCGGTATCGATCTTAACTGGTGTGAAAACCGTAGGGACAGCCATACTTGCCCTGATAGCCTGAGGCAGATATCCGGTTTTCAGATGAACAATTTTACCTGTTAAAATATCCGCAGCAATGCACATAAACGGGATAGGAAGCTTTGAAAAATCATTTATCCCGGCAGCAGGCCAGGCATAATAACTCAACTGGTTTTCAATCTGCTGTCCGTTTATAAGACCTGAAGGTATTTTAAACTTTTTCGAAGTGACCGGGAAAGCAATAATACTATTGTTGAAGTGCTCTTTTTCAAGGAATGTCACTTTATTCTCAGGAATGTTGCTTGAAAAGATTATATCCCAGTCCATGCTTTTAAAAATATTCAAAATGCTGTCTGAACTGTATCCGATAGAATACATTCCTCCGATTATACTGCCCATGCTTACACCAGTAATACAATCAGGCTTTAGTCCGGATTCCTCCATTACCTTTATGACTCCCAGATGTGCAATTCCAAGAGATCCTCCTCCGCTTAAAGCAAGTCCTACTTTGGGACGTACAGCCTGCATCTGCGGGAAAACTTTGGTGCCGGGTTGAATAAACAGAAGGACAGCTAAAATGAGTTTTACTGTTTTGATTAAGAAAGTTAATGTACTACAATGCGTTGTTGTAGTCATGGGCTACGGAATATTAAAGTTTGCGAACTTTAGCACATTGTTTAGCAAGATACTAAAATTGAGTAATTTTGCCGGGTGAAAAAAACAGTAAATAAGGGTATCAATTTTCTTCCAACTACCAGTAAAGAAGTTGAAGCTCTGGACTGGGACCAGCCTGATGTCATTATTTTCAGCGGTGATGCATATGTCGATCATCCTTCGTTTGGGACTGCAGTAATCGGAAGGGTTATTGAGGCCGGGGGATTCCGGGTGGCAATCGTCCCGCAGCCGAACTGGAAGGATGATCTCAGGGATTTCCGGAAACTCGGGAAACCCCGGTATTTCTTCGGAGTAACGGCTGGTAATATGGATTCTATGGTAAACCATTATACCGCTGCAAAAAGACTGAGATCTGATGATGCCTATACACCGGGAGGTAAAGCTGGTTTCAGGCCCGACTATCCTACAATAGTTTATACTAAAATCCTTAAAGGACTATTTCCGGATGTCCCGGTTGTAATTGGCGGTGTTGAGGCATCAATGCGAAGGCTGACACATTATGATTACTGGAAGGATAATCTTGAACCTTCGATTATTTTAAGCAGCGGTGCCGATATGCTTATTTACGGCCTGGGAGAGCAACCTGTCAGGGAGTTAATGCGCCTGCTCTCAAAGGGGATCCCGTTTGCTTCTTTGAAGACAGTCCCACAGACTTCTGTTGCAATTGAAAGAAACTCTCCCATTACTGCAAACAAGAACTGGGATGACCTCATACTTAATTCTTATGAAAAATGCCTTGCAGATAAAAAGAGTTTTGCATCGAATTTTGTAACCTTCGAGAGGGAATCAAATAAGATCGGATCATCAAGGCTAATTGAGCATTCAGGAAATAAAACTGTCATTGTCAATCCTCCGTTCCCGACCATGACAGAAGCCGAAGCTGACAGCTCATATGATCTGCCTTATACCTATCTGCCTCATCCCAGGTATATCAGGAAAGGCGTTATTCCGGCTTATGAAATGATAAAATTTTCGGTAAACATACACCGTGGTTGTTTTGGAGGGTGCAGTTTCTGTGCAATTGCAGCTCACCAGGGCAAACAGATCATTCGAAGATCTGAAAGGTCAATAAGTGCCGAAATAGAAAGAATAACAAATATGCCTGATTTCAAGGGATACCTTACTGATCTGGGAGGCCCTTCAGCAAACATGTATGGTATGAAGGGCAAGGATTACAATCAGTGCCTCAGATGTTCCCGGCCTTCCTGTATCTGGCCGCAAGTTTGCAGGAATCTTGATACGGATCATAAAGTCCTGACTACTCTTTACAGGAAAGTAAACCGGATGCCAGGAATAAAAAAAGCATTTATCGGTAGCGGAATAAGATACGACCTTTTGTTGCCGGAATGGAACTTAAGCGCAGGACCAGCTGAGAATGAATATTTTGAGGAGCTTGTCACAAACCATGTTTCGGGCAGGCTGAAAGTTGCACCGGAGCATACCTCGCCTTTGGTACTTAATCTGATGAGAAAAGCCCCTTTTGATCTTTTCAGAAAACTAAAACGGCAATTTGAAAGAGTAACCGAAAAAGAAGGTCTGAAATCCCGGATAATGCCGTATTTTATTTCTTCACATCCCGGTTCCACTGAAGAGAACATGACTTCGCTGGCATCAGAAGTAAAGAGCCTGGGAATACGGCCGGAACAGGTTCAGGATTTTACGCCAACACCAATGACCATGTCGACAACAATGTATTATTGTGGATTTGATCCCTATACGGGGAAGAAAGTATATGTTGCGAGAGGTGTCCGGGAAAAACGAAAGCAGAAGGAGCATTTCTTCTGGTATAGGCGGAGTACAAAGAGAATGTCCGTTTAGTAATTATAATAAAACATTATATTACTCTGTAAAAAATGGAAAGTCCGGATTATAAGACCGGACTTTCGGGAAACCATGAATATTAACTTTCAGATTTGAGTTACAACGATTTCAGGTTTCTGTTTGAAAATCAACTAAAATACTTTTGAAGTTCAGGGAAATTACCGATTAATTATTAAAGTTTTAGATGATATAAACAGTCCTGCCTTCAGCTGATAAATGTACATTCCGTTGGGAAGATTATCGGA
>Ga0153915_10001368_pt1 | contig 22363 bp, 28 predicted proteins | sample Opewatmetagenome_2_FD_107003 | JGI IMG/M metagenome (GOLD analysis project Ga0153915, IMG submission 107003) | Freshwater wetland microbial communities from Ohio, USA - Open water 3 Core 3 Depth 3 metaG | ecosystem: Environmental > Aquatic > Freshwater > Wetlands | place: USA: Ohio, Lake Erie...
ACTTCTTCTTGCTCTGGAAGAGCGGTTTTAATGATAGAACAAGAGAAGAAAGACAGAGGCCTTTTTTTGTTTGTTTATCATGACGAGATTTCGCTGAGGCAATTGAAAGAGGATTTGAAACTGGCTTTGAAAAAAGGAAAAAAGATAAAGTTTAAACTCGAACCCTGTATTCTGCATGTTGCGTGTCGGAGTATGGAAGATGCTGAAGAGATTTACAATAAGGCTAAACTCGCAGGATGGAAAAAATCAGGAATAATAGGAACGAAAAATGGGTTTACGGCGGAACTAGGTGCTACAGATAGGTTGGAGTTTCCGATAATTTCTGGAAATAAATTGTTAGTCGATGATGAATTTCTCGAGGTTGTTGTAGAAGAAAGCAACAGAAAGCTGAAAAAGAGCTGGGATAAGATAGAAAAGCTAGAAAAATCGATTAAATGATATAATTTCTTACTATAAAAAAATTTAAAAATGAGAAGTGCCTCATTTTCTTAATATTAATTTAAACGTCAGGTAGAATAAATTAATATTTTTTGATGAGGCATCCCTCTTTCTTAACAATAAATGTAGATGTGCGAAATATTTAAACTTTTCGTACATTTTTGGATATAGATGTAAGGAGGTAAAAAAGAAATGGTACTAGATTTTGCAAAAGAAGCGATAGACAACGCAGGAACTCACAGCATTAACTTTGATGAATTGAAAGCAGGAAAGGCCAATATCAAGGTTGTCGGTGTCGGAGGAATGGGCTGTAATGCAGTAACCTGGCTTTTTAACAAAGGAATTAACGGAGCTACTGTTTATGCAACTAATACTGATGCTCTCCATTTGAGTGTTTCTAAATCTGACGAGAAGATTCTTATCGGAAAAGAGTTAACGAGAGGATTGGGAGCAGGAGGAAGACCTCAGACAGGAAGAGAAGCTGCAAAAGAAGCTTTGGCTGAATTGAAGAGAGCAGTAGGCGGAGCAGACATGGTTTTTGTCATTGCCGGAGAAGGTGGTGGTACAGGAACAGGAGCAGCTCCAGTAATTTCTCAAATCGCTAAAGAGTCAGGAGCAGTTGTTATAGGAGTAGTTACAATGCCCTTTGAATCTGAAAGAGCGAGAATTGACAAAGCTGAATTCGGACTTCAAGAACTGAGAGATGTTACTGATACAACTATTGTTCTTGATAATAACAGGCTCGTTGATATTGCCGGACAATTGCCTATTGAGCAGGCTTTTGCTGTTGCTAATGAACTCGTGAGCACAATGGTCAAGGGTATTGTTGAAACAATCACATTGCCAAGCTTAATCAATCTGGATTATGCAGATGTTTCTGCAATAATGAAAGATGGCGGAGTCGCTGTTATCGGCATTGGAGAAGCAGACACACAGAACAAGGTTATGGAAGCTGTCCAGCAAGCACTTACTCATCCTCTACTTGATGTGGATTATAAGGGAGCAACTGGGGCTTTGATACACGTTACATGTGGGCCTGATTTGAAGTTGGAAGAGTTCGACCTAATAGGGAGAGTCGTATCTGAAAACTTGAGTCCAGAAGCTCAAGTCATCATTGGAGCTAGAATCAGCAAAGAGTTCACTGGAAAGGTTCGAGTAATAACAATAATGACTGGAGTTAAGTCTCCGTATGTCTTAGGTAAGAGCCTTGAAGACACGCGTTCAAACGCACCGGTCAGCAAAGAAATCTCTGACTTAGGAATTGAAGTTTGGAGATAAAAGGAAATTTTTATTTTTTATTTTTTCCTTTTCTTTTTTTATTTTTAGAATTAATCCCCACTCGCGCTTTTTGGCCTTTGCATCTTAGAATTTCCGAAAGAATTGAAATACAAGATTCTATCCAAATCTATCTTCTTTTTTCTTGCTTTTGGCCTTTGAAATTCATATCCGATTGGAAAAAGGGCTTCTACATTCATCGCTTCAGGAATTTTTAGTATTCTTTTTACATGTTCTTCTATAAAATAACCCACCCAGCAAGTGGATAAGCCGACCTCTTCTATTTTTAAGAGAAAGTTTTCTATTGCTGCTCCTGCCTGCTGTCTTGTCCATGCCTCTCCGCTGTTTCCGTACTCATTTATGGTTCTTGAAGGATTGCTGCAGGCCACGACAACGAACTTTGCCTGATTGATAAAATCCTGCTGGCAGGCTTCTGCAATTTTCCCTATTTTTTCTTCATCATCAACCATGATGAATTTCAGAGTGTAATTGTTTCCTGCCATAGGAGCAAAACGAGAAGCATCGATACATTCTATTATTGCTCTCCAGTTTGGCTTTTTGTTTGAGAATCTTCTTACACTGTGGCGATTTTCAATTGCCCTGTTGAGTTCCATGAAATATAAAGGGAACGCGCGTTTATAAAATTAATCAAAGAATAACTTTAAATATCAAAAAAATTTTGGTTGATTGTGTCCCGGTAGCTCAGTTGGTAGAGCACATGGCTGTTAACCATGGTGTCAGAGGTTCGAGTCCTCTCCGGGACGTTTGAGGATTATTTTCTCTTTTTCTTCTTTTCTTTAAGCCCCAAATCCAAAACCGGATGAACATGGTGTTTTTCAAGGAAAGAATAGACATTTGACTGCTTTGAGCCCTGAACTATCGAAATTATGGCATTTTGTGCGTTTTTTATGCATTCTGGCGTTCCAATTATTCCTACATTATTGTCTTTCAGCTCAAAAAAGCATTCTGTTAGAATATTCAGAGTTTTGAGGGTTTTTCCATTCTTGCCTATCAAACGTGCTCTTATTGTTTCGAAGTCTTTTCGCTTTGTATACTCTTTTATATCTAAGATTTCAAAAAGAAAATCTTCTTTTTTTATCAGAAGAGCAACTGCAATCGGAAACCCGAAGCTTATAGCATCAATCACTTTTTCTGCAATATACTCCTCTTCTGGCTTTCCTTCGATAGAAACCTCTCTTCCTTTCTTGATTATTTTCACGTTTAAGATTTTTTCCAATTTATTCTTGTTTTTTATTACCTTTGATATGTTATCAGAAACTATGTCCATTTTAAAACTCACTTTTTTCTGTCGAGAGATAGCCTTTCTTTTTCAGCCATTCTATCTGATTTGGCTTGTACTTGAGGATTATGTCTCCTTTATTCTTGTCCAGCTCCCATGGCTCTACAATCACCACATCTCCTGGACGAAGCCAGAGTTTTCTTTTTAATCTGCCAGGAACTCTGCAGTTTCGCGTTTTTCCATCCATGCATGCTACAAACATCTTGTTTCCTCCGAGTCTCTGCTCTACAACCCCGATTATTTCTTCTCCTCTTGGCAATGGAGCACGGCTTATTATCTGCTCTCCGTTTACATTGTTTTCCTGCTCTTCTCCATTAATATCTTCAAATTCTTCTACCATTGAATATTAAATTGAAAGATTGTTTATAAAACTGATGTATATTTTGTAGCAAAGAAATTATTAAAAGATAATTCATACTTTCTTTATTATGAACCTTGAAGGGGTTAAAGAATTAATAGAAATTGTTCCTCAAACATATGGAGAAGCGATTGAGCGCTATCCATGGCTTGAATGTGAGCCTCACGAATGGGATAATCGCAGTACAATTGAAAATGCAGTTTATCTAATTCGCGAACTCCTAAAGAAAAGTGATTATCATTTAAAGTAATACCAAAGCAAACGGAATTCCCTGTATTTTTCCTATTCCGTCCTCAAAGATTATGCCTGCTTTCAGTGCTGCATTCACAGATATTTTTCCTACGATATTGAATGTGGCATCTTCTCTCGACATCTTTTTCATTATGCGGATTGCTTCTTCTTCGCTGACTTCTTCTCCTTTATAGAAAGATTCTTTGATATCCAGCTGAAACCTGCCTTCCTCAAAACGCTTTCCAAGAAGCTCTGAATCACAAACAGCCACAACATTTCTATAAGAATTCATAACCTTAATTGAAATCATAAAAAAAGAAAAAAAATAGAATTAATAAACTTATTTCTTGCCCATCATTCTGCAGACAGTAGTTCCGCATTTAGGACATTTGCCTTTCATCATCCTTGTGCCTCTTGAAGTCTTAGTTTCTCTTCCATCCTTCATTTCTACTTTCTCTTTGCACTTCACACAATAAGCGTGCACCATTTTGCCTCCTTTGCTTTGAGTTTATATGATTAACAAATTCTATGAATCTGTATACTGTTTAGAAATTAATATTGCTTTTAAATGTTTATATGAAGGAATTTATGAGGAAAAATGTCGTTTTTTTCATAAATTCTTATAAAGTTAATTTTTTTAACTCGGACATGGCTGAAGAATATAATAAGTTAGTTAGAGATAGGATTCCTGAAATAATCCTAAAAAAGGGGAGATATCCTATAATTCATATAGCATCCAATAAAGAATATGTAGTTAAGTTGAAGGAGAAATTGTTAGAAGAAGTTAACGAATATTTGCAATCTAATTCTGAGGCAGAACTAATAGATATTTTGGAGATAATTTATGCTCTTGGCGATGTTCATAAAATAACTAAAGAGGAGATTGAACAAATGAGAAGGAAGAAATCTCTTGAAAGAGGGGGATTCTTAGAACGGATAATTCTGGAGAAAGTGGAATAATTATATCTTGCTTCTCACACAAGACAACCTATGGTTTTCTTGCTAATTTTCCTTCTATATTTTACTGCGTACACTGTGTTTAGCTCCACATGCAAGACAGTGAATGAAAGTCAGTCTGTCTACTTTTGTCAGTTCTGTATCTGGTTTTCCACACTCTCTGCATATTACGAACTCTTTGGCGTATTGCTCTATTTTTTGGTTTATTTTTTCAGAAGGGATTTTGTTGTTAAGAACGAGCCTTTCTCCTTCTTTTTGTCCTGAGGTTGCCAGCTCTCTCAACAGGAATTTTTGTAAGTGTTCTTGATTCCTTCGAATGTAAGAAGCTATTTGCAGAAAATTAGTTATAATTGTCTTTTTTCCCTCAAAATGCCCCTCTGCTTTGGGTATCTCGAATCTCTCGCTAGAGCCTTCTACTTTCTTTATTTTCTTGTATGCATCTTCGAGCAATTGTTCGTACGTTTCCATAAAAATTAGAGAGAAAAAGCGTTTATAAGCTTAACCAAGCCATCTTATTTTTCCTGGTCGAGGTTCAAATATAATTCCCTCTTCAAGGAGTTTTTTTATTTCCTGGTTTAATATTTCAGGGGAGGCCTCTCTGAGATTCATTATTATCTTGTCCATTTCAATTCCTCCGTCTTTTTCAGCGTTTTTTATCACATCGAGAATTTTGTCTTTAACAGCGATTATCTGCTCTCTGGGCAAATGAACTGGGTTTTTGTTTTTTTCTCTTTCAATTTCCAGTTTTCTTATGAGGAGATATTTCACATCCTGTTCTTTTATTATTTCTGGGGAAATATAAGTTTCATTGTTGAAATTTCTCAGGCTTCCTATGACTAAGACAGTCTGCCCCTGAGAAACCTCTCTGAACTTATTGGCATCTTCAGCAAAACACTTCAGCTTTATCTGTCCGCTTCCATCGTCCAGAGTAAAAAATATGTATCTCCTTTCTCCTTCGCTTTCATATTTGTCTATTATGTTTCCTATTATATTGACTCTTATTATTTTTTTATCTCCTAACTCTAAAAAAGAAAATCTTTCATTGTCAAATATTGGTTTTCCCATAGTCAAATCTCCAATCCTGAATTTGTATGCTATGTTTCTCTTGAATTGTTCAGCCATTAACTAAAAAATCTAAGAGTGTTTTTAAAGATTTATGAGAAAAAAAGTTCAATTAATCTTCGAATTTACGAAACTTAATTTTTGACACAGGTGAATGTAAAAATAGTGCTATAATGGTATCCTGCTGTATCATGTGTAACATATCCTTGGGGAACTCCTGTACCAGTAACCAAATTCTGTCTGGTATATCCTGTTGAACAGGTGCAATAATTACTAGTACCGCACGTAGCAGGCGCTGCTATAGCTGTACATTCAGTAGATTCGAGAGTAGCTTGTGTGTTCATCTCTTCAACGTCAGAAGTTATGGGATTAACCCAACGATACCTCATCATACAAATTCCATATAATGCTCCAGTCACTGATGGTATAGATGGTTGTGCAGGCAAATCTGCGCAAGTCCAGGCTGTTCCAGCAGAGTTCATCTGTAAAACTTGATTAGCCCCACAAGTAGAAATCTCGGTGTACGGATGTCCGGCTCCTGAAGGAGAATAAGTTGCAGCATAAACTCCAATTCCAACAGCTATTAAAATTCCAATAGCAATAAAAGTGTAAAGCCAGCGATTAGTGAGATGAATATGAATACCTGATTGCCTTTTCCTCTTTTTCATATTCATTATAAGAATAAAGAATTTTTAAAATTATCTAATTAAATTTTTAACTCGTTCTGTTGGCTTAGCTGGTTCTGGAGACATAACCTTTTCTTGGAGAAAAAATGTCGCCTGAACTGCTGAGTTTGTTCATGGCTTCTTCTATTTCCTCTTTTTTCATCTTGCCTTCTAGTTCTTTTTCAATTTCCTCTATTGGAATCATTTTTCCTATTCTGCTTTCTAAATCAGTTATTGCATCTCTTACAGTCAAGATTTTTCCTCTTTGTGAGCTGGAAAACTTTCCAGAAATCCTGTCTATATCAAATGTTTTGGATTCGTAATCGTAGCCAACCTGCATGAGATAATATTTCATTATATCTATGGCCCTTTTCGCGTCGTCCTTTGTGACCTTCTTGCTTAAACGCATTTTTGCAGAAGCCTCTGACATTCTTATCAGCGCCTGCAATTGCCTTGCTGAAATTGGAATTGGACGTAAACCGCCTTCTACGGCAACAGGACGATTTCTCAGTTCTATGTAGAATTTTTTTATTTCTTCCATTGCCTCGTCTGACAGTTCTGGTTTTACTCTCTGTTTGGCGTATGCAACATATTTTCTGAACAGCTCTCTTGGAATCAGCATGGATTCTCCTTGTTTTTTGTGCTCATGGAGAACATGGTCTGCGATTTTTTCATCTTTTTCTCTGTCAGGAATGTCTCTCAATGTGAAGATTATATCAAATCTGTTGATTAAGGTAGGAGGCAGGTCTATCTGTTGAGCAATCGGCTGACTTGGATCGAACCTTCCGAATTTTGGATTTGCAGCTGCTAATACAGAAGTTTCTGCTCTTAATGTTGCTTGAACATTTGCTTTGCTGACTGTTATTGTCTGCTGTTCCATTGCTTCGTGCATAGCACTTCTGTCATTTGGATCCATTTTTTCCAGTTCATCTATGCAAACTAATCCTTTATTTGCTAAAACCATTGCTCCTGCCTCCAAACTCCAACCCCGAAGATATTCATCTCTTACAACTGTTGCTGTTAAGCCTGCACCAGAAGTAGATTTTCCTACAACATATCTTCCTTTTGGAGAGATATTAGCCATAAATCCAAGAGTTACGGATTTGGCTACCCCCGGGTCTCCGATAAGCAAAATGTGTATATCTCCTCTGCTCTTTTGCCCGTCAGCAAGGATTTTCTGAACTCCGCTAAACAACTGCAAAACCAGAGATTTTTTTATTTCCTCATAGCCCCAAATGCTTGGAGTAATGCTCCTTGCCAAATTCTCAAAAACCATGGGATCTTCTGACAATTCGAGAATCTGCCTCTCGTCTTCTTCGCTTATATCAAGTTCTTCAAAAGTTTCTTCTAAGGGGATAATATTATTTGCTTCAATTGCTAATTCGAATCTCGTTGACAAGCCGCCAGAGTGAAGTGGAATAGGAACCTCTTTTAAAACTCCTATGACTTTTATCCTGCTTCCAGGAGTTGTCTTTTCTTCCATTTTTGGTTCTACTAAATCTTCTTTTACAAAAACATTGATTCTCTTTGGCTGTTCTCCTCCAGAAAGAGATTCAGGAGCTTCTTCAACAACTAGCCTTTGAGTGTCTACCATTTCCTTGCTCAATAATCTAAATCCGCCTCTTCTTCCACAAGAACACCTCGGAGGTTCTCGGAACTTTTTTTCTATCTGCAAAACAGACATAACTGTTCCGCAAGAAGGACACTCGAATTTGGCATTTACTACCTGTGGACGAACATCACTTGCCTGCCTTATTAGTCCTTCTATTATAATCATTTCGTTTAAATTCCTTGAACGGATGTTTCTTACTTTTATTTCCTGTGCTCTTGGAATGTTTATGAGCCTTACACGGCTGTTTCTTATCAATCCAGACTCTTCTATTCCCAATTCAATTAATCTTAAAGCCTCTTCTGGATTTGAAAGGATTTCATCAGGAAGCTTATTTGAGAACTCTGTGAGCTTCATAAAATCCAAATTAACCACATTACTCCCTTTTCTTACACTCTTTCCTACTTCTTTCTTGTAAAAATCAAAGAATTTCTTGGCTTCTATTACCAAATCCTCTGTTTTGCTCTTTTCCATTTCTACCATAATTTAGAAATAAACCTCAACTTTTTATAGTTTTATATATAGAATCTTAGAAATAGCAGGAGTTTATTTTGGCTTTATCTGCCAAGATACATCCTCATCAGTCCAACACCACCCAAAAAAACAGAAAGTGCATCTATGACATGTAACTTCATTATCGCTGGTTGACCAAGAGCTCCATGTAAGACCCGCTCCTGTATTAATATCCCCCCTTCCCTGAAATCCTGTTTTAATCCTGCAAACGTAATTGTTCCCTCCACTACAAATACCAGTATCTCTATAACCGAATGGGCAATAACAACCAGTACCGCTCCAACCTTCACAAACCCCTGTTCCATTGCAACTATGCCAGCCATCGCTGCTGCAAGAAGTTCCTCTTGCTACATAGGATTCAATGGTACAACTAGGCCAGAGGCCTTCACTGTTACAGGTCACGTTACATATACCTTTATCATCACATGTTATATAGTCAGCATATCTTGTACATACTGTGTTGAGGGCATTAATGCAGGTTTTTTGTGTCCCAGGAAGACACTCGCAAAAATCTCCATCGTTTATTGCCTCTTGGAAAGTTTTTTCTGAATTAAGTCCGATGTCTGCTGCTACATGTCCAGGGTTGGGGATTTCAGGACTTTCATATGTCGAGTATGCTTCAGTTGCACAGAGTCCATTTGCAGAATACAGGGCAGTTAAGAGGCTTTCTTCAACTCCATTTACATTCACCCAAACCTGACTTGCACTGTGTTCTCCCATGAGAGTTAAAGCTGAAGAAGCATAAGAAGAAGCAATTCCTTCCATGTATCCGCTATCTATGGCTTCTTGCAGTGTCATTGGATTTCCAGATACTTCCATTTGAAAATCTGCTGCCTTGTGCAGAATGAGTGCATCTGTGAAAGATATTGTAACGAATAATGAGAATATTATGACGAAAATCAAACCCCTCTCTTTCATAGCTATACGAAGAAAAAAGAATTTTTAAAACTTCTCACTGGTAATTCTTCAAGGCTTCCTTAACATTCTTCAGAAGCTGTGTCATGCTGTTTTCCAGCTGCTCTTTGTTTTTTGTTCCTGTGCAGACTAATTTCCCATTGCTGAAAAGCAAGAAGGTTGCATTAGGCTCTATCAGTTTATATACAAGTCCAGGAAACTGCTCTGGCTCGTATTCTGTGTTTTCCATTTCCAAAGCCAGGAAATTCAGATTTAGCTTCAGGCTGATTGTCCCAGAAGCAACTATATTTTGGACAGTTATCTTTGGTTTTGTAGTTATTTTTACATTTATTTTCTTCAATTGTTTTATTACAGCGTCGATAACCTGCCTTACTTGACTGATGGACTTGGTTCCTGTGCAAACTAAATTTCCAGAAGAAAAAACGAGAACAGCTGATTTTGGTTCCTTTACTCTTAAAACCAAGCCAGGAAAAGTTTCTGGGTTATATTCTGTGTTTGGCTGTGTTCTTGCGAGTTTTGTCAAAGGAACGGGTTTGCCAAGAGAAGCAGTAGCGACTATGTTTTGAATCTTGTAATTACTTCCCGAACTCATTTAAATATGTGGAAAAAATGCTTTATAAAGCTTTATAAAGGGAATTTGGAGTTTTAGAAATTTCATGCAAAAATTTATGTTACCAAGTAATTGATATCCAAGATCCGCTGCTAGTAATGCCATCCGTAATTGGCCAACGACTAATACCCAAACTGCTTTCAGAAAAGCTATAACGAGAACCCCCTAAGTATATAGTAGTAACATTCACACGTTCTGCATAGCTAAATACCCATATCCAGGTGCCTATGGGAGCCCCACCATTAACAGGAATTTTATTTCCTGCATTTGGAATAGATGGAGAAAGAAGGTCAAAAATTTCATTTTGTGTCGAATAGTTATGAAGATAATTTGGAGCTGTCCAACTTGTTCTGCAGTTTGTTCCAATACAAACCTGTGAACATGTCCCAGAAGTATCACATCTTGTATCAGTATTACATGTCCAGGCATTTCCAGCAGAGTTCATTTTTAAGATTTGATTAGCACTGCAGGTCGAAATTTCAGTGTAAGGGTGCCCTGCTCCTGAAGGAGAATAAGTAGCAGCATAAACTCCAACACCAATTGCTGCTAGAATTCCAATAGCGATAAAAGTATAAAGCCAGCGGTTTGTAAAATTAATTTGTATCTTTCTTCCCCTCTTTTTCATATATGTTTTAAGAATATAGAACTTTTAAAATTATCTATAGATAACTCTACCCATATTTCCAGTTTCTTTTCTGCTTTTCAAAATCAGTTTCAACTTCTTTAAGAGAACTTGCATCTGAAGGGCTCTTATCTGGACGCAAAGCAGTGAAACGGGGAAATCGCAAAGCGAATCCAGAAGAATAAGTCGGAGATTTCTGAATCTCCTGATATGTAACAGAAACAACTATTTTTGGTTTTATCTTTACACTTTTTCCTTTTTCTTCTGTGATTAAAGGCTTTACCTTTTCTGTTAATTCGTCAAAAGACACTCCTTCTTCTTTTTTTTCTTTAAATCCTGTTCCCACTTTTCCTATCTCTAAAAATTTGTCTTTATCTTTGTCTTTGCAGGAAAGAATAAAACTGGAAATCCAGCCAGAACGCTTTCCTGTTCCGTATTCTCCTCCTGTGATAACTAAGTCCAAATCTCTCTCTTCTGGCTTTATTTTTAACATGTGCCCTACTCTGCTTCCTGGATTATAAATGGCATCGAGATTTTTCATCATTACTCCTTCCTGATTGTCTCTGAGTGCGTTTCTGTAAAATTCTTCTGCTCTCTTTTCGTTGTCTGTTATTATCTGCTTTGCATGGATTATTTTTAATGGATGGCTTGTGACTATCTGATTTATTAGTTGTGTTCTCTTTCTGAAAGGCTCGTTGAGAAGAGATTTTCCGTTGTAATAGAGAACATCAAAAACATTGACTTCAACAGGAAGCTCTTCCTGCAGTTTTTCTATGTCATATTTTCTCTTTATTCTCTGTGAGATAGATTGGAAAGGCTTGTATGCTTTTGTCTTTTTGTCATAACCAACTGCTTCTGAATCAAGAATTACAGAATCGGCTTTTACATATTGTTTTACGTAATCTACGACTTCTGGAAACTGCTTTGTAACGTTTTCAAGACGCCTTGTGAAAAGGCTTATTTCTTTTCCTTTTTTGTGAATCACTAATCTGAAACCATCATACTTGTATTCTACTGCAGCGGGCTTGCCAACAGCTTCAAAGCCTTCTTTTATTGTTTTTGCTTTTTGCGCGAGCATAACTTTTATTGGCTTGCCTATTTCTAATTTAACTTTGCTCAACTCTCCTGTTTTTCCGCTTTTCACTATATCAAAAACCTCTGCAATATCATTGGATTTGTCTATTGCTTCCTGAACTTTACCTGCTGCCTGCTTTTCATCTTTGAAAAATGCATGAGCCATTGCTTCTCTTACTGTGCTTACTTGAATGCCAATCCTCAAGTCTCCAATCAGAGTTCTTATCAAATACAGAGCCTCTACTGGAGAAGCAGATGTAAGCAGTTCTGTTATCAATGCAATTTTTTTATCTATTGTTCCTTTTCCTTCAAGGGAAGGTAATTTTCTCAGATTTTCAAGAACTTTTTCTGTTGTTACTATATGGCTTTCTAGAGTGTGCTGCCTTTTTTCTTTGAAAAGCTTTTCTGCGACTTTTCCCAAATCTCCAATTGATTTCCACTCCTTTATGACTTTTTCTTTGTCAATTCCTGCAGCTTTTGAAATTGCCTTTATTGCTAACTGACTGCTTATTCCTATTTTTCTGTCGTCGTATTCTGGATAGATATTTCCTAAGAGAAGATAAATGACTTCTCTGTCTCCTTTTTCCAGCTCTTTCAAGAATTCAGATAGAATTTTTATTTTCTCGAGCCTCTTTGTTGTCGAAGAAACAGCTTCATAAAGCTCTGCAAGCTTTTTATATCTCATAAAATAGGAAACAAAGGGAAGTTTTTAAGATTTTACTTAGACATACTTCTTCTTATATTGATTTTCTTTTTTCTTCTAGAATGCCTTCTAAGTCCTCTTGACTTTATTGCACTTGAGGTAAGTCCTCTAAGAGCCCTTTTCTTGTTTTTGCCTTTTGCGAGCCAATTCATTTTTTTATCACTTTTTATTTCTGGCCTGTTCGAATCTACGAGAATAACTTCATAGAAATAATTCATTCCGTCTTTTCCTATCTGATAAGAATTCAGAACTTCGAGGTTCTTGTATTTTTTCTGGGTTCTCTGTTCTGCAATCCATTTGTAGTTCATCTTGAGGGTTTTTCGAGTGTGCATCCTCTTGCTTCTTCTTCCTTTGTTCGGCCTGCTTCTCTTGTGCCCCCCTCTTCCTATTCTCACTCTTATTACAACGATTCCTTTTTTATCTTGATAGCCTAAAGCCCTTGCTCTATCGAGCCTCAATGGTTTCTCAACTCTCGTGAAAACTCCTGTTTTTCTCCATTCTGTCATTCGCTTTCTGAGAGTTTCTTCATCTGGCTTTTTCCAAGCCTTTTGAATATAGTGATACATTCCTTTAGTCATGTTAATTTTAAAGAAAATTGGTTTTTAAAACTTATTAATAATGTGGTTTATTAATTTAGAAAACCAGTACATAGGCAATTTTTGTCATAACTCGGGTTGATAGTGGTATCAGTACAGCTAAGAGGATAATAACCTCCCGGAGCAGGGTTTGGGTTCCATCTCCAAACTTTTAGGCACTCACCAGAATAAGCATTAACTCCAGATGGCTCAGTTGCACATGAGGTACTACATGAGATAGCTGAACTCCACGTTATAGTTTTATAATACAGAGCAGCTCTGCCTATTGATAATTGCGAAGGGATTATTGGGATGTCTGTTTTTGCCCAGCTTTTAACTGTTGGGTCTGTTTCTGTTTTAATAGCTAAGGGATCTGTCTCTGTAGTTATTCCTGTATCACTACCACATTCCCATGCATTTCCTGCAGAATTCATTTTTAAAATCTGATTTGCACTACAAGTAGAAATCTCAGTATATGGGTGTCCGGCTCCTGAAGGAGAATATGTAGCCGCATAAACTCCAACGCCTATAGCTGCAAGAATTCCAATAGCAATAAAAGTATAAAGCCATCGGTTTGTCAGATGAATATTTACTTTTAAACCCCTCTTCTTTTTCATAAATAAACTAATGATATAAGGTTTTTAAAACTTATTAGAAATTTAAAGTACCAAGACAGAGACATCTTTTCTGTCTAGATATAGTATCAGCACAAGTAGTATATTGCCACGCATTTGTCGCATACTCAAAGATCCAAGCATAAAGGCACATATGAGATTCAGGAGCAACGTCTGGTCCTCTATTTATGTCACATAATTCATTACAGCTATTGATAACAGCATAGCCGTAAGTGTGTATAGTATATAAGACTGTTTTCTGGATTATAAGACGTGAGAGATTTGCAGTTCCAACAACGCTTACACTTCCAGTAATTGTCGGATTGTTTGTTTTTGCCCAGCTTTGAACTGTTGGGTCTGTTTCTGTAGTTATTCCTGTGACAGGCCAACTTGTTCTACAATCAGTTCCTATACAAAGACCAGCGTCTCCCCTGATTTGTCCAGGAGTATAAATACTTTTGCTGTTATAGGCTCTTAGCCAACTAGTATCTGTCATATACCAACCACCGCCATAAGTTTGACTGTACCAGCCTGTTTGACCATAAGTTCTCAACCATCCGCCACCATCATCTCTGAGAGTTCCTTCAGGCGAAGTAATTGCACCCTCTACATAAAGAGGGTTAGTGGATATGCTTCCAACATCATCACTAGCACAAATCCAGGCATTTCCAGCAGAGTTCATTTTTAAGATTTGATTTGCACCACAAGTAGAAATCTCAGTGTAAGGATGTCCTGCTCCTGAAGGAGAATAAGTAGCAGCATAAACTCCAACACCAATTGCTGCTAGAATTCCAATAGCAATAAAAGTATAAAGCCATCGGTTTGTCAGATGAATATTTATTGTTAAACCTCCTTTTTTCATATTATCTATAAGGGTATAAAGTTTTTAAATATTGAGTTTAGAAAAATATTTAAGCAGAGATAAGTGAAAGTTTCAATGAAAAATCTGAAGAGCGCATTGGCGGGAGCACTGCTTTTAGGAACTTCTTTTTTAATTCCACAAACAAGTCGAGGTGATGAAATTGCTCTCCAATTGGGAGTTATTCCTAATTCTGCACTCATAGAGCCAGGGAATCAGAATTTTTATAATTGGGTTTTGTTTCAGAAACTAAAACTTCAATTAGACTTGTTTAATAGTCATTTTTTTCTTGGAGGAGGCGCAAGTGTCTTTGAAGTAACACAAAAAATTCCCCCTTCTGCAGATGTGTTTTGCAGTAATGTAAGTGTTTTCACTGGATTACAATTCAAGAATTGTAAAATTGTTGGAGAGTATGAAAGAAGATATCCAAAGAGCCCTTATTCAAATCTTCCAATATTCAATAAAGGTAACAATTCTGTTAGTTTATATTTTGAGTGGAAGAAGAAGTTAAAGTGAGTTAATGAGCCTGCACGGATTTGAACCGTGGACCCCTGCCTTATCAGAGCAGTGCTCTAAAACCAAGCTGAGCTACAGGCTCATGTATTAACACTACTTTGATAGGAATAATACTTATTTAAAAGTTTTTGGAATTGTTAATTTAAGTCCTCGCTAGAAAAAGCGATTTTGTTTTCCAAATAAGCCTTCAATTTTGCTTCTTTCTTTGCTGCTTCTTTATCCTCTGGATTAAAGAGCTTGTACTTTCCATCCTTTGTTTGTATCAGCTCAAAAGTATCCCCTCTTCTTGTCTTAACAATTAAATCCTTTCTATTGTCCCCATTTAGATTAGCATATTGAGCAGAAATAGGAGTAGAGAGGTAATCTTCTCTTATTTTGATAAAAGCAGTAAGTGCAAGAACAGACACACTTATAGCAGAAATCCTATTTATTGTTCTAACTAGCCGACTCTTTAAACTATTTCTTTCTCCAGGTTCTTGATTTTTTAAGTAATTTTTCATAACGAAGCAAGAAAGATGGCATTTATAAATCTTTGGTTTGTGACTACTCCTTAGGAGCTACTTTTGGGCTTTTTTGCCTTTTAGTTTTTTATAGCTAGTTCGAGAATCAGTTTTCCTTCTGACAAGTCATAATTGGTTATTGGCAGATTTATCGGAATCTTTTTTATATATGCTTTATCTTTTGCAATAGCCTTTATCTCTATGCTGTTTTCCAGTTTTGTGATTGAAACATCATCAAGAGACTTTACTCCAGGCATCTCGATTTCGTACATTATTTTGTTGGACAATCTTCTGATGCTGGTTTTTGGTTCTTCACGCTTCAAATTTCCGAATTTCTTTACCTTTTCTTCTGTGAAAGTATTCTGCTTCAGTTTCTCTTTCACTTCTTTCTGAACCTGCATTTTTGGCTTTTCTCCTAATTGAGTAACCTTGATTTTAGGAGGACCGTTTCCAAAAGTAGAAATGCTTATACTAATTCCATCTCTTTTGACTTTTTTGTTTTTTTCATCAGGAAAATAATTCTTGTTCAATTGTTCATCAAACTCTTTGCTTAAATTTCTCATAAGCGAATTGAAAAGGGCATTGAGTCCGACAGGAATTTTTATACCATCCATAGACATAAAGTCATTTTTTCCTAGCATCCCCCAATCATCGCTTTCTTCGTCTGAATCAAATCTCTGCCCGCAATGAGGGCAAAAGCTATATTTTTCGTCTACTTTTCTTTTACATCTCGGACATTCTTTTTTCTTAAACATTTCAAAAATTAGTAATATCAATTGTAAACTGATATTTAAATAATTTTGGTAGGGAAAATATGGAAGGTCTCTAATAAAATGCGCCTACAACGTATTCACTCGAACAAATATGGATTAATCTCGTGAATGCGCTGTCCGGGAATTGAACCCGGCTCTAAACCTTTTTCTGTTTGACGAACGCCCAAGCGTGGTCATTCGTGGGAAGGTTTCATTCTGCCGATTAACTAACAGCGCTTTGTATTTTGTATTATAACAATCCTTATATATTTTAAGTTAATTATAAAAAAATGCCAGAAAGCCATTACGCATAGGCTTTGCGAGACACTGAAGATGGTAGAAAGAACAGAAATTGAAAAGTTTGTAAGATGGCTGATTGCTTCAGATATACTCTACAGGCCATTGAAGAGTTTAGGAGAAAAAGGGCTTAGAAGACTGGATAAAACTGCAAAAGAGATTTCTGATTTATTAAAGGAAGAAGGAGAAGTGGGGGAGAGAGTTTTTGCAAAAATAGAGAAAAAAGAAGAAGAAGAGGCTGCAAGAACCTTGCGAGAAGGAATAACTGCTTTTAAGAAAAAATATCCTGAATATGGAGAAATTCTTGAAAAATTAATAACAGAGAAAAGAATGAAGAGTAACAGATATCTAATTTATGGTTTGCAGGAAGGATTTAAATTAGGAGAAGAGGATTATGTAAGGGTTATGATGGACCTTGGTTTTGACAGGAGAGAGGCATCTTCTGTTTATCCTCATGTTATTGCTATTTCTGAGAGACTCAAGAAAGCAAAAGTTCAGGCTGAAAGAAGAATTTTACTACCTTAGGTTAGCTTTTTATATTCTATTTTTCTACTTTTCTTATGGACAAAAAATTTTACATTACTACGGCCATTGATTATGTCAATGCGAAGCCACATATAGGGCACGCGTATGAGAAAGTCTTAGCTGATGCTATAGCAAGATGGAAAAGGCAGGCAGGAGAAAAGGTTTTTTTCCTTACAGGAACAGACGAAAACGCTCAGAAAAATGTTCTGGCAGCCAAGGAAAAAGGCGTGTCCATTAGCAGGTTTGTAGATGAGAATTCAAAATCTTTTATTGAGCTTTGTAAGAAATTGAACATAAGCAACGATGATTTCATAAGAACCACAGAAGAAAGACATAGGAAAACAGTACAAGATATTTTCAAGAAAGTATATGAAAAAGGTGAAATTTACAAAGGAAAATATGAAGGATTGTATTGCGAAGGATGCGAATGTTTTGTGACTGAAAAGGATTTAGTCGATGGAAAATGCCCAGAACATAATAAAAAGCCAATACTCCTTTCAGAAGAAGCATATTTTTTCAAGCTTTCAAAATACAAGGACAGAATTGAAAAGTTCATTAAAGATTATATCATTCCTGAAGCTAGAAAAAAAGAAATTCTTACGAGATTAAGAGAAGAGGGTTTGAAAGACTTGTGCGTTTCAAGGACAAATTTGGATTGGGGAATCGATTCTCCTATCGACAAAAAATTCAAGGTTTATGTCTGGTTTGACGCACTTGTCAATTACATTTCTGGAAGCAACGGAAACTGGCCTGCTGATTTGCATATAGTAGGCAAAGGAATTAATTGGTTTCATTCTGTAATCTGGCCTGCTATTCTGCTCTCTGCTGGATACGAACTCCCGAAAAAACTTCTGGTTCACAGTTATTTGAATCTGGGAGGAAAGAAGATAAGCAAGAGCCTTGGAAATGTGATAAGCCCTCTTGAATTGGTTAAAAAATATGGAGCAGATTCTGTGAGATATTCTTTATTGAGATGCTCTGTGTTTGAAGATTCGGATTATTCAGAGAGCATCTTAATAGAAAGACACAACAATGAATTGGCAAATAAATTAGGAAATCTCGTAAGCAGAGTTGCTGCTTTGGTAGAGAGATATGGAATTAAAAAAACAGAAAATAAATTAATCAAGAAATTGAAATTGAAAGAAATTGAAAAGCATTTTGAAAATTATCAGATTGATAGAGCACTAAATGAAATATTTGCTTTTATCGATATCTGCAATGAGTATGTTCAGAAAAATGAGTTATGGATTTCAGGAGATAGGAAAATTCTTTATGAATTGGTTGAGAGCATAAAAGAAATTGCTAAACTCTTGTATCCTTTTATTCCTGAAACAAGTGAGAAAATAACTAAGCAATTCAGTGCAAAAAACATTAAAAAGGGAGAAATTTTGTTTAAGAAAATATGAGCGAAACAATTTCTTTTTCAGACTGGGAAAAACTGGATTTAAGAGTTGGAAAAATCCTGAAAGTGGAAGACATAGAAGGAGCAGATAAACTCTACAAATTAACAGTTGATATTGGCTCTGAAAAGCGAACTATTTGTGCTGGGATAAAAGAGAATTACAGTAAAGATGAGTTGAAAGGAAAGAAAGTAATTGTTTTTGTGAATTTGGCTCCAAGAAAACTTAGAGGCATTGAAAGTCAGGGTATGATACTGGCTGCTTGCAATGAAGATGAAAGCGAAGTTATTTTGTTAGCTCCTGAAAAAGATATTGATGTTGGAAGTAGGGTGAGGTAATCACTTCACTAATCCAAACTTCTTGAGAATTCTTTTGACTAATTTTTCCCTGTCTTTTTCAGAATCATAAGGCACTTCCAAAAGTTTTGCAGCAATCTCTTTGTAGGCACGAGCTGCCTTGCTCTTTGGATGCGTGTGAACAACAGCGTCTTTTTGATTTAAAGACTGCTGAACAGAAACATCTTCTGGAACCATCCCCAGAATAGGAACTTCTAGCATCTCTTTAACTGTGTCTGGCTGCGTCTCAAAATCTTTTCTTTTCACTCTCGTGACTATCACTCCTAAAATCGGTCTCTTCATCTGCTCTGCCATTTTTATGGCTTTTAAAGCGTCTGTCAGTGCAGGCATTTCTGGATTTGTCACTATTATTAATTCATCTGCCATCTGAATCAGGGAAAGAGCCTCGTTGCCAAGTCCAGCAGAGCTGTCTATAATGACATACTCGGAAATTTTCTTGAAATCTTCCTTGTAATCCTTCATTTTCTCTGGTTGAATTTTCTTTAGGTCTTTTATAGAGAGAGAAGAGGGCAATATCTTTAATCCGGATTTATGTTCATAAACTGCCTCAAAAACATCTGCTTTGCCTAAAAGAATATGATGGAGATTTATGGGTACTTCTGGGGAATTCAAGTGAATTCCTATATTTGGTGTGGTTATACTGCCGTCAATTATGAGAACATCCTTTCCAAAGTAATTCATGGCAGCTCCCAAGTTTATAGCTGTTGTTGTCTTTCCGACTCCACCCTTCCCAGAACTTATAACGATTACTTTTTTCATTTTAAAGTGTAGAAGATGTTCTACGATAAAAGAAATTGCTTTACTTTGCTTATAAATTTTTCTAACAATTCAGCATATTCTTTGAGTTTTTCAAGATTGACATCTACTTCTTTTCCTTGGTAAAATACTTTTAATGTGACGTTTTTCCTGAATTCTCCAATCCTTTCTGTCCGTAATTCACGGATTTTTCTGAACATTTCATATAAATCAATAACCTCCAAAAATTCCTTGTCTTTTTTGAACAAACTTCTTATTTGCTCTATCATTCCTACTGGATTCGTGGAAACAGAAGAAATTTTTCTCTTCTTTTTTGCATGTTCCAGTATTTTTTCTATGCTGGTTTCAATCATTCTTCTCCATCTTAGAATGAGATTCATAATTACGTCACAGGTTTTCGTGTATTTCAAACTGACATAAAGCAAATGGTCAGCACTGATTTTTTCCTGAATTATATCTTCCATGCAAATTTTCAACCCCTTTAGAAGTATAATTTTACAAGACTTCCGAGTTTTTATATTTATCTGCAATTAATTCATTATATTTTTAGAATTAAGATAACCTGAGAATTGCTTCTGCCAAATCGCGTGTTTCCTGCAGAGCATTTCTGGCCTCTTCTCTTGTGCAATTCGTTTTTTGCATCAGAATTTTTATGTCTTCTTCAGAAAAACTTTCCCTTTCAGTTTCAGAAACATCTCCTGTTATCTGAAAAGACTCCTCTCCCTTTATTTTTATCATGACTACCTGCGGATTTTTTATTACTAGACTTTTCCCGTCTTCTTTTTCAATTATGACTTTTGAAGAAGGAACCTCTTCTTGGCTCATTCCCAACTGTTTCATAACAGCCTGCATCTTTTTGGGGTCGAGATTTGGAAACATTTTATCCTGTTTATTTTATAAAGAAAGGCAGTGCAATTCTGAATGCGACAATCAGAATTATAAATAATACTATGTGAATTGGTTTTAGGTTGAATTTGCTTTCATACTCTTCTTTAAACCTTACTAATCCGCCAAAGCCAGAGGGCATATTTACGCTATTGTCTGCCATAAAATAACTAAAAAGAAGAGGTATTTAAAATTTGTGCAAAGAGAAGCTTTAAAAATTTCTTGTTCATAATTAAGTTATGACTGAATTTGATGTAAAAAAAATTGAAGAAAAATGGAAGAATTTTTGGGAGAAAGAAGGAATTTATTCTTTTAATCCGAACAGCAAATCCAAAATATATTCTATAGACACTCCTCCACCAACTGTTTCAGGAAGAATGCATATAGGACATGCCTTCTCTTACAGCCAACAGGATTTTATTGTGAGATACAAGAGAATGAGAGGATACAATGTTTTCTACCCATTTGGAGCAGATAACAATGGTGTTGCGACAGAAAGATTAATTGAAAAGGAAGAACACGTAAGAAGCAGAGATATGTCGAGAGAGGCATTCATAAAACTCTGTTTGAATTATCTGAAAAAAGAGCTCCCTCTTTTTATACAGGACTGGAAGAATATCGGAATAAGCTGTGATTGGAAAATGTCTTATTCTACAATAAACGAACACTCAAGGAAGATAAGCCAGTGGAGTTTTTTAGATTTGTACAAAAAAGGAAGAGTTTATCGGAAAGATGCTCCTGCAATGTGGTGTCCTGAGTGCCAGACAGGAATCTCTCAGGTAGAAGCGCAGGATAAGGAAATGGAATCTACTTTCAACGATGTTGTATTTAAAGTTGATGGGAAGGATTTGGTTATTGCTACCACAAGGCCAGAATTGCTTCCTGCTTGTGTTGGTGTTTTTTATCATCCTTCTGATTCGAGATATAAGAAGCTGAAATGCAAAAATGCGAGAGTTCCTCTCTTCAATTTTGAAATTCCTATAATGGAAGACGAAAGGGTTGACAGAGAAAAAGGAACAGGAATCGTGATGTGTTGCACTTTTGGAGACCAGACAGACATGGAATGGCAGAAAGCTTACAATCTTCCTATAAGAGAAGCAATAGGCAGGGAAGGTAGGATGACAGAAATAGCTGGAAAATACAGAGGAATGCCGATAAAAGATGCGAGAAAAGAGATGATTGAAGATTTGAAGAAGCACGGGCTCTTAAAGAAACAGGAAAAAATAGTTCATATAGTTAATGTTCATGAGAGATGCGGGACAGAGATAGAATTTGTTAAGAGCAAACAGTGGTTTGTTAAATATTTAGATTTGAAAAAACAGATGATAGAATGGGGAAGAAAGCTGAACTGGTATCCGAAATTCATGGAAGTTAGATATGACAACTGGATTAAAGGACTGCAATGGGACTGGCTTATCTCAAGGCAGAGATATTTTGGAATTCCGTTTCCTGTGTGGTATTGTAAGAAATGCGGGGAAATCAGTGTGGCAGAGAAAAAAGATTTGCCTGTTGACCCTTTAGTAGACAAGCCGAGCAAAAAATGTCCAAAATGTGGAGCTAATGATTTTGAAGCAGAAAGAGACGTTCTTGATACCTGGTTTACTTCTTCGATGTCTCCAACAATAGCAGTGAAACTCTTGGATAGAGCAAACCAGGAAAAAGCCTTTCCTATGTCTCTGAGGCCTCAGGCGCACGAGATAATAAGCTTCTGGCTCTTCAACACTGTTGTGAAGAGTAATTTACATTTCAATAAAAATCCGTGGAAAGATGTGGTTATTTCTGGCATTGTTACGCTGAAAGGGGAAAAGATGTCAAAGAGCAAAGGAAACGCAATTCAGCCACAGGATGTCATAAAGAAGTATGGGGCAGATGCGATGAGATACTGGGCAGCCTCTTCAAAACTCGGAGAAGATTTCGATTACCAGGAAAAAGATGTCGTTACAGGAAAAAAGTTTGTAACAAAGCTGATGAACGCAACTAAATTTGTCTTTACAAA
>Ga0153915_10001370_pt1 | contig 22337 bp, 17 predicted proteins | sample Opewatmetagenome_2_FD_107003 | JGI IMG/M metagenome (GOLD analysis project Ga0153915, IMG submission 107003) | Freshwater wetland microbial communities from Ohio, USA - Open water 3 Core 3 Depth 3 metaG | ecosystem: Environmental > Aquatic > Freshwater > Wetlands | place: USA: Ohio, Lake Erie...
GCTCTCTTTTGTACATAAGCAATTTCATCGATGGTTAATGAGTGCCCATAATAGAGGACCGATAATAGGGCATATTTCTTCCCAAGCTTATCGATCAACGCCCAAAGATGAGAATTTAAAGATGTGGTTGAAAGAAGTTTGTTTAACCCTGGAAAGCGAGGACCGGGCAGATGGATACCCGTCCTCTGGGGAGTGTGTCGACACTCGCGTAGTACCAGGGTGATCAACCATACCCGGGAGGAGACCTCCCCCCAATACTTGTGTCGGGCTAATACCGCCTGGGAGATCGCATGTCGGACAACCACGGCAGCCAGCTCAGGAATTCCCACCAGGACTACCGCCAGGCGGAGTAATTCACGCCCGTGCTCTATAAAGAGAGTTTCACCTAACAGGGCATTGCTGACCTGAATCGATTGGAACATGCCATCCAGGCTGGGTGGGTGCTCGGTATTGGGAAATTCTACATCATGAAAGCCGCTCAGGGGTACCTCCATTTGCGGTCGACATGGGTACGGTGTTGATAAGTATAAACCAGATCCTGGGGAAAAAACCACTTTCTACTACCGCGGTATAATCATCCACCCGTCTGGTATAATCTCCGGTTGGTTTGATAAACTATATCCTTTAGCCTATTCTTTATTCCCTGATCCTATGTTAAAACGCCTTTTATTGTTAACCATCTTGTTCTTTATATTCACTATATTCCCCCTTAATCATCCTCCTGCAGCCTATGCTCAAGGTAATTCAACCGTGTCTCAGGAGTTGTGCTTGCCGGGTGTTTACTTGAACCAGACGACGGACTGCTTACCACTCGGTCCTTCGGAGTACCTGACGCGCATGGCAAAATCCGGCATTATCTTCCCGTTAGTGCCTTTAGCAGCGCGGAGCATTGATCCGAAGCTGGGCAGTGTTCCATACCTGTATGCAGAGATGAAGGATGGCGCCGCAAGCGTGTACGGCACCCTGGAGGATGCAGTTGCAAAAAAGAACTCGGTCAACCAGATCGGCCCTGGCAAGCTAAAGTATGTATCATATACAAATATTGAGACGGTCGGTGGGCAGCTCTACTTTCAGCTCAGGAGTGGGGAGTGGATCGCAGCCAGCGACGGGATTTCCCAACGCGTTTCCTTACCAAGCAGTTTCCGGGGCGGGTTGGAGTTTACCCAGACCCCTTTGAACAGTTTTGGTTGGATCGTTCCCCTGGAATATGAAGTGGAATCGAAACGTTCACCGGGTGTCAAGGTGAAAGATTACACCGGACATAAATATTTACAATACCAGATCGTCCAGGTCTATGCAACCCAAAAGGTTGGCGATGCCGATTGGTATCTGATCGGTCCGGACGAGTGGATGGAAGGACGGCGAATTGGCCGGGTGAATCCTAACACGACTCCCCCAGCGGGAGTCAACAATGGGCGTTGGATCGAAGTTAACCTGTTCGAGCAAACGGTGGCAGTTTATGCGGATAACCAACTGATTTACGCCTCCTTAATTGCCACAGGCCTTCCACCCTTTTGGACCCGTCCAGGATTATTTAAAATTTATAAAAAGTTGGAAAGCACTCCCATGAGTGGGTCATTTGAGCTTGATCGCTCGGATTTTTATTACCTCCAGGACGTTCCGTTTACGATGTATTATGACGATGCGCGGGCTTTGCATGGGGCTTACTGGCGTCATCGGTTGGGCTTCCCACAATCGCATGGATGCGTCAACTTATCAGTGGCAGATGCCCATTGGCTCTATAACTGGGCTAGCGAAGGCGACTGGGTATATGTGTGGGATCCGTCCGGGAAGACACCCACCGATCCAGAGGCGTATTCCGGTGGGGGTGCCCCTTAATTTCCGGGTTCATTGTAAAGTAAAAGATAGGGGAATGGTATAATCCTTTAATAATTTTCACGAAAGCTAATATTTCATGAAAAGGGTGTCTAACCTTACCATCTTGCCAGAGTTGTTTCGCCAATATCCAGATATTCAGGCGGTATATTTATTTGGATCTTTTTCTAGCGGGAAGACTCATTCCGAAAGTGATCTGGATTTGGCGATCATTCCCAGTAGCAGAGAGATTCATCAAAGACGATTAGATCTCCTGGCTGATTTGGCCCGTCAAGGTTTCGAAAATGTAGATCTTGTTTTCCTGGATACGGACGATATCGTCTTAAAATTTGAAGCAATACACCAGAATCGACTTATTTACCAAAGAGAAGATTTCGACCGGGGATCGACATTTTCATTAGTCATACGTCAATACTTTGATTTCTTACCCTATCTCAATGTCCAGAGGGAGGCCTATAAAAGGAGGATCTTGAGTGGTTAGATCAGAGGTAATCCGCAAGCGCTTGAATAAACTGGATCAATATCTTTCGATATTGTATAAATTTCAAAGGTATCGTAAGGATGAATTTCTTGAAGATCCAGAACATTATGGCAGTGCAGAACGTTTTCTCCAATTAGTCATTGAGGCAATCACTGATATTGGAAGCCATATTGTTGCCGATGATGAGTTGGGTATTATCAATACATATAGCGATATACCTGAAATATTAGCAACCAAAGGTATTATCGATGCAGACCTTAAAGATCAGTGGATAAGGATGATTGGTTTTCGTAATGCATTGGTTCATGAGTATGTCGATATAGACCGGGAAATCGTGTATGATGTATTAATTAACCATCTCGCTGAAATCGAAGACCTTAAGAAGATATTCGCCCAGTTTTTATAAAATAATTTGATTGGAAATACGATTTTCGATGAAAAAGCTCGGGTCATCAAATCTGATGACCTGAGCTTTTTTTAATAGCAATAATTCGTGGCGGAGGTCGGTTTAATACCGAAGTAACGCCCCTATATTATTAATCTTCTTAGCTAACTCGTCATCATGTAAAACATCTACATCGCCACCTAGTTTCATCACCTGGCGGACCGCCATCTCGACGGCATCCGGGAATTCCTCAAACGTATTACTACAGAATGGGCAAACCGGAATCTTTTGGGCGGTTATATAACCACAACCTTTGCATTGATATCCTGGAGCGTGGTACCCTTCCCGAATTAATAAACTTTGAATACGACCTTCGCGGACCGCACTGAGGGTGTCATCCAGGCCGATCCCGCCACCTCTACCTTTAGCAGCAGAGGTCACGATAGTATTTACCAGTTTTTCGTAGCGACGGTGATCGGCTTCGCGACCAATTTGCATGGCGCGTTCTAAGACCTCGTCTTTGCTGGCAGTCATACTCATCGGGAATGTTCCGACGATCAAGGATTGCCAGGCTTTTGGCAATAAGCTACGGAAAAGGGCTACATTATCCTCGGTTCCACCGATAAGCACCCGGCGGGTATTGTTTTCAGCAAAAAAACGGGTGGCAAAACTGGCAGCTTCCCGCATATTTCGCTCAGCTACTTCCTCACCACTACTTGAGCGTCCCGCTGCGCCTCCACGCCTGCCGGGTAGGGAGGAAGCGCTCCCGCGTTTGATATGGCGGACACTTTCTCCCATTGTCCCTTCTTGTTCGCGCAACTCTCCCAGATGAAAAGAAAACAGGCGTGCTCCTTGTTTGTCTACTAAAGCAACGCCATAACCGCCGAATGCATCCAGCAGGTCTGCCAGGGGTTTGACATAGGGTTGGTCGCTGATCCGAATCTGGTCGCGTATAGCGACTGCCAGCGGGTAAGCACGCAGATAATTATCTGTTGCGCAGGAGAATATTGCTACACCGCGCCCTGACCAATCAAACTGATGGTCTATAAAATTGTAGACTGCCTCCCCATCTTTGCTTAATTCGATATCCTTAAGCATACTTCGCAGGCGTAGTTTATAAGCGTCTGCGCTACCTTCAGATGGATCGATATTCAGATAAACACTGAGCACTGGTTGTAGTGCTTTGAAACCCAGCAATTCCTGCAAATCACTTTCCGTTAGCATAATAACCTCCTATATCTAGGGGAATTGTCAGCCGTGCAGCAATTAAACAGCTACCAGGATGACGCGGGGGTTGTGGAACGAACAAATGAATGAGGTGGAGCATGGGTTAGCTTTTTGAGGAACGAGCTAATTCCTGGAATAATTCTTTCTGCTGGGGTGAGAGGTTGCGAGGAATTTTAACTTTAGCGTGCACGTATAGATCCCCGAACGATTGAGGGTTGCGAATTTTTGGCATCCCGCGACCTCCCAACCGGAAAGCCTGACCAGGTTGTGTCCCAGGTGGGATCGTAAGGACTACGGTCCCAGTAATTGTAGGGATAGTGACTTCTCCTCCCAAAACAGCGGTTACTAAGTCGACTGGCACCTCAGAGTAGAGATCATCTCCCTTGCGTTCAAAGCGCGAATCGGGAGCGACCTGGATAACCAGGTAAAGGTCGCCTTTCTTTCCTTCCACACCTGAAGGAACAACATTGGATACTCGCACCTTTGTGCCAGTCCGGGCACCTGGAGGTGTCTTAACTTCCAAACGGTGACCATCGATTTCTAGCCTGCGTGTACCACCGTGAAATGCCTCTTCTAGGGAAATTGTCATTTCCTGTTGGAAAGTCGAATTCGGATCGCGGGTACTCCGTCCAGCGCCACGCCCGTAACGATTTTGTACTGTTCCCATATCAGGCATACCGCCGAAGATTCTCCGGAAGAACTCGGAAAACCCTTCGCCCAGGATGTCATCAAGGTTGCCTCTTTCCACCCGAACATTTCCCCCGGCGGGAGTCGTAAACCAGTCCTCCCAATTGAAGCCGCCCGCAGGTGCTCCCCTTTGTTGGTAGCTTGAGTAGGATTCGCCCAGTTGGTCATAACGGGCGCGTTTAGTCGGGTCGCTCAGGACTTGGTAAGCCTCATTTATTTCTTTAAACTTTTCTTCAGCCTTCTTATCACCCGGATTTCGGTCAGGATGAAATTGTAAGGCCAGTTTGCGGTAGGCACGTTTTATCTGGCTTACACTGGCTTGGCGGTCGACGCCCAGGATTTTATAGTAATCTCTATAATCCATAACACTTCCCAATCATCTCAGAAAAATATTCCCTTATGTATGATTCTATGCCACTCGGGTATACAAAGTCAAGTGTCTGCGGAAAATCTAATATAACATTAACCCAATGCGTAAAATATACCCCTTTTTTAATAACCGTGCTATGATTATATTATGAATACGATCCGGGAACGCGTTCTGCTTGTGGAGCATGATCCAGAAGTTTGTGATCTTATTTCCCGGCAAACCCTCCAACCTTTAGGGTACCGTGTCGCAGTTGTCGGGGCGGCATCGCAGGCTATTCAGGAAGCGGTTAAATTCGCTCCAGATGTTATCCTGGCTAACTTGAGTCTGCCCGATTTAAGTGGGAAAGACCTGCTGGTAGCCTTCTCTTCGCAAGGATTGGAAGTACCCATAATCGTCATTACCGAAAAAGGGATGGAGAATGATGTGATCCAGGCATTTCGTCTGGGTGCTTCAGATTATCTCACCAGCCCGATCCGAGAAGCTGAAGTCGTATCAGCCGTTGAACGGGTCCTCAAGCAAGTCAGATCACGTCGCGAGCGCGAGTCCTTGACACGCCAGTTGAACCAGACAAATGAAGAATTACATCGGCGTGTCCGAGAATTAACCACCATTTTTGCTCTGGGGAAGGCGGTTACTTCTATCACTGACCGGCATGCTCTCCTAAATAAAATTGTCGAAGGAGCTATTTTTGTAACTGAAGCGGATTATGGTTGGATTTTGTTACGTGAAGAACGCGGTAAAGCTTTTATCTTAAGTGCCTGTGGTAATCTACCAAAAACGATATCAGATAAAATCGATCAGCCCTGGGAAGACGGGATCAGCTCACTGGTTGCCTTATCGGGGGAGTCTTTATCTATCTACGGTGAACCTCTAAAACGATTTAAGATTGCCTTTTTAGGTCAGTCAGCCCTGGTCGTCCCCATTAAAGCCAAGAAGGAAGTTATTGGAGTGGTTGTAGTTGTGCGAAAGACGGATAAACCGTTCAGCCCCAGCAGTCAAGCACTTCTGGAGGCAGTTGCTGATTATGCGTCGATTTCCTTGCTCAATACCCAACTTTTCAAGGTCCTGGAGGAGCGAGCCCATTCACTCCAACAAGCTGCTGATATGGCTCATCTTAATGAGCGTATTAAGGATGAAATACTAAAAAGTGTTAACGATGAGATAAAGACCCCCCTGGAGGCTTGCTCTGGTCAGGTCAGGCAACTACTAGATGGACAGATGGGTATAATGAATGAAGACCAGGTTGGCATCTTGCACCTGCTCCAGTCGAAGATGGATAACCTTACCGAGGTGTTGGGTTCGATGAGTAGTTGGCAACCCAAAGAGAATATTAAGCAAAAAACCCTCGTTGATCTTAATGAATTGACACGCCAGGTGATGGCACGCTTCCAACGTATCGCTCACATATCTGGTGAGACTTTATTCGCTGAATTTTCTTCGTCTCCTGTTTATATTAATGCCAATTCAGCCCTGGTCACCAGGATCCTGGAGGGTTTATTATCCAATGCGATAAAATACAGCCACCGGGATGGTATCGTGACCGTTCGTGTGGATTTAAAATTGAGTAATAATTCGAAATGGGCTCACGTAAGCGTGAATGATAATGGAATTGGAATCGATAAAAATGATCTGACCAAGATATTCGAGTCTTCTTACTCATCTAAGAAGACCGCGACTTCCCAATTCGGTGGAGTAGGGATCAGTCTGGCTTTAATTCATGAAATATTAGTAGCCCACGGTGGAAAAGTGTGGGTAGAGAGTGAACCAGGGAAAGGCTCAACTTTTCATTTTATTTTGGCTTCAGTGAGCAAATAATGAAGGGGAATCATTAAAGAATGCCTGGTGAAAATATATTCCTCCTGATTTTGGATACAGAATCCAGCTCAATCCTGGAAAATGTTATCCTGCATCCAGCCGGTTACATAATTACCCAGTTTAATAATGTTAGTAGTACAGTCGAATCATTTCAAACTAAACTCCCGGATTTATTAATCGTCGGGGAAGATCTGGGTGAAATCAAGGGTATTGAGTTCATCAGCGGGATTCGAATGAAATATCCCGAGTTACCAATTATCTTCTTCAACCAAAAACAATCAGAAGCTTTGGAGTTACAGGCTTATCACTCAGGTGCCATGGCATGTATCTCGGCTCCTATGGTTAGTAGCACCATCTTGCAAACTGTGGAGACTTGTTTACTTCATAATAAGCGGATGGAAGAAAGACTAACTCATAAGGCAAAGCGAAACACCAAAACGCTTGAGATGCGTGTGGCTGGTTTAGAGACGCTTACTCGGGTCGGGCGCTCAGTTACTTCATTATTGGATCTGGATGGGGTGCTTAAAGCCGTAGTTGACGCTGCTGTAGAATTAACCGGGGCGGAGGAGGGTAGTTTGTTGCTCCTGGATGAGGCAACCGGGGACTTGTATATGCGCGCGGCCAGGAATTTTCAAGATGAGTTTGTACGAACTTTTCGCTTACCAATTCGCGATTCTTTACCGGGGCAAGTCCTGCGGACTGGAAAACCGCTATTAATCAACGAAAAAATGCCCCAAAAGATAAAGACTTCATATTTGGTTCACACGGTTGTTTTTGTACCGCTTCAAGTGCAGGGACGTGGTATAGGTGTTTTGGGGGTTGATAACCGGCAAAGTGGACACCCTTTTACAGAGCATCATATCCAATTGGTAGCTGCGTTGGCTGATTATGCCGCTATCGCCATTGAAAATGCCAATTTATATTCCCGAACTGAGGTAGAGCGAAAAAAACTCGAAGCTGTCCTTACACACGTAGAAGATGGCGTCATTGTGGTGGATAATGATTTCAGGATTTTATTAATCAATCAAACGGTTTGTTCAACTTTTAATATTACGGAGCCGAACCTGGTTGGTAAACCTATCCACGATATCATCCACCATTCTGAAGTGTTGGAAATCCTCGAAAATGGAAAAACAAAAAAAGCCAACCGTTCTGAGATCACTTTAGAAGATGGGCGAGTTTATAATGCCCAACTCACTCCGATCCCTGATGTGGGCTTTGTTGTGACTATGCAAGACATCACCCACCTCAAAGAGTTGGATAGGATCAAGACCGAATTTGTGAGTACAGTTTCCCACGATTTACGTTCCCCCCTGACAGCAATCCTGGGTTATGTGGAATTAATCGAGCGGATTGGGCCAGTAAGTAACCAACAGCGGGAATTCATCCGGCGGGTACAAACAAGCGTTAATAATATTACCTCACTGATAAACGATTTACTTGATCTGGGACGGATTGAAGCCGGTTTTGATGCACAGAAGGAAATCGTGCCATTCTCAACCGTAATTCACTATGCAATCGATGGGTTACGACCGCGTCTCGAGGCTAAGCAACAAGAACTCCAGATTGACTTTTCGGATGATTTACCTGCTGTCCTCGGGAATCCCGTTCGATTGAGACAAATGCTCGGTAACATTCTGATGAATGCCACCCGATATACCCAATCAAAAGGTCGTATCTGTGTGAGCGCCAGGGCAGAAGGGGATCAGGTGATTGTTTCGATAAGTGATAATGGTCCTGGAATTCCCCCTGCTGATCAGCCATATATATTTGATAAGTTTTACCGTGCCAGCAATGTGACCCCTGATGTGCAAGGAACAGGATTGGGGCTGGCAATTGTAAAATCGATCGTGGAAGACCACCTTGGCAGAATTTGGGTAAACTCTGTTGTGGGGCAGGGTTCTACTTTCACTGTAGTATTACCTGTAACGCAGGAAAGTATTTATGGTGATTAAACTGCTTCCGCTGGGTTTCTTTAAGGAGCCCAGCGGAAGCATTCGCCAAAGGAGGAAACAGCGATAACCAACTAGGAGGTTATCTCATAATCTATGGGGGATGATACTTTAAAAATACCAATAATGTTATGGTAAAAGATCATCTGTAATTCGTGACGTTTCTCACACATAACGAGAGATTAGCATAAGGTTATTTCCTTAAATCACTTAGTATCCCAAAACGTGGGCGAGAAGCGTCTCGCTTTTGTTGCCCCCACAAACCCCGTAAGGAATCAATTTCCGTGCTCAGCTTCATCCAATTTTCTACCAATATTACGATCCCTTCAGTGGTGGGTAGCAATATATTCGGTCCAAGGAAGAGACGCATAGTCCGTTTGGAGAGTGGGTATCCAGTCATCTCCACTGCTAAGGCTGTCTTGCTATAAAATGGCTCCAGGAATCGTTGTACTGCCCAATTGCCTTTCTTTGGGGGGAAAAGTTGACCAAATTGGGCAGGATGGATGCTTTTTATCCGCCGGTAGGAGATTTTTAGGCGTAGGAAAGGGGTCGCCAGTCGTATGTGGTCTTTCATGGCCTGGACATAAGCCATGTTGCGTGCTACCAACATAAAGATTGTGAAGCAGATCACCACCAAAGCAGCTATAAAGATTAATAAATCGTTGGGTGGGTTAAGCGGTGAGAATATACCCCGCCCAGCCCATATCCACCAGGCTGCCATAAGAAGACCTAAGGGTGCGGTTACAGGCCAAAGGCGGTCCATAGCCCGGCGGTAGAGTAAAAGGGGATATCGTTTACCTGATCTTCGTGCTCTCATCTTATGATCATTATATCCAGTGCGGTTTCATGTTTAATCTTTGTTGAGTGGAAGTGTAAACCAGAATGTAGATCCTTTCTTTAACTCACTGGTGACCCCGATTTCACCACCCATAATTTCCAGGAATTTCTTTGCTACTATTAATCCTAATCCCCATCCTTGTTGATCTCGTACGGCCGGATCCTCGGAACGGAAGAATTGTGTAAAAAGCTCTTTTTGATCCGTTGGGCTAATTCCAATTCCGGTATCAGCTACCTCGATTTTCACTTTATTACCTTCGACGCGCGCTTTTACCGTGATGGTACCTCCAGTAGATGTGTATCGCCAGGCATTATTGAGCAGGTTTGTCAGCACCTGGACAACTCGACCGGCATCAGCATATACCGGGGGAAGATCGCTTGGAAAATCGACCACTAAAGTCTGGTCTTTCTCTTTAAATTTGATTTGGTAACTCTGTAATGTCTCCTCGATATATACGGGCAGCGCGATTAACGCCAGTTCCAATTTGATCCGACCTGAATCAATATGGGATATATCCGAAAGGTCTGACACCAGAGCGGACATTCTATCCACGTTATTCCGGATTACACCCAAAAAGTTTGCTTGTTGTTCGTTAATCGGACCAACGGCTCCTTGGCGTAAAAGATCGGTATAACCTTTTATCGAAGTCATCGGTATGCGTAATTCGTGTGTCACAACCGATACAAACTTCGTCTTTGCCTGGTTAGCTTCCTGGATGGATTGTTCCATCAATTCTAAATGCTTCCCCGATTCCAGCACAGCTTTGTGTAAATCATCCGGCAGGGGGTATGATAATAATTGGTCCAGGGTGACACGAATTGGATCGACTAAGTATTGTAAGGATTCATCTCTCATAATGTTCACTCTTCATTTTGGTTTGAATAATACTCACATAGATCATTAATCGGGCAGGTTGGACAATCGGGTTTATGTGGATGGCAGACTTCCCTCCCCAAACGTATTAAATTTAAATGAGCAGTCCTGTATGACTCAATAGGGAACACGCTGGCTAAATGTTGGTGGGTCTGCTCAACACTCATGATAGGTGGACGTAAGCCCAACCGTCCGGTCACCCGATAGATATGGGTATCAACAGGAAAAACAGGTTTCCCGAACGAAAATAACAATACAATCGAGGCAGTTTTCGGACCAACGCCTTTAAACTGAGTGAGCCAGTCATATGCCTGGTCCAACGGCCAATCCTCCAAAAAACCTAAATTGAGCGATCCCCTTTCGGTTGTAATAGCGCGCAATACTTCCTGGATACGGGGACCTTTTTGATTAGCAAGGCCGGCCGTCCGTATGGTTTCGATTACCTGTTCTGGAGGTGCATCTCGGACTTCCTCCCAGGTCGGAAAGCGTTTCCGCAAATTTTGATAAGCCCGGTCACGATTGGCGTCATTGGTGTTCTGCGATAAGATGGTGGAAACCAACTCATCCAAGGGGGACATCGAGCCACCCCAATCGGGAGTGCCATACGTTTGTTGTAGACATTGGAGCACAGCCAAAGCTTGTTGTCGTATGTCGGACATCTGTCCTTTTGTTATCTCCATACGAATAAAGCCTACGTTTATGGGTGGTTGTTAAAGTTCAAAGTAAAGCAGGGGCGTCCTTGTCCAACTTCTAGTTTACGCCAATTGCGGATGGGAAAAGTCGGTCCATAATCGCTTAGTTTTTGGATTTCGGTGCTACCAATAACACCTAACTGGCGTAAAACTTCGAGCACAACTGCTGGTCGGACGTGACCCAAATATTCTTTTGGCGCGCTAGAACGTCCCTCCAGGTCGCCATCCGATATTTTAATAGCGATCCCAATCCCACAATCTGAAGTTATCTTACTATGGGGTAATAGACCCAATGCCTGGTATCCTTCCGCGCCACCTTTACATAAGATCTTCCCTTGCCCGGTTTCCATAAGGTGCGTGTCGAAACTATCCGGACCACCGACCATATCGGGATTTGATATCATTGCCGTAGTAATAGTCCGGCATGCTGAGGTCCGGTTGTCGGATAAGGTGGAAGGATCACAAAGGCGTGCATACCCTAAAGCACAATTATATAGGGGGATTCCAAATGTGGGTACTGAGCAACCATCGATTCCTATATTCACTTGTTCAGGCATCAATCCGCACATTTCAGCGAAAGTATGTAAGATTTCTTGTTGTACTGGATGAGTTGGGTCAGTGTAGGGTAGGTTACCGGTCGGGTCAATTGACAGACCTTTCATCCGGGTATATGCCAACATGCCAGTATGCTTTCCAGAACAATTGTGACGGTTAGGCGTGATTTCTTCTCCCCGTTCACGCATAGCTTCTTTCGTGGCTTTATGCGAGATTGGATGTGTACCACACAATAGGTCGCTCTCTTTTACGCTTGTTTTTCTCTGTATTTCTTGTACGACACGTACGTGCTCATCTGTACCGGAATGAGAGGCGCAGATCAATGCAATCTCGCGGAGCGTAAGCTGATAAGCTGCCTGACCCCCATGTTCGATAAAGGGGGTTGCCTGGAACGGCTTCGCAGAAGATCGTAAGAAGGTTACAGCCTGAGGATCCCCATGCCAGGCTAACAACTTGCCCTTAGAATCCACCACGGCAACTGCGCCATAATGGATGGATTCGACGATCTTTCCGCGTGTAAATTCAAAAATAGGGAGAAATGGATTATTGTTCGGCATCGATTAACCTGGATTGGTTAGCTATATCCATTGGGCGATATAGGTGCAGGTAATATTGGTTGAGACCGTGTTTTAGGCGCTGGGCGTATTGTTCCTCTAAATGAGCAGGGAATTCAATCTCTCTCAGCAGGGTGGGTACTAAACTTTCTGTTGCTTCAGGGGGCGCATTGCGGTTGGCTATCCTCTCTAAACCTTTGAAGATCCGTTTCAATATACGATTTTGGGCGCGTATGGCTTCATAAGGTACCGCGCCTCCTCTGCCGCTGATGATCATGTGGTCTTTATATGATGTCAGTAATAATTCTAATGCAGCCTGCCAGGCTGGAATGTCTGCAGTTGCCAGGAAAGGGGGCTGGTTATATAGGACAGCATCTCCCACAAAGATGATCTTGTAATCAGGGATGATAACCCAAATTGCTCCCGGAGCCGATCCGGGGTGATGTTCTAGAACGACGTCGGGTGGTCCCCAGTGTAAGAAGATGCGATTCGTAAAGGTAATATCTGGCATCGCCCACCGTGTTCCTACTGCATCGCTATAGGTCTCCCATTCTGCGCCGCTATCGATGTTTTGTCCTTTAAAAACTAAAGGGCGGCTGCGGAAAACTTGAGCGGTTTTTTGATGCGCAATGATGGTACATTCTAAAGCGCGTGCTCCCAGTGTCCGATCAGGATGGGCATCTAGGTTAATCAAAACCCGGTTGGCGCTGCTGCCCTGGTTGATCAAGGCAGCCCGCCAGGAACGGTTATCCTCGGGGCGAAGGGGTGCATCAATTAATAGGGTTCCATGGGCGAATACAAGTGCACCCAAGGTAACCCCGGGGTAAATAGTTTCGACAAAGATTCCGTTCTCTATTTCTTGCATAAAAATTACCTTAAGCAGGATTTGTTGCAACCGGTATAGTGAAAACGAACCGCGCTCCTGCTTTTAGACTGCTATCTAACCAAATTTTACCGCCGTGTCCCTCTACTGCTAACCGGCAATACGCTAAACCTAGACCTAATCCTTTAGGTGCCTCGCGGTAACTCAGGCGTGTAAATTTTTGGAAGATACGCTCATGTTCCGATTCCGGGACGCCGGGTCCATTATCCTCAACCCATAATTTTATCCAACCATCATCCTGCTCTCCGCCCAGTTGTATTTTCCCGTTCTGTTGGGTATATTTGTTGGCGTTTTCTAATAAGTTCACCAAGACTCGCCGGATCATGTCTATATCTACCAATACTTGGGGTAAGCCAGCGGGGACATTGTTGATCAGTTCTTGATTTTTACTTTGGGTAAGAGGAAAGACTGTTTCCACTGCATCTTGTGCGAGGAAGGCGGGGTTGATAACCAGGCGGTTCCTGACAGGTTGACCGGCTTCTAAACGATTTATGTCTAAGAGAGAGTTAGTTAGTCGCTGTATACGCTCGGTGGAGCGTTTCGCAATATTTACCATGGAGGTTAAAGATGAGTCGTGGGTTGGGTTAAGCAAAGTTCCGATTACGTCCAGGCTGGATACCACATTCGCGAGTGGTGATTGCAGGTCATGATATATCATCGATAACAAATCATCGCGCAGTGTGTCCAGGTTCTTGCGTTCGGTGATATCGCGAAAAATCCATTGTAGATGGGCTAACTCTTCAATATAAACCTGGCGTACGTACACCTGGATTGAGATTGGTTGATCCTCTTTTGTCTGTAACTGGGATTCGTAAGTGACGGTTGTTCCCTCTGCCAGGACTGAAAAATATGTACCAGTTTTTTCCTCGTCTAGTTTATGTAGCTGGCTAATTTTCATTCCGAGTAGGTCTTGTTTGTTATAGCCAGAGATGAGCTCAGCCTGGCGGTTGGCTTCGAGAATATTTCCCTCCCAATCGGTAATCATGAGGAGATCAATGCTGTCTTCGAACAGTTCACGATAACGCTGATGAGCAGCTTGCAAGCTTTCGAAAAGTTGTGCGTGGCGAATGGCCGTCCCTGCCAGGCTACCGATCCCGGTAAGTACAAATAAGGCATCCGGATCGAATATCCCATCATTGGGATTCACGGCTTCCAAGACGCCGATCAACTCACCCCGGGAACGGATTGGAGCGCAGGCAATTGCCTCCACATTCAGACCAGTTCTCCGGTTAATTTCAGGATCGAAACGCGAATCTATCATCGTCTCTGGTATGACGACACCCCTGCCCTCGCGTGCCACCCATCCGGCGATGCCCTGACCTATCTTAATCCGGCTGGTTATGCTCTCCATATTTTCCCAGCCGATTGCCGCTCGGAAGGTAAGTTCTTCTCTTTTCGAATCAATCAAAGCTAGCGACACAGCCTGGACGCGCAGGGCCTGGCTGATTTGTTCCAGGATACGAACCAGGACATTCTCAGTATTTAAGCTGGCGGTGATGGCAGCAGCACTCTCAGCCAGGGCAGTCATCACGCGTGCCTGGCGTTGGCTGTCAGCATATAGCCGTGCATTTAAAACCGCGATCCCTGCTTGATCAGATATCGCCTGGACTAGCTCGAGATGCTGTTGGCTAAAAAATCCAGGGGTCTGGTGCACCAGGGTCATGACTCCCACCAGGCGTTCTCGCACCATCAGCGGAGCACTCACTGCGGATTTAGGACCGCGTTCCTCATCAGGCTCATACTTTCGAGAAATCCAACGTTCATCCCGGCTGGTGTCGGAAATCAAAACTGCCTGGTGATTGCGAACCACCCAGCCAGCCAGGCCGCGTTCTAACGTGATGCGTAACCGTTGAGTGGTGTGGTCGTGGAGATGAGAGCCCGTGATTAATGCTGATTCGACCGGTTTACCATTGTCGTCCAAAACAATGATACTACCGCTCAATGCCCCGACGGTCTGCATTGAGAGAAATAATACACGCTGTAGGACAGTACGTAAATCTAGAGCGGCTGCAAATTCGCGGCTGACATGGTATAGCAGCTCTAACGAGGCGCGGCTATCTTTTTCTCCTATTCCATTAATGGATCGGATATCCTGGCTTATTCCCATTTAACAATAAATCTTTTCTAAGCTTCGTAAGTTTTTTAGAGTATAGCATATTTACAGGTTTATCCACCTGGCAAATTGGAAAGATTCCTTGGGCAAGGAAATATTCACCTAAAGAAATGGCAGGTCCAATAATAAAACTTCAGTTGCCAGACGGATATTTACATTCATATCGAGCTGGTTTATACATTTTTCCAGTGCAGATACGATTCGGTAAGCTTTCGTCTGAGTGATTATATTAGCGAGTCTGTTGATTTCGTTAATATAATCTGTATTTATTATAGATGTGGTTACCCCTGAAGTTCGCAACAATACGTCTCTCCAGAATGATAGCCATACCTGTAACACAAAACGGGTCTTATCTTTATCTCTTGTTAGGTTTTCTGCATATTCAAAACGCTCTAGACGATTTGACACGTTTATGCGCTCAAGATCTACTAACCATGTACGGCGTTGTTCTAGAAGCTCGGGTTGCTGGTACAAGGATATGGCGTAACCGGGTCGTCCATTCGATAAGTGAGCTAGAAATTGTGCTTTTTCAGCCGACAAGCCAAACTTTTCATGTAAACCAGTAGAAACCATTTCAATCGGCAATAAGCATAAGCGAAGCACCTCGCAGCGTGAAACAATTGTGGGTAATAGAGTCTCTGTACTATTCGCGGTCAGAATGATAATTACTTGTGGGTTGGGTTCTTCCAACGTTTTTAAAAGGGCGTTAGCCGCGCTGAGGTTTGCTTCTTCAAAGCGTAATAACACTGCGACACGGTACTGTCCTTCGTAGGGCGCCAACGCCAGGGAATGCTGTAGTTCTCGAACCTGATCTACGACCAATTTGGTCCTGCCCGGTTCGGTTTGAACAATATCCAGGTCAGTATATTGCATCCTCGTTATGCGGGAGCAGGTGGAGCAGGTTCCGCAGGGTTCACCTGGAGCCACTGGTTGGGGACAATTTAATGCCTGGGCTAAGCGTAGAGCTAATGTTCGCCGACCTATTCCTTGAGGTCCTGTAAATAGATAGGCTTGCCTTAAATTCTCTTTTAAAATGTGTTCTTTTAATAAATGGACAGCCCATTCATGACCGATTAGATCCCAATCCATGTGCCGATTGTAGCCTATAGGAGGTTTCTTGACAACACCTGTTGACATGCCTGTAAGGTTTCGATAAAATGGAGGTTCAGGTTCGCATACGAGATAAGCAAGAGGGTTATCCCAGTGAGTGGATTATTTCCAGGTAATGAGCCCGACCTTGATCTGGAGGTTCCCGCACCCCCCCAAATAGTTTTTATCGTGGGCCTTGGGAATCCGGGTCGCCAATATCGGAATACTCGCCATAATGTCGGTTTTATGGTGATGGACCGTTTGGCTGAAAATGTAAAAGGTTCTTTCACGCGCCTGCAGTTTAGAGCTTTGGTGATAGATACTCATTATGAAGGGAAACGTCTGATTCTGGCGAAGCCCCAGACTTATATGAACGAGTCTGGACGGTCGGTAGATTCTTTAGTCAGGTTTTACAAGATTCCTTTATCCTCCGTCCTGGTGGTTCATGATGATGCTGATCTACCCTTGGGGACGATCCGTATCCGTCCCGGTGGGGGTTCCGCCGGACAAAAAGGAGTTGAATCAATCATTGATCGTTTAGGCACACAAGACTTCCCTCGTCTGCGTATTGGGATCGGTCGACCACCCGGTCAGATGGTAGCAGCCGCTTACGTCTTACAAGATTTTGACCGCTCCGAAACCGAATTATTAGGAGGAATACTTAACCGCGCTTCAGAGGCAGCCTTATCTTTTTTAACCGGTGGTCTGGAAAAAACAATGAATTATTATAATGGTCAGTTATAAACGATGCCTGAATAGATTTGGTAATTATGTTGGATAAATGAATATGAATCTCGATTTTGTTATTGATAAAATCGCTCAATCAACCGAAGAGTTGGTGTCTGCCATCAAAGATGAAATAAAATTGCCGGCTCTTGGTTTGCGTCGTTCTGCTCGTTTACCTGTGATGGCAGCCTTGTACCAGCAATTACATTATCCCCTGGTATTACTCACCGACCGGGCAGACCATGCTTTGACCCTGGCAGATGAGCTTATCTTGTGGCTTCCAGACGCGCCGCGCTTGTATTTCCCAGAGCCTAACCCTCTCTTCTATGAGGATGCTGCTTGGGGGGAGACGACTCGCCGTGATCGTTTACTGGCGCTGACAGCATTGGCAAATTATCATGTTCCGGGAGCTTCGGTCAGCCCGCAACCTCCAATTATCATTGCACCTATCCGGGCTGTAATGACGCGCACTCTTCCCCGCCGCGATTTCCTGAAGGCCTCTCGTACAATGAAACGGGGGCAAGTTGTCCACCTGGAGGAGCTGGCGCGCCATTGGATCCGGCTTGGTTATGAGGCAGTAAATACGGTGATCGGTCCAGGAGAGTTTGCCCGGCGAGGTGGAATCCTGGATATCTGGCCGCCCGCAGATACATTTCCTACCCGGATCGAGTTTTTTGGCGATGAAATTGAGACGTTACATCATTTTGATCCAGCCACCCAAAGGACGATCAGAGGCAATCGTAACCCTCTGCAAGAAAATCTTGCCCAACCCCAAAATATAGAGCGGATCTTAATTACACCAGCCCGCGAGTATTTACGCTCAGATCAATTACCTCCGGAATTAGAGACGATCGAGAAGTCCCAAGGTTCATTAGACCTCAGTGAGTTTTATATTCCGATCCTTCATCCAATCCCTGGCAGCTTAATCGATTTCTTACCCCGACCAGCCGTGATCCTGATCGATGATGTTTCCGCTCTCCAAGATTATGTGAATGAGATCGAGGAACAGGCGGTAGGGGTACGTGAGGATTATATAGCAGATGGGACTTTACCAGCCGATTTCCCTATACCTTACCTTACCTGGCCTGAGATCCTGGACTCGTTGTCCATGCATCAGGTCTTGGAGTTGGGACCTGTATTTTCAGATCAGGAAGAGGGTTTAGCTCAAAAATTCTCAGCCGGTCCCCGTTTTGGTGGACGGTTGAAACCTGCCATGGACCATATGGCTGAACGATATACCGCTGGTGACCAGCTTGTTATTGTCTCTCGTCAAACAGCCCGGTTAATAGAGTTGTGGGATGAAGCGCGTCTTGAATTGCCTACCGATACCCCTATCTCGGAGCTTCCAGCGCCAGTGTTTATTGAGGGAAGCCTGGCAGAAGGGTGGGTGTATACATCCCAAGATCAGCGCGGGTATCATCTGCTTACCGATGGTGAGATTTTTGGCTGGCGTCGCCCGGAACCCCGTCAACGTCACCGTCCAATTGCAGAAGCCCCTGAAGCTGCTTATGCAGACCTGCAGGTAGGAAGCTTGGTTGTGCATGTAGATCACGGGATCGGGATATTTCAAGGCCTGGTAAGGCGAACGGTGGAAGATAATGAGCGCGAATACCTGTGTATCGAATATGCTGAAAATGATCAGTTATTTGTACCTGTTTACCAGGCCGATCGCCTCACGCGTTATATTGGACCAGACAATCGCGTTCCCTCACTCAGTCGGCTGGGCAGCCCTGAGTGGCGCAACACCAAGTCACGTGCGAAGGAGGCTGTCGAAGAAATTGCTGAAGATTTACTTGAGCTATATGCCAAACGCCAAATTGTAGAAGGTTTCCCCTTTGAGGCGGACACACCCTGGCAAAAAGAATTGGAAGGAAGTTTTCCCTATGTCGAGACAGAAGATCAATTGAGGGTTATATCTGAAGTTAAGAAGGATATGGAAGAAGAGCGACCTATGGACCGCCTGATTTGTGGGGATGTGGGGTATGGCAAGACGGAGGTTGCCCTACGCGCTGCTTTTAAAGCGGTCATGTCGGGAAAGCAAGTGGCTGTCCTGGTGCCGACGACGGTGTTGGCGCAACAGCACTACAACACTTTCCGAGAACGGTTGGCGCCTTTCTCCGTTGAAGTCGAGATGCTTTCGCGTTTTCGTACCCATCACCAGCAGCAAGAGATTCTCGAACGTCTGGCTAAGGGTGGGATTGATATCGTAATCGGGACCCACCGGCTTATTCAAAGCGATGTTCATTTCAAGGAATTGGGTTTATTGGTGATTGACGAGGAGCAGCGTTTTGGTGTAACCCATAAAGAGACCCTGAAGAAGCTGCGAACCGAGGTCGATGTGCTGACTTTAACCGCCACACCCATCCCTCGCACCCTTTATATGGCGTTGACCGGTGTCCGTGATATTTCAACGATTAATACTCCTCCGGAAGAGAGGCTACCTATCATCACGCATGTCGGTCCGTATTCTCAAAGATTGATCAGGCAGGCAATTTTAAGAGAGTTGGAACGAGGTGGTCAGGTCTTTTTCGTTCACAATCGCGTTCAGACCATTGGAGCCATGCACCGACACCTTGAGAAGCTTGTTCCCGAAGCGCGCATCTCGGTAGCTCACGGACAGATGCCTGAAAATGAGTTGTCGGTTCGGATGGAACAGTTTACAAATGGAGAGGTGGATATCCTGTTAAGCACCTCCATCATCGAATCGGGTTTGGATATTCCGAATGCCAATACGTTGATCGTCGATCGGGCGGATACATTTGGGTTAGCTCAGCTTTACCAGTTGAGGGGTAGGGTTGGGAGAGGAGCACAACGTGCCTATGCCTACTTCTTCCGGCATCGACGGAAACCCCCCTCCCTCGAGGGACGCCAGAGACTCGAGACCATCGCTGAGAATACCCAATTAGGGGCGGGTTATTCCATTGCCATGCGAGACCTGGAGATCCGTGGAGCAGGGGATATCCTGGGAACCCGCCAACATGGACAAATTGCCGCGGTAGGGTTTCATCTTTATACACGACTGTTAGCGGATGCAGTATTTCACTTGCGAACGAACTCTCCGATTACTTCAATTCCTATGCCTGTTCAAGAAGGACGGATGCCTGTGGAATTACTGACTTCGATCGATCCCCAAAGGCCGATCGTCAGTGTCGACTTGCCCTTGCCTGTTAACATTCCTGCTGATTATGTGTCCGATACGGATATCCGCCTGCGACTTTACCGCCGTATTGCCAGCTTGCGATCTTTAGCTGAAATCGATGCATTGGAAAGCGAATTCGTTGACCGTTTTGGTCTACTTCCTGAAGCCGTGAAGAACCTCCTTTTCCAGATGAAGGTAAAACTCTTAGCGGAAGAGATTCCTTTGGTTTCGGTCAGTGCAGAGAATGGTCAGATCGTCCTCCGCTTTCCGCCGTTGCCAGAAGGAGTCACTCATCGCACGTTTCCGTATTTAGGATTAGAGGTACGCAGTGGGAAGAATGCCTTGTGGATCCAGGGAACCATCCCAAATTGGCCAGAGATTTTGATGAATGTGTTAGCTGAGCTTGGTGAGTCGAAGGTGATGACCCAATAAGGATACCGCTTATTTCGGACTGGTATGCACTTTACTCTCTAAGGTGCGAGTTAAGATTTTTTCCAGGTTTTGCTTGCTTTTGGGGCTTTTATGTTTACCTCTGCTTAAAGGAATTACCTCTTGTGATTTAGAGCGTTCCATCGCCTGCCTGAGAGCCATCTCCATCGCAGTTGGAATGGGTTGTTCTCTCTCCTCTGCTGCGGATTCCTTAGCTTCTTTGATTTCCTTGCTTTCTTTCGGAGATGATTTGGCTGGCTTTACCGGTATTATTTCCAAAGCCTTCATACTTAATTTGATTTGTTTCTTCTGCCGGTTTACGTCTAGAACCTTAACCTCTACTTCATCACCTTCTTTAACAACTTCGCCTGGAGTACGGATGTAATCGTGCGTTAACTCACTGATATGTACTAATCCAGGTCTCTCTGCCCCAATATCTACGAAGACCCCCCAAGACTCAAGTCGATTAACTTTTCCTTTTACCACCATATCTTTCTTAATCTCACGCCATTCCAGATCAAGGGGTTTTATCATCGTTAATTCGATCCGTTGTTTTGTAGGATACACACGGCGGACCCAAACATCAACGGATTGTCCAACCTGAAGTACATCTTCGATCCGATTAACCGAGTCCTTTTGGATCTGAGATATGTGAATTACCCCGGGTACGCTTAAACCAATATCCACAATAGCACCCGCCAGGGTTATTTTAACTATTTTCCCTGTAAAGTGCGTTTTTCGTCCGAGTTCTTCCAGATTAGTTGGGGTCGCTGATATATTTTCTTCCATAGCGCCACTCTCCCATAATATCCAAATTTATACGCGAATTTGAATTATACCTTGGGGAGATAGATATGTCAAAGATTGGTTAAACTTTCTCTAATAAAACAGGCACTGGCGTTCCACTCTTCTTTGGGACAGGCGGCGGGAAGATAGCTTCGAATTCTTCTTTTGAGAGGGTTTCTACTTCCATTAGACGACCAGCAATCTCATCAAGTTTAGCCCGGTATTGGAGCAAAATCTGCTTCGCTTTTTCATATGCGTCATTGACCAGTTGCCGCACTTCTTGATCGATGATCTCGGCGACAGCCTCGGAGTAATCGCGTTGTTCAGAGATCTCTCGACCCAGGAAAATTAATTCCTCCTTCTGCCCATAAACCATCGGACCTAGCTCCGGACTCATCCCCAGACGAGTGACCATGGTGCGCGCCATGCGAGTCACCCGCTCCAGGTCATTAGAAGCGCCCGAGGTGACATCGTTGAAGACCAGTTCCTCAGATGCACGCCCACCAAGTGCGAATGCCAAATCGTCTTGAAGCTTGGTGCGGCTCATTAAGGTGCGATCCTCTTGCGGGAGCGCCATGGTATAACCACCCGCCAATCCGCGCGCCACAATGGTTACCTTTTGTACTGGATCGACATTGGGTAATACCTGGGCAACGATAGCATGACCGGCCTCGTGATAAGCGACAATCCGCTTCTCTTCCTGACTGATCAGGCGGCTTTTGCGCTCAGGACCTGCGATAACTCTTTCGATGGCCTCTTCGAGTTCTGGCTGTGTGATAACCTTTTTGTTTCGCCGTGCGGCCAAAATAGCGGCCTCATTTACGAGATTCTCAAGATCTGCTCCCACGAAACCCGGTGTTGATCGAGCCAGGACGTTTAATTCTACGTCTGGTGCTAAAGGCTTGCC
>Ga0153915_10001371_pt1 | contig 22334 bp, 20 predicted proteins | sample Opewatmetagenome_2_FD_107003 | JGI IMG/M metagenome (GOLD analysis project Ga0153915, IMG submission 107003) | Freshwater wetland microbial communities from Ohio, USA - Open water 3 Core 3 Depth 3 metaG | ecosystem: Environmental > Aquatic > Freshwater > Wetlands | place: USA: Ohio, Lake Erie...
CTACTCGGCGGACTTCTTCGACGGGAAGCACTACGCTATGCTGGGCGCGTCCTGGGCCACGGACGCGGCGCTGGTGCGGCGCAGCTTCCGCAACTGGTTCCAGCCACACTATCCGTACGTCTTCGCCAAGTTCCGGTGTGTCAGCCGGGGCTGACGGCGTCGTCGCGAGCTGCCGCGGGGCCTCGGTTGCCTTCCCCGACGGCCGCTTCGCGGTCCGCGACCTCACGCTCGACGTGGCGCGCGGCGAAACCCTGGTGCTGCTGGGACGGAGCGGGTCCGGCAAGACGACGACGCTGAGGCTCCTCAACGCTTTGCAGCTCCCCACGGCGGGCGAGGTGCTCGTCGAGGGGCGCGCAACCCGGGAGTGGGAGCCGCACCGGCTCCGGCGGCGCATCGGGTACGTCATCCAGGAGATCGGTCTCTTTCCGCATTTCACCGTCGAGCGCAACGTCGCGCTGGTGCCCGCGCTGGAGCGGTGGGAGCCGCAGCGGATCCGCGCTCGGGTGCTGGAGATGCTGTGCCTGGTCGGCCTCGATCCGGAGCCGTTCCTGCACCGCTACCCGCACGAGCTGTCGGGCGGCCAGCGGCAACGGGTGGGCATCGCCCGCGCGCTCGCTGCCGACCCCGCGCTGCTGCTGATGGACGAGCCGTTCGGCGCGCTCGATCCGCTGACCCGGGCCGAGCTGCAGCGCGAGTTCAAGGCGCTGTGCGCCCGGCTGGGGAAGACGATCGTGTTCGTCACCCACGACGTGCGCGAGGCCCTGCTGCTCGGCACCCGGCTCGCGCTCCTGGCGGATGGAAGGCTGGTCTTCGCCGGCGCTCCCGGCGAGCTCAGGCGCGCGGAGCACCCAGAGGCCCGCGCCTTCGCCGCGACGCTGGACCTGTGAACCTCCTCAGCTTCTACGCGCACAACTCGGGGGAGGCGCTGCGGCTCCTCGTCCAGCACCTGCTCCTGGTGGGCGCGAGCACGTCCGTGGCGGTGGCCATCGGCGTGCCGCTCGGCATCGTGCTGACACGGCGGCCGCGGCTCGGCGCGCCGGTCCTGGGCGTGGCCAACGTCTTTCAGACCATCCCCAGCCTGGCCCTGTTCGGCTTCCTGATCCCGCTGCCGTTCCTCGGCGGCATCGGCGCGAGCACCGCCGTGGTCGCGCTGGTCGTGTACGCGCTGCTGCCCGTCATCCGCAACACCTACACCGGGATCCGGAGCATCGACCCGGCGGTGCGGGAGGCGGGGCGGGGCATGGGCATGACCGACCGTGAGCTCCTGCGGCTGGTCGAGTTTCCGCTGGCGATCGGGTTCATCATGGCCGGGGTCCGCCTCGCGACCGTGATCGGCGTCGGCGTGGCGACGATCGCGGCGGCGATTGGCGCCGGGGGCCTCGGCGTCTACATCTTCCGCGGCGTGGCGATGGTGAACGACACGCTGATCCTCGCGGGCGCGCTGCCGGCGGCGCTGATGGCGCTGGCGGCGGACTTCGCGCTGGGATGGCTCGAAAAGCGGCTGACCCCGAGGGGCGTGAGGGGGGAGCCGCTGGGCGCGGCGGGTGAGCAGGCTCGGCGCTAGCCTCTGCCTCGCGCTGGCCGCGGCGTCCTGTACGCCGCGTGCGGACCGCGTCGTCGTCGGCGGGAAGAACTTCACCGAGCAGGATATCCTGGGCGAGATCATTGCCCAGCAGCTCGAGCGGCGGACCTCGCTCCGCATCGACCGCAAGCTGCACCTCGGCGGCACGTTCGTGTGCCACCGGGCGCTGGAGTCGGGGAAGATCGACGTGTACCCGGAGTACACCGGCACGGCGTTGGTGGCCATCCTCGGGCTCCGCCCCGTGCAGGATCGGGCCATGGCCATGACCCTCGTGTCCCGCGCGTACGTCGGTCGCTATCACGCCGTCTGGCTGCCGCCGCTCGGGTTCGACAACACCTTCGCCATGATCGTCAGGGCCAGCGACGCAGGGCGGCTCGGCGTACGGACCATCTCGGACGTGGCGCGCGTGGGCCCCGGCTGGCGGGCGGGCTTCGGCTACGAGTTCATGGACCGCGCCGACGGGTATCCGGGTCTGGCGCGCCTGTACGGGCTCCGTTTCTCCGCCGCGCCGCGGGTGATGGACCTGGGCCTCACCTACCGTGCGCTGGCCGACAGCGTGGTGGACCTGATCGCCGGGAATTCGACCGACGGGCAGATCGAGGCGCTCCACCTCGTGGCCCTCGAGGACGACCGCCGCTACTTCCCCTCGTACGAAGCGGCGCCGGTGGTCGGCGAGGCCGCACTGCGGCGCCACCCGGAGATCCGGGCGGCCCTGGCCGAGCTGGCGGGCACGATCAGCGACACCACGATGCGGCGCATGAACTACCTGGTGGACGTCGAGCACCGGAGCGCCGAGCAGGTGGCCCGCGACTTCCTCGCGGGACTGGGCGCCAAACCCGACCGGCGCCCGGCCGGCGGCTGACGTCACTGCCGCCAGCCATCGCTCCGGCGGTCGGCTGTCGCTCGAGGCCGTCACCACAAGTGATTCCGGCCGGCCATCACCCTGCCGCTACCGCGCGGGCACAATTGCGATAAGATTACTCGCACTCACAGTGCGAAAGTCAATGAAGCGTTTCCGGCCGCGGCCATTCGCGGCGAGCCTCCTCTGTGCCCTGTTCGTGGCGGGCTGCAGCCGTGGCGTCCGGCCCTCGGTTACGGCGGCCGCGGTCGCACCCGAGGCTGGCGCACGGCCCGAAAGCGCTCCGCCGCCCTACAGCCCGGCCGATGCGCGCTTCATGTCCGGCATGATCGTCCACCACGCGCAGGCGGTGTTGATGTCCGGCTGGGCGCCTACCCACGGTGCGAGCCCGGCGGTGTCTGAGCTGTGCGAGCGGATCATCGTCTCGCAGCGGGACGAGATCGCGGCCATGCAGCGGTGGCTCCGGGAGCGGCATCAGGCCGTGCCTGACGCGGACACCACGTCGCAGAGGATGATGGCGGGGATGGACCGCGCGATGTCCATGCCAGGGACGGCCCACCCGATGCTGATGCCCGGGATGCTCACGGGAGAACAGCTCGCACGGCTGGACAGCGCCCGCGGCCCGACGTTCGACCGGCTCTTCCTGACCTTCATGATCCAGCATCACGAGGGTGCCCTCACCATGGTCCAGGACCTGATGAACGCCCAGGGCGGTGGACAGGACGGCCTCGTGTTCCAGTTCGCCTCGGATGTGAACGCCGGTCAGTCGGCGGAGATAGACCGGATGCGCCACATGCTCGCCGTGCAGCTGCTCGGCGGGCGCAGCCAATGATCCCGATTCTTCCCAAGGAGCCCTTCGTGCCATTCGCCTCGTTCTCTAGACGCGCCGGCGTGCGCCGGAGCGGCGGCTCCGTCCGCCTCCAGAACCTCTCCGCGGCCATCGTGGGCTTCTGCCTCGCCGCTGGCGCCGGGGCGCTCTTCGCCGTGCCCGCCCGGGCCCAGGGTCCCGACCCGCGCGTGGGGCTCCGCGCCGGGTGGATGAACGCCGCCGAAGCGTCCTGGAACCTCAAGCTGGTCTCGACGACCCAGCCGCCGGCGCAGTTCATCAACGCGAGCGATCCGGGTGACTTCCGGTACATCAACTCGGACCTCGCGTTCACCGGGAACGACGTGGTCCAGGGGAACTTCAACGGCTTTCAGATCTGGGACATCTCGCGACCGGGCCGGCCGTCGCTCGTGACGGCGTACGTCTGCCCCGGGGCGCAGAACGACGTGTCGGTCTACCGCAACCTGCTGTTCGTGTCGGTGGAGGCCACGAGCGGCCGGCTCGACTGCGGCGCGCAGGGCGTGACCGACACGGTGAGCGCGGACCGCATGCGGGGCATCCGCATCTTCGACCTCAGCGACATCGCACGTCCCAGGGTCGTGGCCAACGTGCAGACCTGCCGCGGATCGCACACGCACACCTTGGTGACGGACCCCAGCGACAGCGCGAACGTGTACCTCTACGTCTCGGGCGCGGCGCCGGTGCGCTCGCCCAACGAGCTGGCGGGATGCTCGGCACTGACGCCCGACCGGGATCCGAACAGCGAGCTGTTCCGCATCGAGGTGATCCAGGTGCCCCTGGCGCACCCCGAGCAGGCGCGGGTGGCGAGCAAGCCGGCGATCTTGACCGGGCTGACCCAGGCGCCGGGCCATGGCGAGGCGCCGGAAGACGTCGCCGCTGCGCACCGGGTCGCCGATTCCGCGCGGGCCAGGGGCGCGTACGTGGTCACGGTGTTCGGCACGGAGCAGGTGGCGGGGCCGAGATTCATCACGCCGCTGCTCGACAGTGTCGTCAAGGCGCGCGGCGGCACTGGCGTGCCGACGGGCGCGGACAGTGCGGCGCTCCGGGGGGCGCTCCAGGGCATCGTGGACCGGCTGATCAACGGCCCGCCCGGCCCCGGCGGCGTGCGGCCGGGTCCGGTGCAGTGCCATGACATCACCGTCTACCCGGCCATCGGCCTGGCCGGCGGCGCCTGCGCGGGGTACGGGATCATCCTCGACATCCGCGACCCGGCGCACCCGCGGCGCATCGCCGCGGTGTCCGATTCGAACTTCTCCTACTGGCACTCCGCCACGTTCAGCAACGACGGGAGGAAGGTCCTGTTCACCGACGAGTGGGGGGGAGGTCTCCAGCCTCGCTGCCGCGCGACCGACCGGAAGGAGTGGGGCGCGGACGCCATCTTCAGCCTGGCCGACAGCACGCTCCAGTTCCAGAGCTACTACAAGATGCCGGCGGCGCAGAGCGCGAACGAGAACTGCGTCGCGCACAATGGCTCGCTGATCCCCGTTCCCGGGCGCGACATCATGGTGCAGGGCTGGTATCAGGGCGGCATCTCGGTGTTCGATTGGAGCGACCCAGCGCACCCCAAGGAGATCGCCTTCTTCGATCGCGGCCCGATGGACTCGACCAAGCTGGAGGGCGCTGGCTCGTGGTCGGCCTACTGGTACAACGGGCACATCGTGAGCTCAGAGATCGCCCGCGGACTCGATATCTTCGACCTCGAGCCCAGCGCGCTGCTCTCGCAGAACGAGATTGACGCGGCCAAGCTCGTGCACTTCGAGCAACTGAACGTCCAGGACCAGCCGAGGCTCGTCTGGCCCGCGAGCTTCGTGGTGGCGCGGGCATTCCTCGACCAACTGGGACGGTCCGGCGGCCTGGCGGTGGAGCGAGTGGCGGCGGCGAGGACCTCGCTCGGGAGCGCCGAGCGGCTGTCGGGCGCGGCGCGGCGGAACGCGCTGTCGCGGCTCGCCCTGTCGCTCGACGGCGACGCCGCGACCGCATCGGAGCAGGCGAAGGTGCGGACTCTGGCCGCGACGGTGAGAGAGCTGGCGACCGCGCAACACTGAGCGTGCCGCGATCGAACCGGGGCTGAGCGGCGCCGGGCGCCACCTGCAGGCGGCTCACCGACCACGTTGCCGGGAGGCTACGTCGTGAATCTGCTGATCCTGAACCTGACCCTGGCGTTGAGTCAGATGGGCTCGACTCCCAGGGATGGTCGCGAGCTGATCCGGGTGATGCACGACCGGTATGCCGGGGCGTGGTATCGCACCCTCTCCTTCACGCAGCACAACACGGCCACCGACTCCCTCGGGCGCGAAACCCATTCTACCTGGCGCGAGTACGCCACGCTCCCCGGCAGCCTGCGCATAGACTTCCTGCCGGCCGACAGCGGCGGAGGCGTCGTCTTCCGGAACGACTCGGAGTACGTCTTCCAAGCCGACACGCTCGTCCGCACCATTCCCTTCGTGCATCCGCTGCTGGTCCTCGGCTTCGACGTGTATGTCCAGCCGGTGGACACGACTTTGGCCAAGCTGGAACGGCTCGGCGTGGATCTGTCGCTGCTCCACGAGGACACCGCGGCCGGTCGTCCCGTGTACGTCGTGGGCGCCGCGGCGGGGGACCGTCAGCATGTCCAGTTCTGGGTGGACCGTGAGCGGTTGGTCTTCCTGGGGATGCTTCAGCCGGGCCGGCGGGATCCGACACAGGTCGCCGAGACCCGCTTCGAGGACTACCGTGAGGTGGGCCGGGCGTGGCTGTCGGCGCGCGTGGCCTTTCTCCTCAACGGGAGGCGCGTCTGGCTCGAGGAGTACGTGGACATCCGCACGCGCATCCCGCTCGACCCGGGCCTCTTCGACCCGCGGCGGTTCGCGAGCGCGCGACCCCGCAGCTGAGGCCCCACGCGGGCCGGCACGGGATCCCGGCCGGCTCCCGTGGCCGGAGAGCGCGGCGCCCTCCGGCTCTCCAAGCGCCGACCGCAACACGAGCCCCCAGGGATTGCTCCCCAGGGGCTCGCTCGTTGCGGGAAGTGGCCCCCACCTTGGAGCCACCGCAACGAAGGGCGCGCGGCCAAGCATGCCTTGCGGGTGGGATCTTGGCCCGCTACGCCAGCCACGCCCGGCCGGTCCTGATCGCCGAGCGTACGCGCGTTGGCTAGCGCGCGTACGCGCAGTCTATGAAGTACCGCGGTCCCCCGCAAGCCCATAATACGACTCGTTTTATCCTGTTTCTCCGCCTTGACGTATCCCTGACGCCCCTTAGCTACACTCGTGCGCAGTGCGGCGGCCGCGCACCGGCCCGCCGAGTCCACCTGAGGGGGCGCACGATGAGACCTGCCAACTCCAAACGCCCGCTGACGCTGCCCGCTCTCTTCGAGGCGTCGGTCGAGCGGTTCGCCGAGAACATCCTCGTCCGCGAGAGGCGCGAAGGGACCTGGCAGGGCACCACCTATCGCGAGCTGCGCGCGCTGGTCCACCGCTGCGCGGCGGGGCTGCTGGACCTCGGGCTCGCCAAGGGCGACCGCGTCGCGCTGATCTCCGAGGGGCGCAGGGAGTGGCCGGTGAGCGAGCTCGGCATCCTCTACGTGGGCGGGATCAACGTTCCGATCTCCGTCAAGATCGAGGAGCCAGGCGAGCTCAAGTTCCGCCTCTCTCACGCCGGCTGCCGGATGGCCATCGCGTCGGGGGCGCAGGCGCGGAAGGTCCTGAGCCTCAGGCGCGATCTTCCCGGCCTCGAGACCGTGATTCTGCTCGACGAGCCCGGCGAAGCGATCCCGAGCACCATCGGCTTCGGAGAGCTGCTGCGGCGCGGCGAGGCGTCGCTGCGGGCCGACCCCGACCGGGTCTCCCGCTCGTGGCGCGCGGTCGAGGGTGGCGATCCGGCTACGATCAGCTACACCTCCGGCACGACCGCCGATCCCAAGGGCATCGTCCTCACGCACCGCAACTACACGGCGAACATCGAGCAGGGTGTGGCGATGTATCCGCTCCCGCCGAGCGCGGTGACGCTGCTGATCCTCTCCTGGGACCACGCGTTCACTCACACCTGCGGCATATACGCGCTCGCCTCCACGGGAGGGAGCTTCGCGTGCGCCCAGGCGGGCAAGAGCCCGATGGAGACGCTGCGCAACATCCCCGTCAACATCAACGAGGTGCGGCCGACCTTCCTGCTCAGCGTGCCCGCGGTGGCCAAGACGTTCCGCAAGGGGATCGAGAAGGGCGTGCGGGACAAGGGCCCGGTCGCGCGGGCTCTGTTCCGGGCCGGCGTGGCGACCGCCACGGCCTGCAACGCTCTGGGTTTCGACCGCGCACGAGGCGTGCGCGCGCTGATGAAGCCGCTCGTCGCGCTGTTCGACGCGGTGCTGTTCAGGAAGATCCGGGCCGGCTTCGGCGGGCGGCTCGAGTACTTCATCGGCGGCGGCGCGCTGCTCGACCTCGAGCTGCAGCGTTTCTTCTACGCGATCGGCCTGCCGATGTACCAGGGCTACGGGCTCACCGAGGCCGCACCGGTGATCTCGGCCAACACGCCCGCGCGCCACAAGCTCGGCTCGTCCGGCCCCGTGGTGCCCGGCCTCGAGATCCGGATCTGCGACGAGGCGGGGAAGGAGCTGCCCGTGGGCGCCAAGGGCCAGATCGTCGTGAAGGGTGAGAACGTGATGCTCGGCTACTGGAGGAACGCCAGGGCAACGGAAGAAACGGTCCGGGACGGCTGGCTGTACACTGGCGACCTGGGGTACCTCGACGGCGACGGGTTTCTCTACGTGCTCGGCCGCGAGAAGAGTCTCCTGATCGGGCATGACGGCGAGAAGTACAGCCCGGAGGGGATCGAGGAGGCGCTGGTCGGGCACTCGCGGTACGTGGACCAGGTGCTGCTGCACAACAACCAGTCTCCGACCACCGTCGCGCTCGTCGTGCCGAACCGCGACGCGGTGAACTCGTGGCTCGTGCAACGCGGCCACGCTCCGGACAGTGCCGAAGGGCGGCGCGCCGTGCTGCGGCTCCTCGAGGAGGAGGTCGCCGCCTACCGGGGCGGGGGCCGGCACGCCGGGATGTTTCCGGAGCGGTGGCTGCCCTCGAAGCTCGCCGTGCTCGACGAGCCGTTCACCGAGCAGAACGGCCTGCTCAACAGCACGCTCAAAATGGTGCGCGGGAAGATCGAGGAGCGCTACCGCGATGTGATCGCGGAGCTGCATCGGGTGGAGGGGGCGCGGGGCAGGGCGGCCGTGCCGGTTGGCCGGCCGTAGGCGGCGCTGCTTCCGCCGGATATCTTCTTCGAATGCCGGATCTTCGGGTGATCGCCGGCGCGGTGGTGGCGGCGGTCATCGGTTGCGCCGTCCCGCGCGCCGCGCGGGCGCAGGATTTTCTGCTCGAGGCCCGTGCCGCGGCCGAGCGCGGGGCAATGGACTCGGCGTACGCATTCCTCCAGCGCGCGGTGGAGGCCGAGCCCGACCGCGCCGAGGCGCACTTCTGGCTTGCGCAGGTGGCGGGGACGCGGGCGGCGCGGCACCGTTCCATCGGCTCCTTCTTCCTGGCGCGAAAGGCGAAGCGGGAGTTCGCGCGCGCCGTCCAGCTCGAACCCACCAATCCCCTCTACCTGGAGGGGTTGGGTCGCTACCTCGCGCGGGCGCCGGGGATCGTGGGGGGCGACCGCGACTCGGCAATCTCACTGGCCAGGAACCTCCTACTGCTCGACCGGATGCGCGGCACGTCGCTGCTGGTCGAGATCTATCTCAGGCGCGGGGACGCGGGAGATCGCGCGCGGGCGGATTCGCTGATCGAGGCCTTCGCCGCCAGCCCTTCGGGCGGACGCGAGGGCCGAATCAGGCTGGCGAGCTTCTTCGCATACACGGGGCGGGCGGAACGGGCGCTGCCGGTGGCCGAGACGCTGGTGGCGGAGGACTCGACCGACGCGGTCGGCCGCTACGTGCTGGGCAGTACGCTGGTGGCGCTGCGTCGCGACCCTCAGGCTGCGGCCCGGCACCTGCGCTGGGCCATCGAGCACCCGCCCCCGATCACGACCGACGGCCGCCAGTTCTGGCCGCCCGGAGCGTGGTGGCGGCTGGGGCAGGCCTTTGCACAGCTGGACGAGGCGGACAGCGCCCGGGCGGCTTGGCAGGAGGCGCTGCGGCTGCAGCCCGGCTTCCGGCCGGTGAGGGCGGCGCTGGACTCTCTGGCGCGTCGGTGAAGATTTCCGGGACCCCAGACCAACGGACGTTGCCGTGAGCCCGAAGATCGTGTTCAACGGGAAGGAGTACGACGGCGTCGAGAGCATGCCGGCCGAGGTGCGGCGGGAGTACGAGGCCGTCCTCGGCGCGCTCGGCGCGGCGGATCGCGACAAGGCTGAGTCGGCGGTCGGCCACGGCGCCGTCCGCCGCCATGCCATCGCTGCCGCCCGCGATTGACGCCGACGACTCGCGGCGCGGCGCCGTCCTGCGCGTCGCGGTCTGGGTCGTGGTTGGCCTGGCCGCGCTGATCTGGCTCCTGCTCAGGCGCTGACGCGCGACCCGGCGCCAGCGCTTGATTCGGCGCCGGCGCTCCCGGGCACCGCGCCGCAGTCTCAGCAATGGAATGGGGACACCTCATGCGCTATACGCTCGTCGTGCTGCTGGTCGCCGCTCTGACCGGCTGTAGCTCCAGGCAGCCGCCGCCTGCGGCTCCGGCACCGGTGGTTGCCGCGCCACTGGCGCCCGCGCCTGAGACCGTGACCGTGACCGTGCGCGATCCCGATCTCGACCGCGAGTCGGTGCGGCTCCGGATGAGCCTGCTCGAACGGTCCGCGCAGCTGGCGGAGACGGCTCGACGGCTCGACGAGGCGACCACTGACCTCGTGCGGGCGATGGCGCGGCTACGCAGCCTGGCGACCCGGGCGGAGGCGGCCTCCGCGATCGCCGAGGCGGAAGTGACGCTCCAACAGCTGAGGGGCGGGGCGGGACAGCAGCTGCCTCCGGAAGCGCGGCAGGCTGAGGCAGCCCTGCGCGCCGGCAGTGCGGCGTTCGACGCGGAGAACTACGCTGGGGCCGTCTATCTGGCGACGCAGGCCAAGCGCGTGGCGGCCGCCGGCCGGGGCCGGCTGGCCGAGGGCGGGGCGACGGCGCGTGCCGGCGAGCAGGCCTTCGCGGTGCCCGTGGAGCTCACGACGACCACGCGGGCCAATCTCCGGGCGGCGCCCGGCACCGGCGCCGACCTGGTCGCGACCGTGCCTGCCGGCACGCCGCTCACGGCGTACGCCTACGCGCAGGACTGGCTAAGGGTGACGATGGCCGATGGGCGCGGAGCGTGGGTGCACCAGAGCCTGGTGCGGGGCGTGGCGCCCGGAGGGCCCTAGTCGCCGGCCCTGGTCCTGGCCCGGGGGCGCTCCCCGGCGCTTACGCGGTTGCGGCCTGCCTTCTTGGACCGGTAGAGAGCCTGGTCCGCCGCCTCGATCAACGTGTCCGGCGTCCCGGCGTCGTCCGGGAACACCGCGTAACCGATGGATACGGTGACGTTGAGCTCGGCGCTGCCGCCCTCGGGCGTGAAGCGATCCTGCTCCGTGCTGGCGCGTATCCGCTCGGCCACCCGCGCCGCTTCTGCGGCCGGCGTCTCCGGCAGGATCACCATGAACTCCTCGCCGCCGTAGCGCGCCAGCGTATCGACGTCGCGGACACACTCACGCAACGTGTTCGCCAGGCGCTTCAAGACGACGTCGCCCGCCGGATGGCCCCAGGTGTCGTTGAAGTGCTTGAAGCGGTCCACGTCGAGCATGAGGATCGCGAAGGCGTGTCCGTGGCGGTCGCTGCGCCGCAGCTCACGATCGAGCTCCGCCATCAGGCGCCGCCGGTTGGCCAGGCCGGTCAGCTCGTCGGTGACCGACAGGCGCTCCAGCTCGGCGCGGCCCTCGCGCAACCGGCGCACCATGTCGTTGAACACGCCGGTCAGATGCGACAGCTCGCCGCCGCCGGACGCTGGGACGTCCACGTTCAGGTCGCCGCCGGCCACGCGGTTGGAGGCGAGCGTGAGCCGGTCGAGCGGGTGGACGATCAGCAGGCCCAGGGCGTAGGCCAGCGAGCCGACCACGGCCAGCAGCACCACTACCAGCAGCGCGGTCGCGTTGCGCAGCCGCCGGATGTCCTTGAACGCCGAGGACGCCGGGATCTCGGCCACGGCGCTCCACTCGGAGCTCGGGACGGCGGCCACTGCGCCGACGACGGCGAGCCCGTCGGGAGACTGGTACGACACTGCGGTGCTTTCGGCGCGCTGAAGCTGCCGCAGCGTTTGCTCCGGTAGCGTCGCGAACCTGCCTCCGGCCGACGCGATCACGCGACCCCCGGGCTGCACGATGGCGACGCGATCCTCGCGCCCCTCCACCTGGTCGTGCAGCAGCTGCTCGATGCCCTGGAGGTTGAGCCGGCCGGCGAGCACGCCGAGGAACCGCCCGCTGGGGCTCAGGATGGGCACCGCGATTTCCATCGTCGTGGGCGCCGCGGAGTCGCCGCGGATCGGGTCGCCCAGCACCTTGTCGCCGAGTTTCGCCTGCTCGAGCCAGTTGCCGGTGAAGTGCAGGCGGCCGGGCACGCGTCTGCTGCCGGCCACGGTCTTGAGGTCGGTCGCCACCACCATCAGCTCGACGTAGTCCGGGAACCGATCCTTGACCGAGCCGAGGTAGTCGGAGAGCCGCCGGCGGGTCTGCGGTGTCGAGTGCTCGATGTTGTCGGTGACCTCGTACGACGTCGCGAACACGCGCAGGTCGTATTGGCGCTCCTTGAGCCACAGGCCCGTCTCCCGGGCGGCCTGGCTGCTCGCGCTGGACAGCTGCTCGTCCAGCTTGGCCCGGATGGCTCTGCGGTTCTGCCGGTAGGAGATGGCGCTGGTGGCGAGCGCCGGGATCAGGGTCGCCAGGACGGCCAGGGTGAGGATCGTGGTGCGGACGCTGCCGAGACCCATGGCCGCGAGCACCCGCCCCGCGCGGGTTTCCCACAGGTCGAGCAGCATCGCGCGGGAGAAGAGTCCCGAGGAGCGGCGCACCCCCTGAAAATGTGCTCTCGGCCGCTCCGACGCCAACCCGCCTACCGTCGCGGCGCCGCGCCGGCCCCGATCCGCGCGAGCACCTCGCCGAGCAGCCTGATCTCCTCGCCGTAGCGCGCCCAGTCGCCCGCCCGCTGCGCGGTCATCGCGCTCTCGTAGTGCGTCCGCGCCTCGACGATGAGCGCGCGCACCGCCGCGTCGGCCGGCGTCGCGGCCGCGGCCTGCACCGCCTCGCCCCGCGGCGCCGCCGAGCCGCCGAACAGCTGGGCCAGCGCGCCGTCGAGCGTCTCGGCCATCGAGACCTCGTTCTGGTACGCGACCACGACCCGCTTGAGCTCGGGGATCTTCCCGCCGGCCGCCCGCAGGTAGAGGGGCTGCACGTACAGGAGCGACGTCCCGATCGGAATCACCAGCAGGTCGCCCCAGAGGACCTGGGAGCCGCGCTGGTCCCACAGCGAGACCTGGCGCGAGATCTCGGTGTTCTGGTTGATCCGGTTCTCGATCTGCGTCGGGCCGAAGACCAGCGTCTGCCGCGTGAGGCGGTAGACCCGCAGCTTCCCGTAGTCGGCGCCGTCGTTCCGCGCCACCATCCACGCCGCCAGGTTGTCCTTCCCCCGCGGCGTGAAGGGCACCATGTACACGTACTCCTCCCGCGCCTCCTCCGGCAACCTCATGATGATGTGTCGCAGGAACGGCACCGCCCCGCCGGTGGCCCGGTTCACGACCGGGATCTGCCACTGGTCCTCGCGGTGGTAGAAGTCCACCGGCGCGTCCATGTGGTAGGTGGCGTAGAGCGCGGTCTGGATGGTGTAGATCTGGTCCGGATAGCGCAGGTGCGCCCTGAGGTCCGCCGGCATGCTGTCGAGCGGGCTCAGGATGCCGGGGAAGATGCGCTGCCACGTGCGGATGAGGGGATCGCTCGGCGCGGCGACGTACGCCTTCACGGTGCCGTCGTACGCGTCGATCACGACCTTCGCGCTGTTCCGCATGTAGTCGGTGCCGTCGGTCAGCCGCTGGGAGTAGGGATAGCGGTCGGTGGTCGTGTAGCCATCGAGGATCCACTCGAGCCTGCCGCTCGCCGCGATCACCAGATAGGGGTCGTGGTCGAAGGAGAGGAACGGCAGCGCCTTCGCCGCCCGGCCGGTGATCTCCCGGTTGTAGAGGATACGGGTGCCGGCCATGACGTCCTGCGAGAAGAGGATGTTGGACGAGCCGAAGCGCACGGCGAACATCAGCCGCCGCCACGGGCCGCCCACCGGCACGCCGCCGCTCCCCGCGTAGGCGCTGTAGACGTTCTCGTCCCCCGAGGGGTAGTCGAACTCCCGCTGCCGCGTGCCGACGAAGACGTAGTCGTCGTCGAGCTCGCCGTAGTAGATCTGCGGCCTGGTGACGTTGAGCGAGACGCTCGAGGCCGGGGGGAGGTCCTTGACGAACAGCACCGGCAGCCCCTCGGGCGTCACCTGGTTCACGGGGCCGAGGGTGAGGCCCATCCCGTGGGTGAAGGTGAGGTGTTCGTTGATGAAAGTGCGCGTCGGGAGGCTCGCGGGGTTGAGCTCGCGCGGCGAAAGGAGCACCTGCCGGTACTTGCCCTCAATCCAGTAGCGGTCGTCGTCCACCGAAATGAAGTCGTAGTAGGTGCGGATCTCCTGGAGCTGGCCGAAGGTCTGGAGCAGCGGCTCCCGCTCCCACAGGCGCACGTTCTCGAGGGTCGGCGTGTTGGCCTTGAGGTCGGCCAGGGTGAGGGTGGTCTCGCCCTTGAGGTCGCGGACCTCGACGCTGTCGAGCCCCCACGCGCGGCGCGTGGCGACGATGTGGGCGCTGAGGTACGGCGTCTCGCGGGTCAGCTCCGTGGGCGCGACGACGAACTTCTGCATCAGCATCGGCACGAGGCCTCGGCCGAGCAGGGCCACGACGATGTAGGTGCCTATGGCGAAGAGCGTGTAGCGTGGGAGGCGTCCCCGCATCGCGCCGACCAGGACGGCCACGGCGGCGGCCACGGCGACGATCGCCGAGAGGCGCAGGGCCGGCAGGTGGGCCTTCAGGTCGCTGTAGCTGGCGCCGACGAGCGGGCCCGTGGTCGAGTAGAGCAGGTTCGCGCTGTCCACCAACCAGAGCCGCACGGCGATGAGGAGCATCAGCGTCGCGAGCACGGCCGCGAGGTGGATCCCCGCGGAGCGCTCGACCCGAACGGAGCGGGGGCGCACGATGATGTCGGAGCGCAGCCAATAGACGGCGACGAGGAGCAGCAGCGAGACGAAGGTGAGGCCGTAGAGAAATGAGAGCACGGCCGTCACGGCGGGCAGCGTGAAGACGTAAAAGCCGACGTCGCGCGAGAAGACCGGGTCCACCGTCCCGAACCGCGTGCCGTTCATCGCCTGGAGCGTCACGCTCCACAGCGACGTGGCGGCGAGACCGGCCAGGAGGCCCAACGCGAGCACGGCCGGCAGGGTCAGCCGGCGCAGGGCCCGCGACATGTCGACCTGTGGCGACGTCGGCCCGACCCGGACGACGATCGGGTTGATGACGACTCCCCGCTGGGCGATCCGCAGGTTGAGGTAGAGGGTGCCGGCGGCAACCGCGCCCGCGACGAGGAAGAGGAGCGCGCGCGTAGCCAGCTGGCGCGTGAAGACGATCTGGTAGCCGATCTCCCGGAACCACCACCAGTCGGTGAGCAAGCCGACCAGGGTGGGGAGGGCGAGGGCGAGGACGATGACGGCGATGGTGACGAGGGCGAAGGTGCGGCGGGTGCGGGTCACTGGCGGTCCTCGGATGGGAGCATGAGGGGGCGGGTCCCGGAGGGGCCCGGCGAGGCGCGTCCCCCCAGCATGGTCACTGCGGCGGGGAAGTCAAGGGCGGGGCACGATCCCGCGCATGCGTGCACGGCTACTCCAGGTGTCTACTGGAACGGGTTGTGGTCGGCCGTGGCGAGCGCGTACGTAGCGGCGTACTTCGTCTGCAGCAGGTCCCGCAGCCTCTCGATCCTGTCCGTGATCAGTCCATCAACATCACTGTCGAGGAATGCCCTCATCGAGCGCTCGCTGTTCACCGTCCAGGCGTAGACCAGTCGGAACCCCTGCGCCGAGCCGCTGGCGCGAAGTGTGACGGCCTTGCGGATGTCGCCGAGGTAACACGTCGTCGGTAGCAGCGGCACGCTCGTGCCGTTGGCGTAGGTGTAGCGGACGGGCCGGGTGCGAAGGAACGCGTCTACCTCCTCCGGCGTGGCATTGTCGTCCACGCCCACGGCTCGCGGTGTCTCGTTCGGGGCGAGATTGGCAAGCCAGGCCATCGCACCCGGATCCGAGACGGTCGCCAGGATCGCCACGCGGGGGAAATGGACGCCGAAGTTGGCGTGCACCACCGTTCCGAGCGTGTTGACGTCGTAGTCGTAGGGGGGCTTCAGGTCGAAAGCGATGAGGGCCAGTTGGGACTCACGGCCACTCTGCGCGAGATAGGTCTTCAGCCCGGCCAGGTACTGCTGGAGCGTGAGGTGCTTCCGGAACAGGCGCAGGATCCACGTGGGGACGAGCGGGATGCGTTCGTGAACGTAGAACGTATCCTCCTTCGGCTCGTAGCACACGTCGGGCTCGAGCGCGTTGGCGCCGGCCTCCAGGCACCGGGCGGCCGCGTCAACCGAGTTCGGATTGTGGCCGATCAGGTAGAAGGGTCTTGGCATTCCTGGCCTGGTCCTCTCTGTGCATGCAGCCTGGAGCCGTGCCCGCCGGGATTGCCCAACGGTGACGGGCCGCCTAGGTTGTTCTAGCCCCCCCAAAATCCAGTTCCCCTGGCGCCCTACAACGAGGTGGCCATGAACCGCCCGCGCACCCGGTGGCTCTCCGTCTTTGCGAGTCTCGCAATCCTGTCGTTCGCCATCTCCTGCGGCGGCGTGCCCGGGGCCGTCAGCGTCGCGGCCCTCACGCAAGAGTCCCAGGCGCCGGTGGCTGCGACCCACAATCCTCGAACCGGCAGGGCGAGCTTCGTTCGGGGGCGGATCCCCGTCACGGTGTTCGGCCTTCGGGCCGTGGATACCTCATCGGCCGTCGCGTACGGCTTCATGAGACGATATGCCGCCTTGTTCGGGACGGACAGTGCCGCTCGAGACCTGGAGTATGTGGCCTCGCGCGTCGATGCCCTCGGTATGCGCCACATGACCATGAGGCAGGTGTACCGGGGCGTGGACGTGTACGCCGCCCACGTCTCGATTCACCTGGCCCGGGAGGGGGGCATGGTCGTCGCGGTGAGCAGCAACGCCGTGCCCGACGTCCACGTGCCCACGACGCAACCCACCGTGAGCGAAGACTCGGCGCGGGCCATCGCCGCGAGGCAGCTCCTGCACGGCACGGTCGTGTCGTCCCGGCTGGTCGTGTATCCGGGCCAGCGCCGGGCCTCGGACGCCGCTCTGGCCTGGATGGTCGAGACGCGCGGGTTCGAGCGTGACTCGGTTCCGGCGCGCCAGGATTCGATCCCTGCGCGCAAGGAATACGTCGTGGACGCCGGTCACGGGAGCATCCTCGACGTGCTGGACCGGCTCTACACGGCGCGGAATCGCATGACCTACGATGCCAATCACGGCACCGCGCTTCCCGGCACGCTGCGGCGCACCGAGGCCGCGGGCCCGGTCGGCGACGCCGACGTGGACAGCGCGCACGCGTTCGTCGGCGCCACGTACGACTACTACGCCGCCACGCACGGCCGCGACAGCTACGACGGCGCCGGCGCCGCCCTCACGTCGTCGGTCCACTACAGCACCAACTACGAGAACGCGTTCTGGGACGGGTCCCAGATGGTGTTCGGCGACGGGTTCGCGGTGAAGGACGTGACGGCCCACGAGCTGACCCACGCCGTGACGGAGCGAACGGCGAACCTGGAGTACCGGTGGCAGTCCGGCGCCCTGAACGAGAGCTTCTCGGACATCTTCGGTGCCATGGTGGACCGCGACGATTGGCTCATGGGCGAGGATCTATCGATCGGCGCGATTCGCGATCTGGCCAACCCTGAGAGGTTCGGGCAGCCGGGCAACATGAGCGCCTGGGTGAAGACCTGCAGCGACAACGAAGGGGTCCACACGAACAGCGGGATCTTCAGCAAGGCGTTCGTGAACGTCACCAACGCCATTGGCAAGGGTGACGCCGAGCGGATCTTCTATCGCGCGCTGACGACGCCGGGGTATCTCCAGCCGCAGTCCACCATGGAGGATGCCCGGGCGGCCGCGCTCCAGTCGGCGGCGGACCTGTTCGGCCCCTCCAGCGCGCAGGAGCAGGCGGTGAACGCCGGCTTCAGCGCGGTGGGACTCAACGGCTCGTTCCAGCCGCCGGCCAACAACTGCGGCGTTCCCGATCTCTCGCTATGGGGGTTCGTCGCGCTGGCGGTCCTGCTCTGCGTGGCGGCGGTGCTGCGGCGGCGCACCAGGAGCGCGCGTGCGTAGGGTCGGCGCCCTGCGCGGCGGCTTGCGGCCTGCGGCGCGCCTGGCGGCGGCGCTGGCCTGCCTGTTCGTGCTCGTGCTGCCGCGCTATCGGGCGGCGGTCCCGGGGGGGATCCTCGGCTCGTTCACCGCGATCGTCGCGTCCGTGGTGCAGTCGCTGCTGCGGTGGATCGGGATAGAGGCATCGCGCGCCGGCACGTTCCTCTATGTCCCCGGCTCCTTCGGCTACGAGATCGGCCTCCGGTGCATCGGCATGCTGCCGGCCGCGGTGCTGATCGTGGCGATCCTCGCCTCTCCGGGGACGGGCGCGGCAAAACGGCGGGGCGTGCTGGTCGGGGTGCCGCTGGTGCTCGGGGTGAACCTGCTCCGGCTGGTGCATCTGTTCTACGTCGGCGTCCACTCACCGGGGCTCTTTGCGCTGGCCCACTCCGTCCTGTGGGAGGGAGCGATGGTGCTGGTCACCTTCGCGACCTGGCTGCTGTGGATCCGGTGGGCCGACGGGCTCCCACGGCCCCGCGCAGTCAGCGCCGTCGGGCCATGATGCCGCCGAGCAGCTGGAGCAGGGGCTGAAGCTGGGGCGGGACCGCGGTGTCCATCGTTCGGACGCGGTGGTCCTTGCAGATCACCACGTACTCGAACAGGTCCGCGCCGCGGCGCGGCGGCAGGTACTCGGCGCGCAGGCTGTCGAACTTGATGGTCTGGAGCAGCTCCTGGAGGTGCGCGAGCGTGTCGCTGCCGACGGTGAAGTCCGCAACCGGCCCACGGCCCCACAGTCGCGCCGTGCCGTCGCTGAACACCACCAGGCGCTCCTCGCGTCCCGCGAAGCCGCCGGACCGGTGCAGCTCGACCAGCGTGGCAACCTGGGAGTTCATCGTTGCGCACCCCGCGATCGAACAGAAGGCGAGCGACGCCACGGCCCAGAAGAACCTGGTGTGGCGGGGCGCGGTGCCCGCGCCGGTGCGCCGACCGAGATGCCTCGAGTCGGCCGAGCCTGAAGGTCTCGAGTCCGTCGCCTGGCCTGCCATCGTCGGCATGATAACACCCGGAGGGAGAGCACCGCCACGGCATCGGCTCGGCGCACCATTCCGCGCCACCCTGCATCGGTTGCGCTCCGTGCTGCGTGCGCGGAAGCCCGGTGGGTTGACGACCGGGCCGCCGGGCGCTACTTGATCCTGGCGCAGGCGGCCGGGCAGGCCGGCCGCCGGCCGGATCACGGGAGGAGGACGAATGAAGGGCGCCCTGATTGTGGTTGCCATCGTCGCCGCGGTGCTAGCCGGATCCACCTTTTTCTTTTATGACCATGACGCGTCCGCGCGGCACCGAGTCGATTCGCTGGCCGTGGTCTCGGACTCCCTCAAGTTCCAGGCTGGCCACCTCCTGGCGCGCAACACCGCGCTCGCCGCCCAGCTCGACACGCAGATGGCCGCCGCCTCCCGCCAGAAGGAGGCGGAGATCGCCCAGCTCAGGACCACGTACGACGAGCTGGTGAGGGACATGCAGGGGGAGATTGCCCAGGGGCAGGTTCAGATCACCCGTCTGGCGGATCGCCTCAGCGTGAGCCTGGTGGACCGGATCCTCTTCCCCTCCGGCGAGGCGGACATCACGCCAGCGGGCCTCCGCGTCCTCCGGCGCGTCGGCAATGTCCTGAAGACGACGCAAGGCAAGATCATCCGGGTCGAGGGACACACCGACAACGTGGTCATCAGCGGGCGCCTGAGGGGCACGTTCCCCACCAACTGGGAGCTCTCCACCGCCCGGGCCTCCAACGTCGTCCGGTTCCTCCAAGACAGCGTCGGCATGGACCCCGAGCGCCTTCAGGCGGTCGGGCTCTCGGAATACCATCCGGTCGCGAGCAACGCGACGGCCAGCGGCCGGAGCCAGAACCGACGCATCGAGATAGCCCTCCTACCTGTGGCGACAGGCCGCGTACCGTAGGGAACGAACCACCACGGCGGATTGTGCGTACGGGTCGCGCCAGGTGGGCGTGCGGGACACCGGCACCTGAGGCTTGTCTTTCGAGTGCACAACAGGCGAGGGCCCAATGGCTCAGGCCACCGCAATTCGAGATCGTTTCATCTCCGCGATAGAGAAGTCCGATCCGCACTTCAGGGAAGCAGGTCGCGCACTTACAGGAGCCCGGACGTTCACTTCTTGGGCGGTAGCGGCCTCAGCGGTCGGGGCTCTCGCTACGTTGAGTGAACTCCCGCTCTGCCTCCTGCTTGGTTTCACGTTGGTTCTCTCCATCATCGCCCGTGTCAAGATCGGTGTCGGGCTCCGGGCCCTCCAACGGGCACGACACCAGGGACGTGACCTGGGGGACCCAACGCAATTCTCAAGTGAAGAAATCATCACGCTGCGCGCCGGGTGGACGATTGCGTTGGGGGACGAGGAACCAGTGGTGGCCGAGATCGTGGACGACGATGGACGTGATGGTGCGGCGCGTATCCTGTGCGAGCCGCTAGGTGGCGCGCTGATCATTCCCAATGCCTCCGTGATGATCATGGCCAGGAAAGGAGATCTCGTCCGATACACCCGGGAGGAGGGCACGTACCCGAACATCTGGGGGCTGGCCGGACCCGCGTCGCCCATTAGCGTCTGACAAGCGCCTCATATGCGGTTCCCGCACGGGCGTGCAGGCTCGACTCCCGCCTCGGGCATTCAACAACACCGGCCGCGCCGTGCCTAGCCGTCGCATCCGGTGTGCTTGACGGCGTGCGGCGTCGGGCGCACCCTTGCCTGGTGTCTCCCCTGCGTGTCGCAGGCCTGGCGCCCGTCCTCGGCGCTCTTGGCGTCTTGGCGTCTGCCCGTCTGGCGACCGCTCAGTGCCCTGACGGTACGCCGCCGCCGTGCGCGGCCCCGCGGCGGGCGGCGCCGGCCCCCAACAGCGTCGCCGTGCTCTACTTCGACAACCTCTCGCGCGACACGGCCGACGTCTTCCTCGCCGCCGGCCTGACGGACGAGTTGATCACGCGGCTGAGCCAGGTGCGGCGCCTCGAGGTGAAGTCTCGTTTCGAGTCCCAGCGAGTCCGAGGCCAGCGCGGTGGCGATCCGCGCGCGCTTGGTCACACGCTCGGGGCCGCATTCCTCGTCACGGGGAGTCTCCAGCAGGTGGGGCAGCGGGTGCGGGTGAACGTGGCGCTGGTCCGGGCGCAGAGCGGCACGCAGGTCTGGGGCGACGTGTACGAGCGGGCCGGGGACATTCTGGGCATCCAGGCGGAGATCGCGCGCGAAGTGGCCGGTGCCATCACGGGCCGGTTGTTGCCTCAGGAGCGGGCGACCCTCGCCCGGACGCCGACCCGTGACCCGGTCGCTTACGACCTCTTCCTCCGCGGCGTCGGGGCGGCGAACACGATCTCGGAGGCGGGGATGCGCGCCGCCCTCGACTACTTCGACGACGCCATCGCGCGCGACTCCGGGTTCGCGGAAGCCTATGTCCAGAAGGCCGTCGTCTGGTTGGGCCTCGCTGACGGCTACGTGGAGGGGCGGATGGGCTACGCCCGGTCACGGGAGGCGGCCGAGCAGGCGCTGCGGCTGGACTCGACGCTCGCGACGGCATACGCGATGCTGGCGGAAGCGGCCGTCGCGCTCGACGCCGACGCCGGGCGGGCGCAGCAGTTGGCGCTCCGCGCCCTGGCGCTCGACCCCAGGTCCGTGTGGGGACACACGGCGCTGAAGGCTGGCCTGGACCTCGCCGGGGGGCGCGAGGATAGTGCGTTGGCGGAGGCTCGGCGGGCCTGGCGGGCCGACACGCTGTCGGTGGTGTCGGCGGTGTTGTACGTGTGGTCCCTCGCCGCCCAGCAGCGGGCCGACTCCCTCGCCGGGGCGCTGCCGCGGGTCGCGAGCGTGCTCGGACCCGAGGACGTGCGCATCTTCGACGGCGTGGTGCGTCTGGCGCGCGGGGACGCCGCGGGAGCTGCGGAGCGACTCTCGTGGTCGTACTATGGCGGCGCGCTCGCGGCGGAGTACGTCCGGGCCCTGGTGGCGCTGGGCCGGAGGGACGCCGCGCGTGCCGCGGTGGACTCGATGGTGCTGCTCTCCCGCCGCGGCTACTACAACGCATTCGGTCTGGCCAGGGCGTACGCCGCGCTGGGAGACGCTGACGACACCTTTCTGTGGCTCGACCGCGCGTGGGAGCAGCGCACAATCTGGATGGCAAGACTGCGTTCCGACGCCGATTTCGCGCCGCTGCGCGCCGATCCGCGCTGGGCGGCGCTGCTGCGCCGGATGCACCTCGAGCCGTGACGCGCCGGCGCCGGGCAGGGCGCTGACCCGACTCATCACGAGAGACCACGGCCGACCTCTGCCTCACTGGTTGCGCGTGACCACCGCACCGCCTACGATTAGCCCACGCGGAGGGGGAACAACCTCCGGGAGTTGCGTTCAAGAAGCGGGCGAAGGATGATCTAGCCCGTTATCATTGCAGCAGTTCGGGACGTGGCGCAGCCCGGTAGCGCACCTGAATGGGGTTGGTCGCTGCGCTCCCGTCCTCGCCGCCGACTCGCTCGCTGTGCTCGCTCGCGGGCTTGCTCGGACCAGGGGTCGAGAGGTTACCGTAGATTCGTGTAGTTGACGGGACGTGGCGCAGCACGGTAGCGCACCTGAATGGGGTTCAGGGGGTCGCGGGTTCGAATCCCGCCGTCCCGACTGTGGTA
>Ga0153915_10001372_pt1 | contig 22327 bp, 22 predicted proteins | sample Opewatmetagenome_2_FD_107003 | JGI IMG/M metagenome (GOLD analysis project Ga0153915, IMG submission 107003) | Freshwater wetland microbial communities from Ohio, USA - Open water 3 Core 3 Depth 3 metaG | ecosystem: Environmental > Aquatic > Freshwater > Wetlands | place: USA: Ohio, Lake Erie...
AAGCTTTGCCAGTTTGTTAAATGCTGTATTGTAACACCTTATCCGCAATTTTGTTCATGGCATGTAATTTCTATAAAAATCACTTTACTGATATAAACTGCAATTGTCGGTTGCTAAGAAGTGCTTCATATTTGAAAGGCAATTCAAGAACATTCAGCTTAAATTTCAGGCAGGATTCCAGTTCAGTTTTAAAACAGGATTTTACCTTAACTTTGCGAGAATAATAATGTATCACTAATATTTCTTTATAATGTCAAAACTGTTTTCAACTTTAGCTATAAAAAATATTACCCTAAAGAACAGAATCGTAATGTCACCGATGTGCCAGTATTCGTCAATTGACGGATTTTCTAATGATTGGCACCTGGTGCACCTTGGAACCAGAGCTGTCGCCGGTGCAGGACTGATTTTTACAGAAGCAACAGCTGTTTCTCCTGAGGGACGGATCACTCCCAGCGACCTCGGCCTTTGGAAGGACGAGCATATCCAGGGATTAACCAGGATCGTAAACTTCATTCATCTGCATGACGCAATTGCCGGGATCCAGCTTGCCCATGCAGGAAGAAAAGCTTCCTGTGCTGTGCCCTGGGAAAACGGAAAACAGCTGGATGAAAAACATGGTGGATGGCAAACCATTGGTCCGGGCAATACACCCTTGATTCCAGGTGACAGAGCACCTGAATCATTGAACAAAGAAGGAATCCGAAAGGTGATTTCCGATTTTAAAGCAGCTACAATACGTGCCAGAATTGCTGGTTTTAACGTGGTCGAAATTCATAGCGCACATGGATACCTGCTGCAAGAATTTCTGTCTCCCCTCAGCAATCAGCGGACTGATGAGTATGGAGGTTCTTTTGCGAACCGCATCCGGTTATTACAGCAGGTCGTTGAGGCAGTTAAATCGGAGTGGCCTGCTGTAAATCCGCTTTTTGTCCGCATTTCTGCAACTGACTGGGCAGAAGGAGGATGGACTCTGGAAGAAAGTGTAAAACTTGCTTACATACTAAAAGACATGGGTATAGATTTAATTGATTGTTCGTCAGGCGGCAACGTGTATAACGCCAGCATACCTGTCAGTCCGGGTTACCAGGTTCCATTTTCCGAAGCAGTGCGAAAAACAGGAATATTAACCGGAACCGTAGGATTAATTACCAATGCCAGGCAGGCCGAATCAATCCTTCAGGAAGGAAAAGCAGACCTTGTAATTTTAGCCAGGGAACTATTGAGAAATCCTTATTTCCCGTTGCATGCTGCACGGGAACTGAGTACGGAAATAACATGGCCTGTGCAATACCTCAGGGCTAAACAATTTTGATATTAGCTCGTTATTTTTCTTTTAGACCCGGGTGTAAAAAACTATTTTAAAAGCATTATGCACAAATTCTTATAATAATTTTGCCTTTCTGAAGCAAAAAGGGAATTACTGCCCTTTTGCCAGGCTACAGAGGCCTCATCAGACTTACTGAGAGCTAACAATGTCTTCCCTTTCCAGAACCAGGCTTCTGCCTCTTCAGTACCTGCCGATCTGCCCACACCAAGGTTTTCCGGGAATGTAAGTGCAGCTTCAAAATGTGTTAATGCATCTTTGTATTTCTTTTGATTAAATAGATCTATTCCTTTCCTGACATGGGACTTATTGAAGATATCCCAGGTGATACTTGATCCTTCACCGTTCACAAAATATGGAGTTGACACCAGGAGTTTAATAGATTAATCGTAACGTGCTTCATCAAGGTATGCTTGTGCCAGATCAATAATGATATCTGACCGGCGCATCCCTTTAAATGCCATTTTCTCAAGAAGAGAAATGGCTTCTGGTCTTTTACCGTCATCAATAAGCACACCTGCCAGATCTCTGTAAAGTGTTTGATCATAAGGCCGGGACTTTATGGCATTACGAAAGCATAGTTCTGATTGGGTGTGATTATTCTTCAATACCCAATTATACCAGCCAAGATTTCTCCAGGGTATGCTCATGGAAGGATTCAATTCCACGGTTTTTTTCCAGTTATCCGCAGCTTCATCCAGCCTCCCGAAATTTCCTAACAGATTCCCTAATTGATAAAAAGGGTCCTGCATATTATAGGGATATGTAATTGAAGCTCTTACTGTTGTAGAACCTTTGGCTCCACCCTCCATTGCCCAGAATTTAGGATTCACATCCTCTTCCCAGCCGTAAGTTAAGATTCCTATTGTTCCTTCCCAGCTCTTTACCTGACCGTATCCAAAGCTGGATAAGAGAACCAGAAAAATTGTAACAAATAAATCAATACACGACTTTTTTCCTGAATAATTTAAGTTCATTTTGATTGGTTTTTAAATGAATATTTTAAGAAGTTTATCATAATAATTATAACCTGAAAGATTATAATCTACGCTGCTTAACAGATAGGAAATATTTACATTTCTATACCTGTACACAAATTTTAAATTAACAAGCATTAAAGCCAATTTATTTTATGTTTTCGTAATGCTCCTGTCTTGTCAATTGTCCGGAACCAATCCAGTGTTTTATTCATAAAATCTGCAAAGTCCCAATAGCATCCAATAATTCTTTCTTTTTTGCCAATTTTGTCTAACTTTCGTCAATATAAACGTTTTCTGCAATTTAAGGTAAACACAATCGTATGCACAAAATAAAGGCAAACGGAAATTCCCTGCCTTGGGAAGCTGAAAAGCCTGCCCCCGGGAATAATATAACAGCCGTACCATTTTCAGAGCTCGAACAGGGAGTCCATGCAGCGCTTGAGACTTATTCCAATGTCCACAGGGGAAGTGGTCACAACTCGATGGTGACCACATACTTATACGAGCAGGCCAGGGAAATTGTACTGGAGTATCTAGGGCTCCAAAAAAGCAAATATGTTGTTATCTTTTGTTCTCCAAGGAGAGCTACAGAGTTAGCGGCCCTTCTTAAGACGGAAAGTTATAAGATTGTGTCAAGTCAGGATGTTGGCCTGCCACTGGGTGTAAGGGCATTGGCTGTAAACAAAAAAGCTTTGCCGGGAGGCACACCTTTCCAGACTGGAGGAGGTACAGCCAGGCTTGTCTCTCCCGGTTGGGTTGTCTGGGCCGATGCTCCCGACAAATTCGAAGCCGGTACGCCCGCCATTGTAAATGTGATCGCGTTTGCCAGAGCATTAAAGCTGATAAGGCATTTCGGAAATGACGCTTTCCGGGAAGCGGGCGGAAAGAAGCTGACTGCAAATGACATTCTGTATCACGACGAATTGGAGGGATATTCAGGGCAATCCCTGTTGGATGCACTCAGGCAAACCCTTATCGGCCGTGGTGCTATTGTCCCAACATTGGAAGGCCCCAGGCCCTTTATTAACCTTGACAATGGCGCAAGTACTCCAACTTTCACACCGGTATGGAACACTGTCTGGCAAACATGGTGCCAATCCAAACAAGTCCAGCAAGAGGTAATTAATGAAGTAAGATCCATCTGCGCCGGAGTACTGGGAGCACCCTTGAATGACTATGATGTGATCTTTACCTCAAATACAACTGAAGCTATTAATCTGGTAGCTGAAAGTTTGAGAGGTGAATCCAATCAGGATATTGAATCTGGTGTACTAAATACAATTCTCGAACATACTTCAAATGACCTGCCATGGCGAATGGTTCCCGGCTCATCACTGATCAGGCTTAAGGTGGACACAGATGGCCTCGTGAATTTAAATGAGCTGGAAACACTCCTTACTGATTATAATCAGAAGGGGCAGCATGGAAAGAAGCGAATAAGGCTTTTGGCAATGAGCGGTGCTTCCAATGTTCTCGGGGTATTTAACAATCTGGATGAAATAAGCCGAATTGTTCACCAGAATGGTGCGCGCTTGCTGGTGGATGCAGCACAGATGGTCGCACACCGCAGAGTTGAGGTGGAAAGATGCGGAATTGACTATCTCGCCTTCTCTGCCCATAAAGTGTATGCACCATTTGGCTGTGGAGTGCTTGTGGTTAAAAAGGGACTTCTCCAATTCAGTGCTGCGGAAATGGAGCTCATCCAAAGGTCGGGTGAGGAAAATCCGGGAGGTATCGCAGCGTTGGGCAAAGCTCTGGTACTTTTGCAGAGGATTGGCCTGGATCTGATCCGGGAGGAAGAACAAGCCCTGACGAGGCGGGCATTGGCCGGTCTGGCACAAATAGAGGGCCTCAGGGTCTTCGGGATAAAGGACCCGGACTCACCCAGGTTTGCCCAAAAAGGTGGCGTTATTGTCTTTGAAATGAAGGGTATGTTTGCAAACAAAGTGGCGAAAGAGCTGGTTGAACGTGGAGGGATAGGTGTCCGGTACGGATGCCATTGCGCTCATTTGCTGGTAAAGTATCTGCTTAATGTTCCTCCCTGGCTTGAACGGTTTCAAAGAATTATAGCAACCCTGTTCCACAGTGTCGTGTTTCCCGGAATGGCCAGGGTGAGTTTGGGCATCGAAAACAGAGAAGAAGAAATTGATACATTAATAAAAGTATTAGCTGAAATCTCACGACATCCCCGAAAAAGCAGGCAGAACAATTTTCAACAACAGATGAACGATTTTACCAAAGCTGCAGCTCGGAAAGTCTATACTCTTACAACAGTTTCATCAGGTTAAGTAAAAGATAGGCAATACCAAATATGGCGCATAGTGCAAAAAATACAATACTCGCTGCTGCAGAAGTCAATAGCATTCTGAAAATTGACTCTGTTTTTAAATCGTAATCCTCAATTAACAAATCATTTTCACTTTCCATGGTTTTTCTTTTTCAGTTTAGTAAATGAGATGCCCGGATATTTTGATTTATTCAATATAAGCTGGGGACCAAGTTAGACTATAACAGGGTAGAGAAGATTAAGATAAAATTAAGCTCGTATTAAGGAAAAATTAATACCCGGGCTCCTGACGGGTTACCTCGACCGGATTTCTTTTCTCATAAAAGAGACATAGGATAATACAAAACTGAGAATGGTAGCTGTGAATGGTGCATCTTTTTAATTCGGCTTTACTATTAAAAATTGAAGGGAATTATTGACATTAAAGGGCATTCTGGTAAGCCAGGAAAAGAGCCCGATAATATCGCATGAGTCTTATCGGATCACTGTTTTCGTCGATCTCAGCATTGCAGTAACCCTTATAGTCATTATCTGCCAATAATTTAAAGAGCTGGCGATATGGATATGCAGCATCCCAGAGTTCGTGCATGTGGACACCCCTCAGCCGGTCTTTTATCAGGTTAAAATTAAATTCCAGACCTTTGCCTTCCAGATCCTCAGGATTACAGTTCCAGTTCACATAGACATGCGGATTCTGAGATGCATCAATTATTTTTTTTATAACAGAAACCCTGTTTGTCTTCGTTCCATGAACACAGATTCTCACCTCAATACCATTATTATATCCAAATTCTCCCACTTCCGACAACGCTTTTCCAATTTGGTCAATCGATTTTTCTTCAGGGACTCCTTCGGGCAGGCTATTACCGAAAACCCTTATCCCGACAGCTCCTACATCTTTTGCGAGATGGATATATTCTTTTGTGCCTTCAATGTTTTTCCTAAGAACAGCCGGATCTGGAGAATGATACTCAAAAGCGCTTGCAAGACTTATCGACTCAAGGGCCGAGTCTTTAAAACGTTTTTTAACATCTGCTCTCTGTACTGGAGTCAGATTAACTTCTACACCATGAGCATGAGTAGTCCTGAGTTCGACGGACTGATAACCTGTGAGGGTCAGATTTTTTATAATGGTTTCAATATCCCATTTCTGGGCAAGAGTATATGTCATTACACCAATCTTCAGAGCATCCCGGTTTTTATTATTTGATTTTTTTAGTGCCGCACTCGCAGTTAAATCCTTAAAGGGTACAAAGGCTGCTGCAGTAGCCAGTACAGATGTTTTCATGAAATTCTTTCTTTTCATAACTATTTTATTTATGAAATTAATTAAGAAAATTTATTGTATCTGATACTTTTCAATTCAATCCGGGCAATTTTTAGAATCTTGCCCGGGAATCTCATCGGAGCCATAACTAAATCTTATTGTATCAAAAATAAACAAACAATACCAAAATCGTTTCAAATAGGTTAAACTTGCCATTATTTTACTTATTAATGGTTATAAGAACCGGAAATAAAATCAGGTTATTATTGTTCCTGTACTTTCTAAGTACGGCCGGATTACAGGGACAGATTCTCAAAGATACTGCTTCCATTAACCTGCTTAAAAGAGGTGTTGACGATATTTACAATTTTAAGTTTGACAAAGCGCGTATCGTCAAAGATCAATTAAATAAGTCCTTCCCGGGGCATCCGGTAATATATCTTCTGAGCGGAATGACGACATACTGGGAGAACTATCCACTGATTCCTTCCCTGCCTGCCGCTGTTTCTTATGAGAATGACATGAGAACTTGTATCAGATTGTGTGAAGAAGCTCATAATCAGAATGATCATGCAGAATACTTAATAACCAATCTTGGTGCAAGGGGTATGCTGCTAATGTATTATGCCGATAATGACCTCAGCGAAAATGTGTTTCCCCTGGCAAAAAGCACTTATCGTCACCTGAGGCAATCCTTTGATTGCACTTCAATTTATCCTGATTTTTATTTCTTTACCGGACTCTACAATTACTATCGTGAAGCATATCCTATGGCCCACCCCATCTATAAAGTGCTTGCTTTCCTTTTCCCAAAAGGAGACATAGAAAAGGGTCTCATGGAATTGCAGACAGCAGCTCAAAATTCAATAATGCTAAGAGCAGAATCACTGTCCTTCCTTTCACTCATTAATATAAATTTTGAAAATAACTATCAGGAGGCATGTGTTTACACTAAATCACTTCATGAACTTTATCCTGATAATCTGCAATATCTTGCCGATTGTGTAAAGAGCATGTTGTTGGCAAAAAAGTATGATGAAGCTGAAACTATCATCAGATCATCAGATAGCAGTATAAGCAATTCCTATCTCCTGGCACAATATGCAATTTTCAATGGCATAATACAGGAAAAAAAATATCATAACTATGGGGAGTCTAATAGATTATACAATAAAGGAATAAGTGATATTTCCGCCTTTAGTTATTATGGCAATGAATATGCCGCCTATGCTTATTTTGGTTTGAGCCGTATATCTGACATTAAAGGAGATAAGCATGATCGAAAAATGTACAGGAAAAAGGCAATGGAATTAACAGATTATAAGAAGATTAATTTTGATGAATAATCATCCCGGGTTCTCAAAGTCAGTAACCTTCACTTATCTTCGGAATAACATCCAGAAGTAACCTGAGTACCTGGCTGACATTGTTTTTAAAAACAGCAATCACTTCCTTCCACGAGACCGGAACCTCATCCTGCTTCCAGGAGTCGTAATCGGTGCTCATGGCAATAGTGGCATAAGGAATGTCCAACTCATTCGCCAGGATGACTTCCGGAGCTATTGACATGTTAATGATGTCAGCACCCCAGTTACGGAACATCCTCGATTCGGCACGGGTTGAAAACCTGGGTCCCTCAATAGTGATAATTGTTCCTTTTTCGTGATACCTGAGACCAATTTGCCTGGCCGAGGCAATAAGGAGTTTCCGGAGCCCGGCGCTAAAAGGATCTGCCATTGGCGTATGCTTCATTTCTCCGGATTCAAACTCTTCATAAAAGGTGATTTTCCTCTGCCTTGTGAAATCAATAAACTGGTCAGGTATCACAATATCTCCGCGACCGATCTCTTCTCTCAGGCTGCCACATGCGGTTGAAGACAGAATATGGGTGCACCCGGCATTTTTCAGCGCATAAATATTTGCCCGGTTATTTACCTGAGTTGGAGGTATTGTGTGATCATAGCCATGCCTCGAAAGAATGACAACTTCAGTATTGTTGATTTTTCCGTTAAGCAAAGGGGAAGAGGGTTTCCCGTAAGGTGTATAGATCTGTTTTTCTACGGGTGATTTAAGAATATCCGGATTTTCCAATCCCGAACCGCCTATAACAGCTATTCTGGTCATTCTTCTTTTCTGAGATAAAGCATAAGTATATTGGCTGCTTCATCCATGTCGTGTCCGAAAGTAAGTATACCTGCCCTGTCGCCGGCCATTATAATTATCCTCTTTTCAATTACATCGGAATCGCTGAACAACCTGAAAATATCCTTTGCGAGTCCGATGGTTCCGTATTCCATCGAAGGGTTTGTTGTTGGCACCTTGTAAATAATCTCATTCCAGAGATCGATACTATGAACATGAATAACAGCGTTTGCCCCCGGATCGGCGAGATAAATTGCAGCGTGAGTAAGTGATTCTGATGAAGCTTTCAGTGGTCCGATGCACTGGACCGCGTTATCATCAATATTGAATGAATTGACTTTTACATAATGTCCAGGTTCAAGCTCCGGAATCTCCCCGGTAGCTGAGCCTGTTATAACGAATTGATTTCCTCCCCTGATCCTCATGCTGATATTTCCGAAACCGACTCCGTTCTCGTAGGCTCCAATCAGGTCCATGTTATACAGAATCTCCCTCCAGTAATTTATTATTTCGTACTGTTCATCCGAAATCACAGGTCCTGACTGGGTCCAGTGACAGTTGAATTTTACTACGCCTTCCATTCTATTAGTTGAATTTATCCGAAAACAATTTCTTTATTTCTTCCTCAGTTGCCTTGCAAATCCCTTTTTCAGTTATAAAACCTGTAATAAGTCTTGCTGGCGTGATATCAAATCCCCAGTTACCTGCTTTTGTGTTCCCGGGGCAGATACGGACCGATTTTATCATACCATCGCAATAACCTTCTACTGAAGTTACTTCATCCTGATCACGTTCTTCAACCAATATTTCCTTCAGCCCGTCACTAATGCTGAAATCAATTGAAGAAGATGTCATAACAGAGTAGAATGGGATTTTGTTGTCAAATGCAGAAAGCGCCTTCTGGTATGTACCGATCTTATTTGCTACATCTCCTTTCCGGGTCGCCCTGTCACATCCTACCATTACCAGGTCGACCATTCCCTTCTGCATAAGCAGTCCTCCCGCATTATCTGTAATAAGTGTATATGGTACACTTTTTTTGCCAAGCTCCCATGCGGTAAGCCGTGCTCCCTGGTTTTTGGGCCGCGTTTCATCAACCCAGACATGAATGGGAATACCTTTCTCATGAGCGGCATAAATTGGCGCGGTGACTGTGCCATAATCAATACAGGCTAACCAGCCGGCATTGCAATGTGTCAGTATATTAACCGTCTTCTCTTTCTTTTTCTTACTTATTTTTTCAATGATTTTCAAACCATGTCCCCCTATCCTTTTACAGTTGTTCTTTTCTGTTTCGCAGATTTCAAGAACAGTATTAAGAGCGGTTGCTGATAGCATTCCGGGATCTGTTACCATCTTAAGCCTTTCGTGCATGAGATTTACAGCCCATGACAGGTTAACAGCAGTAGGCCGGCACGATACAAGATATCTTGCTGCATTTGAGAGGTGATCAGATATATTGGTGGCAGACGTAATCTCGAGGGTTGCGAGATACATGCCGAAAGCACCTGCAGCACCGATAAGAGGAGCTCCGCGGACTGTCATGTCTTTTATAGCCGAATAGACGTCATCAACTGAACGAAGCTCTTTTGTTTCAAAGGAAAATGGCAGCTTTTGCTGATCAATTACCCGGATTATTGAATTATCTTCTTTATCAGGCCAAATACTCTGGTAATTTTTCCCGTCTATGAGCATTTCTTTGATTTTTCACGCATGAATTAAATTGAATCCCAAATTTACAAAATTACCGCGTAATAGCGATTGTGATGTAAATTCAATGAAAGTTATGGAGCTAAATAAAGTCTGTTAAGTTATGATGCTTTGCTGTTTTGGATTGTGGATTTAAATACGAAATCACAAATCCGACATCCGGAAATCGAATAATCGACCGGTTTCTTCGAATATTTTGATTAGATTCTTTAAAGTTTTACCTTTGTATAGATTAAAATTCATATTGTAAGTAATTACTATATGGTTGATAAAGAGGCGTTTAGAAGGAAGATAATTATTTCTGCCGGACAGATATTCAGCCGTTATGGCTTTAAGAAAACCACAATGGATGAAATTGCCAAAGCTTTGAAAATGGGTAAAAGTTCGGTCTATTACTACTTTAAAAGCAAAGAGGAGATCTTTGAAGCAGTAGTGCTTTATGAAGCTAATATACTTAGGAATGAGCTTACTACGGCTATCAAATCAGCGGAATCACCAGTTGACAAGATGAAAAGATATGTTTATGTCAGGATGAAATCGTTCGAAAAACTTTCGAATTACTATAATGCCATCTTTGACAAAAACCTGGATCATTTCGATTTCATTGAGAAAATACGTGCTAAATACGATTTGGAGGAACTGGCAATCCTGCGGCTGATACTTTATCATGGTGCCAGGAAGAAAGTATTTAATGTTACTGACAGCGAATACACTGCTCTTGCCGTTCAGACGACGATGAAAGGGTTGGAGGTACCTCTTTTCTGGAAGAAGCGGGAGCTCAACATTGAAGAAAGGCTTGAAGCTATCCTGGAGGTTCTGTTTCACGGAATACTGAAAAAGTAGGCAAAATCAACATATCCGGTTGTCCATTGCTTTTTGCTGGTTGCTAGTTGCCTGGAAAATATTCGTTAAACAGTCGTCAGTCCACAATCGCCGGTCGTCAAGCACTAATCACCAATCACAAATCACCAGTTACCAGCAACCAGTACCCAGCAACCAAGAAAATAGCTCCGCTATTTTCTTTTAATCACTGCTCTCTTCTTTTGTTTCAGGCTGAAATAGAGCCAGATGAATCCGGCAATTACAAAAGGGATACTTAGAAGCTGACCCATATTGAGTTTCATTGACGACTCAAAGGCCACTTGCGGTTCTTTAAGGAATTCTATAAAAAACCTGGCAGTAAATACAAGGATCAGCAGTAAGCTTATCAAAAGGCCCTGGATATGTTCACCCTTATTTTTCCAGTAGATCCGGTAAAGCAGGATAAATATCAACAGATATGTTAAAGCTTCATAGATCTGGGTCGGGTGCTTGGGTGCCGTTTCACCATTCCTGAGAAAAACAAATCCCCATGGAACCGTTGTTTCAATGCCGTAAATTTCTGAATTCATAAGGTTTCCAGTCCTTATAAAGAATCCTGAAAGGGCAACAACAATTGCGATGCGGTCTATTATCCAGGTATAGTCTTTTTTTTCTCTTCTTACAAAGAGCCAGAGGGCGATCAGGATCCCGATTGCTGCTCCATGACTTGCAAGGCCGCCATGCCATATCTTGAGTATTTCCAGTGGATGGCTGAAGTAATATCCCGGCTCATAGAACAGGCAATGACCCAGTCTTGCCCCGACAATTGTCCCGATAGCCATATAAACAGTTACCCTGTCAAGTACAGCTTCTCCAAGATTTTCGTTCGTAAACATCTTTCTCATTATTATGTATCCGAACAGAAAGGATGAGGCGAATAATAAGCCATACCATCTCACTGCAAAGGACCCGATCCGGAATATCTCAGGATTGACATCCCATGGAATAACAAGTAAATGCATATAATGCTGTTTAATAAACGCCAAAGTTAGAAAATATTAATAATAAAACAGGCAATGAAAATAACCTCTGACGTCACCTCTTCCGTAATCTTAATTATCTTTATAAAATGTAAGTTTGTAAGTTAAAAGAAGAAAGGTTGATGAGAAGCATCATTATCCGGAGCCTGACCTTTATAACAGCGATCTATTTTATTGTATCCGGTTGTGCAAAGATGAACACTCCCTCGGGCGGGCCAAAGGATAAGGAGATTCCTGTTATTCTTAAAAGTGCTCCAAAGAACGGAGCTGTAAATTTCAGGAATAAAGAGGTTGTTATTTATTTTGATGAATACGTGGTGCTCGATCGGATAAGTGAGAAGTTCATGGTATCTCCTCCAATGAAAAAAAGACCGGATGTATTTACAAGAGGGAAAAGCATTCACATAAAATTTGACGAAGAGCTCAGGGAGAATGCAACCTATACTTTTTATTTTCAGGACACAATAAGGGATCTTAACGAAGGAAACATAATAAACAATTATCAGTTTGTATTTTCAACTGGTCCTGTTATAGATTCTCTTTCGGTTACCGGAAATGTCTGTTCAGGACTGAGTCTTGATCCACCTGAAAATGCGATGTCTTTGCTTTACAGTCAGTTGGCTGATTCGTCAGTGATCAGACATCTGCCAGATTATATTACACGTGCGGAAAAAAATGGGGAATTCAGAATTAGCAATGTTCGTCCGGGAAAATACAGGCTTTATGCACTGGTTGATGGAGATAACAGTAAAAACTACAATAACAGGGATGAGCAATTTGCATTTAGTCCTGAATCTGTTGATATCACTCCCGAAAAAAATTTCCTTCCTTTAGTAAAGGACACTGCTGTAATTAAGCCGGTGAACGGGAAAATACCATTCAAACCACCGGTTATTGGAGAGTATCAGCTTATCATGTTCCAGGAAGAGAAAAAAGCAAGATATCTTACGTCTTCGTCAAGAAAACAACCTTACAAGCTTACCTACACATTATCGCTTCCGCCTGACAGCTTAAAATTTGATTTTATAATTCCCGGCGTCACTGCTAAAGCTTATTATATTGAGCAGACCAAAAACAGGGATACGATTTCTATTTGGCTGACTGACAGTTCAGTATACAACCGGCCTCAGATCGAAACCATAGTGAAATTCCCGTTTACTGATTCGCTCGGAATACTAAGTCAGAAAACCGATACAATACAAATGAGATATCTTGCTCCGAGAGTGCCAAGATCAAAAGCTGTAAAACGCACACCATACAAGATCAGCACAGGAATCTCAGGGCAGGTGAGGCCTGATAAAAAAATAGTAATAACAGCACCAACCCCTTTCAGCCCGCCTGATACCTCAAAAATATTATTTTATGAATTGATCAAAGACAAGAAAATTAGACATCCCTTCAAGCTACTCAGAGACACGGCAAACTCTTGCCGTTATCTTGTGCATACGGAGCTGATTCCGGGGAAAAGCTATCTTTTTATTAACGATTCTGCCGCATTTTCAAGTATATATGGGGAATTTTCCGATTCAACCGGATCGAGGTTTTCAGTATTGGCTCCGGAATCGTACGGCAAGCTGATTGTTGACATATCCGGGTATGATGGGGACCGGATTATACAACTGCTTAGTAACACTGAAAAGCTGGTCAGAGAGATTTACAATAAAGGAAACATAAAAGTTGAATTCCCTCTTCTTGAAAAAGGCACGTACAGGTTACGGGTAATTTTTGACCTAAACAACGACGGAAAATGGACTACAGGTAATTTCGATACGCACAGGCAGCCTGAGCCGGTCTCATATTATCCTGAAGAACTTGAAATTAAAGAAAACTGGGTTGTTACTCAGCCATGGCTGCTTGAGCTGAAGAATTACAAAAATCCAAAAATGCAGGTAATACCAAAATCAACAAAATGATGAAAAACATGCCCTAAAAATCCGGGCGATTCATGATAATATATTAATAACTAAAAACTTACAAAAATGAAAAAAGTAGTAGCCGGCGTTGATATCGGCGGAACAAACACAGTATTCGGACTTGTTGATGAAAAAGGCAAAGTACTGGCTGAAGGGCACCTCAAAACAACCGATTATCCTGTAATAAACGATTTTGTAAAAGCATTGGCGTCAGGTATTAAGAAGCTCATGGCAGGTAAAAAAGATATTAAACTTGAAGGTATCGGAATAGGAGCACCTGATGCAAACTACCACAGAGGAACGATTGAACATGCCCCCAATCTGGCGTGGAAAGGGATTGTCCCGCTTGGGGATCTTGTAAAAAAAGAGATAAAGGTGCCTGTTGCTGTCACAAACGACGCAAATGCTGCTGCGATGGGAGAAATGGTCTTTGGCGGAGCAAAAAATATGAAGGACTTTATTGTACTGACTCTTGGGACAGGCCTCGGAAGCGGGATAGTAGTTGATGGTAAACTGGTTTATGGCCACACTGGCTTTGCCGGTGAGGTTGGCCACATGATTGTTGTACCGGGAGGAAGAGTCTGTGGTTGCGGAAGGCATGGCTGCTTTGAAGCATATGCTTCCGCTACAGGACTGGTACACACTGTTTCCGAATTGATAGGTGAAACCAGGGATAAAAGTATATTAAGGGATGTACCCCCTTCAAAACTGACAGCAAAACAAATTGCAGAGGCTGCTGCAAAAAAAGATCCCATTGCGGTTAAAGCGATGGAATACACAGCTGAAAAGCTCGGGTTCGGGATTGTCAATTCAATAGTATTCACAAGTCCTGAAGCTATATTCCTGTTCGGTGGCCTTGCGCAGGCAGGTGAGATGCTTTTCAAACCTGTAAGGGAATACCTTAAAAAGCACAACTACGTGCTCTTCGCTAATACGGTTAAAATTCTTCCTTCAGGCATTCCGGAAAGCAACGGCGCTGTAATGGGAGCCGCTGCCCTTATTCTTAATGAACTTTCATAAGTATCTCTACCGTAATGATGATTGTGAAAACAGTATTTTGTTCTATTTTTGATACTTAATTCTTTGGAATAATGCGGTTTGGCCAATGAAAACACTCGAGATCCCCAAACTTGAGTTCAGTACTCAAATCCCTGACCTGGATGAGATATCAGAAAATCTTGACAGTCTGAAGATCAAAAACCAGGTCGGGGAAATAAACTGGAAAGACTTCAGCTACAGGCCTGAGGTATTGTTTTCGATTGGCTATACCCGTAAAGAAATACTTCTGAAATACTATGTCACGGAGGATTTTTTCAAGGCTGAGAAAACGGAATCGAATCAAAGGGTGTACGAGGATTCATGCGTGGAGTTTTTTGTAATGCCTGCTGATGACTGGATTTATTACAATTTCGAATTTAATGCAATCGGTACCTGTCTGCTCGGATCGGGAACCGGAAGAGAAAACAGAATAGGTGCTGATCCTGAAATCATTTCAAGGATCAGACGGAAATCATCAGCGGGGGGAAAACCAGTTAAAGAAAGAAAAGGGAAATTTTCCTGGACGATCACAATAGCAATACCGCTTAATGCTTTTTTCAGGCATCAGGTAGATGATCTGAAAGGAAAAATTTTGAGAGCCAACTTTTTTAAATGCGGCGATAAGCTTTCAGTTCCCCACTTCCTGACATGGAATCCTGTTGGAACTGAGAAGCCGGATTTTCACCAGCCCGAGTATTTCGGATCAATTAAATTTGTTTGATTTGACAGTATATCAATACAGTCTGTAAATAAATATTTACGATTATGGCAAAGAAACAAGTAGCTGTCGGTATAGATATCGGAGGTACAAATACCGCTTTTGGCTATGTCGACCGAAAAGGAAATATTCTTGCCCAGGACAAGCTAAAAACCGGTTTTTATGATGAGGCTGAAGTCTATGTGGCTGCTCTATATGAAAAGATTATGATGGCCAGACAAAAAATCAAAGATGATATTGAAATACTTGGTTTTGGCATTGGTGCCCCTATGGGAAATATATATAAGGGTACAATTGAATATCCGGCCAATCTTCCATGGAAAGGAATAACTCCTCTGGCAGATATTTTCAAAAAGCACACAAGCCTGCCGGTTGTTGTAACAAATGATGCAAATGCAGCTGCAGTGGGAGAAATGGTTTACGGTGGAGCGAAAAAAATGAAGGATTTTGTTGTAATCACCCTGGGAACAGGCCTTGGCAGCGGTTTTGTGGTTAATGGCAAATTACTCTACGGGCATGACGGCTTTGCCGGAGAGCTCGGCCATACGTCCATTCGTCCCGGACCTTCTACCCGTGAATGTGATTGCGGAAAAAAAGGATGCCTTGAAACATACGTATCTGCCACAGGTCTTAAAAGAACTCTTTTTAAAATAATGGCCGACAGTATTCAGCCCAGTGAACTGCGCAAATACAGCTTTGAAGAGCTTGATGCTGAAATGATTCATGAATCCGCCAAGAGGGGAGATATCCTTGCCAGAAGGGCGTTTGAGCATACGGGTCAGATGCTGGGATTTAAGCTTGCAGATGTTGTGGCACATACCAGTCCTGAAGCTATTTTTCTTTTTGGGGGCCTTGCTCTTGCAAAAGAGCTTATATTTGAACCTGCAAAGAAGTATATGGAAGAGAACCTGCTTCACATATACAAGGGCAAGGTAAAGCTGCTTCCATCGGAACTTAGCACTCAGAATGCTGCGGTACTCGGTGCCAGCTCATTAATCTGGTCGTTAAAGGAATCAAAAGCCTGAGCATGAAAACTGCAGAAATAGCTAATTTCAGCCAAATACTAAATCATATTCTTGGGATTGTCTTTATTATCATAATCCTTTCTGTTGCTTATGCTTATCTGAAACCTCACCAGCTTCATAAGCGCAGGCTTTTCTCAACCCTGGTCCTGAAACTAAGCTACCTGTTATATCTGCTGGTGCTTTGTATAATTGTATATCTCTCGGCGCTGGTGAAAGGCGGGCTCGACAAGGTTTTCTACGGGATCGAATTCTTTGCATTTCTGCTGGTTCTTTTCGCTCCAACGATTGGCATCTTTGCAAGGAAACTTGGATATTTCAGCAAAAAGCGGGAAGGATATAATTATTTTTTTACAGCTGTTAACCTTCTATCAATAGTCGCAATTCTCATAATGTACTTTGTTTAGAAATAAACCTTGTCTTCCGATTTGATTTCATATCATAACTTTGTTAAATCTAAAACCCGAACCCATGATAAAAGAACGCCTAATCGGTTATATTGAGCAGAGTATCAGACAAAACTGGGACATTGAAGCTTTGTCGAACTACAAGGAAAAGGGATATTCCTACAAAGAGATTGCCGAAAAGATCCTGAAATTTCACATATTCTTCAAAGATGCCGGCTTCAGGGAGGGTGACAAAATCGCACTTGTCGGAAGAAACTCTGCGTACTGGTGTGTTGTATACCTTGCCACAGTGACATACGGGGCTGTAGTTGTGCCTATACTTCCGGATTTTAAGCCTGATGATCTGGTTAATCTTATCAATCATTCCGACGCAACTCTTTTATTTGTAGATGATAAGATCTATGAAACATTGGATACATCCAGAATTCCGCATATAAAAGGAGTAATATCACTTGATGATTTCAGGGTGATCTGGACGGGAAGTGCCAGTCTGAAAGAGGATTATCTTAAACTTGAGGAAAAATTCCTTAATGCTTATCCCAACCTCAAACCTGAAGACATTAAATTCTCAGACATTTCAAATGACAAGCTGGCGGTGATCAGTTATACAGGGGGAACAACGGGTTTTTCAAAGGGGGTAATGATAACGCATAACAGTCTGGCTGCCAATGTAAGATATGCGCAGAATCATATGCCGCTTAAGTCCGGAGACCCGGTGGTATCTTTTCTTGCGCTTGCACACACATTCGGATGCGCATTCGAATTTCTGTTCCCTTTTACTTACGGTTGTCACATTACAATTCTTTCAAAGACACCATCACCAGCGATCATTGTTCAGGCATTCAAGGAAATAAAGCCACGGCTTATCCTTTCTGTTCCGCTGGTCATAGAAAAGATCTTCAAAAAGCAATTACTGCCTGTAATAAGCAAACCTCACATGAAGATTTTTCTTGCAATACCGGGGATCAACAAAATACTTCATAATAAGATCAAGGATAAACTGATAGAAACTTTCGGCGGCAGGTTTCATGAAATTGTCATCGGCGGAGCTCCATTCAATCCCGAGGCAGAAAGGTTTTTCACGAAGATAGGGTTCAGGTTTACAGTTGGTTATGGTATGACGGAATGCGGACCTCTGATCAGCTACACATCCTGGGATACGACAAAGCTCGGTGCCTCTGGAAAACCTGTTGATACCCTTGAAGTAACAATCGATTCATCTGATCCTCAGAAAGAGATAGGGGAAATAATCCTGAGAGGTGAAAATGTCATGCTGGGTTATTATAAAAATGAAAAAGCTACCAGGGAGATAATCGATGAGAAAGGCTGGATGCATACTGGCGACCTTGGGATAATGGACAAGGAAGGAAATATTTTCATCAAGGGAAGAAGCAAAAGCATGCTTCTTGGTCCTTCAGGTAAAAATATCTTTCCGGAGGAAATAGAAGCTGTCATTAATAATATGGATTATATATCAGAATCAGTAGTAATTTCTGAAGATACTAAGCTTATAGCGCTGGTTTATCCTGATTATGAAATGATGAAAAAGGACAATATTTCAGAAGAAAGGCTGCTTGCCATACTTGATGAGACCAGGAAGGCTGTCAATGAAAGATTGCCTGATTTCATGGCAGTTCACAAATTCAGGATCCACCCCGAGGAGTTTGCAAAGACACCAAAGAGAAGCATAAAGAGATTTTTGTATGCTAAAGAATAGCAGCCCCCCTGTCCCCCTGAAGGGGGGTTGAAATCCAGTAAACAAGAATAAGCCCCATTTAGGCCTGCCCTGACCAAATCAAAGATCTCCGACGAAACACCGTTTGTCGGAGCAGGCCTGACCGGAGCGGCAGGAGCGTCAGGGGGGTTGGGGGTGAACCAGGTGAGTGATAAATTGTATTTATGAATCTTTATGCACTTATTGTAGCTGGCGGAACAGGGAAAAGGATGGGGAGTTCAATTCCCAAACAATTCCTTGAGCTTGATGGTAAGCCAATCCTGATGCACACAATTGCCAGGTTCAGGGAATTTGATGAATCAATTGAAATAATTACAGTGCTTCCCGGAAACCAGCTGAAATACTGGGCAGGACTCTGTAAAAAATATTCTTTTTCCATCCCTCAGATCCTTGTTACAGGAGGTTCTACAAGATACCTTTCAGTGAAATATGGCCTCCGGCATGTTGAAGAAGACAGTATTGTAGCCATTCACGACGGAGTCAGGCCGCTGGTAAGTTCACATACAATAACAAGATGCTTTGATGCTGCAAAAAAGTTCGGAAATGCTGTGCCTGTTATCAGTCCGGCTGACTCAATGCGGATGATAAAAGAACAGGGAAGCTTTCCGGTTGACAGGAATATGGTAAAGATTATACAGACACCACAGGTTTTTTATTCGGGACTTATTAAAAAAGCATACCTCAGTAAATACAAGTCAGATTATACCGACGATGCTACAGTACTTGAGGAAGCAGGGGAGGCCATCCATCTTGTTGAAGGCAACAGGGAAAACATAAAAATCACGAATCCTGAAGATCTCATCATTGCTTCTGCACTATTGCATTCCATTTTCTGACTTCTTTTGTTATTTGTATCTTGCAGCAATTTTAATTCATTTTCGATGAAAGTCAGATATCTTATATTAGCAGCAGTTGTAATACTTCTTTCAGGATGTTCGGAACTGCTAAAGGTCGTGCAAACCTCTGGAAATCTTCCGCTGACCGAGGAAGAGGTAATCAGCGGGCTTAAGGAAGCCCTTTCAACTGGGGCAAAAAATTCAGCTGAAAGGCTATCCGCAGAAAACGGGTATTATGGTGATGCGGCAGTAAAGATCTTTCTCCCTGATGAAGCTAAAACGATTATTGACAATATTTCAAAGATTCCGGGAGGTGATAGACTGGTTGAAGATGTAATTCTCAGGATTAACCGGGCTGCCGAGGATGCTGCCAGGGAAGTTGCCCCTATTTTCGTGAACAGCATAACACAGATGACCATAAGAGATGCTTTCAATATCCTCAAAGGCAGTGATAATGCTGCGACAACTTACCTCAGGACAACAACCTGGGATCAGCTTTATTCATTATACAAACCGAAGATACAAAGTTCTACAGAAAAAAAAATCATCGGAAATATTTCCACAAAAGATTCATGGGTTTCCCTGACTGGCAAATGGAATATCGTTGCTAATTCTGTTGCCGGCAAACTTGCGGGATTTAAACCGGTCAATACAGATCTTGATGATTTCCTGACAACAAAAGCCCTCAACGGGATGTTTTCCAAAGTTGAGATTGAAGAGCTGAAAATAAGGAAAGAAGTTTCTGCAAGGGTTACTCCGCTATTAAAGCGGGTATTTGGCAGTCTGGACACAAATTAAATTCAGATTATTCCAGTCGGTATGTTTGAACGCAGTGTTATTATTCACAAGGGACTAGAGGTAAAGGTTTCTGATTATGCGAATGAAGGGATAATGGAAATCCTGAATCACTCGGTTCAGGGTTCGGAAGGAGGCTTAAGGTTCCAGCTCAAGAATATTGCTTCGAGGATAGCTGCATATAAAGATCAGATAAGGTTTGTCTCACTGTACAAGAAGAATCATGTGACGGGAACCGTCGGATCCTGCTTCCGCATAACTGGTCAGGAGAATCTGAAATATCCTTCCTCATATTTAAGATACCTTGCTTTTGACTCGGTTTACCAGTCAGATATTACATGGAAAAAGAGGAGCCGGGAAGTCATTAAACCTGAAAAAGACGATACGTTCAAACAAAAGACCCTTGAGATTTTCAGCAAGCCTCATTTACTGGATTTCAAACAGGTTAACGAGAGTGATAAGCATCTCATGTATGCTTTTCTTGAAAGCATGAACGAAAGATCGAAAAACCTTGTGAACCAGGCAGGATACGAGTATATCAGATCATTCCTTACAGTGGCTTTCAGCCGGTTTTCCCCCAAGCCGGATAAGAGGGTTTCAAAAATAAGCACCCGGGACGAAAAATCCGGGATGGAATCGCTACTATTGGACTATTATAAAGGTCATTCTTTTTTCAGCCCGGAATATGCTTTTTACGGGGACAAATATTATGTTCTTAAGGAGGGGAATGAGATCTTAGCCGGAGTAAATGCCATTCCATCATCCTATAGAATTTATGATATGCCCGGTATCTGGGGCTGGATAATAATGAAGGTTCTTCCAAAGGCTCCGTATTTCAAACGATTATTTCATCCTGAAGAGTTCAGGCACATTGTCTTTGACGCTGTCTACTGTAAAAAAGGGAGGGAAGACCTTCTCGCCAGTTTATTTGAATCGGTCTGTGCCACAGAAGGTTATTATACGGGACTTACATGGATTGACGACCGGAGTGAATTATTTGACAAGCTCCGTTCCGGCGTCAGGATGGGAGCCCTTAACCGGATAATGAACGCTAAACCCGGACTGGTATATGCAAGGTTCATAAATTTTACAGATAAGGAAAAGGAGTATTTTTACGATGCTCCTGCTTATATTTCAGGGTTTGATTTTTCGTAACCTGTAAGATTCATGGCCCCCCTTATGCCATCCAGGGGCGGGAACGTTCTTTTGCACCTGCGTAAGCTTCCAGTGCCATGTTCACGTCTTCCACCATCTGGAAATCATACATCCCGAGGCATACAAAATCGGCCCCGTTGTTAAAGGCATATTTTAAACCTTCCTGGGGAAGTATTGCACCGGCTGCCAGTACCTTGAATGCGATCCATGGTTCCTTCAGGGAAGCCATAAACCTGATTGTTTCTTCGGGGTCATAATCAAACATATTGTCCTGCCATGGCGATGCCGGATGAGCCGACCAATAATTATGGCTGTGACATGTTTTAACCCAGAAATCAGGTTTCAATCCGTAATCGACGCAAACTTTTATAGCCTCAATCCTGTGGGCACCAATTCCGGCCGGTTTTCCGTGACTTCGAATTTCTTCCAATCCCTTACGGATCAGTTCCATGCGCTGAGGCACAGTTCTTTTGGCCGGATCATCATATTGCTCGTTGGTCCACCGATCGGTTATTTCCCCCTGGCAATAAAGTACATCAGAATCAACTGCCAGCGACATTGCGATCCCCTTTTGAAAATCGAGATCAATTCCGCAATCGGAAATAAACTTCATATTGCTGTTGAATTCGTGTTTGTATTTCTGAAAGATTCTGCCAAGCTGAGGATTGGTTATGATAGCATTCATTCCGCATTTTTCAGCCAGTCCGAATGTCTGGATCACTTTTTCATCTGAATGATAGGTCTTTACCAGTTTTGACACATAGATCAGATCACGCGCATGTGCCCATCCGCCAATCAGATTTCCCCCCATAATAAGCCTGCTGAGTTCGAATTGCGCCGGCTGTCCGTTTTTATCAGTGTATTTAATGAATGCTTTTGGTACCTGTCCTTTCAGATCCTTCAGGGTTGAGTAGTTGAACTTAAGAAGTGTAGCCCCGGTATTGGCATCTATTCCCTGAACATTGAGCAGTTTTTCCTCAAAGCTGTCCCATTTCCTTTTCCTGTAGAGGGCATAGGCAAAAGCCCCAATAGCTGGAAGTGAAATCAGGTTCCTGATCACTTCCCGGCGTTCAAATCCCTTCTCTGTACCAGCCGGTTCATCAGGAACCGGTTTGCGGGCTTTTTCCTCCTTCCATCGGAGAAAAAGGCGATCA
>Ga0153915_10001373_pt1 | contig 22319 bp, 11 predicted proteins | sample Opewatmetagenome_2_FD_107003 | JGI IMG/M metagenome (GOLD analysis project Ga0153915, IMG submission 107003) | Freshwater wetland microbial communities from Ohio, USA - Open water 3 Core 3 Depth 3 metaG | ecosystem: Environmental > Aquatic > Freshwater > Wetlands | place: USA: Ohio, Lake Erie...
TACCGTTCCAAACCTGAAGTCCAGTGTAGTGCCAGTATAGGAATGTGAAGTTAGCACCAGCAAACTCGACCGTGTATGTCTTGTTGTCATTGTCGTCGTATACCTGACTGAGGTAGCAGAATCGACCGCAGTCAGCTACCAGTTGAGGACCCCCCAGACGGGGCCAAGCTATGAAGATGCCTGCGAACGTCACAGTAACAACCAATGTGACAACCAGCACCCTATGCCACAGTCGTCTCATGTATGCCCAATACTCATACTCGGCTCTCTTTCATATCAATGTTAGTACGCCTGTATGGCACAGATGCCTTTGTGACGAGAGATGCACGTCAAGCCTTCAATCTCAGCTAGGCGTAGGCAGAAACCACCCCAGAAACGGGCGAGCGAAAGACCCCCAACTGTCATGTGGTGCAGAAACCGGTTCCAGAAAAGAAAGTGGGGACCTGGCTTGTGCCAGGTCCTATTCCCTATTTCTTGTACTTCTTGAAATAGACAACTGCTACTATCACGATTGCCGCAGCGCCAATCGCAATCGGAACTGCATAGACCAAAAGGCCAGACAGGAAGTCAGGCGGTCCCACAGTCAGCACAGGGGGACCTATGAAGGTGGTGGTGTTGAAAGGCGTAATCCTCACATATAATGACCCGTTGTCGGACAGGTCTCTGCCAACACTGAGGATCAGTTTCATCGAGTCACTTATCGAGCCAAATTGGAACGATAGCTGTGTTCCAATGCTCCCCACAAGTTCATCGTTGAGATCCGCCCACTGAGTCCTGTGTGATCTGGACTGCCAGTTCTGAAGAAGGACTGCGGAGAAAGTGTCAGCATCATGAGCTATGATGGTGACATTGAACCAGATACCCTTGGGTACGCTTAGTCCAACCTGATAGTTCTCTGTTGTCTCTCCGGGGAGTGGCAGTGTGAAGTTGTGTTCTACGGGGCCAGCGCCAACATCAAGATTGAATGTACCGTTGAAGTAGCTACTGGTGTAATCCACACATTCGATACCGTAATTGACTTCATAGTCGGAATAGTCGTTTGTCGCTCCTTGAGTGTTGTTAGACACCCTGTAGGTACACACTGCGACGAGAGAGTACCCCTCTGTCAATGTGTTCGTAGTCACAAAGCTCGTGGAGTTGCTGTAGGAGGGATGCGGAGCCCAGTGGGTTCCGTTCACACGGTTTGCCAGTATCGGGGTCGAACTGGACGAAAGAATCATGTATCGGTCGTAGAACGCCAAGTTGGCTCTTACTGTGATGTTGGCAAGATTCAGCAGCTTCAGAGTTGTATTGTAATAAGTCATCGTATCTGTATTCACACGGAAGCCGCCCACTCTCGCGATACTGGCCGTGGACGCGTCGACTACCGGTCCGATGTTGAACTCGAACTGAGCAGATGTATCAGGACCAGCTGTGACTTCGAAGACATAATATCCCGCGGGGAGGTAGTAGAACGAGGAGGACTGAAGTGTGGCCGCCCATTGCAGGTTCTGGGAAATGTACATATCATTGCCGTAGACTGCCCACGCTCTCCAAGCGTATTCTGCTAACAATGCACTGGAGTTCAGCTTCATGAAAGAGTCCTGAGACAGGTATAGGCTGTAGGCGCTCTTCACCGCATAGCCCTGGTTGTTTATCACAGATAACTCTTGGTTCACAGGCAGGTCCTGAGCGACGTTGTCTTCGTGGAACAGCGTGTACTTGACATTGCCAGGTCCAATCACGGTAAGGTAGTACGTTTCTCCGTTTGAGGATCGGTAGTACAGGATGCTGCTTTGTGGTGAGTTGATTATGTTGTTGTACCTCTGGCCGTAATCAAACATGGACGTGAATGCATCGCTGGAGAGTTCTATCCGCGTCCCTATGGGTGGATCGACGGGCTCGCTCTCACCCGGGTAGTTGAATGAGTAAGATATCAATGCCACCTCTTGTGAGTAGAACTTGTATGTGTGGGCTGCTGGAGTCTTCTTAGTATCAACCACCGTTCCGGAATCACTCGTGACCACGAACTCACTATCCTCGAGAACGCCCTGCACGAGTTGGCCAAACGCCACTTGTGTGGGTGCCACTGCTTGTGGCAACAGATCGAAGATGAGCAGGCTCTGAGAGTTCGCTTCGCCAATTATCATGACGAAGTACGTACCCGGTCCCGATGGTCTGAATGGGAGAACAGTGCTGGCATTCTCAGACCCTTCGATGCTCCCCATGAAATGGCCCGCAGGGTCAACAACCGTGACTTGCCAGCTCGGGGAATTGACTTGTCTGGAGGAAACTGTGAGATATATGAACTCCTCAGCGGCAATCCCGAGCACTCCAAAGTAGTACAGATTGGGTTCGAGGACCAGAGTCGAAAGCTGTCCCATCTTGAGTTCGAATGACGAACGCGTAAGTGTCGAGTTCAAGACAGCCGGTCCGCCGTCCGCCGCAACAGCGGTGATGAAGGAGGGCAGTATCGACGTGTTGGTGAAGGTGGTACCTGCCCAGACATTGAATGCGCTCCAGGGAAATGGCACATCATTGGGTCCTGGGTAAGCTGCGTCATAGTAAGTCCAGCCCGTGCCATCAAACGCGTATCTCCTCATTTGAAGATCCTGATTAACATGCAGCGTCGACGTGGTCACCCCCGATAGCACATCAGGCTCGGCATAGACGTACGTGTGATTATTGGCGTTCGGAGTATAGACACGTTCAAACTGCTCTTCATTGATTACAGTCAGTGCTGCAGCAGCAGGGCACATGACAGAGCTCAACAGGAAAATAGTCATGATTCCTACTCCCAGCATCGACTCCTTGTTGTGCTTCAAACCACATGAGACCTCGGCTGTGGATATGTAGAAGGACAGTTATGAATGAATGCTGTCTGGAGTGTATGCGGAAAAGCGGGTTGCAGATGCTTCCGGGAAGGCTGACACATTCCGGTGGGAAATCATGAGGAATATAACCGGATTTGCAGTCACTCGACTGCAGTTGGCTGTCCAAGGGAGAAACCGTCAACAACAGAGAGCCACTAATATCCTCTGAACTCTCTCGCAGTTTCGAACATTGCCACTATGTTCTCGGCTGGCACCTCTCCGGTTATGTTATGTACATTGGCCGCGATGTATCCGCCGCCTGGCTTGAGGCACGCCACATTGTGATGCACCTCATCACGAACCTTCTCAGGCGTGCCGAAAGGCAGAGTACTCTGAGTATCACACATGCCGCCCCAGAATGTAATCAATTCCCCAAATCGCTTCTTAAGACTGCACGGCTCCATGTCATATGCACCGACCTGGACAGGATTCACGGCATCGTATCCAATTTCAGCGAAGTGTGGAATGAAGAGAGGTATCGACCCACAGCAATGATAGTTGATTTTGACATTAGCTAGAGAGTGCACTCTTGCTGAGAATCGTTTTTCGATTGGCTTGATCAACGGTTCGTAGATTGTCTTCGGGTTCATTATGGGACCTCCTTGCTGGGCGAGGTCTCCATTGTTGGCTACTATGTCCACATAGTGCTCGTTTCCGAACTTGACCTCATCGAGGAATGCAGTCGCGTAGTCGGTCCAGTACTTCTCCAGCTCTTCCATGGTGGCGACTATCAGTTCCGGGTTCTTTTGCAGATGCCTCAATGCTTTCGCAAACCCGAACAGAAATGTCGTATATTCATAGATGCATCCGAGCGGCGGAGTGGCAATGGCATAGTCAGTGGTTCTTCTGAGCCGCCTGGCTTCCTCTCTCAAACCCTTCATCCGTTTCTTGTCAGTGCCATCAGGCCAGTTGTACTCCTTGATCTCCTGTACAGTCTTCATCTCACTCAGGGGATGGATGACAGGATCATAGTACAGGATGTCCTCAATCTTCTTCTCTGCATTATCTCCCCAGAACACTCCGAACTGGTCATACACACCTTGGTACTTGCCCTCCACTTGCGGGACGAAGTCCTCAGGGACAATACTGGACTCCGGCCTCAACCATCGGACATCTATCTCGAAGTGTTTCAGCAGCTCCTCGCACGGTCGCACCGCTTGTTCCAAGAAGTCGCAATAGCATATCTCCTTGTCCTCGATGTCGAGGTACTGAAGCAGTCGTTTGTAGGCTATGATGTGAATGCCTGACTGGTTTCCGCCAAAATCAAGTGGGACCTTATCCGGTGTCTGATGATCCAGTGCCGCGAGTACCCTTTGGCGTGAGTTCATGTCAGTATCCACCGATTCGCTCGACCAGAGTCCGGGCAATCCCCAGATTGCGTGCAGCAAGATCAATAGGTTCCCAAGGCCATTCACATCCTGCAGAGAACATGTACTTTCCTCCTGGCTTGCCGGCTTTGATAGTCCGCGTGACCTCGCCGATTATCCTTGTTGGCGAATACAGGCGATCGCCAAGCATAGCAGTGTTTGTGTTTCCTCGGATGCACACCCTGTCGCCAATCTTCTGCTTGGCTGTGGTCATATCAACTTGATAGTCAATGTCCAGAATGGAAGTCCCTGAGTCGGCGACAAGCTCGAGCATGGATCGTCCTTCTTTGTCAACCACTGAGCTATCTCCGCAAACGTGGTAAAGGACAGGCACCTGCTTGGCGATGTCCTTGAGCAGTTTCTGTGTTGATTCGAGGCATGCCTCCTTGTAGCGCTTGGGACCTATCTGAGAAACCGCCGAATCTCCCACTCCGATGATGTCTGCACCCGCTTCAATCTGCATCTCGGCGAACTCCAGCTGAACAGGGATGACTCGTTTGGTGAAGTCCTTAACCATCTCGTTCCACTTCGGATTACGTCCCAGCTTTAGCACTTCCATGAGACCAAACAGGCAGCATATCTCTGCGAACGGGGCTTCTATCCATCCCACGATGCATTGCTCGTTGCCCACACTGCGCTTGAGAAGCCGCACGGCTTCGACTCGATTCTTGATTCTGGGACTGGATTGTAGATCAGGTTTCTCGACCGACTCAAAGCCGGCTGGATCCAGATGAGTCTTGGCTACAGGCGTGTGACCAGAGAAGTCTGTCTCAATGCCCCATGCACTGGCTTCTCTGTAAGCGTCCGTCGATACATTGACATGATCAACGCCGAAGGTCCTGGCACACTTCGTCTGAGCCTCTGCAAGGACATCTGCATCCTGGCAGTAGATTCCGCTGTAATCAATGCCGTCAATTGCCGCCGCGAGATGCATGATGAATGGATTGAACGGGACTCTCTCCGCAGTGCCATCAATTGCTGACAGGGTGAGGTCAAGTGGTTTCATTCTCAATCGACATCTCTTGAAACGCTGCTACTTCACGTTATGTCAGAATCTGAGCGACCATGTGAGCGGCCGGTCTGGCGCGCTTGCTCCAGTCAGCACAACCTTGTCGCCTTCAGAGGTCAGCTTCTGATCCTTTCCATTAACAGTCAAAACACTGACTCGGTTCCGCTCTTTCTCACCAAGCTTGAGCGTGATTCTCCAAGTCCCTGCAGTCATTGGCGAATACCTACCTCGGTAACCTTGCTTTGTTTTCTCCAGCTCGAGCAGAGGAGACGTAAACCTGTATTCGTCCTTCGGCAGCGATGGAGCGAGGTCGACCCCCTGCTCAGTGAATTCTGTTCCCATGAGCTTGGCAACACTGTAGAGGGGCCATGCATGCGGATGCATGTTCATCACTGGAAAGTCTGTCCATTTGACCTCGAAGATCTTACCGATGTCGGAGTCCTTGGCTTTCTCTTCATCGGTTTCATGAGGAATCTCGTCTTCGGTACCGAAGATGGTTTCTCCTGGACGAACGGAGAGTTCAGAGTTGTAGGTGTCGGGGCCGCTCCAGATACCATACCAGATATCTGGGTATTCCTCAGCATGCGTGGCAAGCGTGTTCTTCTTCCATTCGTTCCACGCCATCTTACCATCCACGAGCGACAGAGCCCATACGAGGGTACCATTTATTGAGGGCCATATCCCCGCATTCGTTCCCACTCCTGTTGGGCCGACCATCTTTGGGTCTGCCTTTCCAAGAATCATGGCACCTATCTTCGATGGCTTTCTTGCTTCCTTGTCTATCCACTGTACTAGAATTCGTCTTTGTTCAGAGTCCACAGATTCCCCAATAATAGCCCAGGGCTGCGGTTCCAACCAGAGATTGTCCTCTCCGACCCATCCGATATCCTCGCTGAGCCATGCCCTCCTGAACCACTTGCCCATCCACTGCGCTTGTACCGCGGACCGCTGAGCGGCGGCATGTTTCATGACATCCTCCGCCAGACTCTTGTTACCTGCATAGGTCAGCAGCCTTGAATAAACGTCGAAGACATATGTGGCCATTGCCGCATTGAGAACGCTCTCACCGACTTCCTCGACAACTGGACGTTGCTCCTTCGGAACGTATCCCATGACCATCATGTCATTCCAGTCACCCTTCACCAGTCTCTGAATGCCGTGTTGCCCGACCCCTGTCAATACAACCAGTCGACGATAGCAGGCGGACAGGAGATCGTCGACGCGCATGGTCCTCGCCTTGTGACCATACACCGGATACGTTGGGATGACCTCGTTCAGAAACGCCAAGTCTCTCGTGGCGAGCACGTACTCGCCGGCGAGCCAAAGGAGCCACATCTCCTGATCACTTGGATGGAACGGCGATGGCATGTACATCCCACAGCCAACAATGCCATACGGAATCTTGCCGTCAGGGGTCATCGACTTTAAGGTGTACCTCAGAACTTCCTTCACAATGGTCGGGTCGGAGTATACGAATGGTAGAGCGTGTTGCAGCGGGTCACGCGCTCCACCTTGGAATCCGATCAGGTACTGGTACACATGCCCCTGAGATAGAATGTGCTCTCTGAAGAAGCTATCATACGTGAGGTTGCTTCTCAGGTAGTAATTGTGCCATGCGAGTTCGCGATCGACCCACTTCTCATCACCGACGTCCAGCTGGATGCGGTTTTTCTTCCATTGTTCGCACGATCGGCTCAACAACTGAGGAAGATCTTTCTCATATTTCGAGATGAGAGACTCAAGAGTGAAGCCTTCGGGCAGATAACCATAGGCAAAGTACATCGACCTGCTCTCGCCGGGCTTCAGATGGGCACGCCGCTCGAGGAAGAGACCTGTCTCTGGGCCACTTCCCTCAACGTTCTCAGATAGAAAACCCCGTATGCCGTCAGGCGAAACCACGCCTCCCTCACCAAAGAAACCTGCCGCATTGGTGCACACGGCATCACAGGGCGCATCGAGAGATACGAGGAAAACGTCTGGAGGAGAGAGGTCTTCGAGCACTGCCTGTTTCACTGGGGATCTGACTGGTCCACCAGTCATTTCCTTTCCCACGAAATTCAGCATGAAATTCAGAAACCCCCATCCTAACATGTCAGGCAGGGCATGACCCATGAATTGTTTCTTGACTTCCAGCCCTCTTCCGCTACTCAGGACACTGATATGGTCTGCAAACCGCGTTGCGAGTCTTCTACGATAGAGGTTAGGATGCTTCTTTGATACGACAGACCGCATGAATGCTTTGTATGAAAACTGATACAGCTGACAACCCCAATACTCGATCCATCTCAGATCCGCAGGCTCTTCCCGTTGATTCTCTATCGTGACCTTCGAGATAAGAATGGGATCGTCGCCATAGGGAGCAAAGACAGCATGGTCCACTACCAGCCCGTTTCCCTTGACTGTCTTTCTGTAGTATCCTGCGCCAAAGACTCTGTCAAAGGATTCGGCCTTCCCGGAGTAGTAGGTACTGAGTACAGTCTTGCCATCTGTCAAATACCCGAACCCGCCGCCGTATTGATGGCTCGCGGGGTCGTAGTCATTCAGGAACTTCGGACTCCCTTCATCCTGCCGAACCTGAACATGTCCATAATTCGAAGCAACACCGACAAGTCTATCATTCCCAACCTGATGTAAATGCTCCGTAGGAGAGCGCCAGAGCTCATTCGTAGGTGTATGTGCCTTGGGGTCTGTGAGTTGATTGCAGGTATAGTGATACGCAGGCAGACCGAATTCGTCTGTGATCCACTCACCGAAATGGCCTGATCCGAATGGCTTGCTTGACATGGGTACCATCATCCTGCTTCGTTGACGAGTCCAAAGGTGGTCATTAACCTTCTGTGAAACAAAGGATATTACTGCGTTCTGCAGAGGGCGAGAAGCAACGACAATTGCAGGAGCTGGCGTATTATTACTCTTGACGACATAACAAAGATGATTGTAGAGCTAGATGTGGACAACATCGCCAAGTCAGTCCAGCAGGAGCTTGAGAAACATGTGGACCCCAATGATGTCTTGAAGGCTCTCACAGCAGGCATGGATGAAGTTGGACGCAGGTATGAGCAGAAGGAGTACTTCCTCACTGAGCTCGTTTTAGCGGGCGAAACCATGAAGGAGGCATTTGACGTTCTGAAGCCGCGCTTGACAGTCAAGGAGAAGGGCAAGAGAAAGCCAATTGTTGTGGCCACTGTAAAGGGGGACAATCACGACATTGGCAAGAACATCCTGATCACCATGCTCGTTTCCGCAGGGTTTGAGGTCATTGACCTTGGAGTGGATTGTCCAAGCGAGAAGATCGTTGAAGCCATGAGAAAGCATGATGCCAAGGTTCTTGCACTGAGCTGTCTGTTGACAATGACGATGAGAGAGATTTCGGTCATTGGCGAAGCCCTCAAACACGCTGGCCTCCGCGACAAGGTGAAGATAATTGTCGGAGGAGCACCACTGAACATGGAGCTCGCCGAAGAACTGGGCGCAGACGACTACGCCGCTGATGCCATCGATGGAGTGAGGCATATCAAGGCTCTCATGGGGGTCTAGAGTCGATGGACGCACCAACACGGGTGATGAAGGCCCTAAATCACGAAGAACCTGATCGCGTACCTGCATTCGAGAGTGCATTCACTAATAACACGATTATGGAACATTATGGCATTGCGGCTGCTGGCCTGAGTTCTGGGATAGATGCTCTCAAGCACCTCCCTTTCAAGACGCGAGTAGCCAACTACGCCATGAGCAATCGTTCATGGTTAGCGAAGGGCATGGTCAATTCCTATGAGTTTCTACGTCGCGTCAAGATTGACATCGGTCTAAGCTTCGTCACGCATCAGCAGCGGAAGATCGTCGAGGGTGGTATGATCGATGAGTTCGGGCGTTTGATGAAATTCGAGAAATACGAAGGAGATGGCACACTGATCCTTGGATATCGTGGAGGCCATCTTCACAGCTTTGAGGACTACGAGAAGTGGGAACGTCCGGACCCGAACGAACCAAAGAGGTTGGCTGCATTTCTCGCCGGCAAGGACGTCCAAAAGCAGATGAATAATGAGATACTCTCAGTTCCCGCAATAGGAGGAATGATGGAACCAAGCTGGGAAGCCTTCGGTCTTGAAACGTTCTCTCGAATACTCGGACACCCGAAGCAAGCCAAGAAGGTATTTGACGACAATGGCAAGCTGGCTGTGGAGCTCGTGAAGATTCTCGCAGACCAGGGGGCTGAACTGATTCTGGTATGGGATGACTACGGCTTCAAGAACGGCCTGTTCATGAGCCCTCAGAACTACAGAACCTATGTGTTCCCATGGTTGAAACAGATGTGCGATGAAGCTCACAAACGGGACTCCAGAATACTCCTGCATTCGGATGGGGATCTGATGCTAATCTTTGAAGACATCATAAAGTGCGGCGTGGATGCACTCAATCCTATCGAACCCACGACTGCCAACCCCGATTACGACATCTTCAGACTTGCAGAGAAGTACAAGGACAAGATTACCTTCGTGGGAAACATCAGCCCGGTGATGCTTGCCGTGGGGACAGTTACCGAAATCGAGGAATACAGCAAGCGGCTGATAAGAGAACTCGCGCCTGGCGGCGGCTACATTTTTAGTAGCGGCCACAGCATCAATCCAGCCATCACAGTGGACAGATGGGAGGCTGTGATGAGAGTGCGCGAGAAGTATGGCTCGTATCCAATACGGATTCCCGACTAGTCGGCCGTTCTGCAGAGAACCGGGATAGATTCTGGAGCGTCTTTTGATTCTGCGTGCGAACAGCACTCCTTATCCCTTCCCACAGGTTCTTCTATCATGACATCTGTTTTGATTCAGGTTGAACGCTGGATTATGAAGAAGGTAGGCGATCTCTACGAATGTCAGCAGTGCCATCTGCTGTACCATGATGAGCACTGGGCAAAGAAGTGTGAGGAATGGTGCATAAAGCACAGATCGTGCAATCTTGAGATAACAAAACACGCTGTCAAGGATTCCAAGCTTTCACTGTCATTATGAAAAGACTTCATGGCGCGTGATGGAAATCCGAGAGTAGTATGGCACGCATCCGATATAGGTTCTTGGCAAACGCCCTCATACTACATTGGCGCATCTGGGAAAACCCAGAACGCCCGACGCATTCGATGATTGGAGGACCTAGCCTCAGGAGGACCCCTTAGCTGATTGGACTTGCCCCAAGACAGCCTCTCTTTTCCGCTTGTGCAGTTCAGTCAGCTTTCTCTGCATCTCATCTAGTTTCTCGCCATGAAGAGGATAATAGTAGATAGAAACCAGACCCAAAGACGCCACGATTCCTGAAACCAAGAGCCAGATGATCTTTATTCCCAAGAACGCTGACTCGGGCTGAACTGCAAGAGCACCGCCTTGGATATAGCCGAATGTCGTTAGTATCATCGTTGCAATGATTGGGCCAAGGCTGTTCGCGGGCTTGGTCAACAGAGCCATTACTCCAATGAACATGCCTTCCCTCCGGGAGCCGCAGAGGATTTCATCCTCATCTATGGCTAGATATTGCATTGGAATCTGGAAGATGCCGTAGCCACCGAAGAAGGTGACGACGACGAGTCCATACCATATCAGCGGCTCGAATATGGGAACGAGGATTATCAGAAACAGAACTATCGAGCCAACTACTCGAACAACTCCGAATCTTAGGATGATTCTTCTCAGTCCCCACTTGCGTTGAAGCTTCATGCACACGATGTTGCCCGCATAGCCCACGATGAAGTATATCACAAAGAAGAACAGTACGACGTTCAATCCAGGTGTCACTTTCTGGAGCAGCAGCATGTAGATGAAGAAGTAACTCAGGCCCAAGGTGCTGAGGAAGTTCTGACAGAAATAGAAACCAACATAGACCAGAAACGTCTTCGATTTGAAGGTCGCCTTGACAGACTCCTTCAGAGAGTACACTCTGTCACTCTGGAATTCGGGGCGCTCGTGGCAGAAGTGCGCTGTCAGCTCTAGGAATACCATCGAGATGACAGCAAACAGGATCATCAGGAACCGGAACCCTTCTGAGTCCGGTCTCATGGCAGCAATTACGATGAACACAGGCAAGACCACAATCGTGCCCATCACTCCTGCGATGAACTGCGCCTTGTTTCGCTCATCGATGTCCATGGTCATCTCAGGTAGGACAGCCAACCATACCAACAGCACGATTGTGAGCATCGTGTCAAAAGCACAGAGTGACACAACGTAGTGAATGAAAATGACTATCTGGTTGTTGAAACTCCATGGAAACCACACCAATAGGAAGGTCCATGCCCAAATTGGACCGCCATACTTTATGTATATCAGGCGCCGGCTGCCCCATCGCTTTCGGCTCGTCCGGTCAGACAACTGTCCTGCGAGGGGATCGTTCACCGCATTGACGACAAGATAGATTGCTTGCCCGATGATGAAGTATAGTGGGGCTAGGGCCAGATTATTGTAGAAGTACTCAACATACTTGAGACTGAAGATATAGGCCAACAAACCGGTAGGGATAGAACCCAATGCCCATCCCCAGAGGTTTCTGCGACTCAGCTTCTCTAGGCCCGCGGATTCCATTTCTATCACCATTGGCAGCAAATGGAAATGCCAGCCGATGTGAAGAAGCCCCTATTAAATCAGCATGGCGTCACTGAGCTAATTCAAGTCGAAGGGACGCTGACCAGGCAAACAGCCTGCTCTGTAACTGGAGCAGCCAAGCATTCCTGACTGCCTATTCATTGCGCTGAACCAATCCTTCTTAGTCTGCATTCGAGGGTCGAGAAGCCCTGCATCTGTCGCTTATCCGTCGGAAGGCTAGACTGAGTAGTGTTGAGGCATAAGTAATGACTGAGAAAACAAAAGCTCAATCCAAAGATGGGAACGTACCTGAGTCGCACTTTAGGTTTAGGGCTACCTCTGTCGAGCATTTGACTGAGCTCCAGAAACATATCGACACACTGTATCGCGAGGGCAAGATGTGCGAGGACAAGACCTTCAGGAGCTACGTAGATGGCAAGAGATTCGCGATTCCTGAGTCGTTCCCTAACGCACAATCTCTGATCATCATGGCTGTCTTCACTCCATTGGCAGTTGCTGGATTCTATCATAAGGGGCGGCGCCTTGAGTTCTTAGTACCTCCTGCTTACTATGACATCGGGTTCTCGCAAGAGCAATTACAGAACACCGTTGCCCGGAGAATCATAGATGAGCCGGGTCACAGGATCGAGAAGGCCAACGGGCAGGTGCTCATGAAGACGCTTGCCGTGAGAAGCGGACTTGGTAGGTATGGCAGAAACAACCTGTGCTACGTTGACGGGATGGGCAGCCTGGTCACACTCCACGCTTACTTCACAGACTTCACTTTCGAGCATGATGACTGGACCGATATGCGGATGATGGACAAATGCAAGAAGTGCACAGTCTGCATGAAAGAGTGCCCGAATGGATGCATAACCGAAGACAACTTCGTCATAAACATCAGCAGATGCGTGCCTTTGTACAATGAGGTTGAAGGAGTGTTCCCTGAGTGGATGCCAGTCAATGCTCATAACGCACTCATGGGATGTATGAGATGCCAGCTCAAGTGCCCTGCCAACCGCCATGCAATCAATAGGACATTGCGGCTCGAAGACCTCACCGAAGAAGAAACTAAGGCGATCTTAGAAGGGACAGTTGACGAGAGCATTCGTCAGACCGTTTCCAGAAAGATGAGAGGATTCTCACCCACTAGAACGCTCGAGGATATCCCAGTGTTTACAAGGAATCTTGGCGTGTTGATAGGGCAGCAGACATAGTCAGCCTCCGCTCTACAATACTGACTGTAATGTCCAACGCATTTTGGTTGGTGCAAGTTCATGGACTGACTGCCTTCTGGGTGAGTGTTTATGAGAAAGCTGTGCTCTGAGAAGACTCAAGGTAACAGAGTATGAAACTCAGTTTCTCCAATTGGCCGCTGACTAGCATCAGCGGTGCGCTCGTGATCCTGTCCTACTGCACATTCACTTTCATTTCGTGGGCCTTGTACCCCGGTCCCTTAGGACCACTCACACACTACCTGAGCCGGTTGGGCGATTTCAACTATAGCCCATTCGGTGCCTACTTCTACAACGCAGGCTGCATTCTCACGGGATTGGCGCTCATCCCCTTCTTCATTGGACTGCGTCGATGGTTCACCGAGGGAAAGCTGGAAAGGGGCATACTCATCACTGGACAACTGGCTGGCGTCTGTTCTGCTGTTGCTCTCATCATGATTGGGGTTTTCTCTGAGGACAAGGGAGCCCCCCACATTCTAGCGTCCGGGGTCTTCTTTGAGCTCAACTTCCTTGTCTTGATTCTGGTCAGCCTTGCTCTCTTGCTGCATCCGAGGTTCATGAAGCTGATTGCGCTCTATGGCCTCGTGGTTGCCATCTCGAGTCTGGTCTTTGCGTTCACACTGGGCGGAGCTATCGTAGAATGGTACACAGTGTTTGCCTCGCTGGCATACGTAGGATTTCTGTCATTCGACACTCTGAAGCTAGCAAAGACATGATTCAACCCTGAACTGGTTGAGCCATCCTCATTAATCCATCTGCCCAGTGACGACAACTTCCTCATGCTCGGCAGAATCTGAGCGGGTCGGATGCCACAGGTTTCTGATGGCCATTGAAGACGACTTTTCACCTACTGTCCCCGACGTTCACGCTGCAATGGTGCCTTCCCGGCCCAACATAATCGGACTAGCCTCAGCTCTTAATAGGCCGAAGCCATACATCGTAAAGCTTGAGAAAAGACGCTCAGCGGTCGTGAGAGCGGACTGGATTGCAGTACACGTGCCCAGCCGCGAAACCGCATCGTGACACCCGGGCTACTCGATAGAACAAGGAGCAACAGCACTTGTCGAAGAAAGAAGTACGCACTGTGTGCGCCGGACTAGGTTTTGTTGGTGGAGCCGCTCACGTCCCATCATTTAGAAAGGTGCCCGATTCGAAGCTGTTGGGAGTGGTCGCCAGAAAAGGTCGGGAAAGCGAGAGAATCGCCATCCAGCTGAAAGAAAAGTATGGCATCAATGTCTACTATGATTGGGATGCCGTATGCGTGGATCCGAACGTGGATGCAGTATGCATCGCTGTCCCCACACCCGATCACTATGAGCTGGCGAAGAGGGCGATCGAGGGTGGCAAGCACGTGTTCTTGGAGATGCCCATGGCACCTGAGCTTCAGAAGGCTGAGGAACTGGGCAGACTCGCTGAGGGGAAGGGCGTCGTGCTTATGCCGATACTGAATTTCAGGCACGCACCTGGTTATGTGAAAGCAAAAGAACTCCTCGAAGTCGGAGCCATAGGGAAACCCATCGCCCTGACCTTCAGGGAATTCATAGCCGCAGAAGACCTAGCCAGACAATGGCCGCTCTCATCATGGGCATGGGATATCAAGAAGAGTGGAGGATATCCCGACTTCACGTTATCAGTCTGGTCTCTCGATATGTTCAGATGGTTCTTCAAGACCGAGATAGAGAACGTAAAATGGGCGGCCTGCTATATGCCAGTCGAGGGAGTCGATAGCTTCAAGGGTTATCAGACCGTTGGAATCATTAGACTCAAGAACGGCGTCGTCGGCAATCTGATATACGGTTCTTCTGTTGCAAAGGGCCAGGACACAAGCAGGTTCGAGGTATTCGGTAACAACGGCAAGACAATAGTCGTTGATTGGAGCGACAAGATCACACTCTATGGCAAAGGTGACGAAAAGGAGCTCTGGAAACTGGAACCCAAGGGTCCTGAGGTATGGGGTCACAAGCAGCTCATCGCGCACTTTGTTCAGGCCTGTCTCGGAAAGGAGAAACCGGAGATCACATATAAGGACGCCATTGCTGCACAGAAGTGGTCCGCCAAGATAGTCACCGATCTGATCTGATCGAAAGCCTGGCTAGGTCCATCCGAAGAGTGGAGAACCACCGTACAGCGAAGGTAGCCCAGCAAAGCCAAGTCCACACGGGAACCTAGTTGCTCTGCTGCAGTTCCTGCGAGAGGTTTTCACTCGGTCATGGTTCTGTCGGCGAGGAGTTGGCGGCTGAACGAAATCCCCGTCCGTCGCGGGTATCGTGTTGTTCTGATCTTGACGGCCAGCCTAGATATCCATAGCCTTTTCACGTCGAATCAGTCAGGCTACGATCGCCATTACTAGAGCACCCACCCGATGAGTGTTCAGCTATGGAAGTGAGTTGGGAATGCAGATGAAGCAGGGTCTCCTGAAGCTTGTTGGCGCCAAGCGCTTTCCCTTGTGGGGAATAGCAGGATCGGTTGTTGGCCTGGTGTTTGTTCTTGGAGCGATGATCCCTTATGTAGGTCGAAACGGCGAGCCGTTTTCGATATTCAACCATTTCATTTCAGAACTGGGTGAGGTCGGAGTCTCAGAACTCTCCATCATGTTCAATGTGGGTCTGATTTACGCAGGTGTCCTGTTCATTCCATTCATGATCGGACTTGGACTGTACATGGACAACATCATCGCCAAACTTGCGGCCGTTGTAGGCGTGTTCTCATCGGTCGCGATAATCTTCGTGGGTATCTTTCCGGAGAACTTCCTTGCAGAGCATACGGCCGCCGCGATGTCATTCTTCTTGAGCGGCATGGTCATGACAGGGCTATGGACCCTTGCGATTCTGTTGCAGCACACGTCAAAGGTCCACAAGGCGTTGTCAATCGTGGGGCTTCTCAATGTCGTGGTCTTTGCGGCATTTCTGTTCGGTGACTATGGTGACATTGGCAGTCTCGTTGACCGTCCCGACTTCTGGATGCTTCCAACTCTAGAGTGGGCAATCTACTTCGCCGTAATCGGCTACCTGTTGTTGATCTCGGTCTACGTCTGGAGAAAGGAGAAAGGCGCGAGCAGCAATCAGTCCTGAAGCGCGTCCGCCAATGCCAGTCAAGAACGGATACTTCCTAGGTTTGGCCAAGGAAGACGTTTGCAGTGCCGGCCACAAGACGACAGACTCATGGGCCTTCAATCGGGCCACTGACTGTATTGGATGTGTGTCAGACAAGACAACTGGCGCGGACGGGCATACCCTCAGCATCAGTGGAGTAACATAGTTAGATCAACGTCGTCATGTAAAAGGCGGATGAATATACTAGGTTTATAAGTGTTCATGTGGAAATTGGCCTGCAATCGTGTTCCAGGGTGTATCGAGTGATGCGAACCTAGAGGCTTCATTTTGCTGACCTTGATTGCCGGTACACTTTACATGATTTGGGGGTTTCATGGGTTTGGCGGCTGGAATGAGATTCCTATCTCTACTATTCATCGCTGCAATAGTGACTGGGTCCTTCGCGGCAACAACCGGTGTTCCTTTCACCAGTGCAGTAGCGAATGATATGAAGAAGATGGAGTCGGGCAGCGTACATTCGTACGAGAAACTTGACCCAATGGCAACGGAGCAAGAACTTGGCGCTGATACGGACTCCCCTACTGATCTCATCTTTGACACGCTAGAAAAGGACCAGTCATCTGAGAAGAACTCAGCAGATTCGCTATATGATTCAGGGGATTTCTATGCTGACTATAGAATGGAAACCAAGCATCCCACCACAGAGTTCTATGGTGTCTATGGTGAGGGAATGAATATCGATTTCGTAGTTGAGGGTGATCGGCTCCTCGTACAGGTCACGGTCGGAAGCTATGATGTGTCTACATATTCCATTGGAAGCAACGCATATCAGATCGTGGCAATTGGCGACACCGAACTTACCCACGAATACGGACGGCCTGTCACACCCTATGCAAAACAGATGTTGAGCCTGCCTACTGGTGCCACGATCATTACGAGCAACATTGTAAACGAAATCCGATTTCCAATCAATAACCTGGCACTAATGCCAGGGCCAAAGCCACTAAGCGTTTCAGAGGGAGTTCCAGCAATAGAGACCCTTTTCTTTGACCCCGGTGCATATTCATCATCCGTTTACCAGCCTGCTCATGTTGCAGACTATGAGATAGTACGGATCAATGGGATTCCCTGTATTTCTTTGCAGCTTTGTCCTCTTCAATACAATCCTACTGAGAAAGCTGCTAGCCTTCTGCTTCAGTTTGTGCTGGAAATCACTTTCAGCCGGAATGTTCACCTTTCGGAGTTTCAGGTGCCAACTGGACTTGAGCCGTTGTCTTTTGGCAGTGGAGAAGGCTATCTAATCGTTACACCCGACGACTACATTCCATACTTGGATGAGTTCGCGAACTGGAAGAGTTTCCTAGGATTCAATGTATATGTTGCTTCCGTTGAGGATATCGTAGCCGCCTTCCCGGGTCGTGATGCACCTGAACGGCTTCGCAATTGCATCATCGAGCAGCATACAGCGAACAACATCGAGTATGTTCTCCTACTGGGTGATGGGGATGTTGTTCCAGCTCGAGAGGTCTGGGATCCTGCCTATGCCGGGGCGGGCATTGACAATGGTACTGAGGCAAGTGATCTCTACTTTGAGTGTCTGGATGGAAACTGGGACGCAAACGACAACGATTTGTTTGGAGAAGTCGAAGATCAGGTTGATTTCTATCCTGAAGTGATGGTTGGCAGGATTCCTGTACAAACACCTGATGATGCCTCTCACGTTCTTCATGCAATCGTCAAACTCGAAAGCGATCCAGAACCTGGAGATTGGATGGACGACTTTCTTCTCCTCGGACCTAATTGCTTCGTTTCTGGCGATGGCGCGGCGATGACTGAAGCAGAACTGAATCAGCCATATCTCATAGGTTCATTTTTCGATATGTACAGACTCTATCCAACTGATGGGAGTCTATCTGATTCGAATGTGATAGATCGCATTAACCAGGGAGTAGGAATCATAGACTTCTTTGATCATGGCGCGTACGATGTCTGGGTTGATTCTCTGACAATACCGGAAACGCTTTCATTATCGAATGGCTTTCGCACTCCATTTGCATTTGCCATGGCCTGTGAAACTGGTGCCTTTGACTACGAGATTGGCGAACCGACCATCGCAGAGGCATTCTTTAGGAATGCGAATGGGGGAGCTGCTGCGTATATCGGAGCAACACGAATTGCTTGGGCGGGCTATTACGCTTTTGACGGGCTTCACAACAGGTTCTGGGATTACTTCTTCGACACTGCTCTATCCCAGTATTCAGCCAGTCCAAAGATCGCTCTTAGAGACGCAGTAAATGAGATGGTGATGACCTATGACATGGCTGACTCCATCTCAAGAGAAACAGTCATTCAGGCCATATACTTCGGAGATCCTTCCATGCAGCTGTACTGGAAGAACGAAGTTGAAGTGACTTCAACACCTGTTGATATCAACCAAGAAGCTGTGATTGAAGTAAACTGTACGACCTTCAATCACCTACCAGTAACGAGCATGGTCAATGTGACCATTGAAGACCCCTTGGGCAACCCAGTTGTAGATGGCGGATTTTCTCCGGACCCCACAGGGCACTTTACTGTCTATCACAATGCAACTCAGCATCCCGGAACTTATACTGCCCATTTCGCTTTCACAGAACCATTTGAGTATATGGCCGAGAGAACGTACCAGATTGGTCTGGGAAATGTGTCAGTGGTTCTCGACACCTCACCAGTATATGGTGCGCCGCTTGCTTTCTCCGGATTCAGTGACATGGATGGCAATGGTACTGCTTACCTTGTAAACCAAAATGGTGGCGTCATAACATCTTCGGGTTTTGAAGTAATAGGAGGCACCTATTCCGGTGCAATCAACATTACATCATTCGGAGCTCAGACTCTTCACATTGAGGTAGTATCTGCCACAGAATCCGGTGGGAGCAGTCATGTGTCCTTCGAAGTGATGCGAGGACAAATCCTGATAATCGCTGACGAATCAGGGGGCTATGGTCCTTGGTATCCGGGTGGATGGGTTGATGAGAATGCTGGAGACTCCACTGACTTTGGAGACATCTATCAAGCATTGAAAGATGAATACTATGTCGACGTTTTCAGACCCAGATATGAGCTGGTCCCTGATCTTGCATTTCTGGAGCTCTTTGATGCGGTCATTGTCACGGTTGGTGACCACTACGGAATGCCTCTTATCGCCCCTGATAGCTATCTACTGGACGTGCTGATGGAGTATCATAACGCGAGCGGCAATCTTCTCTTCGAGGGAGGATCTATTCTGACTCCTCTTGAAGCATCTTATGGAGCAATCTTCCCGACGTTCTTCCATGTTGAATTGCAGCAGAGGTTGGATAACACCGGTGGTTTGTATTTGGAGAACGCGCCTCATCCAATCACCTCAGGTCTTCCTGCATCTCTATGGCTTGACGATGGACTAGGTTCTCCGTTTGCTGAAGTAATAGCGCCCGCATCTGGTTCAGCTCATGTGAGTGGTTACTCCGGAGAGTATGAAGGTGGTACTGCAATCGCGGCACTGAATCCAACTGCAACCAATGGTGGGGTTGTGTTCTTTGGCTTCTCAGTGGATGCTATTGTAGATGTTTCTGACAGGAACACCCTGCTGAAGAACGCAGTCGATTTCCTACTATATCCGAGTCTGACCTGTTCCTTGTCAGACAATGCACTACTCACAGGCGGTACTGAAGTCGTCGAAGTGATTGTCACAGATAGTGCAACGGGTGCCCCAGTTGGAGCGGCACTGGTTGATGTATTTGGCTGTGGCGTGAGCACGGAGAACCACACGCTTCCTGATGGGACCTGTACCATCACGATTCATCCAACTGTCCCAGGATACATTCTGGTGAATATCACTAAGGCTGACTACTTACCTTTCGAAACAAACATCGTGTCCTACGAAACGCCTGTCATCGGCCTTGAGATCATGCCCGAATTCCTTGAGAGAGATACTACATCCAATGTATCTATCTCTTGCTTTGATTTCTACGAAGGATATCCTTTGGATAATGTCAGTATAGTTCTCGACGGCTGCGGAGTCTATGAAACTGGAATAAGCGATCAGTTCGGGTTTATCGAGTTCACTGTCCATCCGGTGAGCAGCGGAAGAATCCAGATCAATGCAACTCATGCAGGCTATGCGGATGCCCATGAGTTCCTGGGAGTCAGACTAATCGCTGCTGTCGTACGTGGTCTTTTTACAGAGAGTCCGGATATGGCATGCTGGGATAGAATCAATGCGAATTGGGAAGCCTACGGACAAACTCCTATCTTCATTGATTACGTATCACTGAACATTCCACTGATTACTCTTGCCGACGTTGAGGCTCTTGGCCCTGATGTACTCATCATGAGCTATATGTATCAGCCACTGGGTTCTAGTGAGCTCCAAGCAGTTCTTGACTACACGCGTGAGGGACACGGTCTTGTCGTCACGAGCTCATGCGTCAGCTATCACCCTGATGTACTGGGTGCTTTCCTAGGTCTTGATGGAACTCTGGGCTGGACATCGAATTCTGCTATAGGCATAGATTTCGAGTCTCTAGACCTACTGGAGCCAGAACATCCCATCTTCGAAGGAGTGTCGAATCCCTATCCAGTAGGCTATCCCTTATCGTATCTGCCGTTAGGTATCAGGTGGGATAGTGCAGCTCTTGTAGGAGCGTCGATGGTAGCTCTTGATTCGAGCCAGGAGAGAGTTGCAGCTGTGATCATATATCGAGGACTGGTATACGCCTCGAATATACCTGAGTACCAGTCGAATGCTCAAGACCTACAGCTGGTCTATAACATGATTTCATGGTCTAGTTATGAGATTCCTGAACATGATCTAGGCGTGAGTCTAGATGTTCCTCGTACAGCAGACCCCGGAGAAGAAGTCCTCATCAACGCAGATGTCATGAACTTGGGACTGAACACAGAGTACAATGTGACTTATGGCATCTATATCGAAGGTGCTGGAGTGGCTAATGGAACCATTCCGGTCCTTGAGAACAATACATCGTACTCTGTCCTTTATCCATGGACACCCCTGAATGAGGGTCTGTATGTTATAGAGGCACTTGTCGATCCAGTAGCTGGAGAGGACACATTAGCGAATAACTACATACAGCAATCTGTGAATGTCTTCGAACTAGAACTCGATGGTCCTGTAGCCATCTTCCAAGACCAAGATCCGTGGGGATTGGGCTCAATTCGAGAGGTACTTGATCTATGGATGGTGCCATATGTCCTCTACGACGATACTGCAATGGGAACGGTTGACCTCAGCGTGTATCAGAAAGTCGTTATTGCATCAGCTCAGCCCTCTTGGTTCATGGATGCATTATACATGAATATAGCGTGGTTTGAGGACTATGTGGCACAAGGTGGGGTTCTTGAGATAAACGCTGCTACCAACTCATACTGGATCGATGGGCTAGTCCCCGGAGGCTCATACTATGTCCAGGCTCCAAGTGATTACGTTTCAATCATTGATCCATATCATCCGACGATGTTGATTCCGAATATTATTACTGATGAAGAACTGGACAATTGGTATTCGTCAGTTCATGGCTATCTTGACCCCTTAGCCTCAGGTGCGAGCGTTATACTCGCTACAGACTATGGCAATCCTGTCCTAGTCGAACAACCGTTTGGCTTAGGTAGCATTATGATATCGACGCAGACTCTTGAGTGGGGTTTCGGTGCTGGATATAGTAGGGTGCTGGAAAACATACTGCTCTATCTCCCCGCAGTCCCCGAACACGACCTTGCCGCTATTCTTGAACTGGAATCAAGCGTAAGTCCTGGTGAATGGACCCTAGTGACTGCAACTGCGATTAATCGGGGATTGAACTCTGAAACAAATGTGACGTTACATCTCTACATCGATGAAGTTGAAGTAATGAGCACTTACGTTCCTCTGCTTGAATCAAGAAACTCAGTGACAATCAGAGACTGGTGGATGTCAGATATCGAAGGCAACCATGATGTTCGGGCATATGTCGAACCAGTGCCTGATGAAGAAGACACTGCGAACAATCTTGCAGTCAGCGTATTGGTTGTGGCCGAGTTCCACGATTACTACATGAGTGAATATGAACCAGTGTGGTTAGATGCTAAAGCCAATGGATTCAATATAGGATTGTCAGGTGACGATGTAAGTATCGGTCTTGGACTTCCATTCACTTTCAGCTACTATGACCAGATGTTTGACGTCGTCTACATCAGCAGCAACGGCTGGCTGTCCTTTTACAA
>Ga0153915_10001374_pt1 | contig 22300 bp, 14 predicted proteins | sample Opewatmetagenome_2_FD_107003 | JGI IMG/M metagenome (GOLD analysis project Ga0153915, IMG submission 107003) | Freshwater wetland microbial communities from Ohio, USA - Open water 3 Core 3 Depth 3 metaG | ecosystem: Environmental > Aquatic > Freshwater > Wetlands | place: USA: Ohio, Lake Erie...
CGGATCCAAGTTGGAGAGCGGCTCATCGAGGAGCAGGACCCGGGGCGCGGGAGCGAGCGAGCGGGCCAGCGCCACCCGCTGCTGCTGCCCGCCGGAGAGCGCGGCGACGGAGCGCTTCTGGTACCCCGCGAGGTCCACCATCTCGAGCACCTCGCGCACCCGGCGCGCAGCGTCCTCGCCCTTCAAGCGCAGACCGAACGCCACGTTCGCCGCGACGTCCAGGTGAGGGAAGAGCGCGTAGTGCTGGAACACCATCCCGAAGCGGCGCGCCGCCGGGCTCTGGCGGGTCACGTCCTCGCCGTCCACCACGATCGCGCCGGCATCGGGAGTCTCGAAGCCGGCCAGCAGGCGCAGCGTCGTCGTCTTCCCGCTACCGCTCGGGCCCAGGAGCGCGAGGATCTCGCCGCGCGCGACGTCGAGCGAGAGCCCGTCCACGGCGACAGTCCCCTCGAAGCTCTTGGTCAGCCCCCGGATGCCGAGGTACGCTCCCTCACTCATCACGCATCACCCGTCACCCTCATCCATCACGGATCGCACCCCACCCATCACTTCCGGCCAGTCCCTCTCACATGCCGGTCCCAGTAGTCCATCCACTCGCCTCCGTGCGCCTCGACCGTGTCCCAGTTCACGGGCTCCGCCTTGAGCGTCGCGTCCACCCTGCGGGCCCACGGCGGCAGCGAGTCCGGCGGCAGGCCGGACAGCGCCGGCAGGCGGAAGGCGTCCCGGGTCGCCACGAGCTGCATCTCGGGCGTGAGCACCCAGTGCGCAAACGCGCGGGCCAGCGCGCCGTGCCGCGCGCCGCGGACCACGGCGATGGCGTCGTCGATCACGGGCGTGCCGCTGGAGGGAAACACGTACCCCAGCTTCCGCCCCTCGTTCTTCAGCAGCAGCATGTCCGGGAGGTCCCACAACGAGAGCAGACCTTCCCGCCGCTCGAGCTTCGCGTGGAGCAACGCGGGATTGGTGACGTATTCCTTCGTTTGCGCGTCGAGGCGGCGGAGCCACGCCCACCCCTCGGTCGTGTCTCCCGTCCGCCGCAGGCTCCGCAGCATCACCATTTCGAAGATCGCCCGCATGGTGCCGCTCGCCAGCGGGTCGCGTATCAGCAGCTTCCCCCTCCACTGCGGCGAGAGCACGTCGTCCCAGTCCCGCGGAACCAGCGACTCTGGAAGCGCGGCGCTGTTGAACTCGATCACCGCCGGCGTGCGGTAGACCGACAGGTAGAACGGCCCGCCGGAGTCCACTGGCTCGAGCAGCGAATCGCGCACTGCGCGGGCGAACATCGGTGTCGGACCGCCGAACCACAGATCCGCCTGCGGGTTCGCCCGCTCCGAGCGGAGCCGGTCGAGCACTTCCTGCGATCCCATGTCCAGCCAGCGCACCTCGACGCCGGGGTGGAGCGCCTCGAAGCGCCGCTGGACCAGCGTCAGCAGCTCGCGTCCGTGAGGAGAGTAGATGACCAGCGGGGTCTTGCCACTGGAGCAGGACGCCAGGGACAATGCGGCCAGCAGGGCGCAGGCCCGCAGCCGCGAAGACCATCGCCCTACGGAGTGCGCAGGCGCACGCCCCGCAGAGTGCACAGTCCCGAGCGGCTCAACCGGATGGGGTCCCGGCCCGATCATGGCTGCCGACGCGACACTCGATCCTCCTGCCCGCCGGCGCGTCGGCACGCTACCGAGCCCCGTTCACTGAACGTCTTGAGGGCGGAGCGCCAACAGATTGGCGAACAGCCGGTACGCTCCCGGCACGCCCGCCGGGAGCTGCCGGAAGAAGCTCAGTCCCGTGTAGACGAAGAGCCCGCTTCCCAGGCGCGCGACCAGGAGCCCCCCGTGGAGCTTCTCGCCAGCGTCGCCCATCTCGAGCATGGGCCGGTAGGCCGCGTCCCAGGTGTGCGCGAAGTACAGCCCCCGCTCCTGGACCCAGCCGTCCCAGTCCGACGCGGCGATGGCGTTCGGCCTGAGGAACAGCGCGTTCCGTGGCTCGAGCACCGTGACCGGCACCGTCTCGTCGGTGACCCGGTCGTGCGGCTGGGCGATGGTGAACGGATAGGCCGCGTAGCGGCCCCGCACGAACGCGTACTGCTGGTACTGCACGATGAGGCGTCCACCCTGCCGCACGTAGTCCAGCAGCCGCCCGTTGGACGTGATCAGGGCGGGATCCGTCTCGTAGGCGCGACTGCCGACCACGATCACGTCGAACCGCGACAGGTTCCCCCGCTCGAGATCGGCGGGGGCGAGCAGGACCACGGGGACGCCCACGGCCTGGAGCGCCTCGGGCACCTGATCGGCTGCGCCCCGCACGTAGCCGACCCTCGTCAGGCGGGGCACGACCAGGTCGGCCATCCCGATCCGGAGTGTCGCTTCGCGCAGGTACGGGACCGCCTGGATGTGCGGGTAGCTCACCAGGAAGCCGGCGCGATCGAAGCGCTCACCGCCCACCGCGGCCACGGCACGCACCGCGTACGAGCCGGGAGCCACGCCGCGCGGCACTCTCACGTCGAAGGCATAGGTCTGGTGCGTGTCCTCGCCCTCCAGCACGAACGGCTGGGGCGGGACCGCCGGCCACCCCGGCGGCACCTCGAGCCGCACCTCGCCCTCCGTGCGCTCGCGGCGGCCGTTGGTGAGCGTCACCGTCACCGGCTGCGGGCCCGCCGCCGCAATGGGCCGGACCATGTCCGCAGGCGACAGCTCCACGCCGACGGCCGGCTCCACGACCAGCGGGCGGCGTACTTCGCCCAGCGCCTCGTCGCTGTAGCGGTATACCACCTCTCGCCGCAACGTGACCGGCACGCCCCCGATCGCGGTCTCCAGGCGCGCGAACAGCAGCGGCGGCTGCATGGGCTCGCCACGCAAGTCGTCGGGCACGGACGACCAGTCGTACAGCGCGCCGATCCGGGGCCGCACGAAAAAGTAGGGCTGCGAGAGCGGCGCGTCGGCGGGCACTGCCACGCCGAATCGGCGGGAGTCCACGCCACGCGAGAGGGCCGAAAACACGCCCCGCGCCGGGGGGGCTGCCGGGGCGGGCCCCACCGCCCACCCGCGGGGCGCCTCGATGGCGGCGCTGTCCAGATGCACCTCTCCGCCTCCCGCTCCCCACAGCGACACGCCGACGGTGAACGACTCGCCCGGCGCCACCCGGCCGTCGTCCGCCAGGGCGTCGGCCACCACGCCGGCGGCGTTGGCCAGCGCCTCCTCGAGCACGGACTCCTTGCTCGCCCGGAAGGCGGGCGGCGCGGCGCGCCGCAGCTCGGCCAGCGCGACGGCCAACAGCGGGACGATCCGGCTCGGGGCCGCGGGTGTCAGGGTCTGGCGCGCCGTGTCGATGAGGGCGGCGTAGTGCTCGAGGCCCCGCGGCAGGGACGTGTCGATCCCCGCGAACAGGCCCGGCGGTGTGCTCGATCCCCCGTCGGCCGTCAGATCCTCGACCAGCTGGAGCCTGGTGAGCGACGGGCCGATGTCCTGGAGCCGTCCCATCTCCTGCGAGCGGTGCAGGCTCCGGCTCGCCATCGCAAGCTGGTGGTAGGTCTGGCCCGCCGCGGGATCCAGCTCGCCAGACGGAAGCACCAGCGTGGTGCCCGTCGTATCGAACCGGGTCGTGCGGTAGAGCTTGCGCGGACCCCAGGTCGAGTCACGCAGCAGGTCGAACGCCTGGCGCGCTACCACGCCGGAGGCCTGGTGCTGACCGTGCCCGTCGCGCGGCGTCCCGCTGAAGATGGCAACCAGCACCTGGGGCCGGAACCGCCGGATCACGCGCACCACGTCCGCCAGCAGGGTGTCTCGGGGCCAGAAGCGCAGGGTTTCGTCCAGCGTCTTGGAGAAGCCGAAATCAAACGCCCGGGTGAAGTACTGGTGCGCGCCGTCGACGCCGCGCGCCGCCAGCAGCTCCTCCGTGCGGAGCAGGCCGAGCGTCTCGCCGAGCTCGGGCCCGATGAGATCCTGGCCGCCTTCGCCGCGGGACAGCGACAGGTACGCCGCTTCCACGCCCATCCCGCGCGACAGGAGGGTGAGGAGCTCGGTATCCTCGTCGTCCGGGTGAGCGCCGATCACCAGTACGCGCTCGCTCCGGGCGAGTCCGCGCAGGGCTCGATCCAGCGCGCCGATGCCGCCGGTGCCGGCGGGCCGCAGCGGCTGCGCTGCGAGAGGGACGACGGGCAGGGTGGCGAGGCACGCGGCGACGGCGAGTCGTCGCGCTACGTTGGCGATGTGGTCCATGGAAGCCAAGAAGCTAATCAGGTGCCGCCTCTTCCGCTCGGGGCGCGGAGGCTGCAACATCACTGCCGGTACCTTGGCAGCCCGTGCTCTGCAACCCCGCAACGCTGGAGGGGAAATGGCTGGCGTCAACCGTCGCCGGATCTGGCTCGGTGCCCTGATCGGCGGCCTCGTGTTCTTCGTGTGGAGCATGATCGTCGAGTTCGGCGCATCCTATGCGCTGGTTGGCAAGGTCCGCATGGACATCGCGATGAACAACGGCTGGTTCCTGAAGGAGCCTCGCGTCCCGATCTGGCTCTTCTTCATCGTGTGGGTCGTGTCGCTGTTCCTCATCTCGTACGGCCTCGCGTGGGCATACGCCGCGATGCGGGCCACGGCCGGCGCTGGCCCGGCGACCGCGGCCAAGCTAGGGCTGGTGGTGGGCTTCGCGGCCGGCTTCCCGATGGAATTCGCACACGCCGTGTTTCAGCCGCTGAGCGCGCGCTACGGCATCCTGTGGATGATCGAGATGGGCGTGGGCTGCATTCTGGCGGCGCTGGCCGCGGGGTGGATGTACCGCGACGAGCCGACGACAGGTTGAGGAGCGCATGAGCGCGAGCCCCGGCCGCGGCTCGGCCGACCTCGCCTCCTGGCGCAGCGAGTTCCCGATCCTCGGGACCACCACGTATCTCATCTCGAACTCGCTGGGGGCGATGCCGCGCAGCACGGCGGCCGCGCTGTTGCAGTACGCCGAGACCTGGGCCGGGCGCGGCGTCCGCGCCTGGGAGGAAGGCTGGTGGGAAATGCCGGTCACCGTGGGGAACATGGTGGCCGAGATCATCGGCGCTCCCGCGGGCTCGGTGACCATGCATCAGAACGTGACCCTCACCGAGGCGGTGGTTCTCTCCTGCTTCGACGTCAAGGGCCCGCGCAACAGGATCGTGTGCGAGGACGGAAACTTCCCGTCGGTGCAGTACTTCTACGCCGCCCAGCCGGAGCTGAAGCTGGTCGCCGTGCCCCTCGAGCGGTTGGTTGACGCGATCGACGAGCGGACCCTGCTCGTACCCGTGTCCCACGTGTTGTTCAAGACCAGCTACCTGCAGGACGTGCGCGCCATCGTCGAGAAGGCAAACCGGGTGGGGGCCCACGTGGTGCTCGACGTCTATCAGTCGGCGGGGGCGATGCCGCTGGACGTCACGGCGCTGGGCGTGGCCTTCGCGGTGGGCGGGTGCCTCAAGTGGCTGTGCGGCGGCCCCGGCAACGCGTTCCTCTACGTGCGGCCCGACCTGGTGCACCTGCGGCCGAAGCTCACGGGGTGGATGGCCCACGCGGAGCCGTTCGCCTTCGAGCCGCCCCCCATCCGCCACGCCGACGGCCCGTTCCGCTTCCTCAACGGCACGCCGTCTATCCCCAGCCTGTACGCCGCCGTCGAGGGCCTGAGGATCGTCCGGGAAGTGGGGCTCGAGCAGATTCGCGTTCATTCGCTGCGGCTGTCCGACCGGCTACTGCAGCGGATCGACGACGGCGGGTTCGCGAGCGTCACGCCGCGCGACGCGGCCCGGCGTGGCGGCACCGTCGCCGTGAACCCGCCGGACGCGCAGGCCATATCGCGGCGGCTGCTGGAGCGCGACTTCCTCATCGACTACCGTCCCGGCGCCGGGATCCGCATCTCGCCGCACTTCTACAACACGGAGGACGAGTGCGACGCGGTCGTCGCCGAGATCGCCGCGCTCGCCGCCGGACGGCCAGGCCTCCGCGCCACCCGCCACTAGTGCCGGAGCCCCGCGGCCCCTCCCACCCCGGCGGCCGGGGCCGAGGGGCTGCACGCGGCTGAGCCGCCCGTGACGCGCGATCCCGTCGCGCTCGAAGCGGGGCTGACGCGCGAGCTGTCGCCGCGGCAGCTCACCATGATCGCCGTCGGCGGGGCGATCGGCACGGGCCTGTTCCTCGGCAGCGGGATCTCGATCCGGCTCGCCGGCCCGGCCGTCGTCGTCTCCTACCTGATCGGCGCGGTCGCCGCCTTCCTGATGACGCTGGCCCTCGGCCAAATGGCGGTCAAGCATCCAGCCGCCGGATCGTTCGGCGTCCACGCGGAGATCTACCAGGGCCCGTGGGCGGGCTACACGGTCCGCTGGAGCTACTGGCTGGCGCAGACCATCGCCATCGGCGAGGAAGTGATCGCCTCGGGCATCTACGCGCGGCTGTGGTTCCCCGGCGTGCCGCTGTGGGTGTTCGTCGTGCTCTTCTCCGCGCTGATCGTGACGGTGAACGCGATGCACGTCGGGGCGTTCGGGACGTTCGAGTACTGGTTCGCGATGATCAAGGTCGTGGCCATCGTGCTGTTCATTCTCTTCGGCCTCGCGCTGCTCGCCGGCGTGCGCCGGGCGACGGTGCCCGGCGCGGCCGGCTACGCGGATTTCGCCCCCAACGGCCTCACGGGCGCCTGGCTCGCGGTCGTGATGGTGATGTTCAGCTACCTCGGGACCGAGATCGTCGCCGTCACCAGCGGCGAGGCGCGGAACCCGGAGCGCGCGATCCCGCGCGCCCTGCGGGCGACGATCGGGCGGCTGATCCTGTTCTACGTGGCGTCCATGGCGCTGCTGATGGCGCTGATCCCGTGGCGGCAGATCGGCCTCCAGAAGAGCCCCTTCGTCATGGTGTTCGAGATGGCGGGCATCCCCGGCGCCGCGTCGCTCATGAACTTCGTCGTCCTGACGGCCGCGCTGTCGAGCATCAACGCCAACCTGTACCTGACGACCCGGATGCTGTTCTCGCTGTCCCGGGGCGGCTGGGCGCCCGGCGCGTTCGGGCGCCTCTCAGCGCGCGGCACCCCCCTGAACGCCCTGCTGGTGTGCACCGGCGGCATGGCGCTCGCCGCCGTGGCCGCCAAGCTCATCCCGCAGGATGCGTTCGTCTTCCTGGTCGGGATCGCGATCTTCGGTGGGCTCTACACCTGGGCGCAGATTTTCGCGACCCATTTGTGCTTCCTGCACAAGACGGGCGAAGCCACCGGCGAGGGACCGCACGGAGGCGCCGGCACCCCGGCGCGCGCAGCCGCGTGGCGCTACGCCGCGTCGGCGGCAGGGCTGGCGTTCATGCTCGCCGTCATCGTCACGACCTGGTGGGTTCCAGGCTTCCGGGTCACCTTGCTGTGCGGCATTCCCTGGCTGCTGTTCCTGACCGTTGCATGGAGGCTGAGCCGATGACCATCGCCCTTCTCGCCGCGCTCGTCGCGCTCCAGCAGGTGCCCGCCGCGACCCCCTCGGCAGCGGCGCCGCGCCCCGACACGCTGCTGATCCGCGCCGGCCGGCTGATCGACGGCCGGTCCGACGAGGCGCGGACGGACCAGGGCATCCTGGTCGCGGGTGAGCGGATCGGCGCGGTCGGGCCGTGGGCCGAGGTCTCGCGGCGCGCGCGCGGGGCCCGCGTGATCGATCTGTCGCATTCCACGGTGCTGCCCGGGTTGATCGACGACCACACCCACATCCTGCTGCAGGGCGACGTGACGTCCCAGGACTACGACACCCAGCTGCTCGAGCAGTCCATCCCGTACCGCGCGCTGCTCGCGAGCCGCAACGTGCGCTGGGCGCTCCTGGAGGGCTACACGGCGCTGCGCGACGTCGAGACCGAGGGAGCCATGTACGCCGACGTGGACGTCAAGCGCGCCATCAACCGGGGAGTGATCCCGGGCCCCCGGCTGTTCGTCTCGACCCGGGCGATGGCGCCCACGGGGATGTATCCCATCCAGTCCGACAACTGGGAAATCGGGCTGCCCAAGGGCGTCGAGATCGTGGACGGCCCCGACGCGATCCGGCGCGCGGTGCGGGAGCAGGTGAGCCACGGGGCCGACTGGATCAAGTTCTACGCCGACCGCCGCTACTACATGGCTGACGACGGCACCGTCCGAAGCTGGGTCAACTTCACGGACGAGGAGTTGCAGGCCCTGGTCGGCGAGGCGCACCGCCTCGGCCGCCCGGTCGCTGCGCACGCCATCGGCCGGGACGGGATCGAGGCCGCGTTGCGGGCCGGCGTCAACAGTATCGAGCACGGCATGGGGATCACCGACTCCCTGGCGCGGGTGATGGCCCAGCACGGCGTCTACTGGTGCCCGACCATCTATGTGACCGTGTACGTGGCTCCCGGCCGGGCGGCGGCGGGCGCTCCGATCTGGCAGCAGCTGGTGGAGGCCGAGCGCCGCGCGTTCGCCTCGGCGCTCCGGGCCGGCGTCAAGATCGCGAACGGCACCGATGCCGGCGGATTCCCGTGGACCGAGCCGCTGGCGCGCGATTTCACGTACATGGTCCGCTACGGCATGACGCCGATGCAGGCCATCAAGACGGGCACGAGCGTCGCCGCGGAGCTGCTCGGCCGGCAGGACGAGTTCGGCTCGATCGCGCCGGGGCACTATGCCGACGTCATCGCCGTGGCCGGCGACCCGCTCCAGGACATCAGCGAGTTGGAGCGGGTGAAGTTCGTGATGAAGGGTGGCACGGTATACAAGCAGGAGTAGGCTCGAGGAGGCCCATGTCCTTCGTCACCGGCCTGAGGTGTGTCTGCTGTGGCGCGGCGTATCCGCCGCGCGGGCCGATGACGTGTCCGCGCTGCGGCATCACGGGTATCCTCGACGTCGAGTACGACTACCGGGCCGTGGGGCGTCGCCTGACCCGGCGTGCACTCGAGCGCCGGGAGGATTTCACGCAGTGGCGCTATCGCGAGCTGCTGCCGATCTGGGGTCGCGCGCGGCTCCCCGGCGTCGCGGTCGGCTGGTCTCCGCTCCGCCCGGCGCCCGCATTGGCGCGCGACGTGGGCGTGCGCTCGCTGCTGCTCAAGGACGACGGGCGCAATCCTACGGCGTCGCTCAAGGACCGCGCCAGCGCGGTCGGGGCGGTCAAGGCCCTGGAGGCGCGCGCGCCCGTCATCACCTGCGCCAGCACGGGCAACGCAGCGTCCTCGCTGGCGGGGATGGCGGCGTCACTCGGCCTCAAGGCGATCATCTTCGTGCCCGAGCGCGCGCCGGAGCCGAAGCTGGCGCAGATGCTCATCTTCGGCGCCACGGTGCTGCGGGTGCGCGGCAGCTACGCCGAAGCGTGGGAGCTGTGCCAGCAGTCCTGCGAGCGGTGGGGCTGGTACAACCGCAACTGCGCCGTGAACCCGTATCTGGTGGAAGGCAAGAAGACCGTCAGCCTGGAGATCTGCGAGCAGCTGGCCTGGCGGGTCCCCGAGTGGGTCGCGGTCTCCGTCGGTGACGGCTGCACCATCGCGGGGACCTGGAAAGGGTTCCGCGAGATGAAGCGGCTCGGGCTGGTCGCGCGGACCCCGCGGCTGCTGGGCGTGCAGGCCGAGGGCGCGGCACCGGTCACCGAGGCGCTCCGGAGCGGGAGGCCGCTCCGGCCGATCGAGCCCGCGACGCTCGCCGACAGCATCGCGGTCGGCGTTCCCCGGAACTGGAAGAAGGCCGTGGACGCGGTCAGGGAGTCGGGTGGGACGATGATCAACGTCAGCGACGAGGAGATTCAGGACGCGATGCGCCGGACGGGGCGACTGGCGGGCGTGTTCGCCGAGCCAGCGGCGGCGGCGGCCGTGGCCGGCCTGGCGCGCGCGGTGCGCGAGGGCGTGGTGGCGCCGCGCGCGAGCGCCCTGGCCGTGATCACCGGCAACGGGCTCAAGGACAGCCGGTCGGCGCTGGCCGCGGCGCCGCGGCCGCTGGACATCGCGCCGGACCTCGACGGCGTGGCCGGGGCGCTGAATCCGTGAGCCCCCGCCGGCAGAAGCCCCGCTCGCTCCTGATTCGCGACGTCCAGGCGCTGGTAACGATGGACGCCCGCAGCCGAGTGCTGCGCGGCGGCTACTTGTACGCCGAGGACGGCGTGATCGCCGCCGTGGGCACCAGCGTCCCGAAGGGGTTGAAGGCGGATCGCACCATCCGCGCCCCGTTCGCGGTGGCCCTGCCGGGGCTCGTCAACACCCACCACCACCTGTTCCAGACCCTCACCCGCGCGCATCCCGGAGCCGCCGATGCGGCGCTGTTCGACTGGCTCAGGATGCTGTACCCCGTCTGGGCGCGCCTGGACGAGGAGGCGGTGCATGTCGCGGCCCAAGTCGGCCTCGCGGAGCTGATGCTCTCCGGCTGCACGACGACGTCGGATCATCACTACGTCTTTCCGCGCGGCCAGACGCGGCTGATCGACGCGGAGATCGAGGCCGCGCGCGGGATCGGGATCCGCTTCCACGCCACGCGCGGCAGCATGAGCGTGTCCGACAAGCAGGGCGGGCTTCCGCCCCACGACGTCGTCGAGGAGGAAGACAAGATCCTCGCCGACTCCGCGCGACTGATCCAGACCTATCACGATCCGGGCCCGGGCTCCATGCTGCGGGTGGCCCTGGCGCCGTGCTCGCCCTTCTCGGTGTCGGAGCGGCTGATGCGCGAGACGGCCGAGCTGGCGACGCGGTACGCCGTCCGCCTGCACACCCACCTGGCCGAGACGCGGGACGAGGAGGCGCACTGCCTGCGGCAGTTCGGGCGGCGTCCGGTGGAGTTCCTGGCCGACGCGGGCTGGATGGGCGACGGCGTGTGGGTCGCGCACGGTGTCCACTTCAACCTGTCTGAGATCCGGACTCTGGGCCACGCGCGGGTCGGGATCGCGCACTGCCCGACCTCCAATATGCGGCTCGGCTCGGGTATCGCGCCGGTGTACGCGCTGGCCCGCGCGGGATGTCCGGTCGGCCTGGGCGTGGACGGCAGCGCCTCCAACGACGGCTCGCACATGCTGGCCGAGGCTCGCCAGGCGCTGCTCCTGGGCCGGCTGGCCCGCGGGCCGGCCTCACTCACGGTCGAGGGGGCGCTCCGCATGGCGACCGTGGGAGGCGCCGAGTGCCTGGGCCGCGATGACATCGGCGCGCTCGAGCGCGGCAGGCGCGCGGACGTGGCGCTGTTCGACCTCAGGGACGTCGGCTACAGCGGCGCCGGCGATCCCGTCCTCGCGATGCTGCTCTGTGCGCCGACCCGCGTGCACACGCTTGTCGTGGAGGGGCGCATCGTGGTCGAAGGGGGCGAGCTGCGCACGCTCGCGCTCGAGGGGGCGTTGGAGCGACACCGGCGGATCGCCGCCCGCCTGCTCGGCGGCCGCTCGCGCCGGCGCGGGCGGTAGATCGGGATCCGGCGCGGCGCCCGGGCGACTTCCCCCGCCCGGGCAAACGCGCCTCAAGGCAGCACCGTCTCCTCGGCCGGCGGGCGCAGGTTGTAGTTAGACGCCATGGCGTGCCCGTACGCGCCGGCGTTGCCGATGAGCAGCACGTCCCCGGGCGTGGGTGCGGCCAGCCAGCGGTCGCGCCCGAGCACATCGCCGCTCTCGCAGATCGGCCCGACCACCTGGGCGTAGATGTCCGGCGACGCGGGATGGCGCGAGAGATTCACGATCGGATGCCAGGCGCCGTAGAGCGCCGGCCGGATGAGCGAGTTCATTCCCGTCGTGACGCCGACGAAGACCGACTGACCCTTGCGCCGCACCTGCGTCACGGAGGCGAGCAGCACGCCGGCCTCGGCGACGAGATACCGGCCCGGCTCGAGCCGCAGCTCGACGCCGGGCAGCGCCCGGGCAATCGGCGCAAGCCCCGCCTGTAGCGCTTCCAAGTCGAGCTCCGGCTGCCCGGGTCGCTCCGGCACGCCGAGCCCCCCGCCGAGATCTATCCAGCGGAGAGCCTGACCCGCGCGTGCCGCCAGGGACGCGAGCACCCGGGCCAGGGTGGGCCACGCACCCGGGTCAAGGATGCCGCTGCCCAGGTGCGCGTGCAGCCCGACGATGCGCGCTCCCGCGTCCTCCAGCGCTTCCCGCAAGGAGTCGAACTCTTCCACGGGGTGGCCGAACTTCGAGCTCGGCCCGCCGGTCCTCACCTTCTGGTGGTGCCCGGCGCCCCACCCGGGGTCGAGGCGCACCGCCACGCCGCGCCCGCGCAGGACCTCACGGCCGTTCGCGCAGAGCTGCGGGCCGTCAACCGTCAGCTCCGCACCCAGTGCCGCCGCACGCGCGTACTCCTCGACGGCGCAGAAATTCGGGGTGAAGAGCAACGGCGCCTCGGCGCCCAGTCGCGCGCGCGCCGCCTCCACCTCCTGGATGGATACGCACTCGACCCCGAACCCCTCGCCACGGAGCGCCTCCAGGATGTCCGGATGCGGGTTCGCCTTCATCGAGTAGTAGAAGCGGCCGACGGCCGGCAGCTCCCGCTGCAACCGACGCGCGCGATCGCGCACCGTCCCGAGGTCGTACACGTACCGGGGCCGGCCGTCGCCAGCGAGGGCCAGCAGATTCGCGCGGCGCCGCTCCCACCACGCCGGCTCGGCGCCGGGCGCGGGGGCCCCACGCAGCAGCTCCCAGGTCGGTCCGAGGCGCGGGTCGTCTCCGCGCGCCGCGAACAGCAGATCGTGCAGGCGCTGCACCAGCGGGGAGCCCTCATCCTCATCCACCACGAATGAGAGGTCGAGATCCTCGGCCGAGTTGCTGATCAGGTGCACCGGCCGCTCCTGGAAGGCGGTGAGCGCCGGCGCGATCTCCCCCAGCGCGCCGCGGATGCGGCGTCCGACGATGGACACCACAGCACAGGGATGGATCACCTGGACTTCCCCCAGCTCGCCCAGGCCCGCCAGCAGGCGGCGGAAGACGCGCCCCTCGACCCCGCCCGGCAGCGCATCGAGGGTGACGCTGATGGCGGTTTCCGACGTGCCGACGAGGTCCACCGAGATCCCGAGCTCCTCGAAGGGCGCGAAGAAGCGCGCCAGAAAGCCCGGCGTATCCCACATCGCGAAGGTGGAGAGGTTCAGCAGCGTCCCGCCGCGCCGGCAGGTCACGGCGGTCACCGCAGGGTGCGCTTCGCTCTCGCCCTCGATGCGGGTGCCGGCCATCTCCGGGTGCTGCGTGCAGCGGATCGCCACCGGGATGCCCAGGCGCGACGCCGGATCGAGGCAGGCCGGATGCAGCACCTTGGCGCCCAGGGACGCCAGCTCGCGCGCCTCGCGGTAGCCGATGCGCCGGATGAGGCGCGCGCCGGGGACTTCCCGCGGATCGGCGGTGAAGAGTCCCGGCACGTCGGTCCAGATTTCGAGGAGCTCGGCGCCACAGAGCGCGGCGAAGAGCGCGGCGGACGTGTCGCTCCCGCCGCGGCCGAGCAGGCAGGTGTCCCCATCGGGCGTGCGGGCGATGAAGCCCTGCGTCAGCACCACCCTGGCGCTCCCGGCCGCCACGTCGAGACGATCCGGCGCGCGCACCGGCGCTACCGAGGCCGCCAGGTAGCGCCGCTCGTCCGCTTCCAAGGGGCGCGGCGCGCTCTGGAGCATCTCGCGCGCATCGAGCCAGCGCGCCTCGACCCCTAACGAGTGCAGCATGGCGACGCCCAGGCGGGTGGTCGCCAACTCGCCGACCGCGAGAATGCGCGCCATGAGCCGCGGAGGCGCCTCGCCGGTCAGCTTCACGCCCTCCAGGAGCCGCGCGCCTTCCTGGAGCAGCGTTCGCGCCGGCTCCAGCGCCGGCCCCGCGGGATCGAGCCCGGCCGCCGCCGCCAGATCCGCGTGGGCGCGCGCGAGCGCGTCCATTCCTTCCCACTCCCTTTCACCTTCACCGCTGGCCGCTGCCACCGCCTGCTCCAAGGCATCGGTCGCTCCTGCCAGCGCGGAGCAGACGATCAGGACCCGGTGCCGCTCCGCGCGCGCCGCGACTTCGCGCGCGATGGTCCGCCAGCCGTCGAGCGACACGACCGACGTCCCGCCGAACTTGAGCACGACCCACCGCCCGTCCAAAGACACCTCCCGTCGGAGCCGCAGGGGCCCGGGTGTCACGGAAAGTACACCGGCCAGCCGCTGGCCCGGCCCGCCGTGGCGCGAGCGCGAGGCTGCTTGCGCTTCCGCCGGGCCCGGACGCAGGTTAGCAAGGCTATGAGAGATCGCCATGTTTGACCAACTCCGCGCCTTCCACCGCCCCACCACGATCGCCCAAGCCTTGCGAGTGTTCCGGACCGAGCGCCGCCGCGGCGGGCGAGGAGCGTTCGTCGCCGGCGGCACCGACGTCGTCGTCGTGGGCGACCGCCGGCTCCGCTACCTGGTGGATGTCACCAATCTCCCGCTCCGCTACATCCGCCGCCGCGGAGGCGGGTGGGCGATCGGCGCCACGAGCCGGATGGCGGACCTCGAGCACTCCGCGCAGCTGCGCCGCTTCGCCGACGGGGCCCTGGCGGAGGCGGCCGGGACCTGCGGGTCGCCGCAGATCCGCAACATGGCCACCATCGGCGGCAACCTGGCCAACGCGTCCCCGGCGTGCGACACCGCGCCCCCGCTCCTGGCGCTCGACGCCTCCGTCGTGGTCGCCGGCCCGGCAGGCCGCCGCACGGTCCCGCTCGACCGGTTCTTCAGGGGTGTGAACCGGACCGCGCTCGACGGCGGGCTGCTGATCGAGATCCTGATCCCGGCCCCGCCAATTCCGAGGCGCGGACGCGCCGCCTGGTCGTTCCAGAAGCTGGGCCGGCTCAAGAGCGACATTGCGGTGGTGAACGCGGCGACCGGCGTCGCGGTGGACCAGAGCGGGCGCTGCGCGTGGGCGCGGATCGCGCTCGGGGCCGTTGCGCCGACGCCGCTCAGGGCGCGGCGCGCGGAGGCGCTGCTGGTGGGTCGGGTCCCGGACCGGGCCGCGATCGCGGAGGCGGCCGCGCGGGTGGCCGCGGAGCTCAAGCCGGTCAGCGACGTCCGCGGCACGGCCGACTACCGCCGCGAGATGAGCCGCGTGCTCGTGGCGCGCGCGCTCGAGGAATGCGCCGGTCGCCTGGGGAGGTCCTCGTGAACGAACGCGAGATTCACGTGACCGTCAACGGCGACACCCGAAGCTGGAGCGTCGCGCCGGGCGAGCTGCTCCTCGACGTGCTGCGCCGCGAAGCCTACTGGGGCGTGAAGCGGGGCTGTGAGACCGGCGAGTGCGGCGCGTGCGCCGTGCTGCTCGACGGGCAGCCGGTCAACTCCTGCCTGATGTTTGCAGCCCAGGCTGACGGCCGCCGGCTGCTCACCATCGAAGGCGTTGCGCACGGCGACCGCCTCGACCCGCTCCAGGAAGCCTTCCTCGACCACGGCGCCGTCCAGTGCGGGTATTGCACGCCCGCCATGGTGTTGTGCACCAGGGCGCTGCTCGAGCGCCGCGCCGATCCCACCGAGGACGAGGTACGGGAGGCCCTGTCCGGGGTGCTGTGCCGTTGCACGGGATACCGGAAGCCGGTCGAAGCGGTCCTGGCAGCCGCGAAGACCAGGTCCGCCGCCGCGAAGCCGAAGTCCGCGCGCAGGAAGGGGGCCGCGCGATGAGCCAGCACCGTGTTGTCGGCCGGCGGGTCCGGAAGGTGGACGGCACCAAGCTGGTCACGGGAAGGACCGCGTTCACCGACGACTTCGAGATGCCGGGCATGCTGATCGGGAAGATCCTCGGCAGTCCGCACGCCCACGCGCGCATCACGCGCATCGACACCCGCAGGGCCAAGGCCCTGCCGGGGGTCCACGCGGTCCTCACCTACCAGGACGTGCCGCGCGTCCCCCACACCACCGCGGGCCAGGGCTGGCCGGAGCCGTCGCCGTACGACACCTACCTGCTGGATTCGAAGGTCCGCTTCGTCGGCGACCGCGTCGCGGCGGTGGCCGCGGAGTCCCGCGCCATCGCGGAGGAGGCCTTGCGCCGCATCGACGTGGAGTACGAGGTTCTGCCCGCGGTGCTCGACATGGAGCACGCGATGGATCCGGGCGTGGCGGTGATCCACGACGAGCCCGACTCGTCGCACATCCTCGATCCGTCACGGAACCTGGTCGGCGAGATCCACAAGGAGCTCGGCAGCGTCGAGGAGGGCTTCAGGCAGGCGGACCTGATCCTGGAGCGCGAGTACCGGACGCCGCGGCAGCAGCACGCCATGCTCGAGCCGCACATCGCGATCGCCTGGCTGGACGCCGACGACCGGCTGGTGATCCGGACCAGCACCCAGATCCCGTTCCACGTGCGCCGCCAGGTCGCGATGATCCTGCAGATCCCGGTGGGCCGCATCCGCGTGGTCAAGCCACGGATCGGCGGCGGGTTCGGCGGGAAGCAGGAGCAGGTGATCGACGACATCTGCGCCGCGCTCGCTCTGGCGACACGCCGGCCGGTCAAGCTGGAGTACACGCGCCACGAGGAGTTCTTCATGGCGCGCACGCGGCACCCGCAGATCTTGAAGCTCAGGATGGGTGTCCGGAAGGACGGCACCATCGTCGCGCACCACATGCAGGTCCTGGCCGCCACCGGCGCCTACGGCAGCCACGCCACGACGGTCCAGGGCAACACGGGCAGCAAGGTGCTGCCGCTCTACCGCGTGCCCAACCTCAAGTTCGACTGCCGGATCGTCTACCTGAACACGCCGCAGGCGGGCGCCTTCCGCGGCTACGGGTGCCCGCAGGGGTTCTTCGCGCAGGAGAGCCTGGTGGACGAGATCGCCCACGAGCTCAAGATGGACCCGATCGAGTTCCGGCTCCGGAACGCGATCCGCAAGGGCGACGTGGACGAGCTCTCGGCGCAGCTGGGCGAGGGCCGGCGCGGGCTCCCGCGCGTGATGCGCAGCTGCGGCCTGCCCCAATGCCTGGAGCAGGGTGCGGCGGCGATCGGCTGGAAGGAGAAGCGCGGGAAGGGGCGCCGCAGCGCCGGTCGCATCCGGCGCGGCGTCGGCGTGGCGTGCTCGATGCAGGGCAGCGGGATCGCCGGCGTGGACTTCGCGGGGGCGTTCTTCAAGCTGAACGAGGACGGCTCCTTCAACCTTCAGGTGGGCGCCACCGACCTGGGGACCGGGAGCGACACCGTCCTGGCGCAGATCGCCGCGGAGACCCTCGGCGTGAGTCTCGACAAGATCATCATCTACTCCTCGGACACGGACTTCACGCCCTTCGATGTGGGCGCCTACGCCTCGTCCACGACGATCATCTCGGGGGGCGCGGTGAAGAAGGCGGCGGAGAAGACGCGCGACCAGGTGTGCTGCTTCGCCGCCAAGCTCCTGGAGACGTCGCCGGAGGAGCTGACCTGCCGCGACGACCGGGTGTTCGCGCCCGACGGCAAGTCGGTCAGCATGTCCGAGGTCGCGCTGTTTGCCCTTTACAAGGAGAAGACGCAGCTCATGGAGGGCGCCTCCCACTTCAACACCGACAGCCCGCCGCCGTTCTGCGCCACCTTCGCCGAGGTGGAGGTGGACACCGAGACCGGCCAGGTCAGCGTGCCGCATCTCGTGACCGCGGTGGACCTGGGTGTCGCGATCAACCCGATGCAGGCCGAGGGCCAGGCGGAGGGCGCCGTGGCCCAGGGGCTGGGGTACGCCCTGGCCGAGGAGCTGGTCCTGGACGACGCCGGCCGCGTGGTCAACGCCAACTTCTGCGACTACAAAATCTTCACGGCCAAGGACATGCCCAGGCTCACGACCATCCTGGTGGAGACCGAGGAGCCCCTCGGCCCCTACGGAGCCAAGTCCATCGCCGAAGTGCCGATCAACGGCGTCGCGCCGGCGGTGGCCAACGCCGTGTTCGACGCGACCGGCATCCGGTTCCGCACCCTGCCCATCCGGCCGGACGCGGTCCTGAAGGCGCTGCGCGAGCAGCGGGCGGCGACGTGACCGCGCCCGTGAGGCTGCTCCAGAAGCGCGACGCCGTCCTGAAGGGCGCCGCCGCGCTCCAGGACGACATCGTGCGCTTCTTGAGGGACCTCATCGCGATCCCCGCGGAGAGCTGTCACGAAGGCCCGGTCATCACCCGCATCAAGGCCGAGATGCAGAAGGTTGGATTCGACGAGATCCGGGTGGACGCTCTGGGCAACATCCTGGGCCGGATCGGCTCGGGGCAGCGCGTCATCATGATGGACTCGCACACCGACACCGTCGGCGTCGGCGACCCCAAGGAGTGGACCTTCGACCCATACAAGGGCAAGGTCGAGGACGGGTGCGTGTGGGGGCGCGGGGCGAGCGACCAGCGCGCCGGCATCGCCTGCCTCGTCTACGCGGCCAAGCTGATCAAGGACCTCGGGCTCACGGACGACTTCACCGTCTGGATGTGCGGCAGCGTCGAGGAGGAGGACAGCGACGGGATCGCGTGGCTCTACATCCTGCGGGAGGACGGGATCCGGCCGGACGGCATCGTGATCACGGAGCCGACCAACCTGCGGGTGTACCGGGGCCACCGCGGGCGGATGGAGATCGAGGTCCACGTGCCGGGCGTGAGCTGCCACGCCAGCGCGCCGGAGCGCGGCGTCAACCCGATCTACAAGGCCACCCGCATCATCCAGGACGTGGAGGCGCTGAACGCGCGCCTCAAGGGCGATGCCTTTCTCGGCAAGGGCACGGTCGCGGTCACCGACATCCGGGCGCTCACGCCGTCGGTCTGCGCGGTCCCCTCCTCGGCCACCTTCCACCTCGACCGGCGGCTCACAGTGGGCGAGACCAAGGACAGCGCGGTGGCGGAGATCCGCGCGCTCCCGTCGCTTGAGGACGCCGCGGTGGAGGTCCTGCACTACCGGGTGAAGAGCTGGACCGGCCTCGAGTACGGGATGGAGAAGTACTATCCCACCTGGGTCCTCGAGGAGGCGCATCCGCTCGTGCGTTCGGGTGTCGAGACTTACCGGACGCTGTTCGACCGGGGCCCGGTGGTGGACAAGTGGACGTTCAGCACCAACGGCGTCGCCACGATGGGGATCATGAAGGTCCCCACCATCGGCTTCGGACCGGGGGAGGAGGACAACGCCCACAGCGCCCTCGAGCGCGTGCCCATCGAGCACCTGGTGAAGGCGACGGCGTTCTACACCGCGTTCCCGCTCGTCTTCCAGCACACGATCGCCCCAGGAGCGTAGTGGCCGAGCTGGTCCCCCTCCCGTTCGATCTGCTCGTCAAGCGGGCATTCCTCGAGTACGAGCGCGAAGGCAAGATCTTCGACCTGCCCGGGGAGAAGTTCTTCCGCGGCGACCCCGCGCTCGACACATCGGTCCGCTTCCACGGGCGGCGCGCGGCCACGCCGGTGGGTCCCGCCGCCGGGCCGCACGACCAGCTGGTCCAGAACATCGTGCTGGCCTGGCTGGCCGGCGCGCGCATCATCGAGCTCAAGACGGTGCAGATCCTGGACGAGCTCACGATCCCGCGGCCGTGCATCGACGCCACCAACGTCGGCTACAACGTCGAGTGGTCGCAGGAGCTGAAGCTGGAGGCGTCGCTCCGGGAGTATGTCGGCGCGGTGATGCTGATCGAGATCCTCACGGCATCCGGGATGCTGGGCGACGCCGCTGCCGGCAAGCGGGACACGATCTTCGACATGAGCGTCGGCTACAACCTCGAGGGCATCCGGTCGCCGCGCGTGCGGCGCTGGATCGAGTCCATGAAGGACGCGAGCCCGATCGTGGAGGAGCTCAAGGGCCGGCTCACCGGGCCGTGGGCGCGCTTCCGAGACCTCCCCTTCCCCTCGCGGATCAGCGACTCGATCACGCTGTCCACGTTTCACGGCTGCCCGGCGGACGAGATCGAGAGCATCGTCGGCTTCCTGCTGACCGAGCTCGACGTGGACGTGTGCGTCAAGCTCAACCCCACGCTGCTCGGTAGGGAGCGGGTGGACCGGCTGCTGCACGACGTGATGGGCTACCACGACATCCAGACCACGGCCGAGGCGTTCGACAAGGATCTCCAGCTGGCGGACGCGCTGGAGATGATCCCGCGCCTTCAGGCGGTGGCACGCGACAGGGGCCGGCACCTGGCGGTGAAGTGCAGCAACACGCTGGTGGTGAAGAACCACCGCACCTTCTTCACCGACGAGGTGATGTATCTCTCGGGTCCGCCGCTTCACGTCATCACGATGAACCTGGTGGGGGCGCTCCGGGAGGCGCTGGGCGCCTCCATCCCGATCTCGTTCTCCGCCGGGCTCGACGCCCACAACGTGGCCAACGCGGTGGCCATGAACCTCGTGCCCACGACCACCTGCACCGACCTACTGCGGCCCGGCGGCTACGGGCGCCTGCCGCGCTACGTGGCCAATCTGGAGGCCAGGATGCGGGAGCTGGGGGTGACCCGCGTCCCGGATCTCATCCTGCGCCACGCCGGCCAGGCGGGAGCGGCGGTGCGCGAGGTGGTGGCGGCGTGTGACGCCGCGACCGCCGCCGCCGCGGGCGAGCTCCACGGTGGGGCGACTGAGCGGGCGCGCCGCTGGATGCACGAGCATCTGGCGCCACAGCTGACCGCCTGGGCCGCCGCCCCGGAGGGGGCGGGGCCGCTGGACGGGCTCTGCGGCCGGCTCGCCGAGGAGTTCGAGCGCGACGTCGGCCAGTCGCTGCCGCCCGTGGTCGCGGCGCCCTGCCGGTCGAAGCTCGCGGCGCTCGAGCAGGCGCTGGTGAACGCGGCGGGGGTGCTCAACACCCCGCCCATCGTTGAGCAGACGACCGCGGACCCGCGCTACGGCTGGGAGAAGAACAAGGGTCTTCCGCGAAAGATCGGCTCGAAGCTCTGGCTTTACGACTGCGTCAATTGCGACAAGTGCGTGCCGGTGTGTCCCAACGACGCCAACTTCGTGTACGAGGGTCGTGAGGTGGAAATCCGCTACGACGACGTGGAAATCGACGCCAAGGGAGAAGTCCGGAGCCTCCCGGGTGGTGTCTTCAAGGTGGACAAGGGCCACCAGCTGGCCAACTACGCCGACTGCTGCAACGACTGCGGCAACTGCGACGTGTTCTGCCCGGAGGACGGCGGACCCTACGTCGAGAAGCCGCGGTTCTTCAGCAGCCTCGCGACCTACGAGAAGTACGCGCGTTCCAACGGGTACCATCTCGCGGTCGACGGCTCGCGGCGGACGATCCATGGCACGATCGGGAACCGGGCGTACCGGGTGGACCTCGATCCGGAGGCGAACCGCGCGCACTTCGACGATGGCGTGGCCGAGCTCGAGATCGCTCTGGAAACCAATGCGGTACTCGGTGGCCGCCTCAAGCCCGACACCGGGACCTGGCTGCACCGGATCGAGATGTACAACTACCTGAGCCTGCGGTTCCTGGCCGAGTCCGTGGCGGATCCCAGGCACGTCCATTTCGTCAACGTCGCGGGACTGTGAGGGCGCCTTAGCGATGACCAGCAGGGCGGCAGGGACGACCAAGCGCGCGCTCTTCAAGGGCAAGGACTGGATCACGACCGAGGAGTGGACCGACGCCGAGCTGGTGACGCTCCTCGAGCTGGCGGCGGACCTCAAGCACCGCTTCCGGCACGGCGTGCCGCATCGGCTGCTGCCCGACAAGACGATCTTCCTGATGTTCTTCGACAAGTCCACGCGGACCCGGAACTCCTTCGAGGCCGGGATCACGCAGCTGGGCGGGCACGGGCATTTCCTCACGGCCGACGCGATGCAGGTCTCGCACGGCGAGAGCCCCAAGGACACCGGCGTCATCCTCTCGCGCTACGGCCACGCCATTGCCATCCGGCACGACCTGATCCCGGGCGAGGGCAACGCGTACATGCGCGAGGTCGCGCGCTGGGCGGACGTGCCGGTGATCAACATGCAGTGCGACGTGGACCACCCGTGCCAGACCCTCGCCGACCTCATGACGATCCGCGAGAAGCTCGGCGCGGACCTCCGCGGCAAGAAGCTCGCGGTCAGCTGGGCGTACGCGCCGAGCTACGCGAAACCGCTGTCGGTGCCGCAGGGGCTCATCATGCTCATGCCGCGCTTCGGGATGGACGTCACCCTCGCCCATCCGCCCGAGTACTTCCTCATGCCCGGGACGCTGGAGGCCGCGCGCCGCAACGCGACGCGGGCGGGGGTGAGGTTCGAGGTGGTGGACGACATGGACGCCGCGTTCGCCGGCGCCGACGTGGTCATCCCGAAGAGCTGGGGATGCCTCGAGACGATGGGGAGCAAGCCGGAGGAGTCGCTGCGCATCGCGAAGCGGTACACGAAGTGGATCTGCGACGCGCCGCGGCTCGCGCGTGCCCGGAAGGGCGCCCTCTACATGCACCCGCTCCCGGCCGACCGCGGCAACGAGGTGACCGACGAGGTGATCGACGGCCCGCAGTCGGTCGTGTACGACGAGGCGGAGAACCGGCTCCACACCGCGAAGGCGATCATGGCCCTC
>Ga0153915_10001375_pt1 | contig 22284 bp, 19 predicted proteins | sample Opewatmetagenome_2_FD_107003 | JGI IMG/M metagenome (GOLD analysis project Ga0153915, IMG submission 107003) | Freshwater wetland microbial communities from Ohio, USA - Open water 3 Core 3 Depth 3 metaG | ecosystem: Environmental > Aquatic > Freshwater > Wetlands | place: USA: Ohio, Lake Erie...
ACGACATCGGCGCCCGGGAACAGGTTGTGATATCGGGTCATTCCGACGACCATCCGGGAGTGGATGAGCGTGCGGAACGTCTGGGAGAGCATGGCCGGGAGCCCGCGCTTGACCAGGACGCCGTTCCGCAGGATCCCCTTCCGCACCCCCGCTGCTACATCCACCGGCACCAGCGGATTCAGACACAGGACCAGCTCCGCGCCTTCCTCGAGTGCCACCGAAGCGTGTACCGTCTTGAGCAGCACACCATCGACGCAGACCCGGCCCTTGATCTGCACCGGCGGGTAGAGCCCCGGCACCGCGGTGCTCGCCTGGACCGCGGTCGAGATCGGCACATCGTCCCATCCTGGCGTCCCGAAACGGATCGGAGCGCCCGCTTCGAGATCGGCAGCCACGACATAGAGCTTGTGCCGCAGCTTGCGGAAATCGTCGGTTCGGCCGCGGATCGAGAAGCTGTGTGCGAGGTAGCGACGGATCGGCTCGTTGTCGAAGAAGCCGACGGGGAGCGCCCGGGTCAGGCGGATCAGTGATTCGAGGAGAGTCTGATCCTCGGGGTGCCGGGTGAACTGCAGCACCGCGTCCGCGAAGAGCCGGGGCAGCATGGCGCCGCCCCGCGCCCACTCACGATAGGCCGGGGTGAAGAAGTTTGTTGGAACGAACGGATGGTCGCCCGGCTCCTGGGTCACGAGGGCGCGAACCAACTGCGATGGGGTCAGTCCGTTCGCGAGCGAGGCCGAGATGAAGGCACCCGCGCTCACGCCGACATAGACCTCGCAATCGTTGAAGTCGATGCCTTCGATTGCCTCCTCGAGCGCCCGGAGAGCGCCGATCTCGTACACGGCACCCTCCGGTCCCCCGCCGGCGAGGGCCAGGCCCACGCCCCCGTGGCGCCGCTTCCGGCGCACGGCCGACACGGTCGCTCCGTTACACGGCTGCCGGCCGCCTTCCGCGGGCCGACCTGCGAGCGGGCTTGGTGCGCTCGACCACGCGGGTCAGCTCCTCGACGCGCCTGGTGAGGGTCGCGATCTCCTTCCGGCTGGGCACGCCCAGGCGGTTCATCGCCGAGTTCATGCCGGTCTCGATCGGGGTCGTGAGCCGGCCGATCGCATGCCTGGCCCCGCCCTGCACCTGCTCCGCGCGGTGCAGCATCTGCTGCAACCGGACCTTGTTCATCTTCTCCATGCCCTCACCCTTCTTCACGAGGGTCTTGAAGAGCTTGTTGCCCTCCTCGCCGGCCAGCGCGAATGCGCCGAGCCCCGCGAGCCAGATCTGCTGCGCCGATTCCTTGATGGTCGGAACCGACTTCGTGGTCCTGCTCTTCCGGGTGGTCATGGTCTTCCTCCCTGGTATCGACCGCCTTCGCGGTCAGGTGTCGTTACGGTTGCCGCAATTCCTGCTACGCCGCCGCTATCGCCGGGGCCGGGCCGACCGCTTGGCGGCCTTGCGTCGTCCGCCCCGTTTCCCCCCCGCTCCCTCCGCCACCTCGAGGCTCGTGAGCGAGCGTTCGAGCTCGCCCAATCGCCGGCGCAGCACCTCCAGCTCCCGCTGCGCCCCGCTCACCGGCGCGATCCGGTCGACCGAGGCCTTCACCAGCTTGTCCACGCCCGACTGGAGCTGCCCCACACTCGTGGAAATCGCCCGTTCGCCGCGCCGGATCACCTCGTGGAGCAGGTCGCTCGACAGGAAGGAGTGGCCCCGCTTCTCGCCCTCGTAGATGACCTGGGCCAGCGTCTGCGCCGTCACGTCCTCGCCGCTGGCGCTGTCCACGACCCGCAACTGCTGCCCCTCGCGCACCCAGTCCGCCACCTCGTCGAGCGAGACGTACCGGCTCTCCTCGGTGTCGTACAGCTTCCGGCTTCCACCGCCGTATCGTTTGATGAGTCGGATCATATCCGGCCTCCCTGCGGGGTTCGTCACGCAGCCGGGAATTTACCGCATTGCGGCAAAAAGGCAAGCCCCCCGGATGCCGCGTTGCGGTAACAGGACTTACGCGGCGAAGGCTCGGAGCCGGTCGGCGAGCAGCCGGCCCAGGGCCTCGAGCGAGGCCAGGTCGGTGGGAGGGGTCGGCTGGAGGGGAACCGTCACCAGCGCCTCGCCGCCGGAAAGGAGCCCGCGCAGGCGGTCGTAGCCCCGCCGATCCCGCTCGCCAAGATAGGCCAGCAGATGCAGCCCCTCCGCGAAGGGGCCGGTCGCACTGGCGGCGGCAGGCGGCAGGACCGGATGGCTCTGGTTGACCACGATCGGGCCGAGCCGGTGTCCGGCCTCGGTGAGCTTCCGCGCGAAGAAGAGGGTGTCCGGGATCCGCTCCTCGCCGGGGCCGCTCACCAGCACGAAGAGCGTGCCCGGCGCGCGAAGCAGCGCGCGCACCTCACTGGCCCGGGCGCGGAAGCCGTCGAACAGCGGCGCAAAAGCCTGGAAGAATTCCGCCATGTCACGCAGCAGGCGCATGCCGACGATGCGATCGAGCATTCCTTCGATGCCCTTGCCCACCAGTCGCATCGGGAGTCCGCGCAGTCCGCCCTTCCGGTCGAACCACGGCTTCAGGGCGATCCGCAACGCGCCGCTGTCCAGGAAGCCAACGATCCGGTCCGGGGCCTCCAGGAACTCGAGCGCCTGGCGGGTCGGCGGCGTGTCGAGGATCACCCGGTCGTACTTCCCCTCCACCGCGACCTCGAAGAGCCGTTCCACCGCCATGTACTCGAGGATGCCCGCCAGATTGCCGGCCAGGTCGTCGTAGAAGCGGTTCCGGAAGATCCGCTCTGCGGCCGCTTCGTCGGGCGCGTACCGGCGGACCAGCCGGTCGAACGTGGTCCGCGCGTCCAGCAGCGCGACATCGAGCCGCCCCGGCGTGTCGACGTCCACCCGGACGGCACGGTCCCGCGCCGCTTCCCCGACGCCGAGCGCGTCCTTCAGACGGAGCGATGGATCGAAGGTCATGACCAGCGTCCGGGCTCCCTCGCGGGCGGCGTGCAGCCCCATGGCCGCCGCGAGGGTCGTCTTGCCGACGCCGCCGGAGCCGACCACCAGCAGCAGAGGCTGCGCGAGCAGCTCGCGACTCATGAGCCCGCCCCCAGCCGATCGAGTTCCGCCCGAAGCCGATCCTGCAGTCCCGCGAGCAGTGCGGGCCCCGGGTCGAGCGGCAGGAGCGGGAGCCGGACCAGCGGCCCTTTCCAGCAGCTCCGAAGCCGCTGGAGTTCCCGCTCGTTGGCTTCCCGGCGCCGGCTCCAGAGCGCGACCGCCGGGGCCAGCCCCGCGGGCGGCCTGGCCTTCGCCGGCGGCAGAGGGGGATGGAGGGCATTGACGATCACCACCTCGGGCGGGCGGGACATCCGGTCGTTGAGCAAGGCGATCAGCTCTATGGCCTCCTGCACCGGCATCTCCTCGGCGAGGGCGCCGAGCACGACCCCGCAACGTGAGGGATCCGCGATGAACCCGGCGAGATCGGCGGCCATCGCACCGATCTGGCCGCCGCCGATCGCCTCGGCCAGGAGCATGGGCGCCGACAGCATGGAGGCTCCGTGGCCGGTCGCGGGCGCATCGAGCACGACCATGTCGACCTTGCGGCGGTATTCGCCACGCACGGCCCGCAGGGCGTAGCCGAGCACCGCCATCTCCCGGAGCCCGGGCGCGCCATCGACAAAGTGCTGGAACACCGGGCTGCCGATGATCTTCTTCGCGATCATCGGGACCGGCACCTTTTCGCGGACCAGCCCTTCAATGACCGCGCGGGGTTGCAGGTTCTGCAGCCAAAGCCGGGGCCCGGCCTCGATGGTCTCTCCCCCCGAGGGGGGAACTCCCAGCAGCTGGTGGAGACTCTCGCGTGGATCGACCTCGAGCAGCAGTACCCGGCGGCCGACGGCGGCCAGCAACCGGCCAAGCACGGCCGCGAGGGTCGTCTTGCCGACGCCCCCCTTTCCGGTGACGACCACGAGTTGCTGCGAGGCCAGATGCTCCGCGACGCTCACAAGGGCTCCGCGATCCGGTGGTTCGCGGCCATTCTACCACGACCCGGCGCGATTGCCAACGACCTTCATACATTCTTCCCGATCCGGTGGATCCTTCCTGCTACGCTTCAGGCACGGATGGCAGGCGCGCGTTCCGCACCGTGCCGGAGGATGGGCGGATTCCGTTCTCGAGGAGATCAGCGTTGGCTTCCGACCTGTTCGATTACGTCATCATCGGATCCGGTTTCGGCGGCAGCGTCTCCGCGATGCGCCTGACCGAGAAGGGATACCGTGTCGTGGTTCTCGAGCGTGGCCGCCGGTTCCGCGACGAGGACTTCCCCCGCTCCAACTGGAACCTCCGGAAGTACCTGTGGGCTCCATCGCTCGGCTGCCACGGCATCCTCCAGATCAGCCCGTTCAGAGACGTCTTCGTCCTGCATGGGGCGGGTGTGGGGGGCGGAAGCCTGGGGTACGCGAACGTCCTCATGGCCCCCGACGACCGGATGTTCGAGTCGCCCGCCTGGAAGCACCTGGCCGACTGGAAGTCGCTGCTCCGGCCGCACTACGACACCGCGCGGCGCATGCTGGGCGTCGCGACCAATCCCCGGCTGAGTCCGGCGGACCATGTCCTGCAACAGATCGCCGACGAAATGGGGAGCGGAGCTTCGTTCCAGCCAACCCCGGTCGGCGCCTTCTTCGGAACCCCGGGTCGTGAAGGAGAGGAAGTGCCGGACCCCTACTTCCACGGGGAGGGGCCACCCCGCCGCGGCTGCACCCATTGCGGGGGGTGCCTGGTCGGCTGCCGGCACAACGCCAAGAACACCCTGGTAAAGAACTACCTGTACCTGGCCGAGAGGTGGGGCGCGGAGGTGAGGCCGGAGTCGGAAGTCAGGGATATCCGCCCGCTGCCGACGACCCAGCCCGATGGCGCGCGCTACGAAGTGGTCTATCGCCGGCTCGGGGGCTTCGTCCCGGCGGGAGAGACCCGGCTTCGCGCCCGCAACGTGATCCTATCCGCGGGCACCCTGGGCACGCTCCGCCTGCTGTTCCGGTGCCGGGACGTGACCGGCTCGCTCCCGCACATCTCACCGCGGCTGGGCGACATGGTGCGCACCAACAGCGAGGCGCTGCTCGGCAGCGTGAGCCGACCGCTGGACACCGATTACTCGAAGGGCATCGCGATCACATCGATCTTCCAGCCCGACCCGGTCACGAGCGTCGAGCCGGTGCGCTACCCCGCCGGGTCCTCCCTGATGCGCTTCATGAGCGGGCCGCTGATCGAATCCGGCAACCTGCCGGTGCGGCTCCTCAAGTCCCTGCTCGATATCGTCAGCCGGCCGGTGGATTTCCTGCGCACCCATGTGCTGCCAGGCTGGGCTCAGCGAACCACGATCATTCTCGTCATGCAGACGGAGGACAACCGCATCCAGCTCCGGCCCGGCCGCAGCATCTTCACGCTCTTCCGGCGTGGCCTCGTTTCCGCCCCCGATCCGGCGCACCCGGTGCCGGGCAAGATCGCGGTCGCGCATGAGGTCACCACGAAATTCGCGGACCGGACCGACGGGGTCCCGCTTGGCTCCATCAACGAGGGTCTCTTCGATATCCCGATGACCGCGCACATCCTCGGCGGCTGCCCCTTCGGCGAGGACGCCCGGGAAGGGGTGCTCGACCTGAGCTGCCAGGTCCACGGCTATCCGGGGCTGCACGTCGTGGACGGATCGATCGTGCCGGCCAATCCGGGGGTGAATCCCTCGCTGACCATCACCGCGCTCGCGGAATACGCCATGAGCCGGATACCTCCCAGGCCGGACACGCCCGTGCGCCGCCCCCTTTTCTCATGACGAGCGGACTCTCTAAGGGACTTCACGAGTTCTTCATGCCTTGAGGCGTAATTCAACCAACACTCCTGTCGCCTCCGAGGTGTCCCATGGGTAGCGCCACTTCAGTTTCGATCGCTCCACCACCGGTCTCCCTCGAAACCGCACATCAAAGCGCTCCACCACCGCCGGTCGTGCCGCTTCCGGCCGTGCAGCGGGACACGCTCAACAAGATCTTCTTCGGCGGCGTCGATCGCTTCGGCGATCGTAACGCAGTCCGCTACAGGGAAGGCGGCGGGTGGAAGGCGCTTTCCTACCGTGAGATGGAAGCCCAGGTCATCAGGCTGGCGGGCATGCTCAACGCCCACGGGATCAAACCGGGTGACCGGATCGGGATCCTGTCCGAGAGCCGACCGGGCTGGCCGACGGCCGACTACGCCGCTCTGGGGCTCGGGGCGGTCGTGGTTCCGGTCTATCCCACGCTGCCTGCCGATCAGATCGCCTTCATCCTGAGCGACGCCGAAGTCCGGATCGTCTTCGTTTCGACCAGGGAGCAGTACGAGAAGATCATGTCGATCAGGAACGAGGTACGCTCGCTGGAAAAGGTCATCTCGTTTGACGATCTCGGTGAGGGTGGCAGCCCGGTGTCGCTGCCGCAGCTGCTGAAGGGCGGCGGCCCCGCCGACCCGACGTGGAGCACCAGGTTCAGGCAGCGGGCACTGGCAGTCGAGCGTGACACACTCGCGACCATCATCTACACCTCGGGTACCACGGGAACGCCGAAGGGCGTGATGCTCACCCACTACAACCTCGCGGCGATGATCGCGGCCTCCGGCCTCCATGGTACCCTCGCGGTGAAGCAGGGCGACGTCGCGCTGTCGCTGCTCCCGCTGTCACACATCTTCGAGCGGGCGTGCGACTACTACCTGTGGGACTGCGGGGTAACGATCGCGTACGCGGAATCGATCGCGGCGGTGCCGTCGAACCTGCTCGAGGTTCATCCCGAGGTCATGGTATCGGTGCCCCGGCTCTTCGAGAAGATCTACGGGAAGGTGATGGGCAGCCCCGGACTCAAGGGTCGGATCGCCCGGTGGGCGAGCGCAGTCGGAGGTCGGGTCGTCGAGGCGCGGGCCGCCAACCGCCGGCCCGCTTTCCTCGATCGCGTCCGGTACGCCCTGGCCGACCTCCTGGTGTTCCGGAAGCTGCGCCACCTGGTCGGCGGCCGGCTCCGGGTGATGATCTCGGGCGGCGCGCCGCTTTCCGCCGAGGTCGCGAAGTTCTTCTTCGCGGCGGGGCTCCCGATCTACGAGGGCTACGGTCTGACCGAAACCTCTCCGGTGCTCGCGGCGAATCGCCCGGGTGACGTTCGCCTCGGCACGGTCGGCAAGCCATATCCCGGCGTGGATCTCCGCATCGCCGAGACGGGAGAAATTCTCGCCCGGGGGCCCAGCGTCATGCAGAGCTATTGGCGGAATCCGGAGGCCACCGCGGCGGCCATCGACTCCGAGGGGTGGTTCCATACCGGAGACGTGGGGGAGTTCGACCGGGACGGATTCCTGCGTATCACGGACCGCATCAAGGACCTGATCGTGACGGCCGGAGGGAAGAAGATCGCACCGCAGCCGATCGAGGGGCGGACGGCACTCTCCCCGTTCGTCGCCCAGGCCATCATGATCGGCGACCGGCGCCCATTCCCGACTATGCTCGTCGTCCCCGACCTCGAGCGCCTGATCGCATGGGCCACGGAGCGGGGGCTCTTCACGGGGGACCCTCGCGCGCTGGTCAACCAGCCGTCCGTGCGCCAGCTCCTGGAAGAGCAGACCATCGGCAAGCTGCAGGACCTCGCCCAGTACGAGCGGCCCAAGAAGATCGCCATCGTCATGGAGGTGCTGACGATCGACTCCGGGATGCTGACCCCGACGCTCAAGGTCCGCCGGCGGCAGGTCGAGAAACGCTTCCACGAGGTGATCGAGTCGCTCTACTCCACCTCCTCCGAACAGGTGCACTGACCATCAACGATACGCGGCCCGGCGAACCGCCGGGCCGCGCTCCTCATTCCGTGCCCTGGAAGGTCAGGCGCCGACGGGGACCGCCGGTTCCTTCCTTACCCTGGCCGGGGGACGGATCTTCCGTCCGGGGACGCGGCGCCGGGCAGTGGCCTTCTCGACTGTCCGGGTGAGTTCCTCGACCCGACGGGTCAGCGTGGCGATCTCCTTCCGGGTCGGAATGCCAAGGCGATGCAGGGCGCTGGTGAGTCCTTCATCGATCGGCTCGACCACCCGCTCGAGGCGGTGTCCCGCGTCGGTGCGCAGGTCCTCGACACGGGCGAGCACCTTACCGACCATCGCCTTGTTTTCCTTCTCCACCCCGTGCCCCTTCTTCACGAGGGTGTGGAACATCTTGCCGCCCTCTTCCTGGGCAAGCGCCATCGCGCCGAGTCCGGCGAGCCAGATCTGGTGCGCCGATTCGCCGACCGCGGGCAGCTTCCGGGCGGGTTTCGTGGTCCGGGTCATATCGTGCCTCCTTTCCCTCATTCATCTCGTTCCCGTCTCGCGCAGTGCCGGGATTGCCGCGGTGCGGCATGGCCGCGCGAGGCATCTCGCTGCGGCTTGAGGATAGCTGGAGCGGCGTGAAGCGCCCGTGAACCGGTAGTGAAATGCATCCACATTCCCCGGCGCGACAATCTTGCCCGTGGCGTGCGGCCCATCCAAGTTCCCCGAGCCGATGCTCCGCGGCCGCGAGTGACGACCCGGGCCCGGCTTCCAGCGAGGAGGGAGCGATTCCGTGCGTGACATCCTGACCGAGATCGATGCGCTGCAGGCGCGTGGGGAGCCGGTTGGCCGCGCCGTGGTAACCAGGGTATGGGGATCCGCGCCCAGGCCCGAGGGTGCCTGCATGGTGGCGACCGCCTCCGGCGCCGTGGCAGGCTCGGTTTCGGGCGGCTGCGTCGAGAGTGCCACGGCGGGCGAAATCGCCGATGCGGTGCGCCGGGGCACGGCGAAGCTGGTGACGTTCGGCGTGAGTAACGAGAGGGCATGGGAGGTCGGGCTCGCCTGCGGCGGGACCATCACGATTCTGGTCGAGCCGGCTATCCGGCCCGAAATCGCCGCCCTGGCCCGGGCGGGTGCAGGCGCCGTAGTCGCGACGGTGGTCGGGGGCGTCGCGCCAATCGGCGCAGCCTACCTCGTACGTGACGATGGTCCCTCCCAGGGACCGCTCGTCCCGCCCGGCGCGAGCCAGGACGAGGCCGCGGTGATCATGGCGTTGCTGCAGGGGCTTGCACCCGTCATCGAGCCGCTGGCCCATGACGCGCTCCGCCACGAGGCAAGCCGCACCGTCGAACTCACCACCCCGGGCGGCGCGCCGGTCAGCCTCTTCCTGGAGGTGTATCCGCGCCGCCCGACCCTGGTGATCTTCGGCGCCGGGCACGTCGCGGTGGCGCTGGTGCCCCTGGCAAGGGCGCTCGGCTATCGCACCATGGTGGCCGACGGGCGGCAGGCGTTTCTGACGCCCGAGCGGTTTCCGCAAGCCGACCAGCTGATCCTGGCTTGGCCCGAGGAGGCGTTCCGCCAGTCGGGTCTCGACCGCGCGACCTTCGTCTGCATCCTCTCGCACGATCCGAAATTCGACGAACCCGCGCTGGAGATCGCGCTCCGCTCCGAGGCAGGGTACATCGGGGCGATCGGCTCACGGAAGACCCAGCGCCAGCGGCGCGATCGGCTGCTCGCCGCCGGGTTCACCGAATCGGACGTGGCACGGATCCATGGTCCGATCGGGCTGGACCTCGGTGGCCGGGAACCCGCCGAGACCGCGCTGGCGATCATGGCGGAGATGACCATGGTCCGCTATGGGGTCGAAGCCCCGACTCGTCTGCCCTAGGCGGGAGGCGGCGGGAAGCGGAGGCGCTCCGGCTCCGCCGGCCGCTCCCCGTTCAGCGGGGGCCGGCGAGCAGTTCCTGTGCGGCCTCGATCGCCTCAGCGCTGCCGGTGAGGGCGACGAGGTCTCCCTCCTCGAGCCGCTGCCGGGCCTCGGGGAACGGGATCCTGAGTGCGCCACGGGTGAGCGCCACCACGGTGGCGCCGGTGCGCCCCCGGAGATTCAGCCCTGCCAGCGTCTGACCCCGCGCGGGACTCCCGGCCTCGATCCGCACCGGCAGAAGATCACCCATGCCCGGGAGGAGCTGGCGGACGGTATCCATTCCAACGGGCCGGGCGGCCGACTGCTTGGCGAGGGCGGATACCACCAGCTCCGCACCCGCCCGGACGTGTCCCTGCAGGTCGGACGCGCTCCGCCAGAAACCGAATCCGAGCAGGGCCAGCACCAGCAGCAGCACGGCCGGCCCGCCGAACACCGGCAGGAACGGCAGCGTCAGCGCGACGAGTGGCCCTCCGACGATGAGCACGATGGCGATCTGCACCGTCACCTCGAGCATCCGGCGCGGTGACAGTGCGTTGTCCACCTTGCCGGGCGCTGCCGGCGGCATGGCGATCGCGGCGAGTTCCTTTCCGATGCGGCGGGCGACGCCCGCGATCCCGACCGCGAAGGGAACCGAAAGGGCGATTCCGACGGCCACGAGGAGCGCCCGCATTCCGACGCCCGCGAAGGCGAGATCCACGCCGCGGAAGCGCTCATGCACGATGCTCGTCGTGATGACCACGCCCGCGAGGCAGAGGGCGTCGATGAGCAGCAGCCGGATCGCCTGGCGCACCCGGAGCCACGGCGTCTCTCGCCTGGGCGAGCGCCGCAGCAGATCGAGCCAGGAGCCGTACAGCGAGACGACGGTCTGTAGCGGCCTGGGGAGTCGGCGGTCGATCCAGAGGGCGATGGGTTCGGAGTAGCGGACGAACCACGGCGAGAGGAACGCGGAGAGTGCCGAGACCGCGATGGCGATCAGGTAGAGAAGCCGGGGGGCGGCCCCCAGCTCGACGCCGAGCGCCGCGATGATGAAGGCGAACTCGCCGATCTGCGCGAGGCCGAGGCCGGTGCGCACCGAGGTGAGGGTGCCATGGCCCGTGAGGAAGGCCCCGATCGTCACCCCCACCATCTTCCCGACGATGACGACGGCGAGGAAGGCGAGTATCACCGGCCACTGTGAGCCTACCGCCGCGGGATCGAGCTGCATGCCGACCGCGACGAAGAAGATTGCCGCGAAGACGTCCCGGACGGACCTGATCTCCTCCTCGACCATCCGCGCCAGCCCCGACTCGGCCACCAGCAGTCCGGCCAGGAATCCTCCCAGCGCGACCGAATAGCCGGCCACGTGCATGAGGGTCCCGCAGGCGAGGGCGATCCCGACGCTGGTGACCAGCAGGATCTCCCGGCGGTGCAGCCCAGCGACCGCCCGGACGAGACGGGGAATCACGACCATGCCGCCCACGAGGAAGCCGACGATGACCAGGGCAAGACGTCCGATGGTCACGCCGAGCTCGGCCGGTGATACCTTCGCGCCGGTACCGATCGCGGTCAGGACGCCGATGAGCACGACGGCCACCAGATCCTCGAATACCAGGACCCCGAACACGAGGTCCCGCACCGCGGGGTCCACCTGCCGGTCCTCGAGGATCTTCGCGACGATCATCGTGCTCGAAATCGCGACCGAGCCGGCCGCGAAGATACTCGCGACGTGGCTCCAGCCGAGCGCCTGGCCGGTGAGGTATCCGAGCACCATCATGAGCCCGACTTCGATCGCGGTCGTGAGACCCGCGGTCGGACCGAGCCGGATGATGCGGCGGAGATTGAAATCCAGCCCGAGGCTGAACATCAGGAGGGTGACGCCGAGTTCGGAGAAGGCCCGGACGACCCCCTCGTCGGCGATGAGGCGCAGCGGGAGGTGCGGCCCCGCCACGAGGCCGGCGATGAGATAGCCGAGCACCGCCGGAAAGCCGATCCGCTGGCAGAGGATCGTGGCCAGGGCGGCGGCCACGAGCACGATGGCGAGATCCTTGAGCAGGATCGCTGGATCCATGGGTCCCGGGATCCTCGACCGGCCTACCGCTTGGTGGCGAGCTTGCGGAACCGCGTCAGGACGCGGCGTTGCGCGGCGGGATCGCGGACCGCGACGAAGATGGTGTCGTCGCCCGCGATGGTGCCTACCACGTCGGACCACGCGAGGCGGTCGATCGCCACGGCCACCCGGTTGGCCTCACCGGGGGGAGAGTGCAGCACGATCAACGCGTCCCCAGCGGTTTCGATCGTGAGCACACCCTCGATGATCCGGCGCTCGTCGGGATGCTCCGGCGCCGGCGCGATCCGCGCGGGACGCTGATAGGCGCCGTCCACCTTGACCAGCTTGAGGGCGGCGATGTCGCGGCTGATGGACGACTGGGTCACGTCCCAGCCCTCGGCCGCCAGCGCCGCCGCCAGATCTTCCTGGGTATGAATCGGGCGGGTGCTGATCAGCTCGAGGATCTTGAGATGACGCTTCCGCCGATCCGCCGTCATCTGCCTGCCCCGGACCGGCCGGCGAGCCGCGCGATCGCCCGATCGAAGCGGCGCCGCTCCGCGTCGCCCCACTTCCGGCACGCGCGCAGGCGGGCGCGCACCCTCGGCAGGCCGAGATTGCCGAGCATGCCGGTCGAACGCCGCCGGCCGATGACCTCGTCGGCGCCGGGCTCCCGCCAATAGACCCCTTCCCTGATCGCCGCCGCGACCTCCCGATACGCCGACCGGAACGGCTGCCCGCTCTCCACCCGCCGCATCACCTCGTCCGTGGCCAGCGAGCCGCCGGAGAGATTGGCGAGCGACGCCTTCCGGTCCACCTGCAGCCGCGGGATCGACACCGCCATCATCGACAGCATCCCCTCGAGTCGCTCGACCCCGCGCATCAGCGGCTCCTTGAGCAGCTGGAAGTCGCGATGGTATCCGCTGGTCAGCTTCGACTTGATCTGCAGCAGGGTCATCAGTTCGCCCTCGAGCGCCGCGGCGCGGCTGCGGGTGAGCTCGAAGAGATCGGGATTCCGCTTGTGCGGCATGATGCTCGAGCCGGTCGACAGCTCGGCCGGCAGGATCAGGAACCCGAATTCGTCGGAGCTGAACAGGATGACGTCGGACGAGAGCTTGGCCAGCTCGTGGCCCAGCTGGGTGCACCAGAACAGCACCATGCACTCGAGCTTGCCCCGTCCCGACTGCACCAGCGCGACATTGTGCTCGACGTCGGCGAAGCCCAGGGCGCGCGCCGCGGCCTCGCGCTTGAGCGGCAGCGGCACGCCATACCCCGCCGCGCTGCCCAGCGGCGACCGATCCACCTTGGTCCAGATCGAAGGCAGCATCTCGACCGTATCGAGCACGCCTTCGGCGAAGGCCGCCGCCCAGAGGCCCGCGGAGGACGGCATCGCACGCCGCTGGTGCGTGTACCCCGGCCACAGCGCCGTCTGGTTCTTTTCGGCGAATGAGAGCAGGCTCTCGGCGAGATCCAGCGCCTCGTCCTGGAGCAGCAGGAGCCGGTCCTTCAGATAGAGCCGCAGGTCACATGCGACCTGGTCGTTGCGCGACCGGCCGGTGTGCACCCGCTCCCCGGTGGGGCCCAGGCGCTGCGTGAGCCAGTCCTCGACCGTCGTGTGCACGTCCTCGTGCTCGGCCGAGAGGCTGAGCGTTCCTTCGTCCACCGCACGGAGGGCGGCCCGGAGCCCGGCCCGCAGCCGCAGGTGCTCGGCGACGGACAGCAGGCCGGACGCCCGCAGCCCCTCGACGTGGCCCAGGCTGCCCAGGATGTCCCAGGCGAGGAGCCGGCCGTCCCACATGCGGTCTTCCGCGGCGGTATAGTCGAGCATCGCGCGGTCGATGGTCGCCCCCGACGACCACAGCGTCGCGGGCGATGGGGACGCGGGGGGGCCGGCCGGCCGGGACGAGCGTTGGCGCGTCATGCGAGGTAGCTCTCCGCCAGTTGGCGATAGAAGTGACGGGCCTCCGTCACCTCGGGAAGGTCCACGTATTCGTCCGCCGTGTGCGATCGCCGGCTGGTGCCCGGGCCACACTTGATGGCGTCGCGGTCGCGGAGAAAGACCCAGTCCGAACAGGTCGGACTGCCGAACCGGCGGGCCGCCGGCCGGAGGGCGGCCGCCACGGCGAGCAGCCGCGAGTCCGCCGGGGTCTCGCAGGGAACCAGCCGCTCCGAGGTGACGACCACCTCGACATCCAGCGCCCGCCGCAGGATCTCGCCCAGCTCCTCGTGGGTCCAGTCGGGCGTGCTCCGGATATCGAGAACGGCCTTCGCCACCGGTGGCGTGACGTTGCGGCTGATCCCGCCCTCGATCATCGTGGGCGTGGCCGTGGTGAGCCCGAGCACGGGATGCCTGCATTCCCGGAACAGATCGTCGAGCGTGACGAGCGCCCGCGCCAGCTCCGTGACGGCGTTGCTGAAGTCGCCTTCCGAGGCGTAACCGGCATGACGCTGGTCGCCATGCGCGACCAGATCGACCATCATGAGGCCCCGCTGCGCCACCGCGAACTCGAGGTTCGTGGGCTCGCCCACCACGGCGGCATCGACCGCGCCGACCCGCGAAAGGGCGACCGGCATCGAGGTGTGCCTGGTCTCCTCGCCGTACCCCAGGATCACCAGCAGCCGGCCCCGGCCGGGACCGCCCCGGTCATGGAGATCCTTCGCCGCCGTCATCATGGAGGAGACGGAGGCCTTCGCGTCGCCCGACCCGCGGCCGTACAGCCGGTCGCCGTCGATCGCCGGCGTAAACGGCTCCCGGGTCCACCCGTGGCCGGGCGGAACCACGTCCAGATGCGACACGAAGGCCAGCGTCGGCCCGGGGCGCGCCGCGCCCACCGCGATGGTCACCGAGGCGTCGTCCCGGACGACGTCGAGACCCCAGGCTCTCGCCTGCGCCTCGGCGAGCCGGGCGATCTCCTCCTCGGTCCCGCTCACCGAAGGGGTGCCCACCAGCTCGCGGAGCCACTCGATTTCAGTCGGCCAGGTCGACACCGAGATACGTCGCCTTCTCCTTGCGGCCGACAATCATGGTGCCGCAGCCGGCACCGGTGAAGACCTCGAGCAGCAGGGCGTCGGGGGCCCGGCCGTCGATGATGTGGGTGCGCTCGACGCCGCCGGTCGCGGCCCGGATGCAGGCCTCGACCTTCGGCCGCATGCCGCCGCTCAGCGCGCCACTCGCCATCAGCCCGGCGAGGTCGTCGGGATCCGCGAAGGTCACGAGGCTCGAGGGGTCGTTCCGGTCGCGGAGCACGCCGGGCGCCCCGGTCATGAAGACCAGCTTCTGCGCCTTGAGCGCGACGGCGAGGGTCTCGGCCACGGTATCGGCGTTGACGTTGTATACCCGGCCATCCTCGTCGCCGGCGAGGCTCGCCACGACCGGGACGAAGCGGCCGTCGAGCAGGGTGGTCAGCACCCGCGGGTCCACCCGGTCGATGTCGCCGACGTGGCCGAAATCGACCTGCCGGCTCCCTCCCGTGTCGTCCACGACGGTCACCGGCGGCCGCTTGTGGGCCGTGATCAGGTCCGCGTCGACGCCACTCAGACCGACGGCCTGCACCTCCTGATTCCGCAGCGCGGCGAGCACGTCGACGTTGAGGGTGCCGGCGTAGACCATCTTGGCCACCTCGAGGGCGCCGTCGTCGGTGACCCGGCGGCCCGCGACCATCTGCGGCTCCTGCCCGAGACGCCGTGCGAGCGCGGTGGCCTGCGGACCTCCGCCGTGCACGACCACGACCCGGATTCCGAGCGAGTGCAGCAGCGCCAGCTGCCCGGCGACCTGCTCCAGTCCGGCCGGACTGGACATGACCTCGCCCCCGAGCTTGACGACGAAGACGTTGTCGCGGTAGGCCCGCACATAGCGCAGTGCGCCCTTGAGGCCGGTGATGCCCTTCGAACTGTCGATGGTCAACTCTGAACTCCGGTGATTGGGGAAGCTGGGAGCCGGCTCAGCGCGCTCCTCCGATGAGCGCCAGCATCAGCGCCCGCTGCACATGCAGCCGGTTCTCCGCCTGGTCCACGACCGCCGACGTCGGGCCGTCGAGGACGTCATCGTCGATTTCGACGTTCCGGCGAACCGGAAGACAGTGCATCACGACGGCCTTGCCTTCGCGGGTCGAGCGCAGCCGGCGGCGCGTGAGCTTCCAGTCCCGGTGCGCATCGCGCAGCGCCGCTTCTTCCTCCGGCCGGCCGAACAGCTGCACCGATCCCCACGCCTTGGCGTAGACGGCGTCGGCTCCGACGGTCGCCTCGTCGGGGTCGGTGATGATGTGCACGAACTCCCCGCCCCGCTGCTGGGCGATCTTCCGGATCAGGGCGGTGTCCTCCGGATCGAGCTCGTAGCCGTCCGGGCGCGCGATCACGATTTCCATGCCGAGGCTGGCCGCGGCCAGCGCCGCGCTCACCGGCACCGCGGTCGGCAGCGACTTGGGATGCCAGGTCCAGGTCAGCACGAAGCGCTTGCCGCGCGGGTCGCCCAGTTTCTCCTTCAGCGTCATCGCGTCGGCCAGCTGCTGGCAGGGATGCCGCCGGGCCGACTCGAGATTGATGACCGGCTTCTCACAGTACTTGGCGAAGTCCCGCAGTACCCGCTCCTGCCGGGTGACGGACCAGTCGGTACCTCGCGGAAAGGCCCGGAGGCCGACCGCATCGGCGTAGCGGCCGAGCACCCGGGCCGCCTCGCTGACGTGCTCGACGTTGGCCCCATCCATCACGGCCCCGGGCTCGGTCTCGAGCGACCAGCTGCTCTTCCCCGGCTCCAGGACGACCGCATGGCCGCCGTGAAGGAACATCGCGGTTTCGAAGCTCGCGCGGGTCCGCAGGCTCGGATCCATGAAGACCATCGCGAGGACCTTCCGTTCGAGGCCGCCGAGCACGTCACCGCGCTTCACCCGCGTCGCGAGCGCGAGCAGGCCATCGACCTCGTCCGCGCTCCAGTCCTCCACCGCGAGAAAATCGCGCCCGGTCACCGCAGGGTCTCCTCGAGGCCCGCGAGCAGGAGATCGGCCTCGTCGGGGGAGAATGACAGCGGCGGCAGCAGCCTGAGCACCCCGGGATCCGACGAGGTGCCGGTCAGGATGCGACGGCCGAACAGCGCCTGCTGCACCTCCGCCGCGGGCCGGGAAAGCCTGAGGCCCAGCAGGAGCCCCCGTCCGAGCACCTCCCTGACGCCGAGACGGAGCGCGCCGCGGCGGATCCGTTCCCCGACGGCGATGGTGTTCGCGATGAGCCCCTCCTCGAGGATCACGTCGATCGTCGCCAGCGCGGCGGCGCAGGGAACCGGCCCACCGCCGAACGTGCTGCCGAGATCGCCGGTCCGGATCGAGGCCGTCACCGCCGGGGTCGCGACCACCGCGCCGATCGGCAGGCCCGAGGCGAGCCCCTTGGCCATGGTCACGATGTCGGGCACCACTCCGAAGGCCTCGGCCGCAGTGAATGCTCCGCAGCGTCCGACTCCGCACTGGATCTCGTCGAAGATCAGGACCGCGCCCCGCCGGGTACAGACCTCGCGTGCAGCCCGCAGGAACTCAGTGGAACAGTGCCGGGCTCCCGCCATGCCCTGCACCGGCTCCACTATCAGGGCCGCCGTCGTCTCGTCGAGCGTGCGCTCCAGATCGGCGATGTCGTCGAACGCGACCTTCCGCGAGAGCGGCATGCCGGCGCGGACCGCGGCTTCCCAGTACTTCGCACCGTCGGTGACCGCCAGCGTCGCCACCGTGCGCCCGTGCCAGCCCCCCTGGAGCGAGACGATTCCCTGGCGCCCCGTGTGCTTGCGGGCCAGGTGCAGGGCGTTCTCGTTGGCCTCGGCGCCCGAGTTGCAGAGGAACACCTTGCCAAGCGGCGCAGGACAGAGCCCGGCGAGGCGCTCGGCGAGACGCTCCCGGTTCGGGTGCGGGACGGCGGTCGAATAGAATAGCAGCCGGGCGGCCTGCTCCGCTATCGCCTTCACCACGGCGGGATGGCTGTGTCCGGTCGAGGCGACGGCGTGTCCGCCGTAGGCATCCAGCCAGCGCTCGCCCTGTTCGTCGACCAGCCACGACCCGCGCCCCGAGACCGGGCGCACCGGCATCTGCGCGTAGACCGGGAGCAGGGCGTCTCCCCTGGTCCGCTCCCCGGGCATTCCGCCTTCGTGCTCGGCCGCCTTCAACACGGAAACATCCCCGCGAACCGCAATCCCGCCTCCTCGGCAAGGCCGAGCGAGAGGTTCATGGCCTGGACGGCTTGGCCTCCGGCTCCCTTGACCAGGTTGTCCATCACGACCATGACCTGCGCCTCGGTCCCGTCGGGATCCGATGCCGCGTGCAGCAGGGCGTAGTTGGTTCCGACAGCGTGGGTGAGCTCGGGCGGCCGGTCCAGCATCCGGACGAAGGGACGGTTCGCGAAGGCCTCGCGATACAGGCGGTCGACATTCCGGAGGGCGCCGGGGGTGCCGGCCGTGACGTGCAGCGTCAGGTGAATGCCCCGGACGAACGGACCCGAGTGGGTCATGAGCCGCATCCGCGCGTCGGCCCGGCCGGTCCAGTCGCGCCAGCGCTCCAGTATTTCGGCTTCATGCCGGTGGTTCATCACCGAGTAGGCGAACAGATTGTGCGCCCGGGCGGGGTGGTGTGCCGTGGGCTTCGGGTGCACGCCGCTGCCGCTGGAGCCGGTCACCGCGAACAGCGCCGGCGGCCCCTGCAGCGCGATGCCGCGGAGCGGATAGAGGGCCAGCTGGGCCGCCGTCGCGAAACACCCCGGTACCGCCAGCGCGGCCTTCCCGCGCAGGCCCTCGCCGAGCACGTCGGCGAGGGCGTAGCTGAAGCGGCCCACCAGATCGGGCGACGGATGGGCGCCGTAGTACCGCTCGTAGAGCCTGAGGTCAGCGATCCGGAAATCGGCCGCGAGGTCCACCACGAGGCCGGGCCCTGCTGCGAAGATGTCGTTCATGACCTGCGACGATTCGCCGTGCTCGAGTGCGAGGAAGACCGCGTCCCGGCCGCGGGCCGCCTCCGCGGGAGCCGCGCCGGAAAAGCGGGCGTCCGTCAGCGGCGCCAGCCCCGGGTGGCTCGAACCGATCGGCTCACCGGCCCTGCTGCGGCTGGTGGCCACGCACTCCGTGACCTCCGGATGCTGGAGCAGGAGACGCAGCAGCTCGCCGCCGACATAGCCGGCGGCGCCGACGACGGCGACCTTCATGACACCGCGACGGCCGAGCGCGCCTCGAGTGCCGTGCGGATCACTTCGACCAGCCCGGCCGCATCACGGAGCGCGTTGTGGGCCGGGATCCTCAGCTCGGCGTTGACGTAATCGCGGCCGACCTCGTTGTCGGTCGCCGGTCCGGTGATGACCGTGACGTCCAGTCCGAACTCGTTCCGCATCAGTTGCACCGCGCCCCAGCAGCCCACTGGATCGGGGGCCGCCATGACGTAGGCCGCACCGACCCCGGTCAGCTCGGCGTCGTGCAGGATGTCCTGCACCCCGTATTCGCCCAGGATCCCGTCGCCGAGCTCCGCGACGATCACGTCCGGCTTCGCGGTCGCGAGGCGATTGAAGATGCCCTTCGCGACCGGCACGGTCACGCCCGCGTGGGTCGTGGCAATGCCGACGTCGTTGAACGTCAGGACGGCCACCGCCCCCGCGTCGAGCATCGAAAGCGCGTCGCGCATGAGCGAGACGCCCGTGAGCTTGGCGGCGGCGACCCGGAGCCCCGAACGGCTCAGCCCGCGCACCAGCTCGGTCGCCGCGACGGTCTTGCCGGCGTTCATGCAGGTTCCCGCGACATAGACCACCGGCACCGCGGCATCCAGCGTCTCGGCGGGGGGCACCGCGTGGTCCCGGATGTGCGCGGGGCGGCCGATCCGGTCGCCCAGCGCCGGAAAGCTCAGGACGGCCCCGAGGACCTCGGCCTTGAACGGCGGCCCGATCTCGGGATTGGCGGAGGTGCACTTGCCGAGGATGCCGCCCAGGTTGAGCACCTCGATCGTGTCGCCGACGGCGATGTGGGACGGCACCACGCCGGCGTAGCCCCGGAGCGCGCGCCGGCAACCCAGCGTCCCGGCCAGCACGTCCCCCGCGCGGAGCGAAACCATCCGCCCGCTCAGATCCTCGACGGTGTTGTACGCCGACTTGTCATGCAGGATCCGCACGGCCAGGACATACCCCTCCGCCGCCACGATCTCGTCCCCGACGATCACTTCCGGGCTGAGATGAGCGTTCTTGGTGGACGACGAGATCCGGTCCAGACGGACACGGGTGGTTTTCACCATCGGGCGTGCTCCTTTGATTGAAGCGCGGTGGCGGTGCCGGCCGGCACCGCCTACTTACCTGACGCGCGCTCTGCCAGCAGCTCGGGGATGGCGGACACCCGCGCGAAATCGCGGGCCTCCTCGCCGGTCCAGAGCCGGTTTTCTTCACCGTACGTCGCGACGGCCGGATCCATCATGGAGAACGGGCTGCGCGTGCCGACGACCTGGAACCGGCCGGCCGCGAGCCGCACCCGGGTATCGCCGGTGACCCGCGCCTGGGAGCTGGTGATCATCGCCTCGATGTCGCGCAGCGCCGGATCGAAGTAGTGGCCCTCGTGGAGGCGATCGCCGTAGAACCTGCCGAGCTGGTCCTTCCAGAAGGTCTGCCACTTGGTCAGCACCAGCTTCTCGAGTTCGCGATGGGCCGCGATCAGCAGCAGGGCCGCGCCGGCCTCGAAGCCGATCCGGCCCTTGATGCCGAGCGCGGTTTCGCCGACGTGGATGCCCCGCCCGAAGCCGTAGGATTCCGCCAGATCACCGAGCGCCTGGACCAGGTCGGGCCCGCCGAGCGCCGTGCCGTCCAGCGACACCGGGAGACCACGCTCCCACCCGACCACGATCTCGGCCGGAGCCGGAGCGGAGGGCGGCGGGTCGAGCAGCTCCGCCGGCGGGCCGGCCCAGGTGTCGTGCGTCCACCCGCCGCCCCAGGTGGTGCCCCAGAGCCCGCGGTTGATCGAGTATGCGCCGGCCTTCGGCGGCACCGGCAGCTCCCGCGCCTGCAGGTAGGCGATCGACTGCTCGCGCTTGACGTTCTCCTCGCGGATCGGGGCCAGGATCTTGAGCTCGGGGGCGAGCACCCGGAATGCGACGTCGAAGCGGATCTGGTCGTTGCCCGCGCCCGTCGAGCCGTGGGCCACGGCGGTGGCGCCGATCTGGCGGGCCACCTCGATGACCGAGAGCGCCTGCTGGGTCCGCTCGGCCGAGACGCTCAGCGGGTACACCTCGCCCCGGAGAACGTTGCCCTGGATCAGGTAGCGGACGAAGCGGTCGAACACCCTGGCACGGGCGTCCACCTCGTGATGGCCCGCGGCGCCGACCGCCTCGGCCTGCTTGCGGATGGCCTGGCGTTCACCGGCGGTGGTGCCTCCGGTGTTGACGAAAACCGTGGTGACTGCCCACCCCTGCTCGGCGAGCCGGGGTACGCAGAAGGAGGTATCGAGGCCCCCGGAAAAGGCGAGCGCGGCGACCGGCCTGGTTGATTGCATAATTCATAAGTATGCAATATGCCCTGCCGCCATGCAAGGGGAGGACGAAGAGGCCCCAGCGTCGAGCCGAAGGGAGCGCCGGGCCGAAACCGACCGGAGCCCTCGCTCGGCTAGCCCCGCTGCCGTCGCCGCTGAAACCACATGAGCGGGCCGGTCACCGCCATCAGCGGAAGGGAGAGACCGAACAGGCAGGCCGGGATGCGACTCGGCCAGCCGTAGAGGTCGCCGGTGTCGATCTCGCCGTTCCACAGCGCGGTGTAGCGGTAACCGGGCGGGGCCGTGCGCGAGTTGATGGTCTCCAGGACTCGCCCCGTGCAGCGCGCCAGGGTGACCAGCGTGCGTCCACCCGGCGTCATGTCCTCGGGCAGCCGGTCGATCACCGAGCGGGTCTGGCGGTCCCAGTGGATGACCGCGCCGGTCGCGCCGAAGAGCAGAAGGAAGATCCAGGCGTAGGCCCCGAGGGCGTTGTGCAGGTTGAACAGCAGCCGCCACCCGCCATCGGTCCGCCGGAAGGTGAAGATCTTCCCCGGCCACCAGAGCACCAGCCCGCTGACCGAGAGGATTACCAGCGCCAGGGACATCCATGCCAGGATGCTCGCTCCGCTCCGACCGGCGAGCAGCCGGGTATGGAGCTGGTGGACCGACTGCATCGGCGCCCGCAGCCGATCGTCCGTACCCAGGATCCGGCCCGTGGACTGGTCCACGAAGAGTCCCACTCCTTCGTCGCCGGTTCCCGGCTTGAGGAACGCGCTCACCAGCCGGTAGCCGGGGTAGGTCTGACCGACCCGGATCTCCAGTTCGTCGAGCGGGAGCACGCTCGTGCCGGGCTCGACCCGGGTGAGTCCGGCATTCATCGCGTCGTCGATCCGGTCCTCGAAGGCGAGAAGGGCCCCGGTGAGCCCCAGTACCAGTCCGTGTCACGCCGATGTCACGCCAGAATTCGAATATGCGGCAGGCGGACAGCTACCGAGACAGGGGGAGAGCCGTGTCGAACCAGAGACCGTCCATTCGCTTGAATCTGACCCGGGACCAGCGGGAGGAAGTACGGAAGGCGACCGGCAGGAGTATCAAAGCCATCGAGCTTGGCATCGAGGAGCTGGA
>Ga0153915_10001376_pt1 | contig 22283 bp, 24 predicted proteins | sample Opewatmetagenome_2_FD_107003 | JGI IMG/M metagenome (GOLD analysis project Ga0153915, IMG submission 107003) | Freshwater wetland microbial communities from Ohio, USA - Open water 3 Core 3 Depth 3 metaG | ecosystem: Environmental > Aquatic > Freshwater > Wetlands | place: USA: Ohio, Lake Erie...
ATGAGGACCTGCGGTGCACTCGGCCGGCACCAGAGAGACGGCCTGGTGCATGTGAGGACCGGCACCACGAAGCCGCTCTTCGCCCTCACCCTCGGGGCCCGCATTACACCGGGCGCCATAGTCTCGGTGGCGATGCGCGCCCCAGGGTGCGGCACAACGAGCGCGGCGCGCCTGCCCCCCCCGCTCCGTCACCTCCCTCATGTGCCTGACTCCTGAATACACCCGCTACTTCCGCGGTCTGACCCGGAACAACCGCCGAGCGTGGTATCACGCGCACAAGGCGGAGTACGACGAGCATGTGCGGCGGCCGTTCGAGGAGCTCGTGGAGGAAATGATCCACCGGATCGGCGGCGTGGAGCCGGCGGTCCGCGGGCTCAGCGCCCACGACACCGTCTTCCGGCTGGCGCGCGACATCCGGTTCACCAAGGACAAGACACCCTACAAGCTGTTTTCCGCGGCCGCGATCGCGCCGGGCGGGCGCAAGCAGTCCCGCGCGCCCGGCTTCTACTTCGAAATCGGGGCCAAGCGCATCGGCATCGCCGGCGGGATCTATCAGCCGGACAAGGAGACCCTGCTGCGGATCCGTCGCGCGATCGCCCGGCGGGGGGAGGAGCTGGAGCGGCTGCTCGCCGCGCGGACATTCCGACGCGTGTATGGAGAGTTGCAGGGTGAACGGAACATCCGGCTCCCCCCGGAGTTCGCGCCGGTCGCCGCGCGGCACCCGCTGGTGGCCCACCGCCAGTTCTATTTCTGGGTCGAATACACGGGGAAGCCGCGGGACGTGATGGCGGACTTCCTCATGCGGCACTACCGGGCGGGCTGGCCCGTGTCGGCGTGGCTGGCGGGTGCCGTCGCGGGCTGACCGGCGCTTGCGGTGCGAGAGCCCCCAAGCAAGCGAGGCGGTGGATCGCTCCCCCGCCTCGCGTCGTTCCCACCGCCGGCCGGCGCTAGAACCGGCGCATCCCGCCGCGCATGCCCATGCCCGGCTGGAACCCCCGCCCCCGCCACATCATCGGGCCCCAGCGCCCGCGTTCAAAGCGCCGCATGCCTATGCGCTGGGCGTCCGCCCATCCCTCCACGCGTCCGCGTTGCTCCGGCGTGAGCAGCGCCTTCGCCTTTGCGATGTCCGTGATGGCCTGCAGCTCGACGCCCTGGGCCGCCTGCATCCCGGCGCGCGCTTCGGTCTGCAGCGCGGCCACGTCGATCTTATCGGCCGTCCACAGAGCGCGCATCTTCTCGCGATGGGCGGACCGCTCGGTCGCCGCCTCGTCGCGCGCCTGTTGCATCTCGGTGGCGAGTGCTTCGAGCTGCTTCGCCTGCTCATCGGTGAGCGCCAGCCGCTCACGGCGGTTGAGCAGGGCCCGCGGGGCGAACGCCCCCGCGCCGAACTCCATACCGCCAAACGCCTGCGGGCCCCGCGCTCCGGGATGCTGCTGCATCTGCATGGGAGCATTGGCCCGCGGAGTCATCGGCGGGCCCTGCGGGGGGACCTGCCCCACGAGGGTGGCTGGGACGACGAGCGCGGCAAGCGCAAGGGCGTGCAGAGGTCGCATGGGTACCTCCTTGATGACGAATCCTGCTGTGTGCCTGTCACCTTGAAGTACGCATGAGCGAGGCGAACGTTAAGTTGGCGAGGGCGTATCGGTGACCTTGCGGTAGATCCGCGGCTGCCACACGGGACGCATCAGCCCCTTGTGGTCGACGGTGACCTCCAAGCGGAGAAAGACGCGACTGTCCGCCAGGTGGTAGCGCTCAGTTAGCTTGCCGCCGCCCTTCGGCTCATATTCCGCGACGAGGACGCCATCCTGCCAGCGGGCGCGCGCCCGCAGGGTATCGGACCCGGTCACCATGGGACGCCACCGACCATCCAGGTGCAGCGTGTAGGAGAACCCATCCTCGTTCGTCACGACGATCGCCGTGTCGCTCTGGGCGAGCGTGAACGAGGGCACGGCCTGGGCCATGCCGAGCAGCCGGCCGATCTGGAACCGCTCCGCGGGGCTCGGTCCGAACCGACGCGGCGTTGAGTTGCCGGGCCTCCCGGCGGCGCTGTCGCCGATCACGCCTCGTCGGGTCCCCCCGCGCGCCGGGGGCCGCGCGATCGAGTCGGCGCGCGCCGAATCGAGCCGCGCAGCGGCGGTATCCGTGAGCCGGGGCGGCAGGCTTTCCGCACGCATGACCCAATGCCCGCTGAGGTTCGGCGGACGCTGTGCGTACGCGGGAAGCGCCGCCGCCACGAGCATCGCCGTCAGGACTGTCCGCATCACGGGCTCCCTTCCGTTCCGTGACTCAATGTAGTGTTCCGACACGGCCATTGTTCCTGCGGACCCCTTCCGTCCGTCCCGGGTATGTGGCATCTTAGCGCTCCGCGGTGCCGGGAGGTCACATGTCGCAGAAGGTCGTCGCACACTTCATCGACCACACGGTCGTCAAGGGCATGAGCCTCGACGTCGACCCCAGTCGTCCAAGCTGCCACGTACTGACGACGGAGCGTGGCGCCGTCGAGGTGGAGCTCAAGGACCTGAAGGCGCTGTACTTCGTTCACGACCTGACCGGCAAGCCGCAGTACGACGAGACGCACCGGCCCCAGACCGGTGACGACCGGCTGCGCGGCAGCCGACAGGTGGAAATGGTGTTTCACGACGGCGAGAAGCTCGGCGGCCTGATGAACCGCTACCCGCCCAATCGCCCGTTCTTCTTCGTGCTCCCGATGGACCCGAAGAGCAACAACATCCGGATCCTGGTGAATCGGAATGCGCTGGCCGAGATCAAGCCGGTGGACGACAAGGCGGACGCGATCGATTCCGCGCCACGGGTCGGCCTGTCCCCCCTCCCGCCTCGACCCAAGCGGACGAGCTGGGTGTTCGACGGCAAGGACATGAAGGAAGTCGAAATCGACTGACCGACCGCATCGCTGGCGCCCCCGGTCGGGTGGGGGCGGGGGGGCGGTTTGCCACCTGCCCCGCGCCCAACAGCTCGGCTCCGACAACGGAATCCCCCTCAATTCCGACTGCAAGCGTCATGCTTTCGTGATCCGGCGCAGCACCGCATTATAGGAACGGTTCATCCGGGGAAGTGGGCAGCAACCGGGGACCAGGGAAAGCGCGGACATCACGACAGCACCAATTGGGGGAGGAAGCCATGAAGCGATTGAGACTCGCAGCGGTCCCTGTTCTGCTGGCGCTGGGCGTCGCGACATGCAGTGACTCGTTGTCGCCGGAGGCTCTGGCGGGGACCTACGATCTCACGGCGATGGACCTCGTCAACCCGGCCAACCCCAGCCAGACAGTAGAGCTGATGGAGCCCGGGGTTTCCTACACGGTCGTCATCACGGCCAACGGTAGTTTCACGACCTATCAAGACGACGTCCTTCAGGGGACCGGAACCCTCACGATCAACGGCGACACCTTCACGCTCACATCGATCGACGACACCACGACCGGCACCATCACGCAGAACGGGGACACGATCACTCTTTACCAGGAAGGGCTCACTGACTGGGACTGGGATGACAACGTCGAAACTCCCGGAACGCCTGCCGATGCCCGCTTGGTGATGGTCAGGAGACCTTGACCCCCGGCGGCGAGCATGTATGGAAAGCGGCGGGGCGCTGGTGCGCCCCGCCGCTTCCGTACAACCCCATCGCCGTCCGAGGTTACTTCTTCATACCGAGCGTAGCCATCGTCTCGCCGGCCTTGCTCTTAAGACCCGTGGCCAGGTTGACGGCTTCCGCCATCTTGCCACCCTTGTAGGCATCCATCGCCTGCGTCCAGCTGGTGGTCATTTCCGCCAGGGAGGCCTTGGCGGCGTCCACCTTCGCCTTGTCCATGCCGGCAGGCAGCCGGCGCATCTTGGACAGCTCGTCGACCTTGGTCTGGATCGCCTGCACCATGCCCGGCAGGCTGTCCGCCATCGTCTGCCAGGAGGCCGCAAGCTGCGTCTTGGCGGCCTCGATGGCGGCGGGAAGCTCCGCCACCTTCGTGCTGACTTCGGCAGCCTTGGTGCTGGCGTCGGCGTACTGCTTCGCTTCGACGTCGGTCCGCGCGGCCGCGAGCTCGTCGCTCAGCGTCTTGTACTGAGCAGGGACATACGCCTGTGCATCCGCGCTGACGGCCTGCAGCGCCGAGTCGGCAGCCGCAATTGCTTTGTCGGCTTTGCCTTGCGGCGACGCGCACGCCGCAGCACCAGCGATCACGAGCAGCACGCCCGCGATTCGCTTCGTCGTGGAAACCATGCTTCCTCCAGTTGGAAACCGTCGGGAGATGACTATACCGTACGGCCCCGCTCCCCCAGGGCCGACATGTTCGCTCGGCTGGTGCGAAATGCTAGCGGGCGGACCCGAAAATGGTAGGGGGGCCCCATGCAGTGGTCGTCGTCCAGCACCAACTGTGAATGTTACCATCCTTGTTCGGCACGGCACAAGGGACAGCCGTCAGGGTGCGACTCAAGGAGGCGGATCCCGGTGCGAGCAGCCCCTCAGCGCGCGCTGCCCGATGTGAGACAAGCCCGAGGCGGCTATCGTACGGCCTGCAGCACCTGCTCCAACGTCAGGTCGCCCTGCTCCACCAGCTCGTACCGCACGCGCAAGGCCGGCTTGTTCATCTCGATCAGGCGTCGCAGATCGATCGGCGTCCCCACGAGCACGAGGTCCGCCGGCGTCCGGTTGATCGTCTCGGCCAGCTCCCGGACCTGGTCGTGCCCGTAGCCCATGGCGGGGAGCACGGCGCCGGTGTTCGGGTACTTGCGGAACGTCTCGGCAATGCTGCCCACCGCGTACGGCCTGGGGTCCACGATCTGCCCGGCGCCATACTGCTTGGCGGCCACCCACCCGGCACCGAAGCTCATGCCCCCGTGGGTGAGCGTCGGACCGTCCTCCACCACGAGCACCTGCTTCCCGCGGATCGCCTCGGCACCGTCCACCGAGATCGGGCTCGCGGCGCGGATCACCCGCGCCCGGGGGTTCAGGTTGTGCACGATCTCCACCGTTCGGCGCACGTCGTCGGGCGTCGCGGTGTCGACTTTGTTCACCACGATCACGTCGGCCATCCGGACGTTCGTCTCGCCCGGATGGAACTGCGCCGAGTGCGTCGCGCGATGCGGGTCCACCACCACGATGTGGAGATCGGGAGCGTAGAACGGCAGGTCGTTGTTGCCGCCGTCCCAGACGATCACGTCGGCCTCCCGCTCTGCCTGTGCGAGAATCCGGCCGTAGTCCACGCCCGCGTAGAGGATGCGGCCAGCCGCGATATGCGGCTCATATTCCTCCCGCTCCTCGATCGTGACATCATGCCGCCCGAGGTCGTCGTAGGTCGCGAAGCGCTGCACCGCCTGCTCGGCCAGATCGCCATACGGCATCGGATGCCGGATCACGACGACGCGCTTGCCCCACCCCGTCAGGATCGCCGCCACCCGCCGGCTGGTCTGGCTCTTCCCCGCCCCGGTGCGGGCCGCGCAGATCGCGACGACCGGAACCTGGGCCCGCAGCATGGTGTGGCGCGGGCCGAGCAGCAGGTAGTCGGCACCCGCCGCAAGGGCCCGCGACGCCAGGTGCATGACGTACTCGTGCGAAACGTCGCTGTAGCTGAATACGACGACGTCCGCCGCAAGGTCCCGAATCGCCCGCTCGAAATCGTCTTCGGGAAGGACCGGAATGCCGTTCGGGTAGCGTGACCCGGCCAGCTCGGGCGGATAGCGGCGGCCCGCGATGTTCGGGATCTGCGTCGCGGTGAAGGCAACCACCTCATAGTCGGCGTTCTGGCGGAAGTAGGTGTTGAAGTTATGAAAGTCACGGCCTGCGGCGCCCAGGATGATCGCCCGCTGCGGCATAGAGCCCCCTAACTGGTTGGAGGAGAAGTAACTACCGCGCAATGAATCGGCCCTGAAGGCCGCGTGAAGGAGAGCAGCGGGCGCGCACCGTCACCAACTCCCCCTTGAAGGCTGCCGTATCTTTGACTTCCGGACGTGGAGGTCACATGCGCTTCCTGCTCGTCAACCCGTCTTCCAACCTCTGGCGGGCACGTCGTGCCGGGCGCCCGCGTGGTCGACGGGTGTTCCGCTTCTCCATGCTGCCAAGCCTGCAGGTGGCGGCGGTCATGCCTCCTGGGGTGGAGACCCGCATCGTCGACGAAGACATCGAGCCGGTCGACTTTGACGCGGACGTCGATCTCGTCGGCATCTCGTGCATGACGTTCAATGCCCCGCGGGCATACGAGATCGCCGACCGGTTCCGGCGGGAGCGCGGGATCCCGGTGATCGCAGGGGGCTACCACCCGACGTTCATGCCCGAGGAGGCCCTCCGGCATGTGGATGCCGTATGCGTCGGCGAGGCGGAGCACAACGTGCCCCGCATGATGGCGGATTTCGCAGCGGGTCGGCTGGCGAAGGTCTATCGCAGCGAGCCAGTCGATCTGACGGGGCTGCCGGTTCCGGACCGGCGCCTGTTGCGGGCGGAGGCGTACGTCACGCCCAATGTGCTGCAGGCAACGCGCGGCTGTCCCTACCGGTGCAAGTTCTGCTCCGTCGCCGCATTCCACCAATTCCGCATCCGCACCCGTCCAGTCGAGGAAGTGATCACGGAGCTCAAGACCCTGGGCCGCTCCGTGATCTTCATGGACGACAACATCATCGGCGACCGCGAGTACGCGCTGGCGCTGTTCGAAGCGATGATCCCGCTCGGCAGGCACTGGTTCAGCCAGTGCGGGATCGGGATCGCTTCGGACGATGAGCTGCTGGGGCTCGCGGTCCGCAGCGGGTGTCGCGGTCTGTTCATCGGCTTCGAATCCCTAGCGCAGGAAAACCTGAACGCCTGGCGCAAACGGACGAACCGGGCTGCCGATTATGCCCGGCTCGTGACCACGCTGCACCGCGCCGGCATCGGTGTGTATGCCGGCTTCGTGTTCGGCAGCGACGGGGACAGCCCGGCCATCTTCCCGGCCACCCTCGAATTCCTGCTGGACGCGAATGTGGATGCCTTGCAGGCGACGCGGCTCACGCCGTTCCCAGGGACGGCGCTGTTCGACGAAATGGAGAGCGCCGGCCGGATCGTGGACCATGACTGGAGTCACTACAACTTCGCGCACGTCGTCTTCGAGCCGCTCCGCATGGGCCGCGAGACACTGGACAGGGGCACCGCCTGGGTGCTGCGCCAGTTCTACGCGCGACGCCGCGTCGCCCGTCGCTGGTGGCGGCAGCTGAGGTACCTGAGCCCGACGGCGTTCACGCACGTCTCGGTACCCCTCAACCTCGCCTACCGACATCGATTGTCGCAGGACGGCACCTTCGCGCGGGGTGCGCGCTACGCGCCTCCGGCCGCGGGATCGACGCGGCACCGCGGGGCGCCGGCCATGTAGGCCTCACTCCTACCCTCTCCCCCCTCTCTTCTCTGCCGCCCGTCGGGGGCTGGGCGGTGGGGCCTAGCACCACTTCACCTTGGCCTGATATGTCACCTTGGTCTCGCCGCGCGCCGGGATGCCGACCTCGAACTTGAACGTGCGGGCGTCCACGCGCTCCCATTTGTGGCTCGACGCCACGATCGTCCAGTCGCCGCCGATCGGCTCCAGGACGTCGACCGTGACCGCCTCGTCTTTGTGGTTGCGCAGGTCGACTTCCCAGCTGCTGGTGGACTCGCAGCGCCCCGAGACGTGCCATTCCATCTGCCGCCGGTCGGCCACGACGTCGAACGCCTCGCCCATCTTGATCTTGAGCAGCTCATCGCGCGGCGTGTGGTCGATCTGGTCCTCGCCGATGAACTGCTGGGCACCCGACTTGTCCGCCTTGTAGACCCGGACGATCCCCTTGGGCAGCGGCATGCCGAGCCGGTTCGCCCCGCTATTCCGGAACTCGAGGAACACGCTCACCTTCTGGTTGGACATCACCTCGCCCGTCTGCGCCCGGTAGTAGTAGGGCTGGCCCGGCAGCACGAGGCGCTTGACGAGCCCGACGCCCGACGCTTCGAGCAGGGTCACCTGCTTCTGCTCGTTGTTGAGGACGTCGGTGGGGCGCTCGAGCGTGTACAGGTGGTACTCGAACAGCCCCTCCTCAGTCACCGTCACCGTTGCCACCGCCATCGCCCGCATGGCGCCCGCCTGGTCCCGCGCCATCTGGTCGCGCACGCGCTGGACGTCGCCGGCCACGAGCTTGAGCTGGGCGTCCTTGAACGAGGCGCCGCTCTGATTGTCGAGCGTCACCCATCCCGTGAGATCGCCCTGGGTATCGGCGTCGTTCACCACCATGACGTAATCGGCCCGCCAGTTCATCCCGCCGGTGAGGTAGGAAACCTCGAGCTGCCGCCGGCCGCCGTCGCTGTCGAGCAGCCACTCGAGCGTGGGCTCGGCGATCAGGTTCTCGGGAATCTCGGGGAACGCCATGCGGCCCGGGAACCCATAGGTGATCTCGTTCCCGATCCGGAGGATCGGGCTCTGGTTGACCGAGAGCACTTCGGCGTCGAACGGGTCGTCGCGACCCGTCACGCTGTTCCAGCGATAGACCTTGATCTTCCGGCCGACGTACTTCTTGAGCAGCTGGTCGGGGCTCAGCAGGTCGTACCGGTAGTTCTGCTCGAGCACCGCGAAGCGGCCGGTCCCGAGGGCATGCACGCTTACCGTGTAGGGCTCGATCTGGCTCGCCACGTCGCGGAACTCGAGCGCGGCCCGTCCCCGGGCCAGGTCGACCGCGCGCACCTCCCGCACGAGCCCGAAGTTCTGATTGTAGACCGTGATCGTCACGGCTTGGCGCTGGTCCGCGCTTGTGCGGCCGGGCGCCTGGGCGACCGCGGATGCCGCCGCGGCCAAGGACAGGGAGACAAGAAGCGCGAGTCGGCGCATGGCTCTCTCCGTATGAGGTTCCATCCAGCAAAGACGACCCAGCAAGCCCCGTTTGCACAAGCCCCGGCCCGCCCAGGCCTGGCGGCACAAGCACCCGTCAGCCGGCAGCGCCTCCGACCCCCTCCGCCCGCAGCTCGAGCAGCATGACCGTCGCGCTCTGGGGGCACAGCTGCGCGAACTCGACCGATTGCCTCACGGCCTCGGGCACGGCCGCCCGCTGGACGGGCGCGAAGCCGAACCGCGGGAAGAACTCGGCCGCCGTTTCGGTGAGCAGGTAGACACGGCGCACGTGGCGCCGGCGGGCGAGCTCCAGGGCTGCGATCGTGAGCGCCGTGCCCACGCCCGACCCTTTCAACGACGGTTCGACCGCCACCGAGCGGAGCAGCGCGTCGCCCCCGTAGAGCTCGAGCGCCGCGCACCCGATGACCCGTTCCCGCTCCCGCGCCACCAGCGCGCTCCCGAGATGGGGCGCGAGGCCCTCGACCGGGAGCTTGCTCCCGGCGAGCAGGTTCGCGATGCTTGGCCAGTCCGCCTCGGCCGCCGCCGTGATGTCGTACGCTTCCATGTCGGGTCCCTCCCTGGGCCCGCTGCGATGATGCCATGTTCGGTGAAACCACACAAGTGAACCCTGCCGCCCGCTGGCTCCCGCTGCTCCACGAGATCGCCGAGCGGGCCGACGCGATCGCGCTGCACCACTTTGGGGCGCGGGATCTCCGGGTGGACGTGAAGGCCGACACCAGTCCGGTCACCGAGGCCGATCGCGCCATCGAGGCGGCGGCCCGGGCCGCCGTCCGCTCGAGCCATTCGGGACTCGGCGTGCTTGGGGAGGAGGCTGGGGAGACGGGGGGCGACGCCGACGCACGCCTGATCATCGACCCGATTGACGGCACGCGGAACTTCGTCCGCGGGATCCCCCTGTTCGCAACGCTGCTGGCCGTGGAGGAGGCCGGCACGGTCGTGGCCGGCGTGGTCTCCGCGCCCGCCCTCGGCAGGCGCTGGCACGCCGCGCGGGGCGCCGGCGCGTTCTGCGGCGACCGGCGGCTCGCGGTCTCCGCAATCGCGCAGCTGGAGCGCGCGCAGCTGTTTCACGGCTCGGTGGGCGGCGTGGGTGAGCCCAACCCTCTCCCCGCGCTCCTCGACCTCGCGCAGCGTGTGGAGCGGACGCGTGGGTTCGGCGACTTCTACCAGCACGTGCTCGTGGCGGAAGGCGCCGGCGAGATCGCCCTGGACCCCGTCGTGCAGCCGTGGGACATCGCCGCACTCATGGTGCTGGTGGAGGAAGCGGGCGGCCGATGCACGTCGCTTGCAGGCGAGCGAACGATCTACGGAGGCAGCCTGGTGTCGACCAACGGGATACTGCACGAGGCGGCGCTGAGGGGACTGCACGTGTAGCGTATAGCGTGTAGCGTATGGCGTGTGCCGGTTGGCAGTCACGCTTCACGCCATACGCTATAGGATCATCATCATCTGATCCCCGTATCCACCACCAGATCCACCGTAACCGTGTCCCCTGCCACGATGGTGAACGGCGTGACCGCGACATTTTCCGGCTGGATGCCGTCGGGCGTCACGAACGCGTACTGGCCCGGGGCCAGGGCGATCGAGTAGGACCCGTGGGCGTCTGTGGTGTCCTGGGCGACCATTCGCCGGAGACCCGCGTCGTAGACCCGAACCGCGTATCCCGGATACGGCCCATCGCACGGCGGCACCTGGCCCGGCGGCAGACATGGCACGCCGATGAATCCGACCGTGCCGACCACGACACCGGTGTCGCCCGGCTCATCGGAAGACGCACACGCCAAGCCGAGTGGGAGCAAAACCAGCAGCAAGACAGCGCGAGTCATGGGATTTCCTCCATCCAGGACATGGATACCCACCACCCACCCCCATCGTCACACTGCCCCCGTCAGGTCCCTACTCGCCGCACGCTACCGATCCAGGCTCTATGTTACACGCTACAGGGTGCACGGTGCACGGTGCACGGTGCACGCTACACGCTGCCCGTTGCCCGTTGCCCGCTACCCCCTACCCGGCCCCCGCTTGACGCATCACCTCTCGCGGCCCAGCATTGTTCTGTTCCCACCTGTCGAGGTTCCGGATGCCGAAGTACACGTTCGCCCTCAACGGCAAGCCGACCACCGTGGACGTGCCGCAGGATATGCCGCTGCTGTGGGTTCTCCGCGACGTGGTCGGGCTCACAGGAACGAAGTATGGCTGCGGCATCGGGGAGTGCGGCTCCTGCATGGTACACCTCGACGGCGTCGCGACGCTCTCGTGCGCCCTCCCGATGGCCAGCGTCGCTGGCCGGCGGGTGACAACGATCGAGGGTCTCGCCGAGGGCGATACGCTCCATCCGATCCAGCAGGCCTGGCTCGCGGTGGACGCACCGCAGTGCGGGTACTGCCAGTCCGGCCAGATCATGGCTGCGGCCGCGCTGCTCGCGACGAACCCGCGGCCGACCGATGCGGAGATCGACGCCGCGATGTCGGGCAACCTCTGCCGTTGCGGCACCTACAACCGGATCCGAGCGGCGATCTACCACGCGATCGGGGAGGAACGGCCATGACGACCGTTCGCATGCTCGATCGCCGCGAGTTTCTGGAGCTGACCGGCGCGATTGGTGCCGGGTTGCTGCTCGCCTGCCGCGTGGGCCGGAACGAGGTGCCGCGCGCCGCGGGGGACCTGAACGCATGGATCCACATCGGGACCGACGGGGCCGTCACGCTGTACATCTCCGAGTCCGAGATGGGCCAGGGCGTGTTGACCTCGCTGTCCCAGATTCTGGCGGACGAGCTCGAGGCCGACTGGAGCACCGTGCGGGCGGTGCACGCGCCGACCGACCGGGCGAGGTACGGCGATCAGGGGACGGGCGGCAGCACCAGCGTGCGGCTCGACTACGACACGCTGCGAGAGGCGGGGGCCGGGGCTCGCCAGCTCCTCGTGGCCGCCGCTGCGGCCGCGTGGGGGGTGCCGGCGCGTGAGTGCCGAGCCGAGCAGGGTGCCGTGCTGCACGAGGGGTCGGGCAGGCGTGCGGGCTACGGAGAGCTGGCCGAGCGCGCGAGCGCGCTGCCGGTTCCGAAGAACCCCCAGCTGAAAGACCCCAAGGACTTCCGCTACATCGGGAAGTCGATGAAGCGGGTGGACAGCCTGGAGAAGGTGACGGGCCGCGCGGTGTTCGGCATCGACGTGAAGCTGCCGGACATGCTCGTCGCCGTTGTCGCCCACCCGCCGACCGTGGGGGGCGCGCTCCGCCGGTTCGACGCCACCCGCGCAAAGCAGGTCGCGGGCGTGCGTGACGTCGTCGAGATCCCGACCGGCATCGCGGTGATCGCCGACCACTTCTGGGCGGCCCGGGCGGGGCGCGCGGCACTCGACGCCGAATGGGACGACAAGGGCTGGGCTACGCTCTCCAGCGAGACGATCGCCGCGACGCTGCGCGAGATCTGCCCGAAGGGCGTGACGGCACGGCGCGAAGGTGATCCGGAGGCTGCGCTCGGGAGCGCGGCCCGGCGGCTCGAGGCGGTGTATGAAGCGCCGTATCTGGCCCACGCGACGATGGAGCCCATGACGTGCGCCGCGCACGTCCGGGCGGACGGCTGCGAGATCTGGGTCGGAACGCAAACACCGACCGGCTGCCAGGACGCGGCGGCGCAGATCACGGGCATGAAGCCCGAGCAGGTACAGGTCCACACGGTGTACCTCGGTGGCGGGTTTGGTCGTCGCTCGCAGACCGACGTCGTAGAGGAGGCGGTCCACGTCGCGCAGGCGGTGAAGAAGCCGGTGAAGCTGATCTGGACGCGCGAGGACGACATGCGCGCCGGCCGATATCGGCCGATCGCTTACAACGAGCTCAGCGCCGGCCTCAATGCCGAGGGCTGGCCGGTCGCCTGGGTGCACCGGATCGCGAGCGCCTCGATCCCGGCGCAGCCGGGGCCGTCGGGGAATGGGGTCGACGAGGCCGCCACCATGGGTGCGGCGGATCTGCCCTATCAAGTGCGGGCGCTTCACGTCACCTATGCCAGACCCGATCTCCCGATCACCACGTGGTGGTGGCGGTCGGTGGGCAGCTCGCAGAACGCTTACGTGACCGAGTGCTTCCTCGACGAGCTGGCGCACATGACCGAGAAGGACCCGCTCGAGTACCGGCGCCACCTGCTGGCAGGCCACCCGCGGCACCTGCGGGTGTTGGAGACGGCGGCGGAGCAGGCCGGCTGGGGCAAGCCGGTCGCGCCGGGTCGGGCTCTGGGGATCGCGGTGCACGAGTGCTTCGGGTCGTTCGTGGCGCAGGTGGCTGAAGTCTCGCTGCGCGAGGACCGCACCGTGGCGGTGCATCGAGTGGTATGCGCCGTGGACTGCGGGAACGTGATCAACCCGGACACGATCGAGGCCCAGATGGAGAGCGGTATCATCTTCGGGCTCTCGGCGGCCTTGTACGGCGAGATCACGCTCGCGAATGGGCAGGTCGAGCAGTCCAACTACCACAACTACCCAATCGTGCGCATGAAAGACGCGCCGGCGATCGAGGTCCACATCGTGACGAGCGGCGACGCGCTCGGCGGGATCGGCGAAGTCGGCCTCCCGGCCGCCGCGCCCGCGGTGTGCAACGCGATTCTGGCGCTCACCGGGAAGCCGGTGCGGAAGCTGCCGATCGGAAAGGTGGGTTAGGAGCGGCAGGAGCGGCAGCAGCGGCAGAAGTGGCAGAGGACGGCGGGGACGGAGGGAGCGATGACACAGAGGACTCGCAGTGGACGGTGAAAGGAGACGAGCAGCGATGCGACGCAATTGCATGATAATCGCCCTGCTGATCGCGGCGGGCGGCCAGCTGGCCCGCGCGCAGGAGCAGCGGCGGCCGGCGCCGGCAACGGCGGCCGACTCGGCGAAGATCGAGCAAATCCAGCGGATCCTGCACCTGCCGCAGACCATTGAGCGGGCGCGGCAGGCGGGGGTGCCGGACAGTCAGGTGCGTGAGGTGCTGCGCCGGACCCGTGAACGCGGCGTCCCTGCCGAGGACGCGCAGCGCGCGATCGAGATGGAGACCGAGGCGGTCGAACGTGGGGAGAAAGCCGGCGACTTCGGGAAGTTCGTCCAGTCCCAGATCGATGCGGGGCTGCGGGGCCGCGACCTGTCGGCGGCGATCCGCGCCGAGCACGCCCGCCGCGGGATCGGCAAGCCGAAGGGGGAGGGGGCGCGGCCCGAGGCAGGAGCGGCCGAGCGCGGCCGTCCCGAGGCCGGCGCCCGGCCGGGCACAGGCAAGGCGGGAGAAGCCAAGCCCAAGCCGCCGACCAAGCCCGATACTACCAAACGCGGGGAGAGGAGGCGCGGACAATGACACGCGCGATCATGCTACTGGCGGTCGGCGCCTCGCTCGGACTGGGCGCCTGCCAATCCAAGCCACAGCCAGCAGCCGAGGGTGGGGCGGCGGCGTCCATTACACCCGCCGAACACATGGTGCAACAAGCGGTCGTGGTGGGCAAGGCACTGGAAGCGAACCCCGCCGCCGGCGACTCGATTCTCGCCGCCCATAATCTCACCCGGGCGGGACTCGACTCGCTGATGTACGCGATCGCCGCCGACTCGGCGATGGCGAGGATGTACGGCGAGGCCATGAAATAGCCCCGCCGGCAGGACTGGGGGGGAATGAACGAGGGCGGCAGGAGATTCCCGCCGCCCTCGCCTGTCGAGCCGCGAGGCCTTACCGGCCTGGATTGGGGAACGTCATCCGCGCCGCCACCCCCGCGTGGTCCGATGGCCACACGCCGTCGCGCGCCAGGTCTTTCTCCTCGCTGCCGACCAGCCACGCCTGCACGATGCTGCCGCCCGACCGGGGTCCCGTACCGGCGAAGTTCCGCAGGAGCATCAGGTCGATCCGCTCCGTGAGCCAGCCGTCGGGGGTCGTGTTGCTCAGGTCGCCCGCATTGCAGCAGCTGAAGCCGTCGCTGGCGGCACCGCTCCGCAGCAACCACATGTCGCCGTAGCCGGAGCCCAGCATGAAGTCGTAGGTCTGCTGACCGCCCGGCGCGGTTCGGCCCGGCCCACTGTTGAAGTCGCCGACGATGATCAGCGGCTTCGTCTCGTCTGCGAACAGCTGCACCAGCTCTTCGGCCTGCGCGCGCTTCGTCGTCTCGTTGTCAGACTCGAGGTGCGTGCTCACGACGCGGTACGTCATCCCCTTCACCGTCACGTCCGCCGCAGCCCAGCCGCGCTTGACGGCCAGGATCTCGTTCACCGGCAGCACGGTCGCGAAGTTCCCCGTCGCGGCATTCTCCCAGGCGAGGCCGTCGCGGACCAGCACCACGTCGTAGTCCTTCAGCCGGACATCGCTGAACAGCGGAAACCCCTGCGGCGCGAACCCGTCGAATCGCGGCATCTCGATGTCCGAGTCGAGCACCTGCGCCGCGACGTGGTACGTGAGGCCGCGGGCGGCCAGGTCGCCAAGCAGCGTGGGCAGAAAATCGATGACCACGGCTGTCGCATTCGGGAAGGGATTCCCCACCACCACCTGACCGGTGCCGAAGTCGAAGCTCAGGAAGTCGCTCGGCGTCTGCACGTAGAAGGTGGCCACCTCCTGGAGCCCGATCACGTCGGGCTTGTCCTTCGCGATCTCGCCGGCCAGCGCGGCGGCCCGAGCCGGGAAATCCGTCTGCTGCACGATGGCCCACGCCTGCGCCACGGCAGCGGGTACCTGATCGAACGGTGCCGCCATGATCGGCTCGACCGGTGCGCCAAAGTACATGTTCTGGGTCATCAGGCTGATCTGGCTCGCCGCAGTGGCCGCGCGGAAGTTCGGCATCGGGCCGTCGAGGCGCTGGTCCGGCGGCGCAGCGACCCGCTCGCCGCCGCACCCGGTGATCAGCAGGGCCGCGAGAAGCAGGGAGAGTCGGTTCATGGGCACGCTCCGGTCAGGAGAACGGGACGCAGGATAGCGACTTCCATAAGGACGCTCGGCGCGACGGCCGTCAAGAGTGGCGGCGGCGAGACGGTGTGGAGGGGGTGCTACAGCCGGCCGAGTGCCAGTTCGGGGTCACGCCGCCAGGTCCCGCACGACCTCCGCCAACCCGAGAACCACCATCGCCATTCGCTCGTAGTCGAGCCTGTCGGGCGTGTCGTGGGCGGTGTGATACGCGCGATACCGGAACGGCGCTGTATCAGTCACCATCACGGCCCGGTAGCCCTCGCGCCAGAACGCCCAGTGGTCCGACCAGAAGACGCCGGGGACGTATGCCGGCAGCGCCGCCCCCTCACTCGGGAACGGCGTCGTGCGGCGGAACGTCGCCACGCAGCGCTGAACGAGTGCCCGCGAGCGGAGGTTGCCCACGAACGCGATGAAGTTCCCGACGGTGGGATACGCCAGCGCGAAGGGCCCCGGGTAATGCTGGCTGCGGGGCCGGTCGAGGTAGCAGCCGATCGTCTCGAGTGAGAGCATTGCCGCGACGCGCTCGCCGGCGGCCCGGCACGCGCGTGCGCACACGCGGCTCCCCATGGACCGGGTCATGAAGAACGGCGACTCTTCGTTGGCGAACGCCACGAACCGCACCGTGCGCGCGAGCCGCACGTTGCGCAGCAGGCGGGCGAGCTCCAGCATGGCGGCGACGCCTGAGCCGTTGTCGTTGGCGCCGGGCGACCCGCGCACCGTGTCGTAGTGGGCACCCACCAGGACGATCTCGCCGGGGCGATCCCCTTCCCGCTCGGCGACTACGTTGGCGACGGCCTCCCCGCGGGCGGTGAAGCCCTGGTGCCCCACCCGATAACCGACCGCGCCGAGCTGTCGCTCGACGTAGTCGGCTGCCTGTGCGAAAGCCTCTGGTCGCCAGACGTGGCGCTCGCCGATCGTGCGGCCCAGCAGCTCGACGTGCCGGCGCAGATCATCCCGCAGCACGGCCGCCTCCGCCGTCAGCGGCGGCAGAGCGCCGCGGTGCGAGCGGCCCGGCATGATCGTCATGAATCGCAGCCCCGTGATCGCCGCCACCAGCAGGGCGATCCCGAGCGCCGCGACCCAGAGCGCAGTCAACGCCGGGTCCGCTCCGCCTCGGCCACGAGCGCGATGCCGCCGCGCACGCTCTGATGGACCCGCACGCGCACCCACGCCGGTGCGATCGCATACACGACGTCGTCGGCGATCCGCGCCGCCAGCGTCTCGCAGAACGCGCCCTGGTCGCGGAACGACCAGAGGTAGTACTTCACCGCCTTCGACTCGAGGCAGCGCTCGGCCGGCTCGTACTCGATCTCGACCGAGCCGAAATCGGGCTGCCCCGTGCGCGGGCAGAGCGCGGTGAACTCGGTGGCCTCCAGCGTGATGCGCTGCACGTCGGGCGCGGGGAAGGACTCGTCCCGGAGGACGTCCCGGGCTTCGTCAGGATTGGTGGGGCGCGGCAGCGGCCCCGCCGAGGGGAGCTTGGGCATGGGACGGAATCTACGTCACTTGACGCTCACTTGACGCTCCGGTACTAGGAACGTCGGTAGTCTACCCGGAGGCAATCATGTCGCCTTACGGCAGTCTGCTGGTGCTCTGCGCGCTCGGCGTCGCCGCCTGCGGCCCCAAGACATACACCCGACGGCTCGTCCCCGCCGGCACCCTCGCCGCGACCCAACCCGCGCCGTCGTTCCTCAAGGCCCACATGCGGAACGGCGACGTGGTCGTGTTCTCCAGCTACCAGGTGGGCGAGGACGGCCGCGTGCGCGGCCCCGCGCGCCGGCTCGACGCCAACCGCGCCGTGATCGAGGACGGCGACCTGGCGATCGCGATCGATTCCGTGGCCGTGTTCGAGGCGGACCGGATCGCCACCTCGGGGGCGGTGGCTCCCCTCGCGCTGCTCACGGTGGCGACCGCGGGCGTCGCGGTCTTCTGCCTGACCAACACCAAGGCCTGCTTCGGCTCCTGCCCAACGTTCTACGACGGCTCCAGCGACTCGGCCTACCTGCTAGCCGAGGGGTTTTCCGCCAGCATCGCCCCGTCGCTCGAGGCCGCCGACCTCGACCATCTCTACCGGCTGCGACCGCGCGGGCGCACGGTCGAGATCACGCTGCGCAACGAGGCGCCCGAGACGCATGTGATCCGCTACGCGCACCTGATCGCCGCCCGCCGCGCGCCGGGCACGCGGGTGTTCGCGGAGCCGGACGGCCGATTCCGCGCCGCGGAGGCGCTGCTGTCGCCCACGGCGTGCGCGTCGGCCGGCGGCTCGTGCCTCGCGACCGTGCGGGCCGTGGACCGGAACGAGTGGCGCAGCGAGGCCGATTCCACCGATCTCGCCGCGCGCGAAGTGCTCGACGTGTCGTTCACCGTGCCCGACTCCGGGGAGTACGGGCTGGTGATCGGCTCCCGCCAATCGCTGCTTCCCACGTACCTGCTCTACCAGGGTCTCGCCTACCTCGGCAGTCGCGCGGGCGAGTGGCTGGCGGCGCTCGAGCGCGGGAACGCCAACGCGCGGGCCGCCTCGGGCGGCTTGGCCCGCGTGCTCGGCGGGATCGAGGTGCTGATCCGGGACTCGGGCGGCACGCGCGAGGTCGCGAGCGTGACGGAGTCCGGCCCGCTCGCAGTTGACTACAAGGTGATACCGCTCGGGCGGCAGCGGCCCGGGTCCCTCGCGCTCGCGCTGCGCCTGACGCGCGGCATGTGGCGTATCGAGTACCTGGCTTTGGCCAGGCTCGGCGAGTCGCCGCTGACGCTGCGCATCGGTCCCACGGCTGTGCTTGACCGCAATGGCCGACCCGACGCCGATGCCCTCCGCCGCCTCAGGGACACGGTGAGCGCGCTCACCACCACGCGTGGTGACGTCTACACGTTGCGCTTCGAACTGCCGGGGCATGCCGAACAGTACGAGCTGTTTCTCGCAAGCAGGGGCTACTACCTGGAGTGGATGCGCTCCGAGTGGCTCGCGGAGGAGGACCCGCTGCGGGCGGCGCGGATGTTCCTCGACCCGCGGGGCATGCTACGCGAGCTGGCCCCCGCGTTCAAGCGCGTCGAGCCGGTGCTCGAAGACGCGTTCTGGAGGAGCCGTTATGTCCAGCACTAGAATCGTAGGGCCGGCGCTGGCGCTCGTGCTCGCGGGCTGCGTCGCCAATCCGGCGCCGCGCGGCTGGCTCCAGCCCGCCCGCGCGGAGGCGGCGGCGGCGTTCGGCGCATGGGTCGTGGTGAATCAGGGCGCGGTGACCGGCGAGCTGATCGCCGTCGCCGCGGAGAGCCTGCACGTGATGTCCGAGCAGAACGGGCTGGTCGCCGTTCCGCGCGACAGCATCCGGATCCTGCGGGTTGCCGGCTACGCCTCTGAGTCGGGCCAGCTGGCGACCTGGACAATGCTCGGGACCCTGGGAACGGTCTCCAATGGATGGTGGGCGGCGATTTCGGCCCCGGTGTGGATCCTCGTCGGCTCCCTCGCGACCGGCGGTCAGTCCCACGCGCCGATCGACGACTATCGCGCGAGGCAGGGATCCCGCATGGTCGATCGCGACTGGGATACGCTGCGGCCGCTGGCGCGGTTCCCGCAGGGGTGGCCGGAGGGAATCACGCCCGGCGATCTCCGACCGCGATCGAAACGCCGGTGACCGCGGCGGGCTGACACGCGGCGCGGGCCGGTCTAGATTCCCGCATGCGCAGCCGTCCCGCGGTCGTCCTCCTGAGCGGCGGTCTCGACTCCACCACGACGCTGGCCATCGCCATGGCCAAGGGGTTCGCATGCCACGCGCTCACGGTCCGCTACGGCCAGCGTCATGCCGCGGAGCTCCACGCCGCGGGTCGCGTGGCGCGCGCGATGGGCGTCGCCGAGCACAAGATCGTGGACCTCGATCTGCGGACGTTCGGCGGGTCGGCGCTCACCGCCGACATCCCCGTTCCCAAGGACCGGAGCGACGCCGAGATGGGACGGGGGATCCCGGTGACCTACGTGCCGGCACGCAACACGATTTTCCTCTCGCTCGCGCTCGCCTGGGCCGAGGTGCTCGGCGCACACGACATCTTCCTCGGGGTCAACGCGCTAGACTACAGTGGCTATCCCGACTGCCGGCCCGCGTTCATCAAGGCGTTCGAGCGGCTCGCGAACCTGGGGACCAGGGTGGGGGTCGAAGGTCGGCGCACGTTCACCGTGCACACGCCGCTGATCCGGATGTCCAAGAAGGAGATCCTGCGCACTGGCCTGGAGCTGGGCGTCGACTATGGACTCACGATGAGCTGCTACGATCCCGACGACGCCGGCGCGGCCTGCGGGCGGTGCGACGCGTGCCGTCTGCGGCTCAAGGGTTTCGCCGAGCTGGGCGTGCCGGACCCGGCGCCCTACCGCGCGTCCGGGCGTCCCGTCGCCTAGCTTCATCGATGCCGCGCGTCGCCGAGGCCGTCATCAGACTCTGAGGAGCTTGGCATGACCATCGCTCATCACGTGATTCCAGTGACACTCGGCGCCGTGCTGGCAGGCGCGTTCGGCACGGCGCTGGCCCAGGCTCCGGCCGGGCAGCCGAGCGACTCGGCGCTGGTCGCCCGGGCGCGGGCGATCCACGAGCGGGTGATCGCCCTGGACACGCACAACGACATCAACCCTGCCAACTTCACGCGCGAGCGGAACTACGGCCAGCGACTCGAGACGCAGGTCAACCTGCCCAAGATGGAAGCGGGCGGCCTGGACGCGTCGTTCCTGGTCGTCTTCGTGGGACAGCAGGACGACTTTACGCCGGAGGGGTATCAGCGGGCGTACGAGTCGGCGCTGGAGAAGTTCCAGGCGATCCACCGTCTGGCCGACACGCTCGCGCCGGACCGGATCGGGCTCGCCTACACCGCGGCGGACGTGCGGCGCATCGTCGCCTCCGGCCGGAAGGTGGCGCTGATCGCCGTCGAGAACGCGTATCCGCTCGGTACGGATCTCACCCGTATTCGGCAGTTCTACGATCTCGGTGCCCGGATGCTGTCGCTGTCGCACAACGGGCACAACCAGTTCACCGACTCCAACACGGGCGAGCGCGACAGCGTGTGGCAATGGCGCGGACTCTCGCCGCTCGGCCGCGCGGCGATCGCCGAGCTCAACCGCGTGGGCCTCGTGATCGACGTGTCGCACCCCTCACGCGAGTCCATGATGCAGACGGTCGAGTTGTCGCAGGCCCCGATCGTCGCGTCTCACTCCGCCGTGCGGGCGCTGTGTAACGACAGCCGGAACCTGGACGACGAGCAGCTCCTCGCGCTCGGAAAGAGCGGCGGAGTCGCACAGATCGTGGCGCTCAGCTCCTACATCAAGACCCCTGCCCCGCCTTCGCCGGAGCGGGTCCGGGCGATCGCGGCGCTGCGCGAGGAATTCGGCCTCCCGGCGGCCGGCCGGGGCCGGGGCGGTATCGCCGCGCTCACGCTTGAGCGGCGCGCGGAATTTCGCGAGCGGATGGCGACGCTCGACGAGCAGTTCCCGCCCCCGCCACGCGCCACCGTCGCGGACTTCGTGGACCACATCGATTACGCCGTCAAGCTCATCGGGATCGACCACGTAGGCATCAGCTCCGATTTCGATGGCGGTGGCGGCGTGGAGGGCTGGAGCGACGCGAGCGAGACATTCAACGTCACGCTCGAGCTGGTGCGGCGCGGCTACACCGAAGATCAGATCGCCAAGCTGTGGAGCGGGAACGCGTTGCGGGTGATGGACGAGGTGCAGGCCGTGGCGCGGCGGCTCCAGGCCACCCCGTAGCGCGCCAGGCCGGCGGCGTGGAGACGACGTGCGCTACGCGGTGAAGGAGATCTACCTCACGCTCCAGGGCGAAGGCTACCACACGGGTCGGCCGGCGGTGCTGCTGCGGTTCGCCGGCTGCAACCTGTGGAGCGGACTCGAGGCGGACCGTGGCCGCGCGATTTGCCGGTTCTGCGACACGGATTTCGTCGGGACCGATGGACCCGGCGGCGGCACGTTCGGCACCGCCGCCGATCTGGCGCGGGCGGTGGCGGCCGAGTGGCCGGCCGATCAGCCCTCCCCGCCGTTCGCGGTGTGCACCGGCGGTGAGCCGCTGCTGCAGCTCGACGCGCCGCTCATCGCAGCGTTGCACGCCGTGGGCTTCGAGGTCGCGGTCGAGACCAACGGCACCGGGCAGGCACCCGACGGGCTCGACTGGATCTGCGTGAGTCCCAAGGCGGGAGCGCCGCTCGTGCTCGACCACGGCGACGAGCTCAAGCTGGTGTACCCGCAGGTCGGGGCCGCTCCGGAGCGGTTCGTGCACCTCGCCTTCCCGCACTTCTACCTCCAGCCGATGGACGGACCCGACCGGGAGCGCAACACCGAGCTCGCGTTCCGTTATGTGGCCGAGCATCCGCAGTGGAAGGTGAGCCTCCAGACGCACAAGCTGATGGGGATCCGGTAGGGACTCGACTGCATGACCGTCTACATCGCCCTGCTTCGCGCCATCAACCTGCCCGGCCACAACCAGGTCGCCATGGCCGACCTGCGCGCGTTCCTCTCAGGCCTCGGCTTCGCCGACCCCCGGACCCTGCTCCAGAGCGGCAACCTGGTC